>WNFX01013618.1_pt1 | contig 10794 bp, 9 predicted proteins | sample 5400111 | NCBI WGS metagenome assembly WNFX01 (sample SAMN13153363, study PRJNA577476) | soil metagenome | isolation source: 40 cm soil or saprolite under grassland replicate 1 | place: USA:California | collected 2016-06-15
ATTGTCATGTGTTGCGGAAAACTCCAATGCTGAGTCGCGTGACCGAAACAACCGCAGGTGATATCGAGGCCGCGCATTTTCGCGGCGATTGTCGCGCCGATGAAAACCGCGATTAACGCGGTTAAGACCGACAATCCACCGCGGTAAAGAAAACGGAAGATGACGGCAAGACCGCAAAAGATCTCCAGCCACGGCAAGTAAAATGCCAAACGCACGCTAACGAACCACGGCAGCGTCTTGTAATTATCGATGTCATTGGCGAATTGGACGGGGTCGAGTGCTTTGATTACGCCCGCATAGATAAAAATCCCGCCGACGACAAGATCGACAATGCGCCACAGCAACGATTTAACCATTTAACGATTTATCGATTTTAACGATTCTTTTTTAGCCATTCTTCCCAGCCGCCTTGCAAAACGAAAACGTCTTTGATCTGCGCTTCGTCGCGCAATCGTTTCGCAACATCGCGCGCGGCGTTGCAACTTTCCGCGCTGCAATAAACGACGACTTTTTTCTCAGGCGACCAGTTTGGCAGAAATTGCGGCAGTAATTCGCTCCAGCGGTCTTCATTCAATGAAAACGCGCCGGGAACATGATCGCGCGTAAATTCTTCGTCCGGGCGCGCATCCACCCAGATCGCACCATCACCCCACGCGCGCGTTTGATCGACCGTGACTAATTCCGAAGCCGGAATCGATGATTGCCAGGAAATCTTGTCCCGAAAATAAATTCCCTCGCCGATCGCTGGCAAACAAGCGAGCGCGATGAGGAGCAGCCCTTGTCGAACTGCGCGCAATCTTACCTCTCAGCGTTCCACGCCTGCAGACGGCGACGCCTTGGGAATTGCCGGGGGAGTGGCAGCTTTAACTGCCGGCGCGTTCGGGACATTTGGCTTTAGCGCTGGTGGAGCTCCAGGCGGATTCGTCACCTGCACATTCACGTAAAACGATTTCGGCGCTTCTTTCGGGTAATCGCTTTGAATCAGCAGCGACGTCTGCACGGCACGACTTGTGTCCTTCGGTATGACTTCAATCGTCCACTCACCCGATGAGCTGCCCTGCTCTACCTTCGACTCGAAACTTTGGCTGTTGGATTTAACGGTAATGTTTTTCGCCGGAAAATCTTTCGCCGCTTTGATCGAGATTTTCTTCGGCTTCGGCTCTTCCCCGCTCTGCCAGTAAACAAATGTCGGCTTGATATCAAGCGACTGCGGGATTGTGGCCTTGAGAGTGAGAATGGTTGTGGCTTGGGTGGGATTCGGATTGTCCGTCTGCACCGTGACCGTCTTTATTTGTTGGCCGGTGCGATCGCCAATGTTAAACGTCGCAACGATTTCGCCCTTCTCACCGGGGTTCACGAGTTCCTTTTGGCTCTGCGTTGTCGTGCAACCGCACGACGCCTTCACCGATATAAAATGCACCGGAGTCGTGCCGGTATTTTGATATTTGAAATGCGCGACTGCTGTCTTGTCGCCGATCGCGGGATGGAGATCGATGGTGTTTTGTTCCCATTTTAATTCAGCGCGCGCGGCCACGCCGAGAACGATCGACAATATGAAAGTCAATATGCGGGTTTTCATTTCTTCGAATAGGAGCGCTCAATATAATCAGCCACCGCGTCTCGCCAAGAGCGAGGTGCGGCGCCCGTAAGCTTGGCATATTTCGCTGTTGAGAGCACTGAATAAACCGGCCTCCGCGCGACCCAGTTTGCCGGCCCGCCGGAGCCTTGGCGAAGGCGGGTCATATCGGTGATCTTCTTTGGTCGGACCGTTTTTGCTTTAACCGAAATGCCTGATGCGCGGCAGCAATCGAGCGCGTGCTGGGCGTATTCCTGCCAGCTGCATTCGCCCGCGTTGGCGAAATGCCAGACGCCGTTTTGATCGAATAATCGGGGAAGGGCTTCGGCGATATCGGCGGTATAAGTCGGCGTGGAAAATTTGTCGGCAACCGCATCAATATGATCCTCTTCTCGCGCGCGCTTGATCATCGCGTCGATGAAGCTCGGTCGATCAGGACCGAAAACCCACGAGACGCGCAAAACAAGATGTTTACTGTCGACCGCGACAACATTTTCTTCGCCGCGGAGTTTTGATTCGCCGTAAACGCTGATCGGTCTTGCCGGGTCGGTTTCGAAGTACGGCTCACGCTTCTCGCCGTCGAAAACGTAATCGGTGCTGAAGTGAATCAGCTTCGCTTTTTTGTCGCGACAAATTTCGGCGAGTAGCTTCGGCGCCTCGGCGTTGATCGCAAACGCTTGCTCGCGCTGCGACTCGCAAAGATCGACATTCGTCATTGCGGCGCAGTTGAGCAGCAGATCGAACTGAAGTGGCGACAGTTTTCCTCGAACCTGATTTGGATTTGCGAGGTCGAGCTCCGCGTGATTGAAAGCAATAACGTCGAATTTTCCTCGATACTCGCCCGTGAGCGCAGCGCCAAGACGGCCGCCAGCGCCCAAGATTAGAATTCGCATTGCTCAGTAACGGCCGGCGCGCTCGAGTAACGGTTGCCACCACGCCTGATTGTCGATGTACCACTGGATCGTGCTCTCGAGCCCTTTTTTAAAATCGTAGCGCGGTTTCCATTTCAATTCCCGCTGCGCAAATGACGAATCGATCGCGTAACGCCGATCGTGCCCGAGGCGATCTTTCACGAATGAAATCAAACTCTCCGGTTTGCCTAACTGCTTCAAAATCATTTTCACCAAATCGAGGTTGGCCATTTCGTTGCCGCTGCCGAAATTGTAAACCGCGCCCGGTTTTCCCTCGAACAGCGCGGCCACAACCGCGGCGCAATGGTCCTGAACGTGGATCCAGTCGCGGACGTTCATACCGTCGCCGTAAACCGGCGACGGTTCATCGCGCAACGCTTTGATGATCATGAGCGGAATCAATTTTTCCGGAAATTGGTAAGGCCCGTAATTATTCGAACAGCGCGTCACGACAACTTCCTGGCCGTAAGTCTTATGATGGGCAAGCGCGAGAAGATCAGCGCCAGCTTTGCTGGAAGAATAAGGCGAACTCGGATCGAGCGGTGATTTTTCGGTGAACTTCCCGGTTTTGCCTAACGAACCGTAGACTTCATCGGTCGAAATTTGGACGAAACGCTGGACGCCGTGTTTCCGCGCGGAATTGAGGAGAACGCTCGTGCCAATGACATTGGTGTGAATGAAATTCTCAGGTGAATTGATGCTGCGATCGACATGCGACTCGGCCGCGAAATTGGCCACCGCAAAAAACTGGTGCTCGAGCATGAGCGCGTCCATCGCATCGGCATTGGCGATGTCGGCTTTGAAAAACTCGTAGCGCTCGCCATGTTCCTCGACCACGCCGTCGAGATTGGCGAGGTTGCCGGCATAAGTGAGCGCGTCCACATTTGTGACCGAGGCCGGCTTGTAATGTTGCAAAATGTAGCGAATAAAATTGCTCCCGATGAAGCCGCAGCCGCCGGTCACGAGAATTCGCACAGCAAGAGCTAGCAGCGCCCAAGCCGGCACGCTAGCGGATTTTCCATTGCTGGGCGCTCAGATCGAGACTTGGAAAAATGCGATCGCCGAAAACGAGTGGATGCCCTGGCTCATCATCGGTCTGGCTGCCTTTCTGCGATTCTTTTTGCTCGGAGTGAAGCCGCCGCATTTCGACGAGGGCATCAACGGCTGGTTTGTCGATCAAATGGTTAAGACCGGCTTCTACAAATACGATCCGACCAATTATCACGGCCCGCTTCATTTTTACGCGCTCTTGCTTTCGCAGACATTGTTTGGTCGCAATCTTTGGGCGCTGCGATTGCCGGTCGTGCTCGTCAGCATCAGTTGCGTCTGGCTAACTTTAAAATTCGAACCGTTCGTCGGGCGACCCGTTAGCCGACTCGCTGCCTTGGCGATGGCGGTCTCGCCCGGTTTTGTCTTTTACGGCCGCTACTCCATTCACGAAGTCTGGCTACTGCTTTTTACGCTGCTGTTTTTCTATGGCCTGTTCGGAATGTGGAAATCCGGGACCGCAAATTATCTCTGGTGCGCCGGCATGGGCGTGACCGGAATGATTCTGTCGAAGGAAACCTACATACTCCATGTCGCCTGCGCCGCGATCGCGGCCGGAGTTTGTTACATATCAAATTATTTCAATCGGCTCGACGATGCGCGCCCGGTAAAACCATCGTGGAATTATGTCGATCTTGCGGTCGTGATCGGGACCAGCGTCGCGCTGATCGTCTTTTTTTATTCGGGGACGTTTTTTCACTGGAACGGAATCAAAGGTCTTTACCAGGCGTATTTGCCGTGGTTCAAAACCGGCAGCGAAGGCCATGGACACGAAAAGCCGTGGTATTATTGGCTTTCGCTCATCAGCCATTATGAGCTGCCCGTTTTAGCCGGTTTACTTCTGTGCATTTTCGCCTTGCGGTTCAAGGCCATGAGTCTGCGCTATCTCGCCATTTATGGCGTCGGAACGCTGATCGCTTACAGCATCGTCAAATACAAAACGCCGTGGTGCATCATCAGTTTCATCTGGCCGTTCCTCTTTACGTTTGGCGCGCTCATTACAACTGCGCCTCTGCGACTTGCGGCCGTTGCCTATCGATGGTTCGCGCTCCTACTTTTCGGCTTGCTTGCCTACGCGGTTTACTATGAGCAAACCAAAAAATTCGAATACGTCTGGCCTTACGCATTGATCTTGGGAGCTGCGTTGTTGTTGGTGACGTTGAGAAGTCAGGAGGTTACAAAACTTCTCACAAGCATTCTGATCCTCTTTTCGTTTGGACATTGTATCTGGCTGAATTATTTCCGCTGCACCACCGACACCGAGCCATACGTCTATGTCCAAACTTACAACGACGTTTACAAATTCACCGATCCCATTCTGCAACTGGCCCACTCCGATCCGCGCGCTTACCAGTTGGTTGGTCACATTATTCGCCCGAGCCCTTATCCTTTGCCGTGGATGCTCGATGATTTCGGCCGCGTCGGCTATTACGAGAAAGACAATATGCCGGGCAAATTGGACGGCGATTTCCTCCTCGTCCAACAGGACAAGATCGCCGCGGTCGAAGCGAAGCTCCACGACTCTTACTACACCGTGCCGGTAACGATTCGGCCGTATCAGGATCCGTCCAAGGCGTATTTTAGCGCGCGGATCTTCAAGAGCTTCTTTCCTGGACAACGGCCCGATTTCACGGGAGCGGCGCCAGCGCCGGCGCCGAGTCCAAGTCCAAGCAAATGAAATGGCTCTCCGGCGGGTTAACTTTCGTAAACTTCGCCACGGTTTGTGGACTGTTAATCGGAATGCTTACCGGCGGCTTAAGCACGCCGGTCGCATTTGCCGCCCTTATCTTAGCTGCAGCGTTCGCTCTCTTAGCATATCTTAGAACAACAGATCCCAAGTCGGAAACCGATGCTTCAGATCGCGACAAATCGCCAACATCGAAATATCGCAACCTCCCGATCTGGATCTTGGCCGGCTTCTTCACCATTTTCGCCGTCCGATCCTTTTGCTGGCTCCTATTTGTCGATGGCACCGAGCTGAAGATTCAATCGCCAGTGAACCTCGGTGATCTCGGCCTTCACCTCACTCACATAAAATTTTTCGCCAACGGCGTCCGGCTTTGGCCATCCAATCCCATCTACGTCGTGAGCGATCATCTTCGTTACCCGGCCGGGATCGATTTCTTCAACGCGCTGTTGCTAAAGCTGAATGTCGATCTTATTCCCGGCCTGGTCTGGGTCGGATTGCTCGCGTCCGTCGCCACCTGCTACGCCTTCTATCGCTGGGGCGGCGGTTTTGCGATCGCCGGTTTTCTTTTCAATGGCGGGCTCGCGGGTTTTCAGTTTCTACGCAATTTCAAATTCATCGATTATCAGGACGTCAACAACATCGCCTGGAAAAGTATTCCGCTGACCATGTTCGTGACGCAGCGCGGTTTGCTCTACGCCATTCCGGCCGGCCTGATTTTGCTTTGGCATTGGCGCGAAAAATATTTTCGGAGTGAAAAAGATCGACATCGCGGCGGCCCGCTTCCGTTTTGGGTTGAGCTTTCGCTTTATGCATCGATGCCCCTCTTTCATCTCCACACCTTCATGGCGCTCAGCATTGTCCTAGTTTGTCTCTTCGTCGCGGGCGATCCGCAGATTCGCGGACACATCCTCAGTCTGATCCTCAGCGCGGTCATTCCAGCCACGTTTTTCATCTGGCTCATCAGCGATCATTTCAAGGCCGGGTCCGTTCTCGAATTTCATCCCGGCTGGGCCCAGAACGATGGCGAATTTAAGATGTCGTTCTTTCGATTCTGGTTCTTCAATTTCGGAATCCTGGTTCCGCTTGTCCTCACTCTGATCGGGCTTATCGGCTGGCAGGTATATCAATCGCGTAAAACGCGGCGATTCGAATTGTCGGCGGCGATTGCGATTGGCTTTGGCGCATTTGTGTTGGCCTGTTGGCGGATCGGGAGACATCGATTCAGCTGGAGCTGGGCGATCGTCATTTTCCTCGCCTTCATCTTGCTGGCGTGGTGTGCAGCCCGGATCGTAAAGAGTGGATTCGGTTGGAAAGAAAAGCTACCGGAAGAAGTCGCGTTTATTTTTGCAGCAAGCGCGATCTTTGTTTTCTTTTTCTCGATCAAAACCGCGCCGTGGATCTGGGACAATTTAAAAATAGGAATTTGGGCCTACTTCATTGTGCTCCCGTTTTTGTGGAGGCAATTGATCACGCAATGGGAGCTGCCGATCCGCGCGGCGGTTTGCTTCGCGCTTTTTGCTTCCGGGTTCGTAAGCCTCTTCGGCGGACTGGCCGCGGGGAGAGGCGGTTTTGGTTTCGCTAATCGCGGGGAAGTAGACGCGGTCGACTTCGCCGTTCGCAAAATGCCGCTCGAAGCGCGTTTTGCAGCCTGGCCGACCTACAATCACCCCCTTCTCCTCGACGGTAGAAAAGTGGTGATGGGATATCCGGGTCATCTTTGGACGCAGGGATTCGATGAATACGGAAAAACCAACGAACTGCTCACCAAACTGATGCAAGGCGCACCAAACTGGCGCGATCTAGCCCGTACTCTGCAGGTGCGCTACATTTTTTGGGGACGCGAAGAAAAAACGAATTACGGCTCAAGCAGCCGTCCTTGGGAGAAGACGACGCCTCCCGCCGCTTCCGGAACTTGGGGCGCGATCTACGACTTGGAACAAGCGCGGCCGCAAGCGGCGACGACGGTGTTTGTTCAATGTGCTGTCGGCAGCGCGTTCAACACCAGTTGACCACCGCGACCTGTTCGCACCCGATCAATTTTCGCACGAACACAAATGGCGGTCGATGCGGCAAACCCAAGAAAGCTAGGCTTCGTCAGCCGTTGACGAAGTAGGCAAACTTCCAACTTCCCCTGATCCGCGTGATCCCGATCCGGTAGCCGTCGTAATTGAGCGATGCATCGGCAAATTGCGGCGGCGAGACCATGAAAGCGCCTTTCTTGACGAATCGCTCCGACAAAATGCCGTCCAACTCGGGCCAAAGGTTTTCCTGCTCCCAATATTGAAAAACACCGGGACCCGTCATGGGCGGCTCGAGTTTGTAACCGAAATCATCCGTCATCATCGATTTGAGTGTCTCGACATCGCGTTTCGCCACGGCTTTGCGAAGGCGGCCAAGGAACGCCTGGAAATCGACGTCACTGCTTTCCTCGCGGAGATTCGCCTTAGCTTTTTTCTTGAATTCGGCCTGCTTGAGCTTTTCTTTTTTTTGCTCAGGCGTTCGGCAGCCACCAACGACGAAAGCAAACGCTAGGAAAACGACCAGCAGAATTCTCATCAGCGTAACGTCTGTCACGTTTATGATTTGGATTCAAGGCTGGAGGCACATGAATGCGTCGCATTTGCCGGATTCCGGCGTTGCGTTTGTCGGAGCTTGAACGGATGCGCGAGGAAAATCCAGTAAATCGCGCTCGCAAGATCGACAATCGACGCCGGCGGGCTCGTTAGGCGGACTGGACCCGTTCGCAAAGCGGCGAAAACATTCTCGATCGTCAATGTATTCGGACGCGGAATGCTGGTGTAATGACGCCCGAAAGCATGCAGTTGGTGCGCGTCGGAAGTGGCGATCAACGGTTTGCGAAATTGGGCGGCCACTTTCGCAGCGCGCCGATTTGGGTTGAGCAATCCTTTGTGAAAGTGACAGAGCTCGATCGCGTCAAAACAATCGATCTCATCGAGAAGCCGTTCACCGATCGAACCGCCCAGTAGGTAGAACGGATGCGGCGCGATCGTGAAGATCGACAATCCGCGGCGAGCGCGAAGTTGCCGCAGATTTTCAAAATCTTTCAACCCGGCGACCTCGGCCGCAGTCGCGTTCAGCAAAATCGCATCCGCGCCTTGCAACCGCACTTCAGTCGCGGGGATTAGCAAAATTCCCATTGCGGCCGCGTCTGCAAAAACTTCCGCGCGATCGAAAACCGCATCATGCAACGTGATCGCGAGCACTCCGAAGCCGAGCTGTTTCGCGCGCTCGAGCAGTTGATGCGCCGAATAATCGATCACGTCCTTCGGGTCGTCGAGGGTGTGGATGTGCAGATCGAGTTTAATCCAGTCTTCGTCAGGCATTCATCCACAGATTACGCAGATTTGCGCAGATTAAATCTGGAAACCAGAAATCCAGGAAAATTCAGGCTGCTTTCCTTTGCCTCAGTTTCTTGCTTTCCTGCGTTCCTGATTAAATTTGCCGGACGCGCTCGGGTGGTGGAATGGCAGACACGTACGTTTGAGGGGCGTATGCCGAAAGGCATGCGGGTTCAAGTCCCGCCCCGAGCACCATCCTTCCGAAGAGCGACGCACGAGAGCGGATACTTTATTCGCAAAAGAAATGACGCGTTCGTCCTACGGACTGGGGCCAGTCAGCGCGCTGCAGGGCTAATGTCGGTGCGGATACGCTCGGAAAAATCGGGGGCGTCGTTCGCCGCTTTTGCACGCTCGTTGATATGGGCGCGGCGCTTGAGTTCGGCAAATGGCAATGTGTGGTCAAGGATGCCGTGTTCATAGAGTAGTTCATCGGCTCTGCCGTTGGCGAAGATACGCCAATCCCACGGCACGCGATCATTGACGTCATGCTGAGAGCGGATGCTGGTCGTGCAATTGGTAGTAACGGCGTTATACCACTCGGGGCGTGCGTATAGTTCATTTGTCCTCAATCAATGTCCGGGGCCTGAGGCAACGGCCTAAAAGCGATCGCCATTGAGCATGTTGAAACAGTTGATTTCCCAGCGTTGCCAAGCTTTGACTTTGTTCAAGAAACCAATCGGAATGTTCAAGGTATGAAAATAGAGATTGGCTAAATCGGCCATCTGCCCGCCGTGCAGATGGCGCCGTTTCACGAACACGCGCCGGCCCTTCCGCGACGTTTCGATGATGGCGTTGATCTTTAATGGTTCAATCACCGCGCTCGCCGCTTTGGAAAAGCCTTTAAGTATGAGACGCCCTTGTAACTTAAAGAGATTCTCCCAAAAACCCCTTTTCCTTTCGTGGTTCGACATTTTGACCTTATTCAGTTTGAGCCTTTCTGTGCAGATAGCGCTTCGAGCCGGCAGGAGGGCGGCCGCGATTATTGGAGAAGACTTGTTCATTCCAGAAGCACGTCAACGCGGTCATTTTGACAATCAAGGCGGGAATTGGCATCCGGAACAGGATCAAGCGACCGACAGCAGGAACATCCGCACGACGGCGAAGAGAAAGACTGCGACGGCGAAGAAGAAACTGCCCTGTCGTACATGTCGCTGGTTGAATTTCGCGGAGGTGCCCGCGAAAAACAGGACGGCGGCGAGCAGAACAGTGTTGCTCAGATATTGCGCCGCAAGATTACTGGTCCGTTTTGCCTCGGCGTCGTTTCGCCCGGCGTCAGCATTTGAAAGCCGCGCATCCTGGACGAAACGGGGTTGATAAAGATTCGGCACAAAAGGATGCGGATCTGCGCTTGGGTTCTCGAACGGCTTTTCCGTCATCCAGGCGTCATAGGCTTTGCGTAGTTCCGGCGGGAAACGGTCCAGGTAGAAACTGGCTAGTTTGTCTTTGCCGGCCATCTGCGCATCGATGAACTCCATGAAGATTTTCGCCTGGACGCTGAGTACTTGGTTTCCCTCCAAATGGAACAGCGCGGCTTTCTGGTTCGCGCGGCCGGCTTCGGTAGCGAAGCCAGTACTCTGCCCATTCCACTTCGACGATTGATAGGAACACCATGCCGTGCCGAGCGTGGCCAACGCCATGAGAATGGCAGACGCAGGCTCAAACCAACGCCGTTTGCCTTCGCTAGGATTAGAATCAGTCATTTGACAGAATAGAACGCCGGGTCCTCACTCGTTAGGTCGCTTTCGGTGCGCCTTATTGTGTCGATGCTTCTTCCTGTTCCGGCCATTCATCATCCGTCGCTGCCCACGTCTTATCCGGATTGAAGCGATCCATGCTCTCGAACATCTTCACGGTATTCGGCCCAAAATCTTTTTCGTAAACAACTCCGTTAGGCCCAACCATGAACGTTTTCACTCCGGTAACTCGGTACTGCGCCGGCGCCGCCGCCAAGGCGAACCCGCCGATCATGGCTCCCTCTACGACGAAATCCATCTGTCCCATTGGAGCAGCAGGTCCCTGGCCTTTGAGAACTTTGAAGTAATAGCCGTGAAAAGGTTGACCTTGTTTCGAGTAGCCTTGTTCGAGTGCTTTCGCCACCCCTTCTCCAACCGGACCTCCCCAGGTGCCGTCCGGATTCTGCCAGGCCAGACCATCATGTTTGCCAGGCGTGCTGATGATTCGCTGCGCGTACTGGTTCACCTTTGAATCGTC
>WNFX01006832.1_pt1 | contig 10793 bp, 10 predicted proteins | sample 5400111 | NCBI WGS metagenome assembly WNFX01 (sample SAMN13153363, study PRJNA577476) | soil metagenome | isolation source: 40 cm soil or saprolite under grassland replicate 1 | place: USA:California | collected 2016-06-15
GCAATGGGCGACTCAAGCGGCAGTCCCGCCGCGCCAGTCCATTTCCGCATGTACAACAACTATGCAAGCTTCATCAAGCGTGCAGAAATCCGGATTTTCGATCAGCAGCAGTCGTTGCAAGACGTGCCGCTCACGACTATTCCGGTTGACGATGCAGGACTTGCGGAATGGCAGCCGACGACAGAACTTCTGCCAGGCACGGCACGCGAACTCAAGTATCTGCTGCGTGCCTATGACTCGAAAGGAGATTTCGACGAAACGGATGCGCGCCCACTACGGCTGTACCGCGCGCAATTGCCTAAGGACGCGGCGAAGTCTGAGGAGCCGCCGGAGCGCAAGCTGCTGGCCGCTTACGGAGAGAATGACCTGGCGCGCCAGCAGATTGCGCTCGGCAGCGGCACGGTGAAAGTGCAGGGCAGCGGCATACCGGCTGGCCACACGGTTTGGGTAGCCGGACACCAGATTCCCGTCGATGCGCGGGGCAATTTTGCCGCGGAAGAGATTCTCCCGACAGGCACACATACCGTCGAAGTCTCCGTCCTCGACGATGCAGGCAACGGTTCGTTGTATCTTCGTGACCTGGAGTTCAAGCGCACGGATCTGTTCTATGTCGGTGTTGCCGACTTGACGGTATCCAAGAACAGTGCGAGCGGGCCGGCAAAACTGCTTGAAGGCGAGAATGCTCAGAAGCCATACGACTCGTCGTTGGATGGGCGGCTGGCATTCTACGTGAACGGCAAGGTGCGTCAGAACTGGCATTTGACAGCGAGCGCGGACACCCGTGAAGGCCCTGTGAAAGACCTGTTTAGCAATTTTCTGGACAAGTCGCCCGATTCGTTATTCCGGCGCATCGATCCCGACTATTATTTCCCCTCATTCGGCGACGATAGTGTGGTGGAAGAAATGGCGCCGACCATGGGCAAGTTCTATGTGAGAGCGAACCGTGGTCAGGACTACGGGATGTGGGGCAATTTCAAGGTCGGCTACCGGGAAAACGAACTGGCTCAAGTCGACCGCGGTCTGTACGGAGCCAACGCGCACTACACGACTGCACTCACCACCGGCTTCGGCGAGCGACGGCTCACGCTGGACACCTTCGCCGCCGAACCGGGAACAATGCCCAGCTACGAAGAATTCCGCGGAACCGGCGGGTCGCTCTACTTCCTGCGCCACCAGGACATCCTGACGGGCTCCGAGAGCATACGCATCGAAATCCGCGACAAAGCCTCGGCGATCGTCACCGGTGTAGTCAACCTGCGGCCCAACATGGACTACGACATCGATTACCTGCAGGGCCGACTGCTGCTTTCTTCGCCGCTCTCTTCGATCGCGAACGACAACCTTCTGGTGCGTAGCAGCGGATTGAGCGGTGACGAGGCCTATTTGGTGGTGCGGTATGAGTACACGCCCGGCTTCGACAAACTGGGGGAAGTCGCCGTCGGTGGTCAGGGCGATTACTGGTTGAATGACCACGTGCGGCTCGGCCTGACGGCCAACTCCAACCAGGGAGACGCCGCCAGCAATCTCGGCGCCGCAGACCTGACTCTGCAGAAAAGCACCGACTCCTGGTTCAGAGTGCAGACGGGCCGCAGCAGCGGTCTTCTCTCTCCTTCACTGCGATCGGGCGATGGCGGGTTCGGATTCCAGGGCCCTGATGACCTCTCGTTTACCGGTAAGAAGGCGGGCGCGTACCGCGCAGACGTGAGCGTCGGGCTCGGCGATTTCTTCGAGGGTCGCAACGGTCGCTTCACGTTCTATACGCAGAATCTTGACGCCGGTTATTCGGCGCTGGGACAGGCGACGATTAGGGACACCGAGCAATATGGCGGCACGTTCAGAATGCCGGTGACCACTCGACTGAGTCTCGCTGCGAAGGGCGATCAGAAGACCCAGGACCAAGGACTCGAGATCCGTGCGGTCGAACTGGATGCGGGTTATAAGCTGACAGAGAAATGGAGTGTCAGCACCGGCGTGCGCAACGACCTGCGTAAGGACCGTTCGCCGGTTGTCCCGCTGACCCAGGAACAGGGCGAGCGCACAGACGCGATTGCGCAGGTCAAGTTCGATCCCAGCGACTCCTGGCGCGCCTATGCGTTCGTCCAGGACACGGTCGCCGCAAGCGGTAGCCGTCGAGACAACGGTCGCATCGGAGCGGGCGGCTCCTATCGCGTAACGCAACGCTTTCGCATTGAGGGAGAAGCTTCCGGCGGCGAACTCGGACCCGGCGGGAAGGTCGGCACCAGCTTCCTCTATTCCGAGCGGACCAATCTTTACCTGAACTATTCGCTGGAAAATGAGCGGACCGACAACGGCCAGTTACTCCGGGGTAGCCAGGGCAGTCTTGTCTCGGGTGCGAAAACACGGCTCTCTGACAGCTCAAGCGTCTACGTCGAGGAGCGTTATCAGAACGGGGCGTCGCTTTCCGGCTTGACCCACACCACCGGAATCAATCTCACAGCAACTGAGCGGTGGAACTTGGGCGGTAGCGCGGAATTCGGCAAACTGCGCGATTCCCAGACCGGCGCCGCGACTGATCGCAAGGCGGCCGGAATGCGCGTGGGTTACGGCTTCGACAAGATGCAGTTCTCGAGCGGGATCGAATATCGCCGCGACAACGCAGAACAACTTGACCGGACCCATGTAGAAAGAAGCTTGTGGCTGTTCCGCAACAACTTCAAATTCCAAGTGACCCCCGACTGGAGGGTAATCGGTAAGTTCGATCACTCGATCAGCGATAGCTCGCTCGGCGGCTTCTATGGAGGTGGCTACACCGAGGGAGTAGTCGGGTACGCTTACCGGCCCGTGCGAAATGACCGGCTGAACGCCCTCGTCAAGTACACTTATTTCTATAACGTCCCGACTACGGATCAACTTGGGTTCCAGAACACCGCGGCCGAGTTCCTTCAAAAGAGTCACATTGCAGCGCTCGATCTGACCTACGACCTCACGGCGAATTGGTCCGTCGGAAGCAAATACGCCTACCGCTTAGGACAGGAGAGCCTCGATCGCGTGAACCCGAATTTCTTCGACAACCCGGCGCAGCTCACCGTCTTCCGCGTCGACTGGCGCTTTCTCAAGCAGTGGGACAGCGTGGCCGAGGTGCGAACGCTGAATCTCACGAATATCAGTCAACGCCGCCGCGGTGCGCTGGCTGCAATCTATCGTCATGTCGGCAAAAACCTGAAGGCTGGCGTCGGCTACAACTTCACCGACTTCTCCGACGACCTAACCGACCTGAGTTATAACCATAAGGGAATATTCCTCAATCTTATCGGGACGAAGTGATGCCGGCGTGGGCTCGACCATATTAAGAGGAATCACCTGACGCTATGGACGGTTTCGAATAGACGTCGGACTTCGCCCAGTGCGTGCTCTCGGCACATGCACTTTAGCCGAGCAATCATGCGGAACTTGGCTGGACCCTTTCGTCTCATTTCGATAAGACAGCAGGCGCCGAGTTCTCTATCGTGCAGCGCAATCCGGCGAAACAGAACGTTAGCCAGAAACTTGAGTGTTGATGGCTCCGTTCAACACCTTCTCAGATGCTCCGGTGATTGGAGCGCAGTATGCCAAATTTACGCTCCGAAGACTCTGACTTTGAGTTACGAACTGCACGTACTGGCGGCGAAATAATGTTGCGGGACGAATGGCTCCAGGCCGCCACAAGTACTTACAGAGTCCGCTCGTTCCGAATTCGAGACTTGTCTGTTCGACAACTCGGGAACGCAGCGATAACGAATTTCCTTGATGAGCAAGTCGCCGTTTCCGGCGGACAAGACCTCACTGGAAATTTCTTTATTGTGGACGCCTGGGAAAAAGCAGGAACCGCCTGGAAACTAGCTGCACGCTATTCGGCTGGTCCGGGTGCAGTTCCAGTTCACCCTTCCAAGTCGAACGTTAAGCGCTAATCGCATCGCAATTTCACGGCTACCAATCGTTACCTGCAATAGGCACGTGCCGCAGATTGGCTGCGATTGCCTATTTCCTGGCGTTCACGAATCAGTGTGCAGCCTTGGCCAATCGGTTCTGGACGCTGGCGGTCACGAATGTCTATCGCAGGTGGAAGCACAAGGGGTCACCGAAGAAGGCCGTGACGAGTGATTGAAGGCGAGAACAAATCTTAGAAGCGTAATGGTTACCGATGGTTTGGCTTCAACTGGCAGTACGACAGTGGACTGGTTGCCGGGGGATCCCGTTCGCGACGTCAGGGAACCCCAGCGATCCAAATTTCAACGTTGACTTGAGCGGGTTTACCGCAGACCAGGAGTTCCAGGCCGGGATGACTTGCAGTGGCGTGCACCCAACGCCATTTGTGGCGCTGCCCAGCTCTTGTCCAGGGTCGCAATTTAGTTCCACACTGGCCACAGTCCCGGCACCCGGGACAGAGAACGACGACCGCAACCCACCGCGAATCGCTCCACGTCACTTGTTCGATATTTCGTTGGGCGACGACAATCTGTTCCACGGAGACAAGCGCAAGTGGAGCGCTCAGCTGACGGTTATCAATTTGACCAACAAAGTGGCCCTCTACAACTTTCTTTCAACGTTCAGCGGGACACATTACTTGACACCGCGTACGTTGACAGCACAGGTGGGATTTAACTTCTAACGCTTGTTGTGACAGGAGGGTACGAATACGCACGACGCCGAAACCAAATTTGAAAAGAGCGGGTCTTCAGCGACACTCAAAGATTTGAAAGTCGCCGACAAAGTCGTAACCCACGCCAATCCGTCTGGCGACAAGCTCATCGCAACTTCGGTTCGCTTTGGCGCAATGAAGGGAAAACAGCCTATGGAAGATATGAAGGGGATGGACCCCAAGTAGCCGCGCGTAGACCAGCGCCTGTCCGAGCTCCGAGATACCTACTCCTTACTTTTCGGATTCGATGCTGGCTTTGGTGCGACGCCTGGTCCCGCAGAATAGCGAGCCAGGAGTTTCCAATCGGTGCCAGTCTTCTGCCAGATATCCACGAGAAAGAAATCGCCCGAGATGTCCTGTCCTGCGAAGGCGGCCTGTTGCTCATAAAAGAAATTGACGACTGCGCTGTTGCCCATTGAGAGGACTGTCAAACGACTGATCTTGAAAGAGCGGATCTTGTACGTGCTCGTCGCAGCCTGCAACCACTCGTCGCGAATTGTCACCTCTCCACCAGTGCGCGCGGTGCGTAGCTCAAAGTCGGGTGCCAGTAGGGACCCCAGTGTCGAACGGTCTTGCGCAACGACCGCATCCATCAGCCGTTTTTCAAGACGAGTGAAGGCATCCACCTCAATCGTGGGCATGCCTGATTCGGCAGTTTCCTGCGCCAATGCAATCGGAAAAAGGAACATCAGCGATACCAGCGAAAGGATCGACCGTTTCATTAACTGAGACTCCTTCGGACAGTAAAAAGGCGAGGCCAGAGGCCCCGCCCTCAGCGGTTCTTCTTAAACGTTACTTGGCCCAAAGCACATGCGTAACGATGTGATTTCCGTGACCGAAATCGAGGTCGTATGTTGAGGTCCCCGACTCGCGCGAGCCACTGACGAGCTTGCCCCATTGATTAGGTTGACTGTAGTCGCCCATTGTCATCGCAGCTGGCATCTTTGTGAGCTGGCCGATTGTGGTGAAGCTGTCTAAATGTCCTGTGCCCGTGCAGGAATGAGTCGTAGTGCTCAGGGTCCTGCCGGCCGTACCGGGATCGTAGATGCACAACAATTCATCGTAGTCGCCCCGGTTCGGACTGGTGTTGGCGGGCGGTCCATCGGGATTGCTGGTGTAATCCATACAAGTTCCCAGATTCGGGTTGTTGAAGTTGGTGTCCTGATGATCCAGACCGAAAGTATGTCCGATCTCTTGGCAGGTCGCCAAAGCCCGCCAGGATGGAGTGTTATATTGCGACCCGGCGCTGAAGTATGTGTCAGTTCGTCTTGGGGCATCCCATAAAGGAGATTGGTCAGACCTGTGGCGGGACGTCATCATGAGGCGCTTGCGACCTCGGCTAGGAGAATGGTGACCGCCGTAGAGTGCGTCTACTCCACGTCGCTTTCGAGCAGCCGGCTTTCTCACAAATGAGTCACACGAGTGCTTTCGCAGGTGCACAGAGCAGCGAAAGAAACTTCTCCGTATCCTGATGCGTTCCGGGGCCGTATTAGCAGATGAAAGAGCTCAAAGGAGAGCAAAACGCAAAACATGACGACGAAATCGACACTCGCGTTCTTGACGTTACTTGTGGGATTAGTAGCCGCTCAAGCGCAAACCGCCAAGTACCCACCGGTCGAACAATACCTAATGTCTCAGGCTGATGAAATTGCGCTGGCAAAAACTGCGGCTCCGGCGAATATCTCGGACCATGCAACCATCAAAGTTCTCACGAGATCTGGATTTGAAACCGCACAGCAAGGAGATAACGGTTCGGTTTGCATGGTAATGCGCGGGTTCTCCGTGCCAACATACACGCCCGCGCAGTTCCGCAACCTTGTCTACGACCCTACGGTGCGCGCGCCTATATGCTTCACAGAGCCGGCCGCGCGAACGGTAATGCCATATTACGAGCTGCGCACGAAACTCGGATTGCAGGGCAAAAGTCCCGATGAAATCGCTGACGGTGTAGCAGCAGCATATGCGCACGGTGAACTTCCTAAAAGGGATGGCGTAACCTTCGCATATATGTGGTCTGCTCGTCAGAATCTTGGTTCGGGAATTGGGCACTGGCATCCGCACGTGATGATATTCGCACCGTACTATGACAATTCGATGGTCGGAGGGAATGCCTTCGGGTCCCCCTTTCCTCAGGTCTCGGATGATGCAGGAACTCCGTTCTCAGTGGTGGTGATTCCCACCGATGACAAGCTATCCATTGGTGGGGAAATGAAATGAGTCTCTCTGCTGCGTTGCTTGGGTGCATGTGAGATCTAACGGAGGCGGGATGAACAGCGTGAATGAGATCCAATATCTCGAAGGCCCATTTGAGGCGCGTTATCTTGCCTTCCTCGAAACCATCTCCACGCTTCGGCCCAGCCTTCACCGTTACTGTGCTCGCATGTCGGGTTCGGTGATGGACGGGGAGGACGTCGTGCAGGAAGCTTTATTCGAGGCCTATCGGAAGCTGGATCAATTTGATCAGAATCGGCCGCTGAAACCGTGGCTCTTCCGGATCGCGCACAATCGCTGCATCGACTTTCTGCGGCACCGGGGTGTGCGGGACGAGGCGGAAATAGCCGCCGCCGTGCCCGAAGCCACCGAACCAGCCGATCCGGTCTTGGGAACCGGAAAGGCTGTCGAACACCTCGTGCTGACTCTGCCTCCGAAAGAACGCGCATGCGTGATTCTGAAGGATGTCTTCGACTATTCGCTTGAGGAGATTGCGGAACTAGTCGACTCAACCGTTGGCGCTGTCAAGGCGGCGCTTAATCGCGCTCGAAGTAAGCTGGCTGAGTCTTCTCCTCAGGCGATGCCAACTCGAAGCGTGAGCCCGGAGTTGAAACGAGTCTTGCAATTGTACGTTGAGCGGTTCAACCGGCGCGATTGGGACGGAGTGCGCGAATTGGTCAGCACCGACGCCCGACTCAATGTTGTCGAAAGGTTCGCAGGAAAATTTGCGGATGCGCCTTATTTCTTCAACTACGAGCGCTGGTCTTGGCCGTGGAAACTAGCGATAGGTGAAGTCGACGGTGAACCGGTGGTGATCGTTCTCCGACGTGGTGCGGACACATGGACGCCGCACTCAGCCATTCGGTTCGACGTGAGTGGCGAAAGCATCGCCCGGATCGTGGATTACATACATTGTCCGTGGGTGCTTCCAGCTGCAAGCATCGTCTGCTTTGCCAAGGCGTAGATTCATGGCACGCGGGAGCAGCAGAGTTTGGAGCAGGTCACCTTGCGTTCGGTCGCGCCTCAGGCTCAATGTTTCCCTCACACAGACGGCCTGACTACGTTCTCCGCACAGAGTGTGTTCACTCATAGCGGAGCGAGCAATAGCTTGACGAGAGTATCCGCCAACCAGTCTTGGTATTTCTGCGGCGACCACCCACGTTCCTGCACCAGCATTCGATATACATCTCCTCCAGTTAGCATCCAGAAGACATCGCGCGCGGTTTGGTAGCTAAGTTCAGGTCGAAAACCCCCTGATTCGCACAGAAACGCGATCTCGCTCTTCTCTTTCTCGTAACGCAGACGTTCCCGCTGCTGTCCCAGTTTTGCCAGTTCCGGTGCGACCACGCCGGCACCCCGCAGCAAATCGAACGCCGAACTTTGTGCACTCCGAAGCTGTCTGGCGACCGCGGCGGCGAGGCGCAAACGGCTTATGGGATCAGTCGCACTCCGTACCTGTCGCACAACCTGCTCGTAGTCGGGTCCAAACATCGATTGATCGAGAAGAGCCGTGAGAATTCCGGTTTTCGATTTGAAGATTGCATACACGGTTGGTACTGACGCCTGTGCACGCTGTGCGACAGCCTCAATCGTCATTCCAGCAAAGCCCTCCGTGCGCAAGAGCCGCTGAGCAGCGTGGACAATGCGACGGCGAGTTTCGGCACCCTGTCGTTCGCGAGTAACGGATTTATATGTGCGTGACTTTTTCTCTGGCAACGCTGAGATTCTAGCATCCTTTAATCGATATAGTCATCTATACCCATTATGCGAGGTCTGAGATGGACAATGCAGTGATGAAAACTGAGCCTACTGCAACGCAGGGTCACTTGAAACTAGTCGTATTGGGTGCGACGGGAGCCACGGGCCTAGAAGTCGCCCGACAGGCAATCGCACGAGGTCATTCGATAACAGCCTTTGTCCGCTCGCCTGACCGACTTGGCACACTTAAGGATCGGGTCACGGTGAAGAAAGGAGATCTGCTGGATAGTTCTCAACTCGCGCAGGTGATTGCAGGTAACGATGCTGTCATATCCGCATTCGGGCCGCGCCTTCCCATTTCGAAAGCGGACGCACACCTGCTGCAACAGTTTGCCACAGCGCTAACCAGCGCTATGGAACAAACGGAAGTCAGGCGAGTGGTCGTCGAATCCGTCGCTTTCTTGTTTAAGGACTCCGTCATTCCGCCGGCATATCTCCTCGGCAGGCTGTTGTTTCCCGTCATCGTCGCCGATTCGGCTGCCATGGAGAAAGTCTTTGAAAGCAGCGGGCTCGACTGGACGATGGTGCGGCCACCGGAGCTCACCGACAAGCCCTACACCGGGAAGTATCGCGTGCGAGAGGACCACCTGCCACGTTTTGGCTTCAAAGTCTCGCGCGCGGATGTGGCCGATTGCATGATCAAGGTTGTTGAGAGCGGCTCCTCAATCCGCAAGGTCGTTGGCGTGTCGAACTGATACTGCCGCTAGTAGAGAAGAGGTCTTCATGTTTGCTGCCTACATCATCGTCACTGTCGTGGCCGCTGCCGCCAACATCTATGCGGCCACGAACGACTTCACCCGCCCCGAGTGGCTCCTTGCCAACATGGCGAAATTGGGTGTGCCGGAATCGTCGCTGACTACTCTGGGCGTCCTTAAGGCAGCGGGTGCACTGGGGTTGCTGGTCGGTATCAAGCATGCCCCTGATTGGGATTGCTGCTGCCGTTGGGCTCACACTGTTCTTTGTCGGTGCAGTCATCACCCATGTGCGAGCGCGCGACTACTCTTTCGGCGTGCCAGTCATGTTCCTTCTGGTCGCCTTGGCTGTACTCGTGCTTAGAGTCTTGAGCGCGCGTGTTTCTTAGCCACACTGGGCATTCACCAGCGCGAATCTCCGGACGCGCGCGCTTGACTGTGTTCAGGACGGAAGCGCGGGCCGTTACCTGATGGCCCAGTCGCGAAGAAGACATTACGAATCTCTACAACCTAACAAAAACCTGTGTCGAATCTTTGGTCACTCATATCGACGTCGCGCAATGTAAGGCTTGTGACCATGTTGCGGATCACACGGCCCAGGGAACTTTTCGCGTGCAAAATGCGACGCAGCTCGGCAAGCACCGTCTCACGGCCTGAGCGGATGTTGATGTTGGAACAGGTCGCGTAGAGAGCGACAGTTTGATCAGGTTCGCGCACGAGCGACCATGCGCTGGTCCGATGCTCATCATTGTCGAATGTGTGGGACCGTTCCAGCGCCGCCAATCTTGCCCGGCTTTGCGCTGGGTCCGAGCGACATCAGGAATAAGTGATTAAGGGGTTGAGGGCCGATGTTCCCCCAGGAGATTCCCAGAAGCATTCGAATAGGCTGTGATGTAGCTGTGATGTAAATGTGATGTGCGGGCCCCAATTAGACCGCATTTTACCGCATAAAAACCAAATAGGTACTCTCAGGTAAACCTTTGCAAATCATTCATTTAGCTCGTCTTCCAGCTCTGGCCGATCGGACTCAAAATCCGCCGAGGTTCACCCCTCGTGGGGGTTCAACTCCCCCTCCCGGCACCACTTTAGAGCCCTCATGTTCGCTACGCGGGGACGCCAAGTGCGCTGACAGTCGAAGCCAAGTACCACTCTCACCCTTCGCGGGTGGGCAGCCGCGCGGCCCATGGCCATTTTGTTGGGGTTCTGAAGGAGAGGCCCGTGCGCATGAGGGAAAAATTGAGCAAAGCCAAGCCCCGCGATATAAAAGGGGTGGTATGTCGGGGGCTACCCTGGGTCTTGTTTTGGCCAGAGATTTTACTTAGCCCCATCATGCGATCAAGATACAAACGTATCGTAATGCAGAGTTCAAGCGAGAGTTCGGCAGAGCATGCACTGGTGGACGCGCTCAGGATTGTGTTCCTCAGGCATCAGGGCCGTTCTTGGGCACAGGTTAAGGCCGAGACCGGGATCAGCAAAGGCACGGCACAAAGGGC
>WNFX01010878.1_pt1 | contig 10792 bp, 13 predicted proteins | sample 5400111 | NCBI WGS metagenome assembly WNFX01 (sample SAMN13153363, study PRJNA577476) | soil metagenome | isolation source: 40 cm soil or saprolite under grassland replicate 1 | place: USA:California | collected 2016-06-15
CGTTCCAGTCGTGCAACGCCAGCGGCACGTTCCCGATAGCGTGCGCGAGATCGAACCCGACCGCGATGCCGCGCTCCTGCGCAGCCGCCGTGATTTTCTGGATATCAAACAACTGCCCAGTGAAAAAGTTCACGCCGCCGATCATCACGACCACCAACTGATTACCGTGCTTCTCAATAAGATCGAGAATCTCTTCTGTTCGAACGGTGAACTCGTCTTTGCGTGGTCTCGCGAGAATCAGCGCATCTTTCGGATCGAATCCGTGATGAACGATCTGCGATTTGATCGCGTAGGTGTCGGAAGGGAAGGCCGGCTCTTCCATCAGAATCTTGAAGCGCGCTTTCGTGGGTCGATAGAACGTGGCCATCATCAGGTGAAGGTTCACCGTCAGACTGTTCATGCAGATGACTTCGTTCGGTTTCGCGCCGACGAGCCGCGCCGTCGGCTCGCGCAACGTCTCGTGATATGAGTACCATGGCGTGTCTGCCGCGTGATGAGCATCTACAGCCCGCTTCGCCCAATCGTCCAGCTCCTGCTCGACAACTTTTCTTGCCGCTTTCGGCATCAGGCCTAACGAGTTACCCGCAAAGTAAATCGACGGCTTGCCGTCTTTACCGAGAGGGAGATGAAATTTTTCCCGAACATGACGGAGCGGATCTTCGGCGTCGAGTCGGCGCGCGAGCCCTTCATCGCGTGAAAAAGTCATAAGAGAGAAAGTTGAATTCTACTTCTTAATTCTTCCTTCTTCCTTTGTCAGGCGGTGGCTGCATGAACTCGATTGTTGTCCCGTCGGGATCGCGAACATAGACAACGCGTTTCCCGGCGTTCGGACCAGTTTCTAGCGTCTGAGGCTTGCCAGCGGCTTTCCAACCGGCTGACGCAATTGCCCTCAGCACTGCGTCAAGATTATCTACAGTGAGTGCAACGTGGACCGATCCGACATCGCAAGGTTTGAGATCAGCATGCTTTCTGTTCGCTGGCGCGTGGTACTCGAGCAACTCAATCTTGTGTCCGGGCACCTTAAGAACGGCGATTGAGATCTGAGCCCCGGGCACGCCGGTGACTTCGCTAGCGAGCTCACCTGTATGATGGGCACGATGAGAAAGCTCAAAGCCGAGAACATCCTGCCAGAACGCCACAGACCGCTCGAGATTCGCGACCGTGAAACCCGTGTGGTCCGCTGCAATAATGCGAAACGGAGCAGTGCTCACGTGATTCGCTTATTCCACCGCCGCAATCACCTTGAGTTCGATCGCGATCGGCGTCGGTAGCGCGGTGACCTCAACAGTTGTGCGCGTCGGATTTGGTTTGCCGGGTCCGGCAAAATGCTCTGCGTAGAGACGGTTGTAGATGGGAAAATCCTTCTTCATGTTTGTAAGGAAAACCGTGACATCGATGATGTCTTGCCACGTCGCGCCGGCGTCCTCCAAAACGAGCCGGACGTTTTCGAACACTGCGCGGCACTGCGCTTCGATGTCGTAACTAACGATGTTGCCGGCTGAATCGAGCGTCACGCCAGGGATTTTTTTGCTGCCGCGCACGCGCGGACCGATGCCGGAGAGAAACAGGAGATTACCGACACGTTTCGCATGGGGGAACGCGCCCACCGGCTCAGGCGCGCGCGAACTTTTGAAAGTCTTGCTCATTGGAATCTAGTGGAGTGTTGTGTCCAAAGACTACGCGGATCGACACCCATTTGTTAATTGAAAAATTCGAGCGTTTTGCCCTCATTTGTGCCTGTCTCGGCTACATGAGCACGCTGCGCTATTGGAGCAGCTTACCTGCGCGATTGGTTAAACTGCCGCAATAGAAGTCGCCCGACGATTTGATTGAATTAATGTTGAAACTCTTCGTCAATTTGGCGGTTGATCTTACGTGGGCGCAGAGGCTTTAGCATGCGACAGGCAAGCCGGGGAGCAGGTTACCGACGACAATCTCGATAAACTGGCGCAGGTCATCCGGCGCGAGCGCGACAGTTTGCTCTCAAGCTGGCGGCAACAGGTAAGGCAATTGCCTTCCGCGCGCGACCTCGACATCCCGGTGCTTACTGACCATATTCCGGCGCTTTTGGATGAATTAGTCGCCGCGCTGCAATCAGGCGCGAGCCAGACCGTTCCGGAAACGCTGATCGAAGGCAGCCCGCCCGCGCACGGTTTGCAGCGTTTTCAGGAAGGATTCGATATTCAAGAAGTCGTGACCGATTACAGTATTCTGCGCGACTGCATTCACGATCTTGCTGCAACGATCGGCCTGAATCTGCAGCGGGAGCCATTTCGCGTCATGAATCGGGTACTCGACCAAGCTATCGCCTTAGCGGTCGGGACCTACGCAACTCAACAGACGCTGGAGATTCAAAAGCGCCGTGAAGAGTATCTCGCCTTTGTTGCGCACGATCTTCGGACCCCCCTCAACGCCGTTTCGCTGGCAACAAGGCTGCTCGAGCTCACATTCCGCGACCCAAGCGCGGGTGCTGAGACGGCGCAGATGTTGGAAACGTTGGGGCGAAACGTGAAGCAGCTCCGCGCCTTGGTGGAGAAAATCATCGAGGAAAACACCAGCCTTCGCACTGAAAATGGTGTAAAACTGGAGCGCCGGAATTTAGATTTATGGCCACTCGTTGAAGCGCTGATCCACGATCTTCGTCCAGTCGCGCTCAGCAATAATACCGAGTTGATCAATCAGGTGCCACATAACCTAGCCGCCTTTGCCGATGCCAGTCTCCTGCGACGCATTTTTCAGAACTTGATTGCCAATGCGATCAAATACACACCTCGCGGAAAAGTAATCGTTGGGGCACGCGAACTGGAGAACGCGCTTGAATGCTGGGTGGGCGACAATGGCGCAGGAATTCCTGAGAACCAGCTTGAAAAAGTGTTTGATGAATTGGAAGGCGACGCCTCGGAAGAAGGCGGACTGGGCCTTGGTCTGGCTATTGTAAAGACATTTGTTGAAGCGCACGGTGGACGCGTGAACGTCGAGAGCAAAGAAGGATTCTGCTCCACGTTTCATTTTACGTTGCCGGGCAACCCAGGAAGGCGGCCCTTCCAACGCCGCTGAACGAGAGTAAAGCGCGCCAATAAAACGAGAGAATAGAGCGCGCCGGCGGGTAGCGCTCGTGCGCTCTCACGCTGAGGATTTTGTGATAGTCAAGCGCCGGATCCGTTTGGCCCCTGCTCGACGAAGTTTTCTCGATCGCGAAGAGTCTACTTATCGGGCCTCTTGCTGGAACCGCGAACTCAAGCGTTCAAGCGTGCGAGAGCTTTCAACAGATTTGGTCATAGTAATTCGGCGCACTTTTTCACAACCACAGATTAACACGGATGAAAGGCAGCAGCCCTCCGCTCTAGCGAAGGTACTTTTTGAGCAGCGCCCAATAATTGGACTCCCAACCCTCGGCAAGATGATTGTGTAAGCCTTCCGGGAAACCGATTTGATCGAACACGAGCCGTGTCCCAGATCCTTGCGCCTTAAGCTCGAACTTAGCAATGGAGTACGCTCCTTCAGGCCAGTCCACCACGCGCCAGGCCTGAACGATCCTTTGATTCGGAACCAACTCCAGGTTTCGGCCGATAATGTGGCCGCCGAACAACGAGAACGCTCCGCCGGGTTCCCGATTGATCTCGGCTGGTCGGATGGAGAACGCAGTGAATTGTTTGGCGTCGAGCAAGGCTTCGTAAACCCGTTGAGGACTTGCTGTGAAATCGATCTCCTGATGAATCGTGATCGATTTGAGTGGGTCATCCGCGCTTGAGGGTATGCGCAGGGTCAGGTCATCTTTTGCGTCCTTGATCTTGTCGGATTGCGCTGAGACAACAGACACGAGGGTCAACGCTATTACTGTGATTACAAGGTACGATCTGGTCATTGTTCCCCGTGCGATCTGCAAGTGTTCATCCAAACGATGCTGTGGTTTTACATCAAACATCAAACCTCAAAACTCGAACATCAAACGTTCAGCCCGACGGCGGATACTTCTCAAACTTTGGCAGACCCGGATCCATCTGGTCCCAAGGCTGTGCGTCGGAGGTCCAAATTTCGAACTGCGGTTTAAATAAGCCGGGATCATCCAAACTCGAAGCGGTGATGCCTTGTCCTTGATCGGTCGCGCCGCCGAAGAGCCGTGAGCCGCAGTCCGGACAAAAGCCGCGCTTGTTGTGACCGACCATCTCGCTCGACGTGGAATAGTAGCGCGGTGTGCCTTTCGTGATTTTGAATACTTTCGCGGGCACATACACGACCGGAGAAAACGCACTGCCCGTGGCGCGCTGACAGTCGCTGCAGTGGCAGTTAAACATCGTGATCGGCTCAGCGATGCATTCGTAGCGAATCGCGCCGCAAGCGCATCCGCCGGAAAAGGAGGTAGGCACCTGGTCAGATGTGGTTGTGTTCCGCGACAAGGGAAACGGCAGAAGAGGCAAAACGCTTCGCCGATCGTGCGCGAACTTTCAAAGCTTCAACCTCGCGATCTCGGGAAGGCGCATTCGTCACCAAAGAACTGAGCAATTCCTGCGCGACCTGCGTCACCTCCTCCACGGCGCGAGTGAAAGCCTGTTCGTTCGCTTTGGAGGGCCTGGTGAAGCCACTTAGTTTTCGAACGAACTGAAGAGAAGACGCCCGGATTTCTTCCTCTGTGGCAGGTGGCGTGAAATTATGCAGCGTTTTGATGTTTCTACACATAAAATTTCTCCCGGTTATGTTTGATCCGAACTCTCTACGATCAGCTCTCAACCATCAACCTTCAGTTCTATGGCTTTAGATCAAGTGATGCCTGGCCGCTCTCCGGGTCGAAAGGCACCGAGACATGTTCGTGCGTGACGTTCCACCTGCCGTCGATCTTGCGGTAGCAAAGAGTTGCGCGGATCCACATATCGATGTCCCCTCCGTCCATTTTCTTTCCGCTGAAGTGACTGAGATTGTGCGAGAACGCGACGTCGCCACCCGTTGTGATGGTCAGCTCACGAATTTCACATTCAATCGGGCCTTGCCACGAAGAGATCCACTCCTGGGCTCTTTTTCTCGCCGCATCTAGGCCCTTACGCTGCAGTGGGTTTACGACGTCGAAAGTCAAAACGTCCGGGGCGTAGCTCGCCATAAGCCGGTTGATGTCCTTGGCGCGAAGTGCGCTTGCCCAATCATAGACTAGCGCGCGGATATGGGCTTCATCAGTTGCGCTGCCAGTTTCCGTTGTCATCGCTGTCCTCACTTCGCGTTCGCGGCCATCTGCGTGGCCATGCGTTCCTCTGCCTCCTTCAGTTCGGGCGTCAACGCATCGCCAAAATCGGCCGCTTCGTGCACTTGGCGAATTTCGATTTCAGCCTCCCCTTCGAGCGGGTTGGGGCAGCGCTTGACCCATTCGATCGCTTCTTCCTTCGACTTCACCTTAAACATCCAGAAGCCGGCGATCAGTTCCGTTGTCTCGGGGAAAGACCCGTTGGTCACGGTGCGCTTTTCTCCAGACAACTTAACACGCGCGCCCTTCGAGCTGGGCTGGAGCCCCTCGGCCGCGACTAGCACTCCGGCCTTCGCTAGCTCTTCATTGTACTTCCCCATCTCGGCAAGGAGCTTCTCGTCCGGGAGAGCGCCCGCTTCAGTGTTCTTGTCAGCCTTGAGCAGAATCATGAATTTCATATGCGTGTTCCCTTTCGTTTTTCAAAAGACTCTCAACATTCCATTGTTAACCCATCACCTGTTTTACCCTCCCGCGATCGCGCCCATGATAAAGAACGGCTCCGCACCGGTCGCGATCGCGTCGGGCAACGGCGAATCCGGCGGTTCATGCGACACATCTTCCCCGCAAACGAAGAACCGCACGAGCGGTCGTCGTTGCTGCGTAACGTGGTCGCGGATGGTGCCGCGCAAAGTTGGATAGTGCGCCTCGAGCGCTTCGAGAATCGAGCGCTGCGTCACCGTACCGTCAAGCTGGAGTTGCACTTCGTCGCCGACGCGCGCCAGCGTGCGCAAATGATGGGGGAGGACGACGCGGATCATGGTAGCCATGTCTCACAAATGCCTCAACACATACCAGCGGTCAAAGGCGCATGGCTCAATTCCCGCTGCATCCACCATGCGGCAATGCCAGCTGCTATGATCCACGGTCCCAGCACGAAAAGTTGCACATCGGGCTGCCACATCGTGAAGGCGCACAAGTTCGCAGATGCGTGGAAGAGCATGGCCGCGACTACACTGCCCCGCGCGTGCATCATGATCAGTGTTATTACCATCGACCACGCCATCAATTCGAGAGCGAACGGTAGGAACCCGGTCCCATATTGCGGCGTTCCGCTGATGATGAAGAGCGGCAGATGCCAGAATGCCCATGCGATACCGAGAATTAGCGTTCCCACGACCGGTCCAAAGCGTCCCAACAATCGCGGAAGGGCAAAGCCACGCCATCCCGGTTCCTCGCCTATAACTACAGCGAACTGGCCAAGCAGGAGCGCTGTCACAGTTCGCGGTGGGTGATGAAAAAACGAATCGTGGGGCAGATGGAAGCCGACCGACACCGCATCACGCACCAGGTAGATAATGGGCGGAACGCAGATCGCGATAATTGCCCATCGAAATGGTACTCGACGCGTAACCCTGCGGTAAAATGCTCGCAGCTCAGCGCGTCCACCTTCCACCGCGGAGCTCACGAGCGCCGCTGCTTGTGGCGCCAGAACAGCAGCTAAATAAAACCAGCGTCCAGGCCACGCGAAAGGCGAGAGGTGCCGCGCGAAAAGTGTAATCCAAGCCGTCCAGCTGATCGCGTAGGCGATGAGAAAGAACATCGCGATTCGCGAGTTCCTTACCTGGGCAGGGTTCAACGCGAACAATTTTGCTGCCTCGGCGATGCGCTCGTTCACTTGAATCTCCGCGTGCAATGCAAGCACTTCATTCGCGAGCGACGCTGACGAGAGAGCTTACATAGGTCCTAAAGTCAACGCAGCATCATGGCAGCGCCTGCGCTTCGACCGAAAGAACGGCCGGAAGATCTCGCACGATCGGATTCCATGTGTCGCCGGCGTCAGTCGATGCGTAAACCTGCCCACCAGTGGTGCCAAAGTACACGCCGCACGAATCGAGCGAATCAACCGACATCGCGTCGCGCAGCACGTTTACGTAGCAATCGCGTTGCGGCAAGCCTTTCGTGAGCTCTTGCCATTCGTTTCCTCCTGTCCGGCTGCGATAGACGCGCAGTTTGCCATCGGGCGGGAAATGTTCGGAGTCGCTCTTGATCGGCACGACGTAAATGGTGTCCGGTTCGTGCGCATGAATGTCGATCGGGAACCCGAAATCGCTCGGCAAATTGCCGCTTACCTCGCGCCACGAATCGCCCGCGTCATCACTGCGCATCACGTCCCAGTGTTTTTGCATGAACAACGTCTCAGGACGCTTCGGATGCATCGCGATGTGATGCACGCAATGACCGACCTCGGCATTTGGATCAGGAATGTATTGCGAATGCAATCCATGATTAATTGGCTTCCACGTTTTGCCTGCGTCGTCGGTCCGGAATGCGCCCGCCGCTGAAATGGCAATAAACATCCGCTTCGAATTTTTTGGATCGAGCAAAATCGAGTGCAGGCACATTCCACCCGCGCCCGGCTGCCATTTCGGTCCCGTGCCGTGACCGCGCAATCCAGCGAGTTCCTGCCAAGTCTGACCGCCGTCGCTCGAGCGGAAAAGGGCGGCGTCTTCAACGCCGGCATAAACGGTGTCCGAATCGTTGAGCGCGGGTTCGAGATGCCAGACGCGTTTGAACTCCCACGGATGCTGCGTGCCGTCGTACCATTGATGAGTTGTTAGAGGCTTGCCGGTTTCCGCGGAGGCGTCGTAAACGAATTTGTTGCTCTCGGCTTTGGGCATGCCGTCGGGAGTGGTCGTCGGCTCGCCCGGAGGTGTGCCCGGCTGTGTCCAGGTTTTGCCGCCATCATCGGAGCGTTGAATGATCTGTCCGAACCAGGCGCTGGTCTGGGACGCGTAGAGCCGGTTCGGATCAACCGGCGACCCTTTGACATGATAAATTTCCCAGCCCGCAAAATGCGGGCCGTCAACTTTCCAGTCTTTGCGCTTCTCGTCCGACGTCAGGACGAAGGCGCCCTTCCGTGTGCCAACCAATAATCGTACGTTGCTCATTGTTTACATTTGTAACCGCGAGTGACGCAGATCAACACGGATTTTTAGCCCAACAGCTGAGCTCTCAACAATCAGCTCTCAACCATGTCGTCTGAGCGTGCCAAGGGCTACGGCGTGGCAGGCGTAGCACTTCGTATACGATCTATTTCGCTATGCAAATGTTCTTCGGCTCCGTAAAGAATTGCAACGCCTCCTCGCCGCCTTCGCGGCCGACGCCGCTTGCCTTCATCCCGCCGAACGGAACGCGGAGGTCGCGCACGAGCCAGCAGTTCACCCAGACTGTGCCGGTGTGAATTTTTTCCGCGACGCGATGCGCGCGATTCAGGTTCTGCGTCCAGACGCTTGACGCCAAACCGTAGTCGGTGTCGTTGGCGAAGCCGATCACTTCCTCTTCGTTGTCGAATGGCGTGATCGTCACGACCGGCCCGAAGATTTCTTCGCGATTGGTGCGACACGAAACCGGCAAACCGGTGATGACCGTAGGCTGGAAGAAGTAACCGGACTGACAGCGCTCGTTGATCGATTCGGGCGCCGAACCGCCGAGGGTGATCTTGCCGCCTTCTTTCTGCGCGAGATCGACATAGAACTTTATCTTATCGAGCTGCGCTTTGTTCACGATCGCGCCCTGATCCGTTTTCTCGTCTAGCGGGTCGCCGACCTTCAGTTTCGACGTTCTCCCGACAAAGCGATCAACGAAATCCTTATAGGCCGACCGTTCGACGAACACGCGCGAACCGCACAAGCAGATCTGGCCTTGGTTCGCGAACGAAGAGCGCACACTGCCGGCGATGGCGGCGTCCAGGTCGGCATCGGCGAAGACAATGTTTGGGTTCTTTCCGCCGAGCTCGAGCGAAACTTTCTTGAACAGCGGCGCGCATGCCTCGGCCACCTTGCGGCCGGTCACCGTGCCGCCGGTGAAGGAGATCGTGTTGATCTTCGGATGCTCGGTGATCGCGGCGCCAACATTTGGTCCGGTACCGTGCACGATGTTGAGCACGCCATTCGGCAATCGGGCTTCGTGACAAATTTCGCATAACAGGAATGCCGTCATCGGCGTCAGCTCGCTCGGCTTGGCGATGGCGGTGTTGCCGACCGCGATGGCGGGCGCGATTTTCCAGCTCAGTAAATACAGCGGCAGGTTCCACGGCGAAATTAATCCCGCGATGCCGCGTGGCTGGCGCAGTGTGTAGTTGAACGCGACGCCGTCGGTGATGTGCGCTTCGTTTTCCGTGTGCAGGATCGCAGTCGCGAAGAAGCGGAAGTTGCTGGCGGCGCGCGGAATGTCGAGCGTGCGCGCGAGAGAAAGCGGCTTGCCCGTGTCAATCGACTCCGCCCGAGCGAGTTTCTCCAGATCGCGCTCGATCAAATCGGCGATACGTAAAAGAATGCGCGATCGCTCCGTCGCGGGCGTGCGCGACCAATCCGCGAAGGCTTTCTCTGCCGCGACCACAGCAAGATCGATATCTCGCGCGTCGCTATCCGCCACTTCCGAGTACGGCTTCCCCGTCGCCGGTTCGATGTTGTCGATATATCGTCCACCGACGGCCTCGACGAATTGGCCGTCGATAAAATTTCGAATCTTCGTGTCGGTTTTCATCGATTACGAGCAGGAGCAAACAAGCAAGAAATTAAGCATCGAACATCGAACATCCAACATTCAATTAGAACCGGTGAGAGAGGGATTACCCAAAGCTGCGTTTTGGCTCTGGACCTTAAGGATTGTCGCTCACGAGATTCTCTGTTAAAACCCACGACACGAAAGCTGGAATCGAAACTACGCCCTAACCCAAATCACATCTTATGTTTGCAGACGACATCCTATTCCAACAACGCTTCCTTACAGGCTTGGGGCTTTACGACGGGATGAGGACGTGCTCTTTTTCGTTTTACCGCACTCGAGCTTTGGCAAGGAGCTCACAGCGGAGAATATCGAGTTAAAGATTAAGGAGCGCGCCTTCACTCGTTTTAACGAGTTAAAGGCAATTTCGTAGCGAATCAGGGATCAAGTAACGTGCCGATATGGGGTGTAGAGAAAGGTCCCTCCAAATAGGGACTCGCTATTCTTTCTTAAGTGCCACGGAAAGATCTTACGAGCGCGCAATAGTTAATAGAAGTGCTATCGTTAATCTTTAAGCAGGAAAATTTATGACCGGAGTAACAAGACCATTATGAAAACATACAGCTACAGTAGCCGCAGGGGCCTCATTCTGATGACCACGTGCCTTTTGTTCCTCAGTACATATTCCGGTAGTCAGGCGATGAGCTCCGACGCGCAATCACGTCGCGCCGGTGCCGCAGGGTCTGCCGTTGTGCAACCTTTTGAGGGTGCTGCTCGTTTAATCGTGCGCCGGGACCCGGGTCTCGGTACTTTTTTGATCGCCCACTTGCGTATCGATGGCGTCCTGATTGCAGCTATTGGATATGGGCGCACCTATAGGGGTTTCCTGCCACCTGGACGGCATGTTTTATCACTGCTGCCAACTCCCAATCCGAAATGGCCGACCGCTCCGGGAATGATTCTGGATGTGCGAAGCGGCGAGACCTACAACTTCACAGCAATAGGAGATTCAGGATATTTGATTCTGTTGCCGCCCGAAGTTGCGCAAGAACGTCCCCGTGGCCGGTAGTACCTATCAGCTTCCGCCTACGTTCGACTTCGGCGTGACAGATGGCC
>WNFX01016104.1_pt1 | contig 10792 bp, 11 predicted proteins | sample 5400111 | NCBI WGS metagenome assembly WNFX01 (sample SAMN13153363, study PRJNA577476) | soil metagenome | isolation source: 40 cm soil or saprolite under grassland replicate 1 | place: USA:California | collected 2016-06-15
TTACCCGCCTCATGGGATTGCATCGTTGGTTCTCGAATTTGTAACTTTTGAACTCTTTAACGATTTCCCTGACCTACCGAAGCCTCTTGCCCCGCCGCTTGCTCGCCAACGCTTTCGGAGTAGCCCAGGCGAGAGCTTCGATCCACCCGCTCAGACCGCAGGCATTCGCGAATTTCGCGAGTGCCTGGGCCCACCAAGGTGTTGCCGTTTTTGTCGAAAATTTTTGCGGGTCGGTCCCCGCCTCTTTATGGATTCGGCGAAACGGACGGAGCCGGCTTCGGTTTGTTAAAGATGTCCGGCAGCTTCGTTTCTTTGAAATCGCCTGGGACAGTGAACTCACCGTCGTTAATCGGGTCATGGCTCACGGACGTAACAGTGCTCGTGATTTCCGTTCCGTGCCCGGACGGGCTCGCGCCGGGCTTGTCTGCGGGCATTTCCTTACTAAGGATCATCCGTGTGCGGATTGGCAGCCCGGGGAAATCGCGGAAATCGGGCATCTTGGTGTTAGCCGCATCCCAGAATTCCGATTTGATGGATTGGAGCTGCGCCAGAATGGCAGCGCCGTCGGGGTAATCAGGCGCAATCCAGTAGATGGCTTTAAAACCGGGGCCGTCATAGATGTATTGCTCGGTTTCGTAGCCGTTGACCGTTTCCTTCTCGCCCGTCGGCGTCAGCTTGGGTTTTTCCGGGGCTGCTTTTTTGTCGCTGAACTTTTCCAGCATATCGGTAACGGCTTTCAGTTTGTCCGGCGAAATACGCACAACGGTCTTTTGGTCATTTAACAGGTTTATCACCTCGCCCGTTTTCCCATCGAAAATCGTCGTAAGCTGCGGCGAAGCATCGATGCGGGCCTTGTCGCCTTTAATCTTGATTGTCATGTTTGCGCCCGCTCGGGCGGGTTCGGCTGCCTCATCGTTTCCGGTCTTCGACGCCGGTGCGATTGTTGACGAATAGACAATCGTCAGGTCGGCGCGGGCAGAAAACAGGAACGAAACGCTCAGGACCAGCCAACAGAGTATAATTTTCATATTCGCAACACAGCTAAATGCCCGCTGCCAAAATGCAAAGGCATCGCGCCGCCGTGCTCCTGCGCAGGCCGCCTGATTTCTAGGAAGCCAAGAGACAATTGACGCAACCCTTCGGGCGCGAGGCAGAAGGGCCGACTGTCCGCGTCGCTTGTTCGTTGCAGCCCGCTATGGGGATGCGCCTCACTCGCTCTTTGCCATGCGCCGCTTCCGCCTCCACGCGCGAACCATTCCAGTATTTCAACAGTCTCTTACGTGGGCATTTGCGCTTTCAACAGGTTGATGGCGTCGCGCAATTCCGCCGCACGCTCGTATAGTTCCTTTGCAATCGCGCTTTCCATTTCGCGTTGCATGATCTCCAACTTCGAGAGCGGACGTTTTGCTTTCACTTCTTCGAGCCAGTCTTCCAAAAATGCGATTTCCGAGCTTTTCGATACTAGCTCGGGGAAATTTGACTGTTGAAAAAAATCGGCGATGGCGTCGCGACCACGCTCGATTTCGGCCATGGCTTCGCCGAATTTGCCCTGGCCAAGAAAAATGGAGGCTTTGGCGCGCGTGCTCATCATGAGCACATAAGGCCGGAACTGTTGCACGCTCCAGGAAAGTTCTTCCCGATCGGTGTGCTCGGCGACAAAAGTAAAAAGATCGAGATTACGCTGTGTGTCGCGCACGACGCCGGCGAAATCGTTGATCTGAAACAGGCTCAAGTAGCGATGATAATATTGGATGCCTTCCTGCTGAAGCTCGGCGCATTGTTCAGGTGTAAGCTCGTAAGGCTGGCCTTTCTCCTCCGCGCGGGCCGCCCGCTTTTGATGATATTCCAGGAGCGACTCGCATTTGTGCGGACGTTGACCGTCGGGACGCCCGCTCATTTCCATCTGCAACACGCCGAGATCGACGCGCAGTTGCAGCTTCTCGCGCCCATCGAGGCCGGTTATCTTGCGCACTTTAATGTTGCCGTTCTCGTGCGGCCAATCTTTCAGAATGGTATTCAGATCCAGGCTCATCGCAGGTGGAACATCGAACATTTAACCTTTCCTTGTCAATAAGGTCGCGCGAGAAGGGCAGCGAAGCTTCCATCGTCACTACCCATTTGTTAATCGCGCGATTGCCAAGACTTGGCCTTTCGCGGAATCTTTAACGGAATGGAACAGGCGATAGACTCGTTTATCCGCTTCCTGGCGGTCGAGCGCGGTTTGTCGGAAAATTATCAACTTTCTACCCAAAGGTCGTTGAGCGAATTCGCGCAATGGTGCCTTGCAAAGAAAAAAATCGACAACCCGCGTGCTGTGTCCCTGCCGCTCATCAGCGAATATCTCGCCGACCGGAAACGCTCCGGGCTTTCCGCCTCATCGATCAAATTGATTGTGGTCGCATTGAAGATTTTTTTCCGATTTTTGGCCGCCAAAGGCATGCTCGAGCGCGATCCGGCTGAGGCGCTGGCGCTCCCGCGCATTGAGCGTTATCTCCCTGAGACACTCAACGAATTGCAGGTCGAGCAGTTTCTGGAAAAGATCGATACGAAGGCCGCTCATGGATTGCGGGATCGGGCGATGATCGAGCTGCTTTACGCTAGCGGACTGCGCATTTCCGAGCTGGCAAACTCGCGGCTGGAGAATTTCAACTTCGAAGACCGGATTGTGCGCGTGACGGGCAAAGGAAATAAGACACGACTCGTGCCAGTCGGCCGCAAAGCGTGCGAAGCGCTGGCTGCGTACCTCTCCACCGAACGCCCGAAACTCGTCAAGCGTCGCAGCGGCAGCGAGATTTTTCTTTCGGAGCGCGGCACCAAATTAACGACCGTGCGCATCTGGCAGATCGTGAAAAAACATGCGCAGCACGCCGGATTGGAGAAGAACATTTATCCGCATCTTCTTCGGCACAGTTTTGCGACACATCTGCTGGGGAATGGCGCTGACCTGCGTATTATCCAGGAAATGCTCGGCCACGCGGATATTTCGACAACGCAAGTTTACACGCATGTCGATCAGCAGCGGCTTAAGGCTGTGCATCGACAGTTCCATCCGCGAGCATGATGATTCATTAGCGACGGTTATAGACCGCCGCTACAGTGGCTGCCCATGAAACGTCTAATTTTGCTCGTCGTCGTTGGCGCGGCGGCCGCGGTGGCGGGCTGGTACATCTGGAATCTTTCTCAAAGAACTTCGAGTGCGTACGTGAGCGTGCTTTTGCCGCGCGAGACAATTTTCCTGGCACACATGCCGGACTTCAATCGAACACGCGATCAATGGCGCCAGTCCGACATCTGCAAACTGTACCGCGAAGCTGAGGTGCAGAATTTTCTTCACAAGCCGCTGGCCAACCTTTCGACCCCGAAAGCTTTCGGGGCTCAAAGCGAGAAACTGCATTACGAACATCACGAAATCGAACTAGTTGCTGTTGCCCCATTTACGCTCGCGACGGCGTATGATCGCCCCTGGTTTTTCGCGGCCAATGATCTGAAGCAATTAAAGGCCCTTCTCGATCGCGCTGATCGCCGCGCTAAAGATCCAAACGAGACGCTCGACAACGACGAGGCGTATCGCGCGGCGATCTCTCACCGGCCATCGAATTACGCGCTGTTTTTTTATCTCCAACCGAAGACATTTGCCCAGCGGCTTGCCGCCCTCCGGGCCGCAATCCAGTCGTCGGCAGCGACCAAACAGCAGACCATCCTGGAACAGGTGCGAAGCATCTCTGGTGCGACATGGTTGGATGGCGGCAAAATCTACGACCTGCTCTTTGTGGAAATGCCGCGGTTGGAATCTCGAGATGGCGGGACGGCGCTCACGCGATCTTCGCTGACGCTGGGCACCAAAGAGACGTTTTTTTATCTTTCGATGCTGCTCAATCTCGGAGAAAGAATGGAGACGCTAAACCAGGCAGCAGGCTTCAGCGGCATGACGCAGAAACTGGCTCAGGCGTTCTCCGATAGCGGGGTTACAGCCGATGATTGGAAAGCTGCGTTCGGGCTCGAGCTAGGATCGTTAGCGGACTGGCCGTCGAGCGCCCATTGGCCAACTTTGCTTCTGACGCTGCCAGTATTGGATGTGGCCAAGGCCGGAAAGATCGTGGAGGCCGCTACGCGTGCCGACGAAGACGCGATCTGGACCCGGGCGGAAAAGGATGGGGTGCGCTATTTTTCGATGCAATCGCCCGGAGCTCTTGTTGCAATCACCCCGACGATCGCATTGTCGGACCGGCTCCTCGTCGCCGGTTTCAATCCGGTTTCGGTGGAAGAGGCAGTAAAACGCAGCGGAAACGCCTCGTCAGAACTTGCGGATTCGCAAACCTACAAAAGCGCTGCGCGCCTAGTGCCGGCGCCGACAAATTTCTTTGCCTACATCGACACCCAACTTCTATACTCCCGGCTCGATGCTTCGCTTCGGCCAATGTTATTGTTGGCGGCGGCTTTTATGCCGGCGATAAGTAGTTCTGTTGATCTGAACAAGCTTCCATCGCCGGAGGTAATCACGAAGCATCTGAGTCCGATCGTTTCCTCTCAGCGATATGAGCGCGATGGTTACGTAGCTGAGTCGGTCGGTCCAATCACATTTAATCAATCGGTGATCGGCCTGGCTATTCTGAGCGGGGCTGGTGCGGCGGCACGCCAGAAAGCAAGCAGTAGTTTAAGCGGATTGGGTTCTCCTCCGCCGGGAAGCTCGCAGCCATCACCAAGTCCATCGCCAACATCGCGCAATCCAGCGCCCACGCCTTAGACGAATATCCAAGCTTCAACGCCCAACATCCAACACCGAACGTCCAACAATCCTGCATTAAGCATCTTCTGTAGTGGGAGCCGTGCCGGCTGTGCCTTATTCGGGATTTTTTTCAGGGCCAGTAGCTGCGCCATTTCGGCACTGTTTCTGGGTTCCAAGAAAAACTGATGCAATGTGCGAAAATTCTGCTATTATTTTGGCCTTATGGCTATTCTAAAGAAAAATGCATTTTCCCGTCGAGTCCCGGACCTGGTGACGGAGGAGCTAGTGGCAGTGCTCTCCCGGCGTTCGTCCTTCGAGTTCAAACAACTGTTCGACATCGTGCACGAGAATCTTCGGGCCCGCAACGCCGCTAGCGGTGGCGAGGAAATGCTGCGCTTGCGAGCCTACGAGAAATTGCAAAACCTCGTGGCGCGGGGCGCGGTCAAGAAGAACGGCAAGAAATACAAGGGCTTGCCATCGGCTTTGGCCAGCGCGATTGCCCAACACAATGGCCATCTTGCCGGCGTAAGGTAAGCGGAGCCGGACAACGAATTGGTTTCGGGAGAGGTCCCGGATGCTGCACGAATATTTGCCAATCCTCCTGCAAATCGTCGTAGCAATTCTGTTTGCCGCTTCGGCGTTGTTCGTTAGTGTCCTGGTAGGCAAAACCGGGAAACGCACACCAGCAAAAGATACTGCGTACGAATGCGGGATGATTCCTCAGGGCGAAGGACATCCGAGATTCAGCGTGAAGTTTTATCTCGTGGCGATGCTCTTTATCCTTTTCGATCTCGAGATCGTTTTCATGTACCCGTGGGCGGTGGTTTACAGAGACGCGATCAAACAGAGCGATCTGATCTTCTGGAGCATGCTCAGTTTCATCACGATCTTGATGGTCGGCTACGTTTATGCGCTCAAAAAAGGCGCGCTCGATTTCAGGAGATAGCGCACGCCCGACGATCTGTAGCCGCCTCCCTGCCTGCCACCATTCGCCTGTCTGCTGTAGCGGGTCAATGGCCGGCCTGCCCGCGATGCCGGGCCATTGGGCAAGATTTTGCAAGAGGATCCAATTGCCACGAACAAAGAATTGACATGCATGCGCCGAGGATGTACACGGCTCGGCTTCGAATCATGTTATGGTGACTGCCGCGTTTAGGGTTCTTGGAAGGGACGTTGCAGACGCGGCATCTCGATCCATAGAGTAGTTCTCACTTATGCAAGACGTTTGACGTGCGCCGGACGCAAAGAGATTGCACTTTTACCTTTCAACCGCAGTCCAAGAGAGCGCTGAGGAGATAACCGCCGTGCTTGACGAAAAGAAAATTGTCGTAGTCATGCCGGCGTACAATGCCGCCAGGACACTGCGCCAAACATATGAAGAACTCCCCTTTGATATTGTTGACGAAGTGCTCCTTGTTGACGACAGCAGTTCGGACGAGACAGTGACTTTGGCGCGCAAACTCAACGTCACCACGTTCCAGCATAGAACGAACCTGGGTTACGGCAGGAATCAAAAAACTTGCTACCGTGAAGCTCTTAAGAGAGGTGCGGACATTGTGATCATGTTGCATCCTGATTACCAGTATTCGCCGAAGCTGGTGACTCCACTGGCTGGAATGATTGCCTCTGGCAATTACGACGTTGCCCTAGGCTCGCGTATTTTGGGTGTTGGTGCGCTAAAGGGCGGGATGCCGCGTTACAAGTATATTTCCAACCGATTTCTGACCGCCGTTCAGAATCTCCTGCTCGGCTATAAGCTGTCGGAGTACCACACGGGATTCCGTGCCTTCTCGCGCGAGGTCCTTGAGTCGTTGCCAACCGAGGAAAACAGCGACGATTTCTTGTTCGATAACGAAATACTCGCGCAAGCGATTTACTTCAATTATCGCATCGGCGAGATTTCCTGCCCAACGAAATATTTTGCGGAAGCATCCTCGATCAGCTTCAAACGGAGCGTGAAATATGGTCTAGGGGTGCTGTGGACATCTCTGAAGTTCAGGATGCAGAAGATGGGACTCGCGAAGTTTAGCCTTTTCGACGCGCAGAGAACCAAGCCCTTTCACAGTTATTATCACGAGTTGCGCAAATAGCTTTTGTCGCCGCTTACGCCGTTTGACTGTTGATTTAACAAATGCCGAACGCGCCGCGTCTTTTGCCGCTCACAGTTGCGATGGGCGTGCTGGTCTGGATTATTGCGACGAGCGGTGGTAACCACGTGCTCGTCAAAGAATGGCTCGGGGAAGCGTACGATTCACACGCGGAGCATTTTCTGCGTGGAGACGTGGGCGTCGACGCGGGGGCAATTAGCTCTGAAGCAATGATTGTGAACGGCAAAGTGCGCATGTACTTTGGGCCCTTCCCGGCGTTCGTGCGAATTCCGTTGAACTTCATTTACCCACTAGGACGCGGAAGGTGGTCTCGCGTTTCTGGCTTCTTAGCAGGGACGATTGGCCTGTTTGCCTTTTCAGGTCTCATTGCGAGCTCCTTGCTCAAATCTCCACTTTCGGTGCCGGCGCGCAGGTTGCTGGGAAATGCGTTGGTAGTGGGATTCGTCCTGGGTTCCCCTTTCCTTTTTCTTCTTGGAAATCTCTCCATCTATAATGAAGGGATTATCTGGGGACTAGCTTGGTCTCTTACGGCACTCTTTTTCGCCGGCCTTTCTAGAAATGCAGAAGGCCGTGCTTTGACCTATTCGCTGATCGCGTTCTCTCTCTCTTCGAGCTTCGCTTTGCTTTCGCGGGTCACATTCGGGGCTCCGCTTGTAATGATAGCCCCATTCCTTGCTCTGCGGATACGCCGTGAGGGTCGCCTGGCTGATTTTGCGGCGCTCTTTCTTCTTCTCGCTGCGGGACTCCTATTCTACCTCCTCCTCAACTACGCTAAGTTTGGGAGTTTCACCGGAGCAACCTACGATTTCTACATAAACCCGGTCCACCGAGAGTTCGCCCACAAGCACGGCATCTTCAACCTGACCCGCATTCCGTATAGCTTTGCGGATTATTTCAGTTTGGTTCCTCCATCGCTCCATCTTCATCCGCCTTTTCTTCGCGTAGATAGACATGCTCTTCCGAATTACGCACCTTTCTCGCTGCCACTTAGCGAGGTCTTCTTGTCGGTTCCATGGTGCTCGAGTTGGATTATTGTGGGGGCGATCATGGGAATTGTATGTCTCGTTCTACCGGGTCGAACGGATTACCTTCAGCGTTGGACTGCGCTCGCGCTCTTCGCTCAGTTCGTTTGTATCTTATCGTATTTTGCTTTGGCTCAGCGTTACGCCGCTGACCTATACCCGTTTCTGATTTTTTGTGTGGTAGTTTTTCTGGGCGCAGGTGGAATCGTTTTGCTTCGCCTGCGTTATTTGTTGGTCGGGCTAATCGCCGTTTCTATCATAATCAATTCGCTGGCTACCGCCTACTGGCTAGCATCTGATTCCAACCTTCCGCTGGAAACGCGAACCTTTTGGGGTATAATTGCCAGCAAACAGTCGCGCTCAATCAAATGAGCATGACGACCTCGATCACGCATTGGATGGAAACCAGAAGCAGAACGGCATACGGGATTCCCTCTAATCTTCGCGCTATTTTCCTGTCGATAAATAGAAACGCCGCCAAGTAAAATGAGAGCAGAGCAGACAAAATAAGCCGCGGCGTCCAGTAGCCGAAGAGCGCACCGCCGTGAACGAACGGAATTGGCAGAAACATGAGCAAAAAATAGGCCGTACCCAGCAGAATTGTGATGTGTTCGCGCTCAAGGTCGCCTTTGGTAAGTCGGCAAAAAGCAGACACCAAAAGCCACGCTGTTCCGATCAAGGCTGACACCGTCCAAATTATCCCAAGAGACATTGATGCTGACATGACCGGCGTCTTCCAAGCGCGACGCGTCTTCTGATCAGGAATAAGAACTCTCCCGATATTTTGTGGGACAGAAAGGTCCTGAAACAGATTCATCGGATCAGTGAAAACGCCCATGTGCGACAAACCGAGATAGCTATATCGGTGCGGCAGAAGAATCTCGCGCTTGAAGTACTCGGGCGCCCGAAACAGTCGAAGGTCGTTTGTCTTTACAAGAAGAAGGTCTCGGTAGGTCATATCGGGCGGGATGCCTTTTTGCACCCAATGTTTCTCCGTGTTGTAGCCGTGCGCTCGGCTGCTTGCCCAAAAACTGTGAATCGACAGCGCGCAGGGCACAGCCAGGCTAAGAACGCAAGTCGCAAAGAAGCGTCCAATTTTCCATCGACGCTTTGGCCAGAGGACAAAGAAAACAAGGAGCAGCGTCGGGATCAGCGCCATGAAACTGTATTTCACCCACACTGCTACTCCTAAAGCCAAACCGAGAAATGCCGTATTCGGAAGAGGCGAACGTTCGCTGAGCAAAACGCTGTCGAGAACAAAGAGCAGCAAAACAAACAGTGGAACTGTCATCGAATCCGGCCCGATTGTCGCGGCGTGGATGACTCGCACCGGTAAAAAGACCAGAAACAAGCAAAAGGCTGAATGAATTAGTGAGGACCTAAAGCACGGCTGCGTGTAACAAAAAAAACCAGAGCGCGACGAGATTAATCGCTACCTGGAGTATCGACAAGGTGATTGGGAAGTAATTGCTCGATCCGATAAGCAAGAAAAATGGGTGACCCAACAAGTAGTAAATCGGTGGGTTGGTGGCGGAAAAATCGAAAACCTTCGGCCACTGAATCAGCCGCGATAGATGCGTGTGATAGTCGGGCCCGATGTAGCCTCCGCGAAGCACTGCACGGATCGACAAAACAAACGCGAAGGCAAGTGCAAGGGCCCAGAGGATACGCGGCCCACGCGGATTCATGGATGAATGAGGTTCGACCATAGCACGAACATTATCGCCCCAATGATCAGCCAAATAGCTGTCTTGAACTGTCCGCCTTCGCGAAAAAGAAGGACAAGAAACGGGCTGCTGAGAAAGATCGAGCACCCGAATGGGTAAAATCGAAAGAACGGGAAACGGGGATAATCATTGAAACCTTCGAACAAGCTTTTCTGCATGTTCCAAGGAATTGCGTGGATCGAGAACAGGCCGCGTTGATACCACGGTTCTCTCATCAGATTGGGGATGTGCGCGTATCCGAAATCGAAAATGGAATGGAAACGAGAAAAATTGTAAGCCGCTGTCAGCAGGCCAAGAATGACCGGGACGCTCAGGAACCAAACCAGCGCCGGCCAACTTTTCCGGAGACTACGCAAGAAATTTCCCCAATTCTGAGCATCGACACCGGCAGCGCCACGCCAGACAAAATAGAGATAGAATGGCAGCGTAAGCCCGAGCTCGGTGCGATTGCCGACTGCGAGCGCAAAAAATATGCCGGCCAAAAACGGCCGCGGCCGAACCAGGAGAAAGTAGAGCGACGCGACTTCTCCAAGCAATGCAAATCCGAGCGCGAGCTGCCACGCGCCGCCGAAGCCCAAATTGCACCACGCCCACGTACCGAAGATCGGGAACAGCGCAAAGAAGATTCGCCGAACGAACGGTTGGCCGCGAATTTCTGTTAGCCGAAAAAAGAAATAAACCGAGCAGGCAACCAGGATGGTGGCCACCCAATGACCGGAAAAATTGTCGATCCACCCCGCGCGCTGCAAAATCGCGAGCGGGACCATGCTGAGCACGGCACCCAGCGGGAACACCGAGTAAAGGCGGCCGTCGCGCGGGACCATTTCGTTCAGCCAAGATGGCGGACGTGTTTCCAAGCCGACGTGGCCGTGCAAGAGCGCGCCGGCGATTCGAAACGTGTAATCGAAATGTTGTTGCGTGGGCTTTGTGGACTCGAAGAACACCAGGGCTGCGATCAAGCCAAGAATAATGGCCACGACCAAATCGCGCCGTGCCGTTGCCGATCTCTCCGATTCGCTCATTGGGAAAAACGATGTCGATCTTATGCGGTCTCGAATCGCGATGGCGACTCAAGATGTCCGTGCAACAATGCCGAAGCAATCCGACCGGTATTGTCGAAGTCGTGCATCGTCGCCTTGGTTGTAAAATAGAAGGCAACCGCCGCAAACACCAACAGCCCGGCTGCAAACCAGAAATCCTTCGTCGCGT
>WNFX01021756.1_pt1 | contig 10792 bp, 13 predicted proteins | sample 5400111 | NCBI WGS metagenome assembly WNFX01 (sample SAMN13153363, study PRJNA577476) | soil metagenome | isolation source: 40 cm soil or saprolite under grassland replicate 1 | place: USA:California | collected 2016-06-15
AACCATCTCGGCGAGGTCTCGTTCGTGGTCGAGCTTCCGGCCGGCCGTCTCTCGCTCGCGGGGGCGCGCCGCTACGAGAGCGCCATTCTCGGCCTGCCGCGGTAGTAGCGTGCGGGCGTGCTCGGCTCCGGGAACGACGTGCCCGAAGTTCGCGTCTGGGTGACACCCGGCGAAGGGCCACGATCGCTTCGCGAGATCCTGGACGAGGGTCTTGCGCTCCTCTGTTTCTACCTCTGGGACTGGTCCCCGACCTGAACGAACGAGGTGCTGCTCCTGCGGGACAGGAGCGAGGATCTGGCTGCCGCAGGCGTCAGGCCCTTCGCCATCTCGCGCGACTCCGTCTGGTCGCATGCCGCCTGGGCGCAGACGCTCGGCGTCGACGTTCCGCTGCTGTCCGATTGGAACGGAGAGGCGACCCGTGCCTTCGGCGTGGCCGCCGAGCTCCTCGAGATGAGAGACGTCGCATCCCGCACGGCGTTTCTCATCGAGGACGGCAAGACGATCAGACACACCTGGAGGCTCGGCCGTGAGCTCCCCGACATCGCTAACGTGATCGAAGCCGCGAGCGCTGCGGCCGCGCGAAGGCCCGACTAGATAGAGCCAGCTTTCGTTCTGCGCGTTCCAGGCGTAGCGTGGTCGGTTGTCAACGAGAAGGAGGTCTCGCCGTGGAAGCCGCCAGCACGAATCGCCCTCCCCTGATGCTCGTGCACGGAGCGTGGCTCTCTGCACGGAGCTGGGAGAACTTCGCCGACTACTTCCGCGACCGAGGGTTCACCGTCTCCGCTCCCGAGTGGCCACGCAAGCACGGAGACGTGGAGCAGCTGCGAGAGGCTACGGAGGAGCTCGAGGGCCTCGGTCTGACCGAGATCGTCGACCACTACGGGAATCAGATCAAGTCGCTCGAGGAGCCTCCGGTCCTCATCGGACACTCGTTCGGCGGCCTCATCGTGGAGCTGCTGCTCGACCGCGGCCTTGGACGAGCCGGCGTGGCGATGAGCCCCGCACCGCCGAAGGGCATCCTCGTGCTGCCCTTCTCGTCGCTCAAGGCCGCAGCACCTGCGCTGGCCCATCCGTCGAAGCGGCACGGCGTCGTGCCACTGACTCTCGAAGAGTTCACGTACGGGTTCGTGAACACGTTCTCGCCCGAAGACGCCTCGGCGGCATATGACAGGTACGCCGTTCCCGAGACCGGTCAGATCTTCTACGAGGCGGGCTTCGCGAACTTCCATCTGCACCCGCCGACGGAGGTCCATTTCAAGAATGGCGACCGCGCTCCGCTGCTCATCGTCGGGGCGGAGAAGGATCACACGGTTCCCGCATCGCTCTCCCACAAGCAGTTCGAGAAGTACGCGAAGTCGGACGCTCGGACCGACTACATCGAGCTACTCGGCCGGCCTCATCTCATGATGGTTGGTGAGGGGTGGGAGGACGTCGCCGCTCGCATCGGGAGCTGGCTCGACAGTGTTCTCGCCACGCCGCCCGTGACCGCCTCGGCGTAACTGCCCGTCGAGTAGCCGGGCAGAGACCCACCCGTCCGAGGGGATTTACGCGGCATCGCTAAAGACCATCGTCCCGGAAGCCGATTCGTTCCATGATGCCCCGGGAAGCCGCCTCCGAAAGACCGCGCGGCCGCCGGCCCGTTTTCTCCGAAGACGAGCTCCGGCACGCCGCCCAATTTGCGTACGCGCGCCGGGTCCGCACACGGCGAGGCGCCCAGGATCTCGTCTACCGCAAGTTCGCCGTCGCCGTGATTGAGCTCTACCGGGAGGCGCACCCAGTGGAAGGAGCGCCGCTCGAATGGCTGCTGCGCCCGATGCCCCGCTACAGCCTGCTGTCGGAGCTCGGCCGGGTCGCCGAGCCGAGGTCGAGCACAGAGGGCGAGCTGCAGTGGAACGAGCCCGATGTCAACCGGCTCATCCAGGTGGCGCTCGAGATCGCCGCAGCCAAGCCGAGCACCAAGGTCGGGGTGTCGATGATCCGCGATCGCCGGCGACGACACCGCGAGGAAGCCGCGTAGCAGCGAAGATCTACGGCCCGGCCGCCCACGACCTCCACTCGTCGACGTCGATCGCGAGCACGGGGAGACCCGGTGGCGCCTCGCGGTACTGCTCGTACTTCGCCACGAGCAAGTCAAGTGCCTTCTCGGCCTCGGCTCCTTCGTCGAGGACACGTGCCCGCCCACGCAGGCGCACCCACCACAGACGGCCCCAGTCGTCGTCGTAGTCGTCGACCAGCACGGTGACGTTCGGCTCGCGCCGCGCGTTCTCGATTCGGCGGAGCACGCGCGAGCGTTTCGGCTTCGCGTCGACCGCGGAATAGAGCGTGTTCCCGTCGAGCACGAAGACGATCGGAACGAGGTGCGGCCGGCCGTCCCGGTCGATCGTCGCGAGCCGTGCCACCCTCGACGCAGCGACGCGCGACCTGACTACAGTCGAGTCGTGCATCTCGGCGTCATCCTGCCCAACTATGGGGAGCAGGCGAGCGTCGACGCCATCCGTCGCACCGCCGAGCTCGCGGAGGAGCTCGGATACGACTCGGTGTGGGCGACCGAGCACATCATCGTCGGTCCCGATGCCGCCCAGACGTATGGCCGGGTCTACGAGCCGCTCGCCACGCTCGCCTGGATCGCGGGCTTCACGGAGCGAATCGGTCTCGGCACGTCGATCGTGCTCGTGCCCCTGCACCACCCGATCGAGCTGGCGAAGCAGATCGCGACGCTGCAGCTCATCTCTGGGAGAAAATTCCGGCTCGGGATCGGGATGGGCTGGCACGAGGAGGAGTTCCGGTTCATGGGCGTCGACTTCCACGGCCGCGGGCGGCGAGCGGACGAGGCGCTCCAAGTCATGAGAGCGCTCTGGGGCGGCGAGCGCTCCTTCCAAGGCAAGCTCTGGTCGTTCGAGAATGCGACGTTCTCGCCTCTACCGGACGAGCGACCTGAGATCTGGGTGGGAGGAAGCTCGGAGCGCGCGTTGCGCAGAGCTCGCGAGCACGGGGACGTCTGGCATCCCTCCCGCGGCTCGAGCCCCGACCACGTGCGCGAGGTGAAGGAGCGCTTTCCCGAGCTCCGTGCCGTTCCACGGGCCACGGCCGACAACGCCGATGCGTTCCTCGACGCCGGCGCCGAGGGCGTCGTCGTGAGCTTCCCCGAGGAGACCGGGATGCGCGAGCTCATTCGCCGCTATCGCTGAGGGCTGCCGCGAGCAGATGGCTGAACGCTGCGCGGGCTCAACGATGCGCGATGTGCAGCTTGTGCCGGAGTCGACGCTTTCCGACCGTCCAGACGAGCCAGCCGAGAAGCGCATAGCGCCATTTGAACATGGGTTGTTGATTCCCAGGCCCTGGGGACGGCCAAACGTCCCACGGACTCAAAACTCGAAGCGCACGAAGTCCTCGCCCGTTACATGGACCGCGACGTTTCGCACCGGCACCTCTCCGACGGCGCCGCGAGCAGCGCCGTGGTGGGCGTGGCCGTGGACGACCAGATCCGGGCGATGCATCCCGATCGGTGCCGCGAGCCGCCCCGATCCGAGAAACGCCCAGATCGGCTCGGGCTCGCCGACGAGCGTGTCCGCGATCGGCGCGTAGTGCATGAGGACGATGCGAACGTGGCACCCGGCGACGGCCTCCAGCCCCTCTTCGAGCGCCTCCACCTCGAGCGTGGTCTCCTGGTAGATGCGGCGGAGGAGCGGCTCGCCGAAATCAGGCAGCTCGGCACCCGCAAACCCGCCGACGAACCCTTTCACCCCCACGACTCCGACCTCTCGCTCACCGATTTCGAGGATGAGGTGCTCGCGATCGAGAACGTGCACTCCCGCGGCCTCCAGCACGTCGACGATCTCGTCGCCACGATTGGAATGCTGGTCGTGGTTGCCGAGGACGGCGAGGATGCGAGTCGGGAGTCCACGGCAGGCTTCTGCGAGCACCGCGGCCTGCTCAGGCAGCCCGTGCGTCGTGAGGTCGCCGGCGAGCAACACGAGGTCGGTGTCCTCCGCCACTGCCGCGAACGACCGCCGGATGTGATTGCCGAGGGGCTCGGCTGCGTGGATGTCGCCGGTCGCTGCGACCCGGATCGGAGTGGTCACGAAGACCCGCTTACCCGCGGCCGCGATTGCGAGAACGCGCGGACGCAAGGCCGCTCTGGGTTTGCCGCCCGGTGACGGGGGTATCGACGAGCCACGAACCGAGGAGGTGACCATGCCGCCACGCGGTGTGAAGAAGGGCTCGAAGAGAGGTCGTCAGTACGAGCACATCAAGCAGTCGTTGCGGAGTCGCGGCACTTCCGCCGACACTGCCGAGGAGATCGCCGCCCGCACGGTCAACAAGGAACGCGCACGCCACGGCGAGGCGAGGGAGTCCTCGCGGTTGTCGCGAGAAGACATCTCGTCCGGCCGGCGTGGAGGGATCCGTGCTCACCGTCGGAGCCCGCGGGGACGAACGAAGGAGCAGCTGTACGAGGAGGCGCGAGAGCGGCACATCCGCGGTCGCTCGAAGATGACGAAGGCGCAGCTGCAACGCGCGCTCGGCGGCCGCTGATCAGAGACTTGGAGAAACGTACGGCCTGAGCGTGCGCAGGATCTACATGCCCATCGAGTGGTAACCGGAGTCCACGTAGAGCGTGGTTCCGGTGACGTTCCGCGCGTCATCGGACAGCAGATAGGCGGCGGCGCTCCCCACGTCGTCCGCCTCGATGTGTCGGTGCAGCGGCGCCCGCTGCTCGACGATCTCCTCCATCGTCGTGAAGCCTGCGATCGAGCGTGCAGCGAGCGTCCGGACCGGGCCGGCGGAGATCGCGTTCACCCGGATTCCCTTGAGCCCGAGATCCCACGCGAGGTAACGAACGGAAGCGTCGAGAGCAGCCTTCGCGACGCCCATGACGTTGTAGTGCGGAACCGCGCGCTCGCCGCCGAGGTAGGTCATCGTCAGGACCCCGCCACCACCGCGCGCCTCCATGAGCGGCTCGGCGGCGCGAGCACAGATCACGAGTGAGTAGGCGCTCACATCGAGTGCAATCCAGAAGCGGTCGCGAGGCGTGTCCGTGAAGCGGCCCTCGAGGTCCTCGGCGGCCGCGAACGCGACCGAGTGGACGAGGAGGTCCAGCCCGCCTCCGAATACGCCGCCGACCTCGGAGAAGACACGAGCGACGTCGTCGTCGGAGCGCACGTCGCACTCGGTCACGAGCGGGCTCGAGACGCTCTCGGCGAGCTCACGGACACTCTTCTCGATCCGCTCGCCCTGATACGTGAAGGCGAGCTGCGCGCCCTCCTCCGCGAGCCGGCGCGCGATGGCCCACGCGATCGAGCGTCGGTTCGCGACTCCCAGGACGAGCGCCTGCTTCCCCTCGAATCTGCCTGCCACGCGGCGATCCTAGTCGGCGCACCGATGTAGGGTCACGGGTGCCTCCGCAGGGATCGGCGAGGCGACCGCCCGCGAGCTCGCCCGGCGCGGCTGGCACTGCGTCCTGCTCGCGCGCCGCCAGGAGCGGATCGAGGCACTCGCTTCGGAGATCCGTGGTGAGTGGGAGGTCTGTGACGTCATGGATCGAGCGCAGGTCGACGACGTCGCGGCGCGCGTCCTCGCTCGTCATCCTCGAATCGAGCTGCTCGTCAACAACGCAGGAGTCCCCGGACGCGGCACGTTCGTGTCGGTCGAGCCCGACACGGTCGAGCGCGTGCTGCGGACGAACTACCTCGGCGGAGTCTGGTGTGCTCGGGCTTTCCTGCCCGGCCTCCGTGCAGCGGCGGAAAACGGTGGAAGTGCCCACATCGTGAACGTCGTCTCCGTCGCCGGAACGATCGCATTCGCGCCGGCAGGGCCCTATGCAGCGGCGAAGCACGCACAGCTCGCGTTCTCCCGCTCGCTCGCCGCCACGCTTCGGCGTGAGCGCATCTACGTGCACTCCGTTCTCCCCGGTTTCGTGGAGACCGAGGGGTTCACGCCTCGCTCGACCCTCAAGAATCCGCTCATGCGCCGGTTCGTGATCGAGGCGGACGCCGTGGCAAAGACGATCGTCAAGGCTGTCGAGCGGAACAGGCGCGAGGTGACGATTCCCTGGTTCCCGTATCGGCTGGTTTCGATCGCGCAGGCGCTGGTTCCCGGTGTGGTCGCGCAACTCGGCGGGCGGTTCGGCTACCACCCCTGGGTTCAGGACTGAGCTAGGGCATGCCCGCCATGTAGCCCCCATCTCGACCTCGCCGATCGAAGAGGGCATGAGGTCGCGCGCACGCACCAAGGTTGAACGCAGCGCCCGCCGGGTATGGATCTGGCGGCGGCATCACTTCAAACACCCCGGTACAGAAAGGGCGTTCGAGATGACGAGATTGCTCTCTGGAGTCCTTCTCGCCTCCGCGGCGCTGGCGCTCGTCGGCGGCGCCTCAGCTGCGAAGCCGACGGGCAGCAGCCAGTTCACCGACTTCACGCTGGCGGCGACGCCGCCTAATCCGGCCAGGACCATCTGTCCAGGCTCCACGCTCTGCTACAACGGCGCGGCCGAGCCCGCGATCGCCGTAACACCGAACGGACGCTTCTACGCGTCCTCGGAGAACGGCCTCGGCGGCGGCACGCTCGCCTGGACGTCGGCGGACGGCGGCGGGCACTACGCGTCGACGCCCTCGCCGAACGACGTCTCCGTCGGCTCGGACTCCGTCGGACAGGAGACAGGGTTGGAGCCCGGCGGCGGCGACACGGACGTCGCGGTCGCGACGGCGCAGAACGCGCTCGGGAACTACAACGCATACGTCGTCTCCCTCACACTGGCAAACGTCGACGTCTCGTCGTCGACGGACAACGGCGCGACGTGGCGCCTCAACCCGGCGACGGCTCTCCCGATCGACGACCGACCCTGGGTGGCGGCAACAGGCGCGTCGAAGGTTTGCATCTCGTACCTGACCGCGCCGGGGATTCTCCTGCCGAACGTCGGACTGCACGTGCAATGCAGCTCCGACGCCGGGCAGACGTTCCCTCAGCTCGCGAACGCCTACGACACGTCGGATGTCGGTCTCGCCGCATCGCAAGGAGGGAGCCGCACGGGCAATCTCGTGTTCGATCCGTCCAACCCCTCGTACCTGTACACGGTATTCGCGTACGAGAACATCGAGGACGCACCGAATCCGTCCGCGTTCCTCCACAACGTCGGCATGGCGGTCTCGTCGGACGGAGGTCTCACCTGGCACGACTACGCCGTGCACGTCAACCCGGACATCGGCGCGAAGTACGACAACCAGTTCGTGAACGTCGCGGTCGACAGCGGCGGAGCCGTCTACGTCGCGTACTCGGACAACCACGGCGTCTTCTACCAGTACTCGACCGACCACGGGCAGACCTTCAGCGCACCCGTGCAGGTGTCACAGGGCAACGACACGGCCGTCATGCCGTGGCTAGCGGCCGGCGACGCCGGCAAGATCGACCTCGTCTACTACCAGGCCACCGGCTATTCCGGAAATCCAGAGCAGGCGCCCGCGAGCGTGGCGTGGAAGGTGGTCATGGCGCAAAACCTCAGCGCCGCCTCCTCGGCTCCGGGTTTCGTCTACACGACCGTCAACCCCGTCGTCCACCACGGCGGCGTGTGCGAGGGCGGCGCGCTCTGTACGGGCAATCGCGATCTCTACGACGACTTCGGGGTCGAGGCGTCGCCGAAGTCGGGCTTCGCGTCGATCGTGTACTCGGACGACCAGTATCAGAGCGATCCGAATCACAAGCCGAACCCGGTATACGGCTGCGTGCCAGCGGACAACGACACCTCGACGTGCGATCACACGAATGTGGCCACGCAAACATCAGGCACCGGTATCTACTCGAAGAAGAAGTAGCCGCCCGAGCTCGATCATGCACCGCTCCGCGCGAGAGGTCCCGGGGGCCTCTCGCGCGGAAGTCGGTTCAGGCTACGGTGGCGGCTTTCGCGCGACGTACCAGCCGACCTCGATCTCGTAGACCGGGCCTGGCGCAAGACCTCGGACGCGGACACGTTGCTCTTCCGGAACGTCCGCGAGCGCGAGCCGCTCCTCGAGGTCGACCCGCTCGTGGACGACCTCGAAGGACGTGAGCACCAGGTCGTTCGCGTCGAGGTAGCCGCGGATGTCGGCGTCCGGAAGGAGCCGTTGGTGCGTCGGGTCTCGCAGGCGCTCGAAGCGATCGAGCTCCGGGGTCCGCAGCGGGTCGACCGACCCCAGCTGATCGGCGATGAGGACGCGCCCGTTGTGCCTGGTCACGCGTGCGAGCTCGGACACGGCGAGCTCGGGACGACGAACGTGATGCAGCACGCGCACGCAGCCCGAGATGTCGAAACGGCCGTACTCGAACGGGAGCCGGGTCGAGTCCGCCTCGAGGAACTCCGCGTTCTCGAGGCCAAGCTCTCGGGCAGCCTCGAGGTAGCCGAGATTCGTGTCGGTGCCAACGACCTCGCCGACGAGCGGGGCGAGCGCGGCCGCGAGAGCCCCGGTCCCACAGCCGGAGTCGAGCGCCAGCTCGGTGCCGGTGAACGGGCCGAGCAGGCGGCGAACCTTGGTCGAGAGCTCCGCGGCTCGCTGTTCCTGGAGTGCCAGCCGAAGGGCGACGCTCACGATGCGGCCGCCAGCGAGCGCGCGAGCGCGAGCGCCTCCTCGCGTGTCGAGATCGTCCCCACAGCCCGCTCCTCGTCGATGATCGCGAGCATACGTCCGATCTCCGGGCCGGGAGGAAGCCCCAGCTCGTCCCCCCGGACGAGCGGCTCGGGAGGATCTCGCCGACGCGCATCCTCCACCGAGCCGGTGAGCTCGGGACGGCCGACGAACGCGAGGGCGTCCAGGGCCCAGGGCTCGGTCGAACGGCGAAAGCGATGGATCGCGCGTCGCGAGTCGTCCCGCGGCGGGTTCGCCCCTAAGAGCGTGCTCGCGTACCGTCGCAACCCGTTCGAGACCGGCAATCGTCGAAGGTCTTCGCGAAAGGCCGCCACGAGCCGGAAGTCGGCGTCGTCCACCGCGTCGATCGCCCCGTCGAGAGAGCCGCCGAGCGCCGCCAAGATCCCGAGCTCGTGCAGCCGCCGATAGCCGTCCGCTGAGAGGCGGCGAAGCTCGCCGAGGATCCGCTCTCCAGCGGGCAGGCCCGCGAGATCAGCCGATTCGCGGACCAGCGCTTCCGTCCGCTCGTCCATACGGAAGCCGAGCTCGTCCTCGAGCCGCACGGCACGCAGCAGACGCAACGGATCGTCGCTGAAGACGGAGTCGGAGACGGCGCGAACGATTCCTCCCTCGAGGTCGGCGCGACCGTCATGCGGATCGCACAGGCCCCCTCCACCGACCGGAACCGCAATCGCGTTGAACGTGAAGTCGCGCGTCGCGAGGTCCGCCTCGATCCCGTCGGGCAGCGGAGTGAAGTCGACCGTCTCTTCGGAGCCGGTCGCCACGCGCCATGCCCCGTGCTGGTCGGAGAGCGGAAAGACGGCCCCGCCGAAGCGCTGCGCATACCGGTGGGCGGCCTCGCGCGGGTCGCTGCAGGCGACGTCGAGGTCCAGGACCGGCCGCCCGAGGAGGGCGTCCCGCACCGCCCCGCCGACGACCCACGCCTCCTCGCCCGCGAGCACCTCGCTGACCCTCGTGTCATCCATTCCTGGCGACCCGCCGTGCGCGCCCTGACCGCGTGTTGAGGCCGGTGGCGATCTCGTACCCGATCGTCTCGGCGACCCGCGCGTGCTCCTCGATCAGGACGCCGTCTCCGACGAGCGTGACAGGCGTGCCGACGGGGAGCTTGCGGTCGAGCTCGACCGCAAGCGCGTCCATCGAGATCGTGCCGACGACACGACGCCGCTCGCCGGCCACCAGGACCTCTGTTCCAGTCATGTCCCGGCGGAACCCGTCCGCATACCCGACCGGGACGATGCCGATCCAGGTCGGCTGCTCGGCGACGAACCGGCGCCCGTAGCCCGTGCTCTCACCCGGCGCCAGCCGCTTCACGAGCGCGAGCGAGGAGTCCCAGCGGAGGGCGGGCTCGAGGCCGTCTGCACCCGGATCTGTCCCGAAAGGCGAGATGCCGTAGAGCGCGATCCCGCAACGCACGGCGTCGAAGGCCGCTTCCGGGTAGCGGAGGGTCGCAGCGCTGTTCGCGATGTGATGCGTGATTCCGGCCAGCCCTGCCGTTGCCGCGCGAAAGCGCTCGATCTGCGTGCGGGTGAAGTCCGGGTCCGACTCCGCGACAGCGAGGTGACTCATCACGCCCACGACGTCATGTGTCGGCGCCGGGAGCTCGGAGAGCCCCCACCGCCCCATGCCCGTGTCGAGCTTCAGGTGCACGCGCAGCCCCTCAGGCACCCGACCGTCGGCCGCCACGAGCTCGAGGTGCGCGGCGCGCGCCTCACCCACCTCTCGATCGCTCACCGGGCACATGACGATGATCCGGGCCTCGTGCAGCGCCGCACGCAGGTGGAGTGCCTCGGGGAGTGTCGCGACACACAGAGCCGAGGCACCGGCGTCGAGCGCCGCCCGGGAGACGTCGGCCGCTCCGTGGCCGTACCCCTCGGCCTTGACGACGGCCCAGAGCTCGGCTTCTCCGGCGGCGCGTAGCAACGTCGCCGCGTTGCGCCGGACTGCACCGAGATCGATCGTGAAGCTCGAGCGCTCCACGGCGCTCATTCTCGAGTATTCGCGACTTCTGACTCCAGGGCAACGGGAAGCGTCTCGAGCAGGTCGCTCGCGACGAGACCCGCCTGCTGAGGCAAGAGTCTTGCGGCCACTCCGTGCGCGACCGCCGCAGCGACGGCTGCGAGTTGCCCCTCCATGCCCTTGGCCAGAAACGCCGCGACGATTCCCGTCAACACGTCTCCCGT
>WNFX01006833.1_pt1 | contig 10791 bp, 9 predicted proteins | sample 5400111 | NCBI WGS metagenome assembly WNFX01 (sample SAMN13153363, study PRJNA577476) | soil metagenome | isolation source: 40 cm soil or saprolite under grassland replicate 1 | place: USA:California | collected 2016-06-15
TGGCGACACCTTCTACGCGCACATGGACGAGGACGCGGCGCGCGCCAACCCGTTCTTCGACGGGCGGGTCGCGCACGGCTACCTGATCGTGTCGTTCGCCGCAGGCCTCTTCGTCGACCCCGAGCCCGGACCCGTGCTCGCCAACTACGGCCTGGAGAACCTGCGCTTCCTCGCGCCCGTCTACCCGGGCGACGAGCTGACCGTCACCTTGACGTGCAAGCAGATCATGCCGCGTGACGGCGAGTACGGCGAGGTCCGCTGGGACGCCGACGTCACCAAGCAGGACGGCTCGTCGGTCGCCAAGTACGACGTGCTGACCCTAGTCGCCAACGACTAGGCCCGTCGCTGGGCCACGGGTCGCTTGGTGCGAGCCTGCAACGAGTGGCCCCGAGGTGTGGTAATGATTGGCCCGTTGCGGACACGCACGCAGCGGGGAGGAGTTCACATGCGCAAGGTGCTCGCCGTCGGCTTGGCGCTCGCCTTCATCGTCGCCGTGCCGACCGCGGTGATGGCCGCGTCCGGCGTATTCAGCTCATCGCTCGACCTGCAGACGTCAAAGTGGTCCACTACCACGGCGACGACCTCAAGCACCACGTTCAAGACCATCCCGGCCCTGGCCAGCCCCACCATCTGTGCCCTGAATCAGGTGACCGCCACGCTCAGCGTGGAACTCAACGGCGCCCCGGCCGGGTTCCAGATCCGGGTCGACGGCGGCGGGCTCATGCAGCCCGGCGCGGTTCGGTTCAACCCGGCCGGTGCCCACGATTCCTTCTCATTCACGTTCGTCATGAGTGCGAGCCCCTTCGAGAACAATGATCACCACGGCTTCGATGTCGAGTGGCGATCACCAACCGGGAAGGCGACGACGCTGGAGCGTGCGACGCTCAACCTGCAGTACGAACACGGTACACATAGCTGTTAGGCCCGTTCGGTGAGCCGCTGTTGGGCGGCTCCTTCAGCGGCTCCTGCGGCGGCTCCTGCGGCTGCTGGACATCTGTTGGGCACCGCCTTACCCGCCCCGCCAGCTGAACGCAACGGCGGCTGCGTAGCTCGGCCGTCCTGGTTAACCCCTGCGCATGCCCTGTGGATATAACGACAAACGCGGCTTGTCCCTTGTGGATATACGCACACCATCCGCATAAATTCGCTAAAATATTCGTATTCATAGTTAGGCAACGTTTCATCGCCGGTCAACCCCCTCGGGAGGTGAGCTCAGCCGATGCGGTCCGCCGATGCCATCACAGTTGCCGTGAGCAATGCGGCTCACTCACGCGGCGGCCATTGCGAGAGGCGCGGGCGTGACGCGGCGCTCGCCGCAGAACTCGCCGCCCGTGGCCCTGGCGCGCCGGATAGGCCCGGTTTGGGCCTGCCGGTTCTTGACGGGCCGGATGTCGGCGGGCCGGTTCTTGGCGAGCGGGATGTCGGCGGGCCGGGCCTCAGCGACGCGGATGTCGGTCGGCTGAGCATCGACCAAGGCGTAGGCGAGCCAGGTTTCGGCGAGCCGCCAATAGAGCCGGAGCTGTGCGACGGTGACTGTTGTGAGGGCAGCGGCCGACCGTCCGATCCCGAGGAAGACCTTCCGGCGGAACTGCTGATCGCGCAGGCTGAGGCGGCAGCGGCTGCCGCCGCGCCAGAATTGCTGCCGGCTGGTTTTCTGCTGCGCGACGGCGAACCCACCGGGACGGGGTTTTCCTCCGGCGGCGTGCTGGACAATCTGGAGCCGGGACCGGTGCTGGCGGGGTTCGCCGCCGACGCCGACGCTGAGCTGCCCGCGTTGTCCGATGATGAGCTGGTCGGTGTAGTGCGGGCCTGGCGGCGGCTGTCGTCGTGGACAGCCGCTCGCGAGCTTGCCGCGGTGAGTGAGCTGCTTTCCCGCCGCGAACAGGGCCGCGGTATGGGGGCAGGCCTCACTGACCCGGGTTGTGATCCGTTCGACTGCACGGCTGCGGAGCTGGGGTGTGCGCTGACGATGACTCGGCGCAGCGCGGAGCGGCTGGCGGACACCGCGTTGGCGCTTCGGGATTTGCCCGGCACAGCCGCGGCGCTGGCAGCTGGGCGGATAGACATGCCGAGAGCGCTGGTGATCCTGGACCGCACGACCGGTGTTGAGCGCCATTTGATCCAGCGGGTCGAAGCACGTGTCCTGGAGAAGGCGCCTGGGCAGACCACTGGGGAGCTGCGGGCGGCTGTTCGGTTGGCAGTGCTCGCGGTCGATCCCGCTGCCGCGCTCCGGCGGCGGGAGCGGGCGGAAAAGGAAGCGCGGGTTGAGCTGTGGGACGAGCCTGCTGGCACCAAAGCGCTGGCAGGCAGGGATATGCCCCCGGCGGAAGTGCTGGCCGCCGACAAGCGGATCAGTGCGCTGGCGCGTTGGCTGAAAGCCAACGGCGCCGAGGGAACAATGGACCAGTTACGTGCACGCGCCTACCTCTCGCTGCTGGTCGGCCAGCCCGCCGAGGACTTGTTGCCCGCCGACGCACCCCCACGAGCAGAGAACGCACAAACTGCGGACAGCACCCCCGGGCAGCCCAAGCCCGGTGACGGTGCGCCGGGTGACGGTGCGCCGGGTGACGGTGCGCCTGCTCCAGACGCCTCAGGCAGGGTGCCGAGCGAGGGTGTGCCCAGTGCCAACGCATCAGGCACGGCACCAGACGAGGGTGCGCCCGGTGCCAGTGTTCCCGGCGCCCCCGACGCCGACCCACCCGGCACCAGCGCGCCCGGCGCCAACCCACCCCACGCCATCGTCCCCGGCGCCCCCGACGCCGACTTGCCCGGCACCAGCGTTCCCGGCGCGGCCGGCACCGACCCACCTGGCACCCGCGCACCCGGTGCTGACCCATTCCGCGCCGACCCAACAGGCGCCGACCCAGCCGGTGCTGACCTGCGCGGTTACAACGGGATTGGCAGCGCAGGCCTCATCCCGACCTCTGGGTCGCTGAACCTTACGGTGCCACTAGAGACGCTGTTGGGGTATTCGGAGGCACCGGGCCACGCTGGCGGGTTCGGGCCGGTAGACGCGCCAACCGCCCGTGATCTTGCTGGGTTGGTCGGTGACCATCCCACCACGCCCTGGTGCGTCACCGTGACCGACCGAGCCGGGCGCGCGATCGGGCATGGCTGCGGCCAGCGGCACAATGGCAGCGGCTGCCGCGGCGACCCGCCCGCGGGCGAAACGGCCGGCACCCGCGTCGGCTCGGCCCGTGAACCTGCCCACCGCTCTCCCGGTGGTGAACCGGTCAGGCCTGGCACCGGGTCTGGCAGTGGCGGTTGGACACAAATCGTGATCAGGGTGGGCTGGCTCGCGGCTGGGCAATGCGCCCACGAGCGGGAAACCGCCAGCTACCAGCCGTCGCAACGGCTGCGGCACCTGATCGAGATCCGCGACCAACGGTGCGCGTTTCCTGGCTGCCGACGGCCTGCTGCCCAGTGTGACCTGGATCACACAACTCCCTATGACAAGGGTGGATTAACGTGCGAGTGCAACATCTCTCCGCTCTGCAGAGCCCACCACCGAGTCAAGCAGGCCAGCGGATGGCGGCTAAAACAACCCGAACCCGGCCATCTGGAATGGACCACTCCCGCCGGCCGCACCTACAGCGTTCGCCCTGGACCTGTGTAGTTACCGCCGACCAATAGCAATCACCGCCAAACGGCGGGCAATTATCACCGTTCGGCCAGCGGTGACGAACGACAGGCCGGTGTGCTTGAGCCCGCCGCGCTCGGACGCCCCTGTCCGCCCGCGGCCGGGCCCGGCCCGATCCGTGCCCCGCGCCCCGCGCCCAGCCTGACGCCGCACACGGAGACCGTGCTGGGGTTGGTGGCGCATGCGGGATGGGTTCGGCAATCATGAGTCCATGAGCGAGTTGCTGGTCGGCTACGCCACGCGCCCCGGAGCCGGCGTGACCGCCGATGACCCGAGCCTGAAGGCGTCACAAGCCTCCACCGACGGGGCCTTGAGTGTGTTTGAGACGAGCATCGACGTCGGCCCGCCGCTGCATGTCCACGACCGCGAGGATGAATGCTTCTATGTGCTCGAGGGCGAACTATCCATCCGCTGCGGCGACGACTTCTTCGATGCCAAGGCGGGCAGCTTTGTGTTCTTGCCCCGCGGGCGGGCGCACCGGTTCTCGGCGAAGGACGGGTCCGCCAGGCTGCTCCTGATCGCCGTCCCGGCCGGAATCGAGCACTACTTTCGCGACATGAGCACCGCCCCAGCTGGCGAGGAACGCCGCCGGATCGCCGAGATGCACGGCATTCACGTCGTGCAGGAATGAGCCGCTCACGAAGCCGTACGATCGCCGTGCAAGAGGCGACAAGCTCCATCAACGCCGACCACCCCACCTCAACGCCGACCACCCCACCTCAACGCCGACCGCGTCACCGCGTCCTTGTGACGTTTCCTTGGTTAGAGATGACCACGGCTCCGGTTGGCAGGCGCCTCCTCAGCGGGCTGTTGTCAAACGCGGGATCGCACGCCTGGTCAGCGTCATAGTTGCGCTGGAGGCTCCGCACGGCCGAAACATCCGCGCTGACGATCATCAGTGTCCTCGAATTGCCGACTCCCGCACGTGTCGTCTGCGACGGGCAATGAGCGCGGATCGTCAGCGTGTGCCTGCCGCTGGTTGAAGTGATGTTTGCTTTCGGGAAGTAAAGGCGGTGGTTTAGTCCTTCGCGCGGGTTGAGCCTGATCACGAGCCATAGTTGCCTGTCAAGGGTGGGTGGCCGTTTGACGGTGACACAGACCACCATTCCCGGGCCGATTCCAGGTTTGCCGTCGTCGGATTCGGCACCGTCGATGGTCGCCTTACCCAGCCTTGTCGATGTGCGGTCGCTTGGTTCAGGCGATATAACCCGGCCGAGCTTGGGCGAACTGGCGGGCAACGGGCAGTCGGGTGTGTGAACTGGGCCCCGCGCCGGTGACGGACGCACGGAAAGCGGCATGGCAGTATTTGGTTCTGGCGTGTTGGCCGATATACTCGTTGTCGACGTGCTTGGCGCATTTGCGAATATCGCTACCGTCGCAATTGCGAGACCAATTCCTCCGGTGGATGCCGCCGCCGCCCTGCGTACCTTTCCCGGGGACACCGTAATGCATACGGCGACCATTAGGGTGGCGATGAGGGTCTCGATGATGGGAGCTGGGCCGGCGAGGTGGTGGACCACCAGGTCGTAGAGCAAGAGGCTTACACATACGAGCCCGACAGCGCCGGCGGTCACCGCGACGGTAAATCTCACCGCGGTCATCGGTCGCTTTGGTTCAGGCCTGCGATCATCCCTTGAACCGGACGACTGCTTGGCGTGCGGTGAACGATGCGGACCTGCCGGTTCCCTCGGCCGGCGGCGCAAGAAGTTCTCGATCATTTGTTTCTGCTTTTTTCAGCGCACGCCCGAGGGGACAGCGTAGATTTTCACCCAGTCGACATGCATTATCACGTATTTAGGTGTTGTCTTGTCCCGGTGGCAATAGCCACTGCACCCTTGGTCGTTTTGGAGCCCGAGGCGGAAGGGTGTGCTTGGCACGAGGTTCTTTCGTGGGTTTGCCTGTCGCACTACCGTCCACTGCTTGTGGCCGTCCAGCCAGAACGTGATGTGGCTAGGCAACCAGTCCACGGTTATGACGTGCCACCGCGTGAAATCTGCCTTGATCCGATGGCCTGCTTGGTGGTTGTCGTGCCCATAGTGCAGAAACTCGGCTGCCGATTGGCGCGTCGAGTCGAACACCTCGGCGAGGTCTATCTCGCCCTCATCAGGCCAGTTCTCGTCACTTGGCCACAGCAGAACGACGGCGGCATAGCCTCGCCCCGGGTCCGCGCGGAAGCGGATCTTCCAGCGCCCGTAGGCCTGGTGGAACCGATCCCCTATCCCGCCTGAGACGTCACCGAGTCTCGGGTCGACATGGCCAATCAGCTGCAACTCGCCATGCCTGACGCGGACGGCCTTGGCCGAGCGCCTGGGATGCCCTGGCCTGGGATGCAGGTCCGCGTAGATGAACCACCGCCGCCGGTTGAGCGTGGTCCCGCGGAAATTATCGATTCTGACCGGCTTTCCCCAGCGGATGCCCGTCGCGCTGGCCACGGCCAGATTGGGGTGCCTTCGCGCGTCGCCAGCGGCCAACCGATCGGTGCCGAAAGGGCGCTGCGCGCAGGCTGTCGCGGCCCCCGAAAGAGCGGCAGCCATGATCACACAGTTGAAAACCTTCCGGTTCATTCAGAGCCCCTCGCTTGTTGAAGCACCCGCTGTCTCGCGTGTTCAAACCTGCAGCGTAAAGAAGATCATTGCCAGCGGGTAACCACATGGCATTTGAACGGGCAACCACACGGCATCTATACGTGTTTTCCCGTTAGTCTCCGAACACCCGGCTGTGTATTCTTGCGGCACGAACAGCCGCTCCACAGAGCCGAAGATCACATTCTTAGCGTCCTACTATTAAGGCTAGGAGAGACCGTCGTGATGGAAAGCAGGGCAATCGATCCCCGTCCTGCTCTTCGCATTGCGCGCGATAGCCGGGTGCTTCTGCTTGCAGGCGTTCCTACCCTCACTGTGCTGGAGGCCCTCGCGCAGCGCCCGCTGTGGTCTTCGCACACGATCCTGGTTGTGGTCAATCTGGCCACGCTGGTGACTTTCCTGATCACAGGCGTTCTTCTGCGGGACGAACCCGGCCAGCGTGGGACATCGTGGGCGCTGATCCTGGCTGGCGTGAGCAGGCCGCTGGGCTGGCTGAACCAGTGGGGCACCGGGCCGCTGCCACTGTACGCGAGTGTTTTCGGATATCTCGATGACATCTTCGGCGCATGGGCATTGCTTCGCTACCCGAATCACCGCCTTGAACGTCATCAGCGGCGCTTCCTCGCAACGCTGTTGTTCTGGCTCGTCGGCGGTCCGGCTTTCCTCGCCGTTGTCTCACGCCCCGGCTGGCATCACTTCGCCACGTCGTCGTGGTGGCCAGGCTTGGCTCCAGACCGGCGCGTGTACGACCTCGGCTCAACTGTGGTCAATGCCGGCGCATTGGTACTCGCGGTGATCTTCATTGGATTACTGCTGAACAGGTTCTCGCGGGCGAAAGGGGTGGACAGGCTCATCCTCACACCGGTCTTCGTGGCGGCCATCGTGGCCGCGATCGCCGCCGGGATGGTCGTGACCGGGTTCTTGTTCTCGGCTGTCAGCGATGACCTTTTCACAATCGAGGGGGCGGCGGAACTGGCGGTTCCTCTGGCGTTTCTGATCTCGGTGATCCAGCGAGGGATTGCCCGTGGCGGGGTGGCCGACCTCACCGCGCAGCTATCCGGCCCGGATCCAACTAAGGCACTACGCCAGGCGCTCCGCCAGGTCCTCCGTGATCCGACGCTCGAAATCTGGCGCTGGGCGCCCGAGTGCGGCACCTACGTCGACAGCGACGGCCGACCAGCGAGTCCGAACCAACCCCGGGGCCGGATGGTCCTTCGCCTCTGCGCGAGCAACGGCCGACCGCTGGCCGTCATCATCGCCGACCGATCCGCCGCGCGTGACCGCGCTTTGCTCAAGGGCGCGGTGGGTGCCAGCCGGATGGCGTTAGAGAACGCACAACTGCAGGCTGATCTCAAGGCCAAGCTCAAAGAGACTCGAGCGTCAAGGACACGCATCGTCGAGGCCAGTCTTGCCGAGCGCAGACGTTTGGAACGAAACCTTCACGACGGCGCTCAGCAGCGATTGCTCGGACTCGCTGCCACCCTGCAGGCCGCGCAGACCCACGCCACCGATCCAGCCGTGATCGCTGCCCTGGAGCACGCGGGCACACAGCTGCGCGAAGCCCTCAGCGAACTTCGCGACCTCGCACGAGGCCTACTCCCGCCCGCGCTTAGCCACTCGGGGATCGGCGCCGCGCTTGAAGAAGTTGCCGAACGCCTCCAGGTCCCCGTGCGTCTCAACGTGACATGCCGACGGTTTGCCCCAGCGATCGAGGCCACCGCCTACTTCGTCATCTGCGAGGCGCTGACGAACACGGCGAAGCATGCTCAGGCGCACACGGCCGCTGTCCATGTCCGCTGCGAAGAGCAGATGGTGCTCATTAACGTCGACGACGACGGCAAGGGCGGCGCCGATCCGCATGGCGCGGGGCTCGCGGCTCTAGCGGACCGGGTCAATGCCATGGGTGGAGAGCTCGACATCGTGAGCCCGCCCGGGGGCGGCACGCACCTGAAGGCGAGAATCCCATGCGCGTAGCCCTTGCCGACGACTCCGGGCTCTTCCGCGACGGGCTGGCACTCCTGTTGCGCGCCGCCCGCGTTGAGGTGAGCACACAAGCTGCCAACGGCGCCGAACTGCTCGCGCGCATCGCACACGATCTGCCGGACGTCGCCATCCTCGACATCCGGATGCCGCCGACCTTCACCAACGAAGGGCTTACCGTCGCCGAGCACCTGCGTGCCCGCTATCCAGACGTGGGGATCCTCGTTCTCTCCGCGTACGCAGAAACCCCGCACGCCGTGCGCCTCATCGAGATCGACTCCCGCAAAATCGGGTATCTGCTCAAAGACCGTGTGACCAGCATTAACACCTTGATCGACGCCCTCGAGCGCATATCGGCCGGAGAGGCCGTCATCGACCAGGGCATCATCCAGCGGCTGATCGACCGCAAGCACGCGACAGACCCGTTCGCGTCGCTGACGAGCCGCGAACGTGAGGTTCTCGCACTAATGGCCGAAGGACGGTCCAACGCCGGAATTGCCCACCTTCTCGGCGTCGACAAGCGGACGGTGGAAGCGCCAATCGGTGATATCTTCCGCAAACTTGGCATCCAGCGCACCCCGGATGATAATCGGCGGGTCCTTGCGGTCTTGACTTGGCTGCGCGCGGCCGGGAACCGCTAAGCCGGCATCTCTGGCTCACAGCGGCTCGCCCGGCGATGCACCGGGCTGTATCAGGCGCGGGGGGCCCGCCTCTTACTGGTCAGGATCTTTCCAGAGGGGGGTTTCATGAGTTCAACGACAAACGACCATGGCGATGCGGTGCGGTCGGCGCTCGCCGAACAGCTCGGCACCACCGAGATCGACATCGTCTCCGAGGTGGCTGCGCGGCTGCCGTCCGGCGAAGAGGTGCGGCTGGTCCATGCCGCCGTCCGCGGACAGCCGAACCGGACGGCATCGGTTGCGGTCGACGCCAGTGGCGCGGTGCACTCGCCGCGGCGGTTCGAGGCACTGGCCGGCCGCGATCTCTTCGCGCCCGAGATGCACGTGCCCGAGCTTCCCGCCGGGGCGCCACCACAGCCGATCACGATCGACCCGGCGGCCAACGACTTGACGCTTCCTGAATGTGCGACCGAGGACGAGACGATCACGGTCCACGTGCCCATATCGGGGGTTCCGCCACAGGCCGACGTCTACCTGCTTGCCGACACCACGGCAAGCATGGGCCCCATCATCACCACGGTCCAGGCGGGCATCGACACGGTCCTCAACACGGCCTTCCTTGGCGACATCGCATGGGGCGTGGGGAACTACAAGGATTTCCCGATACCCGCACCCAACCCGTACGCGTTTCAGCCCCAGCTTCCCCTGACGCCTGGCGCGGCTGGCGTCGCCGCCGCCAAGCTCGCGGTGATGGCCTGGTCGGCGAGCGACGGTAGCGACACGCCCGAGGGACAGTTGTTCGCGCTGCAGCAGATCGCGACGGACCCGGCGATCGGCTGGCGGCCTGGCAGCAAGCGGATCCTCGTCTGGTTCGGCGACGCACCGGGGCACGACCCGATCTGCCAGGCCATCTCCGGTGTCCCCGACATCACCGAGGCCACCGCCAAAGCGGCGCTGTTGAACGACCCCAAGATCACCGTCGTTGCGATCAGCACCGATACAGGAACCGCAGGCGCCCTGGACGGCGACCCGACCGCCGGCTCCACCGACTACGGCGTGTGTACCGTCGGGGGCACCGCGGGCCAGGCCACCCGCATCGCGGCGGCTACCCCCGGTGGCTCGCACACCAGCGGCGTGAACACGGCCACCATAATCGCCAAGCTGGTCTCGCTCATCTCCTCGGCCGTACACTCCATCGGCCACCTGGAGCTGCAGCCCACCGGAGCGATCGCGCAGTTCGTCACCTCGATCACTCCGTCCGGCTACGACTCGCTGCCCGGCGACGTGGAGCACACCTTGCCGTTCGATGTCACCTGGACGGGCGTACAGGACTGCGCGGACAAGGACCAGGTCTTCACGGGCAGCATCGATGTCGTGGCCGACGGCGTCGTCATGGCGAGCAAGCCGGTGAAGATCACCGTGCCCGCCTGCCGCTGGCACCACTCGGTCGAGATGATCTGCGGCACCCAGAAGGGCGGCGAGGGGCACGACCTATGCCAGACGGTTGTCGACGGCCGTTACGCCACGGCGGTAACGATCTACAACCCGTCCACCTGCGTGGTGCGGCTAGTGAAGTACTTCGCGCCGCTTGTGCTGCACGGCGATCCCGTCGGGCGCGAGCCGAAGAAGGTGCGGGCGAGGCCCTTCGCGCGGCTTGAACTCGCGCCAGGCGAAGCGACACTCGAGGACTGCTGCGCGCTTGAGGCAGCGGTCGGCAAGACCCCGCCGGGCAACCCGCTCGTGCTCGGCGTGCTCGACATCGTCGCCGACCACGCGCTCGAGGTCACAGCGACGCACACGGCCAACGGGGCCGGCCCGGCGGCGACCTCGATCACCGCACGCACGATCAAGCCCCGACGGGCCTGAGCACGGTCCGAGCCGACTGAGTCGGTCCGAGCCGGCCTGAGCCGGCCTGAGCCGACCCGAACGGCCCGAACGGCCCGAACGGCCCGAACGGCCCGAACGGCCC
>WNFX01006835.1_pt1 | contig 10789 bp, 10 predicted proteins | sample 5400111 | NCBI WGS metagenome assembly WNFX01 (sample SAMN13153363, study PRJNA577476) | soil metagenome | isolation source: 40 cm soil or saprolite under grassland replicate 1 | place: USA:California | collected 2016-06-15
CGCAATGACAATGGCGTGCCCGGTCCAGGCGGGACGAACAACATTCCTAACGACGATGCGGAATACTACGGCACCTTCAGCACTGACGGTGGCGCGACGTGGGCGCCGAACACGCGCTTGAGCGGCGGGTTCTCGAACGCGACGGATTCGGGCAACGGCATCGACTACGGTGACTACGTTGGTCTGACTGCGCTTGCGGGCAAGCTCTACACAGTGTGGGCGGACAACGCGAACTGCGATGGCACGAACCCGGATGGCACCTTGCACGCGTTTGACCTGTACTCGGATCCACTCATGCTCCCCGGGGGAACCCCGACCCCGACCCCAACGGCTTCGCCCACTCCCACTCCGACGCCAACGGCCTCACCAACTCCAACAGCTACGGCGACGGCAACACCTTGCACCGGTCAATACGTGATCGCTCAGATAGGGGGCAGCATAGTGGCAGGCATGACCGACAGTGGCAATCACGGGGACGATGTAGTCACCAATCTGGCATTGCCCTTCCCGTTCACACTGTACGACACGCCGTATACGAGCGTCAATATATCGTCCAATGGCAATGCCCAGTTCACGACCACGGATACGACCTTTACTAACGTTTGCCTGCCGTGGACTACACACGACTACACGATCTACCCGTACTGGGACGATCAGCGCACGGATAACCTGGGTTGGGCTGGTTGCACGACGTATCCTGGCGGCCAGTGCGGTGTTTACACGTCAGTGAGCGGGACTGCGCCGAATCGTATCTTCAACATTGAATGGCGCGCTGTGTATTTCGCTAACACTGCTCTGCAGGCCAACCATGAGTTGAGATTGTATGAGGGGCAGAGTCGCTTTGATGTGATCTACGGCACGGTGGGCAACGGCAGCACATCGGCCACCGCCGGAGTGCAGAAGAACGACACCGCGTTTACTCAGTATTTCTGCAACGGCTCGGGTGCTCCTGCTACTGGCGGGCAAAGCTATATCCTGCAGCCTTGCGGAACTCCGTCACCAACGCCAACTGCGACAGCTACAGCAACTGCGACAGCTACAGCTACAGCGACTGCCACAGCTACGGCGCCAGCGACGGCGACCCCGACAGCTACGGCTACTTCCACGCCCAGACCCACGCCTACACCGAGGCCAGAGCCGACAGCGAGGCCGCGCCCGACGCCTGCGCCTCGTCCGTAACGGTAAAGCCCAAAGAAGTTCTTACGCGGGAACTCGCACGCAAAAACGCTGTTCCATGTGAGTCCGCCGTAGGCCCGCATGCAGGATCGATTCGTCCGCAGGCGAAACAGATTTGCCGTGGCGAACGTGGGCCAGTGCCCCTGGTAAGCTGACGCTTGATCATATTCCCGTTATCACCGTTCGTGTCTATTCACGAGGGAAAAGTGTCGGCCAAAGCGGCTGCGGTGGAATCGTGAGTTCGAATCTCACCCCTGCGCATCTAATTTTCGATTTGCGATCGCCGATTTTCGATTCGGCGCGGAAAAAAATGCGTTACTAGCAGCGCGCAAAGAATTCCCAAGACCGCAGCGCAAATGACGTCGGACAGGTAATGTGCGCCGAGGTACATCCGCGAAAAGCCAATGAGGATTGGAATGGCCAGGCAAGCGAGCCCGATCCGGCGGCGTGCAAGAAATAGCGTGCAAAAAAAAGCGCTCGAAGCTCCGACGTGCCCGGACGGGAACGCATGATATTTCGAGCTGAAACGCGGGCCGCCCCAATGAATCTCTGATTGCACTGACGGGCGTGCACGCGGGATCGCGCGTTTAATCACGGTGCCGACAAGGCCTGCGACAGCCATTGCTACAAGCATCGATAAAAAAATGCGTGTCCATTTTCGGCTGCCGCGTACCCAGGCGAATGCCAACAAGACCAAGCCAAGAGCAACATGCGAGGGCCAATCACCAAACAAGCTGACATAGCGCATGAAATTGCGCATCGCGCGGTTTTGATGGTGCATGATAAACGTCCACACGCTGTCATCCAAATAGAACGCCGCTGCGATGGCGATCGCTGCGATAGCGAGGCCGACTAGCCAGTAAAAAACGGCGGAGCGTCTCATAAATAAGTTCCCGTCAGTTTTATCGGACGCTATTTTGAGCGTTGGCTTGAAATCAATCAATTACGCGCTGCTATTTTGTGGCTGCGTTCTGTTTCACATCCTTGGCACGTGGAGTTTGCCCCTGATTGACCGCGACGAGCCGCGTTTCGCCGAGGCATCGCGGGAAATGATCGAGCGCGCAGATTACGTTGTTCCGTATTTCAACAATCAACTCCGCCTCGACAAGCCTCCCCTCGCCTACTGGGCGCAGGTTGCCAGTTACCATATCTTTGGTGAGAACGATTTCGCCGCGCGTTTTCCCTCGGCGATTGCGGCTGCACTTGCCGCATTGTCGATTTTCGCTTGGGGCACCCGATTGGGCGGAGGGAAGCTTGGCTGGTGTGCGGCGATAATTTTTACGCTCTCGCTACAAACATTTCTCCACGCAAAAGCAGCTGTCGCCGACATGTGGCTCGTGCTGTTTATGGCGACTGCGCACTGGAGCGGATTTGAACTCTTTTTGAGGAAGCAAACGTCCAACGCCCAACGCCCAACGCTCAACGTCCAACGAAGGTGGTGGTGGATGTTGTATCTCTCCCTCGCCTTCGGCTTTCTTGCCAAAGGTCCAATCGCGTGGACGCCGCTGCTCACGGTTACTGCGATAATCTTTCTAACACGAGATTGGCAGGCCGCCTCGCGCTTCAAGTTCGTCCGTGGAATTTTACTTACGCTCGCCGTGGTCGGGATTTGGGGAATTCAGGCGCTGATTCAAACGCACGGCGAGTTCTTTGCAGTTGGGATCGGCCGGCATGTGATTGGCCGTTCGTTCTCTACGATGGAAGGTCACGGCGCGAATTCGGCCGGGATGTATCTTCTGCTTTTGCCATTCTATTTCGTGACGGTCTTCGTCAGTTTTTTTCCCTGGTCGATGAAGTTGCCCTGGTTGGTCCGGAAGTTATGGCGGACGAGAAAGACCGGGGTCGACGAGGCCAGCTACAGCCGGAATCTGATTGATACTTATCTACTTGCCGGGATTGGAATCATTTTCGTGATCTTCACATTGATCAAAACGAAGCTTCCGCATTACACGTTGCCAGCGTTTCCGTTATTTGCGCTTTTGCTTGCGCGCCATTGGCAAGGAGCGGCGGCTACGAGCCGCCGTTCGTTGTTCCCAACCATCGCTGTCGGCACTGCGTCCGTCTGGATCGCACTCGCCCTTTTGGTCCCTCCGATGGTGGCGCGATTTTTTCCCGCGTATCAACTCTTCCATCAATCGAGGGCGGATTTGCAACCGAACATGCAATTTGCTTCGGTCGAGTTCGAGGAACCAAGTCTGGTCTGGTATTTTCGCTCGCGCGTGAAAGGTTTTCTTACACCGCTGAACAAGCGTCGCGCTGCGGAATTCATGAGCACGGCTGGGCCGCGTTTTATCATTCTGCCGACGCCTGTTGCTGGCTCGCTATTCACGAATCAACCGCCCAACTGGAAATTTTTCTCGACCAGCGGCTTTAACATCGCGAAGGGCAAACGCGTCGATCTTACACTCGTGCTGAAATCAGAGTGAGTCGTTGCGTCAGAGCGCTAAAGCATTGAAGCGTTTCCTCCGTCTGTCATGTTGAGCAGAGCGAAACATCTCTGATTATGACCTTGCGGCAGATGAGCGCCCAGAAATAATCAGAGATTCTTCGCTTCGCTCAGAATGACAAACCACGCATTCTCCCGCTTTAACCGTTTAACGCTTCAACCTTTTCAACGATCCTCATGATCACATTTCTCGATGGCAAACTAGTGAACGCGTTGCCCACACAGGCGATTATCGATGTCGGCGGCGTTGGATATGAAGTGTTTATTCCGCTGTCGAGCTACGACAAGCTACCCGCTGCCGGGCAGCCCATTCGTATTCTTACTCATTTGGCGGTGCGCGAAGATGCGCATGTGCTTTACGGATTCATGACTCCGGCTGAGCGCGATCTTTTCCGGTTGCTGGTCAACAATGTGAGCGGCATCGGGCCGAAACTTGCGCTCGCGGTGCTAAGTGGAATGAGCGTGATCAGTTTCAAGGCTGCTGTTGTCAACTCCGATGTCGCGGCGATTTCGAAAATTAGCGGGCTCGGCAAAAAGACGGCGGAAAGAATCGTTCTGGAATTGAAAGACAAGTTGGGAGTAGCCGCGGCGTGGGAAGCTGCAAGCGCCGCGCACGCGCCCACACCTGAAGAAGAGCAAGCCAATGAAGCCGTGCTCGCCTTGATCGCGCTTGGTTACAAACAGATCGAGGCACACAAAGCCGTGCGCGATCTACAGCAAAGAGGCGAAAGCGAATCGGCGGAGGAATTGGTGAAGCTCGCTCTTAAGAAAATGGCTGCGGGAAGATGAGCAGCAAACGCCGAACCCTCAACGTCCAACGCCGAATGTTCAATTCAGATGTTTGTATTCGGCGTTGGACGTTCGGCGTTGAGCGTTGGACGTTCTCTTCATCATGCAAGTGCAGGTTCGGAACGACAGGCTAGCCGCAATCCGCGCCGCATTCCCAAAGGAGGGCCTTTTCGCTGAAAAAGAGTGGCTCCTTTCGCCAGACGCATTTCCGATCGACAAAAAAATTCTCACTGAACTCGATCAACTTGGTCATCGGCTGTTTGTTTTTCAGCGCGCCTGTAACCAGCTCTATCAACTTAGCGTCAAAGGGAAGCAGCCTGACTGGATAGCGCGCTATCTCGATGCGGGTAAACCGAAAGAGCTGATCGAATTTTCGCGGCGCAAAGAAATCCGCGATGATCTGCCACGGGTGATCCGGCCAGATCTCATCCTCACTGACAACGGCTACATCATTGCTGAAATCGATTCCGTCCCAGGTGGAATCGGCCTGACCGGCTGGCTCAATCAAACGTATTCGCAATTCGATAACGAGATCATCGGCGGTGCAGACGGGATGCTGGATGGATTTCGCAGCGTGCTGCCGAATGGCGGCGACATTGTCATCTCGCGGGAGTCGGCAACCTACCGGCCAGAGATGGAATGGCTCGCCGCGCGATTAAATCAAATCTCAAACCTCAAACTTCAAACATCTCCGTGGCGCGTCGTGCCAACGGAGAATTATGAGCCGCAGGATGGGCGCGCCGTCTATCGCTTCTTTGAATTATTCGATCTGCCAAACATTCCAGGGATCGAAAAAACTCTGCGTGCAAACGCAGAAGGCCGGATCACCATTACGCCGCCGATCAAGCCGTACCTGGAAGAAAAAATGTGGTTCGCGCTTTTTTGGATGCAGCCGCTGCGCGAATTTTGGCGACGCGAACTGGGCGACAAATATTTCATCAAGCTGCAGGAAGTAATTCCCTACTCATGGCTGCTTGATCCCACTCCCCTGCCCCAACATGCGGTCATTCCACGGTTAGAGATTCACGACTGGCGCGAGGCCGCTAAGTTCAGTCAAAAAGATCGGGAGCTTCTCTTGAAAGTGAGCGGATTTTCCCCGCTCGGCTGGGGTAGCCGCGGCATAGCGCTCGGAAGCGATCTTCCGCACGCTGAATGGGAGAAGAGGATCGAGCAGGCGCTCGCGACCTTCGAGTCATCACCGACGATCCTGCAGCGCTTTCACAAGGGCCGGCTGCTTGAGCACCGTTATTGGGATCCAGATTTCGGCGACGTCAAGAGGATGAAAGGCCGGGTGCGCCTTTGTCCGTATTATTTCGTCGAAGGCGATCGCGTAAAACTACGCGGAGCTCTCGCTACCATCGCTCCGGCAGACAAGAAATTTGTGCACGGGATGAGCGACGCGATTCTGGTGCCATCGAAAATGCAGTAACAACGCTGGTGTAACGCGTACCAAATGCCGCCCAACTAGAAGGTAAATTTATGTTCCCACGGAGCGCCGCAATAATTGCTACTTCGTTGCTCACAGTAATCGCAGCGTTTTTCATTTATGCAGCATTCTCGTCGGAGCACGCTGGCTGCCGGCTAAACTGTGAGCGCAACATTGCACGACCGTACGAGCTGCTGCTCTCCCGGATGCGTCAGCTTGCCGAGGCAGGACAGACTGAGGAGCTGCGCAAGCTGATCATCGAGGCGCAGAAGCGGAGTAGCGATGTTTCTTACGTTTGCACGCTCTGGCGAAAATACCTATGCAATTCAGGTCGGTGAATTAACCAGGTAGTAGCAAGACCAGCCTTCCGAATTCCATGCCGCGATTGTTTTACTTCAGCGACGCGAGATCGATCACAAACCGGTAGCGGACATCGCTTTTCACCATTCGATCGTATGCCTGATTGACCTGTTGAATGGGAATGACCTCGACGTCCGAAGTGATCTTGTGCCTGGCGCAGTAATCCAGCATCTCCTGTGTTTCGGGCAAACCGCCGATCAGCGAGCCGGCGATGCTCCTTCGGCCTAGCACCAGATTAAATGGCGAGAGCTGTTCCTCGCCCGATGGCAATCCCACACAGATCATCACGCCATTCGTTCGAAGCAGGCCGAGATAAAAGTCGAAGTCGTGCGTGGCTGAGACGGTGTCGATGATAAAATCGAAGTGACCAGTGAGCGTTTCCATTTTTTCAGCATCACTCGTGAGCGCAAAGTCAGCTGCGCCCATACGATTGGCGTCGCGTTGCTTGTTCGGTGATCGGCTTAAGACAGTCACCTTGGCTCCGAACGCAGAAGCAAATTTTACAGCCATGTGGCCCAGGCCTCCAAGTCCGAGGACCGCAGCCCGGTGTCCCTTGCCAACTTTCCAATAACGAAGCGGTGAGTAGGTGGTGATGCCTGCGCACAGTAAAGGCGCGACTTTCTCAAGTTGAAGTTTCGAGGGAACCTTTAACACGTAATCTTCGTCGACAACAATTTTCGTCGAGTAACCACCGTGGGTGATCGTCTCTCCATCCTTTTCATAGCTATTGTAGGTCAAGACCAACCCGCCAGTGCAATATTGCTGCAGTCCGTGTTTGCAATTGGAACATTTCCGGCACGAACCCACGAAACAGCCGACCGCTGCCAGGTCGCCTTTTTTAAATCTTCTGGCCCTCTTCCCCTTCTCAACGACTCTGCCGACGATTTCGTGCCCGGGCACGACGGGGTAATTCGATCTACCCCATTCGTTTCGGACCACATGGAGATCAGAATGGCAGATTCCGCAGTAAAGAATATCGATAAGCACGTCCTTTGGGCGAAGATCGCGCCGTTCGAAGTCAAACGGGCGAAGCGATGACCTGGCGCTTTGCGCCGCATAGCCTTTGACGAAAATCACGATACGGCAGCCTCACGCGGAGAAGCGTCAGCGGCAAATATTTGAATGCACGCATTTTTAAGCGTGCAAAAGCGACGTGATCCCCTCAAAAGACGGCGATGATTACAAAAAATCTCGGAATGCTCCTGCTGGCGATCTATCTCATCCTTGTTGGAATCATTGCTCTCATTCACGTTGCCATTCCCGGTATCGTGACTGGAATTATCGCGCTGCTGGCGGGCATTTTAATTCTGATCGGCAGATAGATTGGCTGTGTCTACCTTAAACGGTTGAAGCGTTGAAGCGGTATCGTCAGTGCTATAGTGCGCCCACGGCGCCCGAGATCAGCAAAACCACGATACCGAGCGAAATAAAAATCTGGATCATCGCCAGAACCTTCGCCCAGCGAGCCAGCAATGGCGCGTCGGTCGGGCCGAAAGTGGAACTCTGTGTAAAGGCGACGAACAGATAATCAATGAAGTGCGGCCGCCAGCGCAAACATTCGAATTGAGCGCGTTCGTCATGCGGGATTTGCATTTGTGGAAAAAGAAAGCTTGTGCTGCCAAATTTGTTTTGCTTGTGCCGCAGGGTCGGTCCGCCGCCGTCCAGCCGCCAGTACCAGAGCGCGAAGACGATCACATTCGTCAGCCAAAGTAATCCGCCCGAGCGTAGCAACTGCAGCGGCGTCCCCCGATGCGAAGGCAACGCGCGCACGAGCAGAATTACCGATCCGATCAGCGCCAGCGTTGTGATTCCGTTGATAATGAATCCGAGAGTGCGATTAAGTGAATGTTTTCCTACGCGATGGCTCACGACCGTTGGCACGAGCAAAACAATAATCACCGTGGGCAACAACCAAACCGGCCCGACAACGAGATTGCGTGGCAGCGCCAGGTAAATTGCGCAGATCGCCAGAAAAGCCAGCAGCGCCTGCCCGCGCGGCTCTGGTTTGTCGATATGCTCTGCCGGCGCAGTCATGACGTTTCGCTATAGCCAAAATTTACGACTGCGCGAGCGCTCGCTTTGAGTTAAATGTCACGCACGGCCGGCCGATTTCATCATTGTGTGGTCGACCACTTTCAATTGCCCGCGGCGGGCGCTTCAGGCTAAACTGCTCCCCCATGAACGGTGCGTTGCCTCTAGAGATTCTCGAAGTAGAAGTCAGCGACTACATCCGGCGGAAGAAAGCGTAGTATTATAGCAGCCTCGCTGTGTCGAGGCGCTGGCGATAGACTTCCAAACCTGGCGAGACAGCGCCGTGGCTACAGCGAAAGCACTAAATGCGCAAAATCCTGATCACGCTTGCGATTCTCGTTGCACTTGCCATTGCCGTGTTGGCAACGTGGATTTTTGGCGGGCGTCAGGTTTCACTCTTCCTTGATCGCTGTGCAACGATTGAAATGGCTTCGAGTCGAATCAAGTCGGTCGTGTATGAAGGCAGTGGAAGCGGCGGAATTCTTCAGGTTAACGATCTCGCGCTCAGTCTAAACCACAGGAACGGCCCGGCTCCTAACGTCGGCACAACGAAAGATGGTCAGCTTGCTCTGGCCGATAGCGGGAAGGTTTTTGCGTTTGGTCGACCGCGATCAGAAGCGGAGAACTTGGCTACTGTGCCGCCAGCAGGCGACGCTGCTTTCATAGAAGTCCGCCGAAGCATTCTGAGCTGGCCGACGCCGTTCGAATTCAATTTTATGACGGGCCAATCGCCCTCGTGGAAGCGGCACTTGTATTACCAAATCCACTGGAGGAAACCAAACGGCGTGACGATGGAAATGCTCTGGCGTTATGAGCAATACTTCTATGCAGGCAACGGCTGGGCAAGCGGGTTTATGATTCGCGAAGGTTCAACTGGTTTGGTTCGCGTCGATATCCAACCCTAAGTAAAGCCTCAACTAGCTTGTCTCTCGCGTACTTCGCTGCATCGTTTCCCCGTGCGGTTTTCGCGTAAATTCCAGAAGCTCTTTTCCCGCGACGCTGCGGAAAGCCTGTGGGAACACGCTTGTCGTTGGACGCATCCTGTGAGTTCTCGTCGGATTCTGGCTACGATTGATCGAGCCGAATTAGAGAGGTTGCGGGAGAGCTATCCGTACCGACCGAATGCCCGAAAGATTAATGCTTACGAAGACGCAGCATACTGGGTCGGTGTCAACGTCAAGCGCGTGCAGGATCTTTGGCTCGATCGCTCGCCCCCACTCCAGATTCTCGATCTTGGCTGCGGCCCGGGTTATTTTCTGTACCTCTGTCGTATCTTCGGTCACGAAGGACTTGGCCTTGACCCTGACGACGAACCTTTCTTTCGCGGCACAACTCAGCTCTTCGGTGTCGATCGCGTCATCGCCCGAATCAGGCCGCAGACCCCCTTGCCGGATCTTGGAAGAAAATTCGATCTCGTCACTGGACATCGCGTTTGTTTCCATCGGATAGCACGCAACGAAAACGGTAAATGGGTCGAGTGGTCGCCTGTCGATTGGGAATTTTTCATCAACGATATCAGAACGCAATTTCTCAAGCCTGACGGACGTCTCCTTTTGGAATTCAACCGGCGACAGGATGGTTCTTCGTTTTTCACTCCGGAGTGGCGCGCATTCTTTGAATCGCAAGGTGCGCGCATTTTTCGCTGGAAAGCACTGCTTGCAGCGGATCCAAACCAGCGTCCACGATTCAAACAAGGAGCGGTGGTCTCTAGTCCGCCGAATCAAAGACCGGGCGGATTGGAAACCGCCCCTCCTTGAGAGTTCCCTTCTACAATTTCCAGTCTGAGCAATCCCAGCCGAGCATCTGCTCCACATTTGCGATGTCTTCCGCGAACAGGTTGTAGAGGAAAACCCTCTCCTCCCAGTTCATCGCGCGCTCGTATGGCACAATATTTCTGTCTTTGCTGCGCACCGAGCGGAGTGGTTTGCAGCCGAGAAAGGAAAAGATCGACGCGAACGCTTCGGGCTGGTTCTTTTTGAAGTCTTCGAACTTTACGGCCTTCACTTGCTCGCGAGGAAAGAATTTGAAGAGCCGGTCGAGTTGCCGTCCATAAAATCCCCGATCAATGTAAGCGAAACGTCGCGCTTCGGACGGCGGCGCACCGGCGACGCGCGCCTGTTCTTCCCGTACAGCGTCAAAAAAATCCAGGGGCTCGCGACCTCTGAATCGTTGCATGTTCCAGTGCGCGAAGGCGCGGTCAACGGGATTTCGCAGGAGAATCAGCAATTTGATTTGCGAATTGTATTTCCAAATGCGTTCGGCCGCCGGTTCGTAATACATGTAGCTGGGCGTGCAATCACCGGCGATCATTGACGGCGCAAGCAGCGGATAATGTTTGTGCAATTGTTCATAGTCCACTTGGGGAACGAACATGGCGTCGTTATCAAAAAAGTGGATCTCCTGGTGGTCACCCATGGTGATGTCCGGGTGCTTGCTTAGAAAGTAATGCAATGCCGTCGTCCCGGATTTCTGTGCGCCGGCCAGAATGAAATCGAGCCGCTCGATTTTGCGACGCTTGGTTCGAAACATCGCCGCAATCTACATTGGGAACGCTGTAGGGG
>WNFX01006836.1_pt1 | contig 10789 bp, 11 predicted proteins | sample 5400111 | NCBI WGS metagenome assembly WNFX01 (sample SAMN13153363, study PRJNA577476) | soil metagenome | isolation source: 40 cm soil or saprolite under grassland replicate 1 | place: USA:California | collected 2016-06-15
AGCAGGACGGACACGGGCTGAATCAGGTCAATCTACCTGCCGCAGGCACCCGGGCCGTGGCCGCGGCTCAACCCGCGCGCCGGCTGGCTACCCGCCGTCTGAAGGGCTGCCCGGGTCGGCTGGCCAGCCGGCGACCGTCCGCACCGATCCGTCGCCGTACACCAGCCGGGCGGGCAGGCCGGCTTCGGCGAGCCAGGAGAGCGCGGCCTCGCCGCGGATGATCGACGCCGTGCTGGCGACGTTGGCGTCAACGCAGCTGCCGGCGGCCACGCTCACGGTGCGCCAGCAGGACCGCACCGGCTCGGCCGTCTGGGGATCGATGATGTGGTGCATGATCCGGCCGTCGGCCGTCCAGGTTCGCACCGTGGTGCTCGACGTGGCCAGGCCGCCGGAGCGGATCGTGACCGTCTGCCCCACGGCGGTGACCGCCGCGGCATGATCATCGGACACCCTGACCTGCCAGCCTTCAGCTGGCGGCGGACCGGCCACCGCGACGTCGCCGCCCAGGCTGACCAGCACCCCGCAGCCGAACCTGGCGGCGATCAGCCCGGCGCAGCGATCCGCCGCCCAGGCCTTCGCGGTAGCGCCCAGATCCAGCTGGGCGCCGTGGTCGAGCCGGACCAAGCGCCTTTCGGCGTCCAGCAGCACGCAGTGCCAGCCTGGCACCGGAACGGCCCGGCGCCTGGCGCTCGGCTCGCCCGGTACCGGAATGGCCCGGCGTCCCTCGCCTTGCTGGCCGGGTGCCTGCGCCGGCTGCTCGCGGGGTGCCTGCGCCGGCTGCTCGCGGGGTGCCTGCGCCGGCTCGGCCCGGCCGTCGGCGTTGGGCCCGCCGTCGGCGTCGCGCCCGCCGCCCTGCGCGGCGCGGGCGCGGAGCTCGCTGAAGTCGCGGTCATAGCCTGCGGCCACGAGCGCCCGGCCGCAGGTGGGGTCGACGTCGCCGCCGGTCAGCTCGGCCGCCCGCAGCGCGGTATCGAGCAGGGTGCTGAACAGCTCGCTGACGCCGGTGAGCCGGCCGTCGGCCCCGTTGACCCTGCAAAGCTCTGAGTCCGGCCGGAACCTGCTGCATGCCCTGTCGACCGCGGCCAGCTCGGAGTCCGCCATGGCCCGTGCGGCCGGCAGCGCGCCGGGATCGGCGAGCACGAGGACTGCGGTCGTGCCGAATACCCCGAAGGTGTCTGTCGCCAGCGCCGGGCCGGTCACGCCGGCTCGCTAGCCGCCCGGCCGCCGCCCTGCTCCGCTGCGGGCTCGGTGAGCCTGGCAAACGCCGCGAGGTTGGCCAGGCTCTCGCCGCGCTTGACCCGCCAGTCCCACTCCCGCTTGATCGATGAGGCGAACCCGATCATCAGCGCCGAGTCGAAGTTGTCGTCGCTGTAGCTGAGCACGCAGCCGAGCAGCCGGTCGATCTCCGCGCTGGTGATGATGCTCAGCGGGAGCCTGCCGACCAGGTAGACGTCTCCCACCGGATCGAGGGCGAAGTGCAGGCCGAACATCCGGCTGCCTCGCTCAAGCAGGAACCGGTAGAACTCGGCATGGTTCTCATCCGGCTGCCGGCAGAAGAACGCCTCCACGTGCAGGCTGTGCACCTCCACGATCAGCCAGGTCATCGTGGCAAGCTTGTGCTGGCCCTCCAGCCGGACCAGGAAGCTGCCCGGCCGCGGTGCCGAGTGCTCGACGTCCAGGTCGGTGAGGATCTCGCCCAGCCGCCGCGCCGCGTCCTGCGGGAACTCGCGGCCGGACGGCAGCGCGGTCAAGCCTCCACCGCGGCTGGCACCTCGTTCATGGCGTCACCGTACAGGCCGATGAGCCGGTCCACGGTGCAGGACCAGCCAAAGCGCGATGCGTGTTGCCGGGCGCCGCGCGATAGCCTGGCCAGCCTGCCGGCGTCGGTCACCAGGCTGCGGATCGCGCGGGCGTACCTCGCCGGGTCGTGCGTCTGCACCAGCACGCCGGACACGCCATCGCTGACGGCGGTGCGCAGCCCGCCGGCGGCCGCAGCGACGACCGGCGTCCCGCACGCTTGCGCCTCGACGGCCACCAGGCCGAACGACTCGGAGTAGGACGGTACGACGACGACGGTTGCGGCCCGATACCAGTCGGCGAGGTCGCGCTGCGGGCACGGCGGCTCAAGCCGGACCAGCCCGGATATCCCCAGCGATGCCGCGAGCTGGGTGAGGCTGTCGGGATCGTTGCGGCCGGTACCCGACGGGCCGCCGACGAACGCGACGACCAGCCGGTCGGCCAGCCGCGGCTCATCCCAGACCAGCCGGGCCGCGGCCCTGAGCAGGATGTCGGGCGCCTTGAGCGGCTGTACCCGGCCGGCAAACATCAGCACGATCGCATGCGGCGACAGCCCGAGCCTTCGCCTGGCCAGACGCTGCGATCCTGGCCTGAACACGGTGAGGTCCACACCGGGGGTGATCGACGCGACCCGGCGCGGATCGGCGTCGTAGAGCCTGATCAGCTCGTGGGCCTGGGCATCGGTGTTGGCGACGATCCGGTCCGCCGATGCGATCACCTCGGCCTCGCCGCGGATGCGCACGTCGGGCTCTGGGTTGTCGCCCTTGGCGAGCGCGGCGTTCTTGACCCTGCCAAGCGTGTGCATCGACTGCACGAGCGGCACGCCCCAGCGCTCCTTGGCCACCGCTCCCACCTGGCCGGACAGCCAGTAATGGCCGTGCACCAGGTCATACCTGCCCGGCGCGTAGGCTGCCTCGGCGCGCAGCACCTCGAACGTGAACTGGCACAGCTGGCCGGGCAGGTCAGCCTTGTCCAAGTCCTCAAACGGCCCGGCGACGATGTGCCTGACCAGGACGCCTGGTGCCAGCTCGACCACCGGCGGCAGGTCACGGGACACGGCACGGGTGAAGATGTCGACCTCGATGTCACGCTCGGCCAGCCGCTTGGCGACTTCGACGACATAGACGTTGAGGCCGCCGGCGTCGCCGGTACCTGGCTGTTCGAGTGGCGACGTGTGGACGCTGATCGTCGCGACTCGCTTGGGGTGGCGGCGCGGCAAGGGCATACACCTCCGAGTTGTCCGAACCCGAAACGCCGCCGTCATGTTCCCGCACGCGCTGCCCCGTTCGGTCGGCTCGCTCCCGGCCGCCGCCTGCCACGACGACACCCGCCGGACCGGCCGGGTCAGCCGCTACGCTCTCCTGCATGGGGACCCTGGTGCTGCTCCGCCATGGCGAAAGCGTCTGGAACGCTGAGGGCCTGTTCACCGGCTGGGTGGACGTCGGCTTGTCGGGCAAGGGCCTGGCCGAGGCCGAGCAGGCTGGCCAGCTGCTCACCGAGAGCGGCCTGATTCCCGACGTGGTCCATACCTCGGTCCTCACCCGCGCGATCGAGACGGCCAACGCCACGCTCGGGGTCGCCGAGCTGGCCTGGCTGCCGGTCCGGCGGTCATGGCGGCTGAACGAGCGGCACTACGGCGCCCTCCAGGGCAAGAACAAGGCGCAGACCAGGGGCGAGTACGGAGACGAGCAGTTCATGGCGTGGCGCAGGTCCTACGACGTGCCGCCTCCGCCGATCGCCGACGATGATCCGCTCTCGCAGGCCGGTGACCCCAGGTATGCGCTGCTCCCCGCGGACCTGCTGCCGCGCACTGAGTGCCTCAAGGACGTGGTGCGCAGGATGCTGCCGTACTGGCATGACGCGATCGTGCCCGACCTGGCAGCCGGCCGGACCGTGCTGGTCGTGGCACACGGCAACTCGATGCGGGCCCTGGTCAAGCACCTGGACGGAATCGGCGACGCGGAGATCGCCGGGCTGAACATCCCGACCGGGATACCCCTTGAGTACCAGCTCGACGAGGGGTTCAGGCCCGTGGTCGCCGGCGGCCGCTACCTCGATCCGGTCGCTGCTGTCGCGGCAGCCGAGGCGGTTCGCAACCAGGGACGGTAGCGGGCTGACCAGCCGCTCGCCGGCCGGGAGGATATGAACGCCGATCGTATCCGCAGTGAACATTTCGCGAATTGATGCTGGTCGGCGACCTACCGCCGATGCGCGGGCCGCAGCGGCGGCATACCATCAAAGCGTGGAACTGGGGGTGATTGCGGTCAGACGCGCCTGCGCTGGCATCGGATCCGCTGCGAGCGCCCGATGAGTGCCAGGGGGCCTGCGCAGGCCAACGGTGCGGCCGGATCCGCCGCGACTCACGCGTCCCGCGCGGACACCCCCCCGCCTGGCGCCGCCGCCGCGCCTGGCGCCGCCGCCGCATCAGCTGCAACGCGGCCGGCCGGGCAGCATGCGGCCAGGCTCCCCGCCGGGATCGCGGCGGTGCTCGCGGTCTTGTCATCCTCAGCCGTCGTGATCGACAGCAACGACCGGGTGCTCAGGGCCAGTCAGGCAGCCCGCACGTTCGGGCTGGTCAAGGGCGACAAGCTGGTGGTCGGCGAGTTGCTGGCACTGGTCAGGCAGGTCCGCAGGGACGGCGAGATCCGCGAAGGCGAGATCGACATCGCGACCGACGCGTTCACGGGCCGGACGACCAGCTTCGCTGTGCGGCTCGCCCCGCTCGGTGCCGCGGCCGGCGGTGGCGGCCTGGTGCTGCTGCTCGCGGAAGACCAGACCGAGCGGCGCCGGGTCGAGGAGGTCCGCAGGGACTTTGTCGCGAACACCAGCCACGAGCTCAAGACGCCGGTCGGCGCGCTCGCGCTGCTCGCCGAGACGGTTGAGGACGCTGCCGACGATCCCGAGGCAGTCCGGCGCTTCGCCGGGCGGATGCGGCAGGAAGCGGCCAGGCTGACCAACCTGGTCCAGGACCTGATCACGTTGTCGCGAATCCAGGCGGCCGAGCCGATCCCCGATCCGGTGCCTGCGAACCTGGATGCCGTCGTCGCCGAAGCGCTCGACCGGTGCCGGATGCGGGCAGCCGCCCGCGGCATCGAGCTCGCCGCGAAGGGCAGCCGTCATCTGTCCGTGCTCGGCGACGAGGAGTTGCTGGTCACCGCGCTGCGGAACCTGCTGGACAACGCGGTCGCCTACAGCCCGGAGAAGACCAGGGTGGTCGTGTCCACCAGGCAGGACGGACCCGACGCGATCGAGCTCAGCGTCGCCGACCAGGGCATCGGGATACCCGAGCGGGACCTGGAGCGGATCTTCGAGCGGTTCTACCGGGTCGACCCCGCCCGGTCCAGGGTGACCGGCGGCACCGGCCTTGGCCTGGCCATCGTCAAGCACGTCACGGCCGCGCACGGCGGCAAGGTGACGGTGACGAGCAAGGAAGGCGCCGGCTCGACCTTCACGCTGCGGCTGCCAGCCAGACGGGGCAAGCCTGCATGACCTGCGGCCAGGTAATTGCCATCCGACCTGCCAAGGAGGCGGTCACGTGACGCGGGTGCTCGTTGTCGAGGACGAGGAGTCGTTCAGCGACGCGCTGTCGTACATGCTGCGCAAGGAGGGATTCGAGGTCGCGGTCTGCCCGACCGGTCCCGACGCGCTTGAGACGTTCGACCGCACCGGTGCCGATCTGGTGCTGCTCGACCTGATGCTGCCAGGACTGCCAGGCAGCGAGGTCTGCCGTGCGCTCCGCGAGCGATCCAACGTTCCCGTGATCATGCTGACCGCCAAGGACAGCGAGATCGACAAGGTCGTCGGGCTCGAGCTTGGCGCCGATGATTATGTGACCAAGCCGTTCTCGTCGCGCGAGCTTGTCGCCAGGATGCGGGCGGTGCTGCGGCGCCGCGGTGAGGGCGAGGAGCAGGCAACCTCGGTGATGGAATCTGGCCCGGTGCGGATGGATGTCGAGCGGCACGTGGTCATGGTCCGCAGCGGGGCAGTGCAGTTGCCGCTCAAGGAGTTCGAGCTGCTCGAGGTGCTGCTGCGGAACTCCGGCCGGGTGCTGACCAGAATGCAGCTGATCGACCGGGTCTGGGGCGCCGACTACGTCGGCGACACCAAGACGCTCGACGTGCATATCAAGCGGCTGCGGGCCAAGGTCGAGCAGGATCCGGCGCGGCCGGTGCACATCATCACGGTTCGCGGGCTCGGCTACAAGTTTGAGCCAGGACGCTGATCCGGTCCCCTGCCCTGTCAGGGAATTTGCGCGTTTACGGAAAGCGCAGCCCTGTCGCCGTACCAGGCGCAGTCCTGCGTCAGCTGGCGGTTAACGGTCGCTGGCTCGTCAGGCTGTCGGACTCGGGGTCGGGGTCGGATGCGGCTTCTTGTGATGCCCTGCCGATGACGTGCCTGACGGGCTCGGCGACGCGCTCTGGCTCGCTGTCTGCGCTGGCGAGAAGGTGCCGTAGTACTGCGCCCGCGGCATCACGGGAACGTCAAGCCGCACCGTCCCCGCGCTCTGGAATACCAGGACGACCGTGACGACCGATCCTCCGGTCAGCTGGCGGGTCAGGTTCTCGAGCACCATGGTTGGCCGCGGGCCGGTGAGCAGGACGTTACGCTGAGGCGGCACCGTGATCGCTCCGCCGGGCAGCGACACCGAGGCAGCGGTGCCCGGCGCGGTGACGCTGATCAGGCGGTCACGTCCGCCGGTGTTGGTCAGGCCGAAGTACAAGCCAGCCGACTGGCCTGGCAGCAGGGACTGATTCAGCGGAGCCCCGAGCACGAACGCATCGCTGACCGTGATGCCGCCGGCGGCCGCGCTGGAGCCGTCGGTGGGCTGGTGCCAGTGCAACGTGGGCGCGTTCGGCCCGACCTCACACCCAGCGACCAGCGGAACCAGCGCTATCGCCGTCGCGACCAGAATGCGGCGCGGCAGCGTTCCGCCGCGACTGCTCCGGGTCACCCGTGCCTCCTGTCGTAATGATGCCCGGCCGGGAACCTAGCGCGGGGCACCTGCCCGCCAGGAACCTGGTCCCGGCGCCTGCCGCCGCTGGACAGCGACAGCTCCCGTGCTCGGCTGCTTCAGGGAAACTGGCCACAGCGTAGCCCGGTGGAATGCCTGACTCGCGGCCGGCCCGCAGGTTTCCCCGGTGTGGCCAGCCGGGTGCTGAGGTGCCTAGGCCGGCCGGGTGCTGCTGGTTTAGCTGGCCGGGTGCGGCCGGTGGTTTAGCTGGCCGGGTGCAGTTGCCGCAGCAGCGGTTGGAGGTCAAGTCCTGGCTGCAGCCCCGGGGCGACCGTGACGCGGCCATGCGCGTCGATCAGCAACGCGGTGAGGCCCTGAGACTGGAACGCCGCGCCAAGCACGTTCCGCGCGTCGGTGGCCACAACGGCAGTCTGCCCGGAGATCGCGGCCAGCCTGGCGAGGCCCGCGCGGTTCCCGCTCGGTCCGACCAGGTAAACGGGCACCCTCGCAGCCCCGGCTTGGGCGAGCAACTGCTGCACAGCTGCCGTGCAGCCGCAATCCGAAGGAACGATCGCCAGCGCGGTGCTTCTCAGCGGGCGCAGGGCGAGCGGTTTTCCTGCGACACTGATCGTCTTGCTCGGCAGCCGGGTGGCGGTCGTCCCGGCCGGGGCTGCCTGCGCGGCGGCCGTCTGCGCCGCCGACGCGCGCGGTGCCGTGGGCGCCGCCGCCCGGTGGCTGCGGTTGCTCGCGCCGGGGTTTGGCGTGCCGGGCCTGCCGAATCCAGAGAAATAGGGATCCGAGCTGAACAATGTCAGCACCATGCCGGAGATCAGCGCCAGGATCAGGCATCCAGCGGCCAGCGGCAGGATGATCCCGGTGCGGCGAAGCGGGGCGCGCAGCCTGCCGCTCCGCTGCTGCCGCCTGAGCGCCCGCAGCTCGCGGTGGTATGCCTGCACATCACGATAGAGCTCACGGGCGTCGTCAGGGATCTGGACATCGACCCGCGGCAGGCCGTAGTCGTCGTGTGCCGGTTCACCGCCCTGGTTCACGCGTATCTCTCCGCCATCAGCACAAGGTTCCCTCTCCAGTATGAGCCCGGCGGTCGGAGTAGTCACCGCCCGGCCGCCGTCTTGCCGTGGCGCGTTGCTGCCTTGGCGTGGGCGCTGCCGGCGGTGCGGGGCTGTGGATACCGGCAGGTGGCGGTAAACTGAGATCACGTAAAGCGGCACTCAGGGCAGAAGTTTCATCCCCATCCGCGGCCAGGCCTTCCGGTGCGTCCGGGCCGACGGTTCGGATTCTTGTGGCGTCCTTCCCCGCCTGGCGCGTGCAAAAGCACCGTTGACCTGCATCTTTGTCACGAAGCACGGCTATTGCTCGCTGTCCGTCGTGGTAACATAGCTTCAGCGGAAGGGGTACGTGCCACATGACTTTCAAGGTCGGCGACACTGTCGTCTACCCCCACCATGGGGCTGCTCGGATCGAGGAGATCGAGATCCGGTCGATCAAGGGCGAGGACAAGACGTACCTCGTTCTCAAGGTCGACAAGGGCGACCTGACGGTGCGGGTTCCATCAGATAATGCCGAACTCGTCGGAGTCAGGGACGTGGTCGGGCAGGAGGGCCTGGAGCGAGTCTTCGAGGTTCTGCGTGCCCCGTATACCGAGGAGCCCACCAACTGGTCTCGCCGGTACAAGGCCAACCTGGAGAAGCTTGCTTCTGGTGATGTGAACAAGGTCGCCGAGGTGGTTCGTGATCTGTGGCGTCGCGATCGCGAGCGCGGGCTTTCCGCGGGAGAGAAGCGGATGCTCGCCAAGGCGCGGCAGATCCTGGTGAGCGAGCTGGCGCTTGCCGAGAAGACCAACGAGGACAAGGCCGAGGCGCTGCTCGACGAGATCCTGGCTTCCTGACCCTGGCGCGCTGGCCGGATGGCTGAGCTGCTCCCGCGGATTGGCGTGGGCGTAGACGTCCACCCATTCGGTGACGGGCGCGAGCTGTACCTCGCATGTCTGCACTGGCCTGGCGAGCGGGGCCTGGCCGGTCATTCCGATGGTGATGCGGTTGCGCATGCTGCGTGCGATGCGTTGCTGTCCGCGGCTGGCCTCGGAGATCTCGGCAGTCAGTTCGGTACCGCCGAGCCTCGGTGGGAGTGCGCGCGGGGGGCGGAGCTGCTTGGCGAGACCGCGCGACTGCTCTCCGATGCCGGGTTCGCGATCGGCAACATCGCGGTTCAAGTGATCGGCAACCGGCCAAGGATCGCCCCCCGTCGTGCCGATGCGCAGGCTGCGATCTCCGCTGCCCTCGGAGGAGTTCCGGTCAGCCTGACCGGGACGACTACCGACGGGCTCGGGCTGACCGGTCGCGGCGAGGGCATCGCGGCCATCGCCACCGCCTTGGTAGCGCAACGCCGCTGATCTGATGGCGTGCCGCCTCCCGGCTCGGGCTGACCGGTCGCGGCGAGGGCATCGCCGCCATCCACCGTCCTGGTAGCGCCCGCCCGCTGATCTGAGGGCGTCCCGCTGCATGCCAAGCGGCGTCAACGGGCGCATGGTGTCGGCTGGATGCCTGGGGCTCATTCGCCCGGCGGCGTCGGCGAGCTGCGCGGCCGTTGCAGGGCGGGCGGCGGGCGATCCGTCTTGCTGGTCTCAGGCGCTTCATCGGCGGCTCGCTCTGCGGGCGCGTCGGTCTGTTGCGTTTGCTGGCCGGGCACGCCGCCGGCTGGGGCGGCTGCGCCTGGCTGGGTGATCGCGCTGCTTGGTGTGCCTGCTTGGCTGGGTTGCCTGATATTGCCGGTACCCGACGGCGCATTGCCGCCGGTGGTGCTGGCTTGCGCCCTGGCGGCTTGCTCCGGCCACATCGCGGCCGGCCGCGTGGCAGAGCCCGGATTCGTCCCGCCGGTCTCCGGCAGGTTTCGGCCAGCCTGCTGCGTGGTCCCGGCGGCATGCCGTCCGCCGCCCGGTCTGGCCGGCTCGCCCGGGTACGCGGCAGGCGGGACGATCTCGCCCGGCTCGTCCGGCGTGGGAGCGGCGCTTAGCTGTCCTGGAGCGGCGCCACCGTCGCCCGGCGGGGCGGGCCGCTCCGGCGCTGGTCCAGCCGCGGCCGCTCCGGCTGCCGCTGGGCCGATCGGTGGCCTGGGGGCGTTGCTTGGCAGCTTGTCGCCGCTTCCTGGTCGGCCAGGCACTCTCGCGCGAAGCTGCCATTGCGCCGGGATCGTGGCTGGCCGGGGCTGCGACGCGGCGTCGGTTGCGTTCGTCGGCGTGGTGGCCTCGTGACCGCCCGGTACCAGCCCGGCATCTTCTCGCGTGCCCGGAGCATGCACGGTATCTTCCGCCCGATGCGGTCGCCCCGGTCCTGAAGCAGGTGGCTGGCTAGCTCCGGGCGCCGGTCCCGGCGTGCCGCTGGCTCTGAGCGCCGGGCCGACTTCCGGCATACTGCCCTGTCCGGGCGCCGGACCGGTAGCCGGTAGCGGCCTCGTTTCCGGTTCGGCCGCTGGTCCTGTCGCCGCGCTGGGGGTTGCCGCGCTGGGGGTTGCCGCGCTGGCGGTCGCCGCGCGGTCAGCCCTCGGTGCGGACTCTGATCCCCATGCAGCCGCTAGTCCAGGTCCGGGTGTGGTTGCGGGTCGTGGTGCGGTTGCGGGTCGTGGTGCGGTTGCGGGTCGTGGTGCGGTTGCGGGTCGTGGTGCGGTTGCGGATCCTGGCGCTGGCCCGGTCGCTGGTCGTGGCGCAGGCGCCGGTCCTGGTGCTGGCGCCGGTACTGGCGCAGCCGTCGGCCTCGGGGCGGTGGTCGGTCGTGCGGCCGGTCCTGCGGCGGTCGCCGGTCCCTGTGCGGCTGCCGGTGCCGGCCCGGTCGCTGTGCCCGCGACCTGCGCCGAGGCTGGTGCGGCTGCGGGGCCAGGCGCGGCGGCCTGACTTGGGCCGGCCTCGGGGCCTGGGATGAGTCCGGGTGCGGCTGCCGGTTTGGGTGCGGCGGCTGCGGGTCCGGGTGCGGCTGTGGATCGTAGTGCGGCTGTGAGTCCTGGCGCTGGCCCGGTCGCTGGTCGTGGCGC
>WNFX01012029.1_pt1 | contig 10788 bp, 6 predicted proteins | sample 5400111 | NCBI WGS metagenome assembly WNFX01 (sample SAMN13153363, study PRJNA577476) | soil metagenome | isolation source: 40 cm soil or saprolite under grassland replicate 1 | place: USA:California | collected 2016-06-15
AGCTTCAATTCGCCATAGGTGACGCCACTCGGAAGGCGACTGGCGAGGGCAAGCTGTTCGCAGGCGAGATCATTGTCGCCGACCCAGGCAGCAATTCTAGCCAGAGACACAATCATACGCGGGCCATTGAGCGCATCTTTTTCCAGCGGAAGCAACTCAACCGCGCGCCAACCCTCGCGCAGCGCTTCCTCTTTTCGTCCCAAGGCGGCGTCGATTAAACCAAGAACACCGACAGCACCAGCATCATCAGGGTTGGCGCGAACCAGTTTCTCCTGCTCCGCGCGCGCGGCAGTAAAGGCCGAACGTGCTTTGGCATCGTCTTTTGTCATCCGACCGACAAGACCTTCCATGAAACGGGAGCTGTATTTTACTGTTTCATTGCCTACACTGTCTTCGCCCATCGCCTCTAAAGCATTGGCAGCAGCAGCGGAGTCACGCTCTGCCAGTGCGCACAAAACCCATTGATCGGCGACACTGTGAATTGCACTGGGGTCTTTCGCGCCGAGTTCATTGATCAGTTGATGCGCGGGTTGTGTATTAGCTTTCCAATCCAAATCGACGAAGGCGCGCGTGACTTTCGTTTGGGTGTCATTCGGCTCGACGGCCAGCGCGCGATCCAAAATGGCTTTTTCATCGGCATAGCGCCGAAGATCATCATAACTCAGCGCAGTCTGCTGTAGAATGAGGAAGTTGCGGGGATCGAGATCGATCGCGCGCTCTAGGTTCCACGTCGACTCGTCCCAGTGCCCCCGGCGACGCTCGATGTACCCCCTGAGCTCGAATAAGCGAGCGTCATTAGGCAGAGTAGGACGAGCGTTTTCCAATTCAGCCAAGGCACCGTCGTAATCGAGGTACCCCAGGTAGAGATTCCAAGCACGCGCCAGATGCCCTTCGCCTGCATCGGGACGGAGGCGAAACGCCGCTTGGATTGCCGCTTCAGCTAACTTCAACCGCGCAGGCGTGCGATCCCAGCCATCGAAGTAAACGTAGTCGTGAGTCCAGGCGAGTTGGCAATACGCCTGGAAAAAGGTTGGGTCATGCACCACAGCCTGGTTCAACAGAGCTGCCGCCTTCAGTAAATTCGCTTTCCTGGTACCGGTAAAGCTCACAACGTTCAGAAGAAGATTCTTGGCGCGGCTATAGAGATCGAAGGCGGTGAGATCAGCAGTTGGCGGGCGCTCGATGGCTAGTTTCTCCGCAGCCGAGATTTTGACGTGAAGCTGTCCGGCAACTTTTTGCGCAATCTCACTTTGGACTGCGAACATGTCTTTCAAATCGCGATCGTACTGTTCCGCCCAGACGTGAGAGTCGGTGCGGGTGTCGATCAACTGGGCGTTTATATGGAGCCACGCTCCGGTCTTGCGCACGCTGCCTTCCAGTACGTGCGACACCCGAAGTGCGTCTCCGATCTCGCGCGTGTTCTGTTTGCCGCGATATCCCATCACGCTTGTCCGGCTAATGACCTTGAGATCAGCAATTTTTGCCAGCTTGGTCAAAAGATCGTCCTGGACGCCATCGGCAAAAAAGGTGTCCTCTCTATCGTTACTCAGGTTTTCAAACGGCAACACCGCGATGCTCTTTTCAGACCTTGAGCTTGTTGTTGAATTGCGGGGCCAGTAAAACCGCAACACCAAAGCCAATAAGCCGACCACCAGTGCGAGCGCCACAGTCATGGGCGATCCCGTCCAGCGCCTGCGTCTGGCTGCAGAGCATTCCAGTTCGACAATGAATTCTAGTTTGCGACGCAGACCCTTGAGCGCGTGGAGCATTTCGCTCGCGTTCCGGAACCTTTCGTCAGGATTTTTGCGCACCGCCTTTGTGATGATTTGCTGAAGGTCGTCGGGGGCCTGCACCATGTAATGGCTAATGGGAAGTGGCTCCTTTGCCAGAATCGTGTCCATCACTTCTCGCGATGTGTCGCCGGTAAATGGCGCACGCCCTACCGCCATTTCATAAAGCACTACGCCGAGACTCCAGATATCAGTGCGCTTATCAGTGGGCGCACCGCGGGCTTGCTCAGGCGACATGTAACTGACCGTTCCAAGGATCGAGCCCACGTTAGTTTCCACCAGTTTCACTGCTTCTTCCTGCGCCATCGTTTCTGGCAGTTCCTGTTCCGCGAGTTTTGCAATACCGAAATCCAGTATCTTCACGTACCCATCAGGCCGCAGCATGATATTTTCCGGTTTGACGTCGCGATGTACGACACCGGCCGAGTGGGCGGCTGCCAGTGCAGCAGCCACTTGGATGGAAATCTCAATCACTTCGCCAACCTGCATGCGGCCGCGCGACAGGCGTTGACGAAGTGTTTCGCCTTCGATTAACTCGCTGGCGATGTAGCGAGTGGAGTTATCCGCGCCGACCTCGTAAATCGTCACGATATTTGGATGATTTAGCCCAGCTATAATGCGCGCTTCCTGCTGGAACCGCATCAAACGTTCCGCATCCCCGGTAAGGTGCGCGGGCAGAAGTTTGATCGCGGCCTTTCGGCCAGCGGTGATATCAGAGGCCAGATAGACTTCGCCCATCCCGCCAGCGTCGATTCTTTTGGAAATTTTGTAATGGCCAATTGTTCGGCCGATCAGCAAGCCGGTTTGTCCCTTTTGGATAATGTTCGCAGCAAGGCCGGCGATTGGGGCTTCAATAAAGTTCCCTGCTTGTTGGTGCGCCGTTAAGAGCGCTTCAACCTCATGGCGTAAAATCTTATCGCCTTGACACGCCGTTTCCAGAAATGCGCTGACTCTATCCGGTTCGCAATCCAGCGCGCCTTGAAAGATTTCCTTAATTATTTGTAACTGCGGCAGCGTCATATGCGGTGTCGCGACTGCGTCAAAGCTAAATAATTACGGCGTTACATGGTCACGACCGCTTGAATCCGCCGGGCCTCATTTATCATTCTTGCAAGACTTGTAGCTGATCACCAATCACGCGGTCTTACCCAATTTCTTGGTACAACCAAGCCTTGGAGAAGACCCAGTCACGCCGAACTGTCACGGTTGAGACCTTTAACACCTCGGCGATTTCGTCCTGGTTTAGCCCGCCAAAGTACCGAAGCTCGACGCCGAGCGCAGCCCTTGAGTCGAGGCTCGCCAGGCGCTCGAGGGCGTCGTTGAGATCAAGAATCGCGTCTGATTGCTCCGGCGAGATCAGTGCTGCCTCGTCCAGTTCAACTTTGCTCGCACCCGCACCTCGCCTTTGACGCTGAGCTGTCCTTGCATAGTCGACCAGTATCTGGCGCATCGCCGTGGCGGCGACGGCAAAAAAGTGTGACCGGTTCGTAAAGCTGGGTCTGCTTTGATCCACCAGACGCAGATAAGCCTCGTGTACCAGTGCGGTAGTTTGCAATGTATGATTGGGAGATTGTCCTTCCATGTAACGATGAGCTCGACGTCGAAGCTCCTCATAAACAAGCGGAGTGAGCTTTTGGAGCGCGGTCTGGTCTCCGTGGCCCCAGTCCGTTAGTAGTTGGGTCACCTCCTGCGCGCCTGCCGGGCGCGTTCCGTTGGAAATCCGTCGTTGGCTACCGTTAGCCGATTCTCTTTCGCCATTCATTCGGCAGCTCTCCACAAGAAAAATTTCGTGATCGCGTGATCGGTTTTTACCGCGTTCATCGTTTACCGGAGTGGAGGACAAATTACAAACCTAAAAAGAACTCATATGAAACCATCAATCAGAACAATAACACTACCCTTGCTCGCTCTCTTTGCGCTTAGCTGCTTTGCGCCTTGCCCAACGGCACAAGCTGTCAGTCCCCCGCCCGGCGGTGGCTATCCCGGGGGCAACACCGCAGAAGGGCAAAACGCCCTTTTTAGCCTCACCACCGGCACATACAATACGGGAGTTGGGTTGTTTTCGCTTAAAAGCAATACTGTAGGCAACTTCAACACAGCTCTGGGCGCCGGGACGCTGCTCGCTAACACCGCAGACGAAAATACGGCCACCGGCGCCGGAGCGCTGTTAAGCAATACCGCCGGCAGTCTCAACACCGCTAATGGAACGTTTGCGCTCTTTAGCAATACCACCGGGGACGGCAACACTGCCAGCGGCATGCAAGCGCTATTTAGCAACAGCGTCGGCGAGGCCAACACGGCTACCGGTTTTCAAGCGCTGAATCTCAATACCGCCGGCGTCCAGAACACGGCGAACGGTAATCAAGCGCTCTTTGCCAACACCACTGGAGCCTTCAACACGGCTATCGGTGTTCAAGCGCTCATTAGCAACATCACCGGCGACCACAACACGGCCCTTGGCGAGCAAGCGCTCTTCACCAACACCACCGGCGACAGCAACACGGCTATCGGTGATGCAGCGGGAACTTTTATCACTGGCGATGGCAATGTCTGTATCGGCGCAGGCGTCACCGGTGTTGCCGGCGAGAGCGATCACACCTACATTCGCAATATTGATACCACCGCAGTAAATGGTGGTACTACCGACTTCGTTATGGTGGACTTATCGACCGGGTTACTTGGTCACTTGATTTCCTCGCGGCGCTACAAAGAGGACATCAAGCCGATGGATAAAGCCAGCGAAGTGCTGTTTGCGCTGAAGCCAGTGACCTACCACTACAAGGAAGACATCGATCGAGCTCAGAGCCTCGACTATGGCCTTATCGCGGAAGATGTGGCCAAAGCGGATCCCAACCTGGCCATTCGCGATGGAAAAGGGCAAATTGAGAACGTGCGATACAACGCAATCAACGCCATGCTACTCAACGAATTCCTCAAAGAGCACCGTAAAGTCGAAAAGTTGGAAGCAACCATCGCCCACCAACAGAAGGGATTGGAGATTCTCGGTGCGCAAATCCAAAGGGTGAGCGCGCAGGTCCGAATGGACAAGCCGGCGACAAGAGTGGTTCTCAATAATCCGTAGAGTGTAAGTGGATGACAGCTTGCGGTCGGGGTCGACGACCCCGGCTACAGCTGCAACGATGACCAACGGAAAATCGTAGAAAAAGTCTTTGCAAAAGAAATCGAATTGCACGGCTACCGCTTTTGAACACAACTATCCCGCAGGGGTAGTGGCAAATTAGCCGGTAGTGCAAACCACCGGTGACACATTGTTACGAATTTGCCATCCTCGGCAGGGGTGTTGGATTTAACGTAACGCTCATCAAACTCCGCACCGCTATAGCGTACCAAATGTTTGTATCCGTGTTATCCGCGCAATTCGTGGTTAATTCTCCTTCGGCGCGAGGGAAGCGACGATTTGTTCGAAACGCGGGTCGCCGCGCAACGGATCCCAGAACGGCATCAGTTTCAATTGTCCATAGCTGAGGTCGCTTGGGTTCCGGATTGCGATGGCAAGCTGTTTGAATGCGAGATCGTTGTTTGCTCCTGCATCCCGTGCAATACGCGCAAGGGCAACCGGCTTCCGCGTGAAGCACACATGAGCTTGATCCGCAAACCTAAGCGACCGAAGTGGCGGCCGTTTGTCCAGATCACCTTTGCTGCGCCCCAGCACGATCTCTGGAAGCACTTCGTTGATCTCGCGTACTGGAACGTCGAACTGAGCGACTAGCAGCGCTCAAGGAATGACGGCTTCCCAGCCGTCACATTTATTCGACGGCTGCCCAAGCCGTCGTTCCTTGTTAGCTTCTCGTCTGATATCCGTGGTTATCCGTTTAATCCGTGGTTAATTCGCTTTGGGCGCGAGCGAGGCAGCGAGTTTTTGAAAACGCGGATCATTCCGGAGCGGATCGAACATTGGATCGAGACGAAGCACCGCGGGAGTGAGCGGCACAGGCACAGTCAATGCACTCGCGCACGGGATCGAGAGTAGTTTCTGTAAAGCGGCGATGGCGCGGTCGGGCTCCCCCATTTGCGCCGCCACCCGGGCGAGGACCTCGATCGATTTGGGACCCAGTAAGGCATCCTTCTCGATCGGATTCGCGGCTATGGCCTGCTCGATCAGTTTGAATGCAGCGGCTTTGTCACCGAGACCCATATTGGTCAGCGCGAGATCGTCCATCAGGAGAGAATTTTCCGGCTGTTCATTGAGAAAAGACTGCAGTTCGCTGCGCGCCTGTCGCCAACTCTCCTGGGCGGCGGCATGGTCACCGGCGACCTCCTGCGCCCAGCCTAACCAAAAGCGCAGTTCGCCATTGTTATAACCCAAGACTGGATCAGGCTTGGCCAGTATTTCCTTTAGCCGAGGGATGATCTGTGCAGGGCGGCGTTCCAAGATTGCTTGGTAAGCTTGTGTTGCCAAGGCAGCGCCGTCATCGGCATTCGGATGCAGCGGAGCGAGAAGTGCAGCAGCACGCGGCAGGTCGCCCTCGGCTTGTGCAACAGATGCCTTTTCCGCGAGAATAGCCACGTCGTCTGGCGTAATATTCAGAACCTGATCATACTTCCGCAGCGCTTCGGGAAAACGACGTTGGTGCAAATAGGTAACCGCGTGCTGGCCGAGCAGGCTAGCGTTGCGCGGGTCGAGCCGCTCGGCTTCGTTGAAATACGACTCGCTGCGGTCCCAGTGGCCTCGCCTCCGCTCCAGAAACGCCAGTGCCTCAAGAATTCGGCTGCTATTCGGCAGAAGCTGTCGTGCTTGCTCAAAGTAACGCAGCGCGGTGTCGTAATCTTTTAGGCACGAATAATGGTAGTAGCCTTTGGCCAATATGGCCTCGCCGAGATTGGGCTGGAGAGTAAGCGCGGTTTCTGCTGCCTGGCGTGCCTCTTCACGCAGAGCGACCGTTGGTTGAAGTGCCAGTGAGCGGTAACCGGCCGCATCAACGTATGAAAGCATCGCCCAACCAAGGGCGAACTTCGGGTCCAGCCGCACCGCGTCTTTGAAATATTTCTGCGCGCCAAGGGCGTTGGCGGTCGTGTTGACCGTTTTCAAACTATAAGCCAGACCACGCAGATAGGCATCGTAAGCCTCAACATTGTCTGTCGGTTTGGACGCGATGACTTGCTCTTCCCGGCCGCTCAGACGCACTCGCAATTGGTCGGCGATTGCCTTGGCGATTTCGCTCTGAATTGCGAACACGTCCGCCACGTCGCGATCGTAAGTCTGCGCCCACAGATGTGCGTCATTGCGCGCATCAATTAGCTGCGCATTGACGCGCACACGATTGCCAGAGCGCTGGACGCTTCCTTCCAGCACACGGGCAACACCGAGCTCCTCGCCGATTTTGCGCAGGTTACGCTCTACTCCACTCTTGTAGTGCATCACGCTCGAGCGACTGATTACCTTTAAATCCGCGATTTTTGCCAGGTCAGTGAGAATCTCGTCCTGCACGCCATCGGCAAAATAGGAGTTTTGCTTGTTGCCACTCAGGTTCTCGAACGGCAGCACGGCGATGCTCTTTTCGGGTGCCGGGGCTTTAGGTGCCAGGAACTTCTCCCCGAGTAGCCAACCAACGACCAGCCCGAGCAAAAGACATGCAGCGACCGCACTCGCCAAAATTGGATTGCGGCGCGACCAGCGGAAGACTCGCGCTGGCGCTCGCACGGGCCGCGCGATGATCGGTCGCCCCTCCAGCCAGCGCTCCAGATCTTCCGCCAGCACACCAGCAGTCTGATACCGCGCTTTGGGATCGCGCTCGAGACAACGCGCGACAATTGTTTCGAGATCGCGATTGAGCGATGGCACGAACGAGCGGAGCTTCGGCGCGGACGTTGCAGCTGCTTGCTGGATAACCGAGAGAGCATTCGCGCCGATGAAAGGCGGCCGGCCGGCAAGCAGATTGAACAGGATCGCGCCGAGGCTATAAATATCCGCCGCGGGACCGACCCCCTGCGAGTGCGCATACTCAATGGCGCGCGCGATCTTCGCCATCAGCCGCACACATTCGCGCGTTTCGCTGCGAAGGCCGGATGCGGCATTGCGCAGGCTTCCTCCGGTAGCGAATTTCATACTGAAAAACGGAAGTCCGTCCTCTGTTTCGCTGACCTCGTAAACAGGAAGAATATTCGGGTGATCAAGGCTGGCGGCCGCTTCCGCCTCACGACGGAAACGCTCGAGCGTTTCATGCGAATCCGCGTGGTAGGTGAGCACCCGTTTCAATGCCACGATGCGTCCAGAGTGGCGCTGCCGCGCACGGTAGATCACACCCATTCCGCCGCGTCCGATTTCCTCCAGAATTTGGTAATTGCCGAGTCGCCATTCCTTGTCAGGCACATCGGCCTGTCCCAACACGCTCTCGAAAACTTCCGCGGACTCTTCGACTTCTGCTTCAAAGTTTTCTTTAAGAAGGCAACTGACGCAGCAGCCATTGCCGAGAAGGTTGGCAGCGCCACACCGCTCGCATTTTGCCGCGCCTTGCACGATGCCCGCGACTGAGCCGGAGAGATCTGGCATGGCTTTCCTCAATTAGCCTCTGCCAGAACGGCACAGAGATGGCGAATCTCGTCGTCAATGTCCGCCAGGTTTTCCACCGTCTGCGCGACTTCATCGCGCAAGAACCACCGGTAACGCTTCCGCAAATTGTGGAGCTGCTTTTTCACCATTGTCTCCGCGATTCCCAAAGCAGCTGCGAGACTGGCGTACGATGCATCGTTGCTGCCTCCCGAGATAAGATGCGCGCTCAACGTTTCGAACAGCCGGAGCCGGCCTTTGCCTTCGCATTCCTCGCGGAGACGTTGCAAGGCGTGTTCTACAACTGTTGCCGCCCAACGGAGATCAAAGAGGCGCTCCGGCGAAATATACTGGAGCGTCTCAGCTGGTATAGACACCTGCGACGGCGCTTCGGCCATCCATTCGTCCCAGGAAACGAATGCCATTCTCCCACCGCGTTTAACCGCACGAGTTCTCTCTTGGGCATGACTGAGAAGATTCTGAAGCGACTTAAGCAGGAACGAGCGGAAGCGGCCGCGATTTTCGTCAGCGCGCCGGAGCCAGTTGCTCTCCAGGATCATGGCGAAAAAATCCTGGGTGAGATCCTGTGCTTCCTCCAGAAGATAACCCTGGCGACTTACAAACAGAAAGACGGGCCGCCAGTACGTCCGGCAAAGTTCAGCGAGCGCTTCGCGCGCCTTTTGCTCATCGGCATTCGAGCCTGCTGCGGAAAGAATCAGGCTCCAGCGTGTCGTGGCGAACCCGCGCGGTTCAGCTAGCCCCGCCGCCGCCGTCTCAGATCTCATCTAAGCACAGGCTGCTCCTTTTCCTGGTCTTTTACAACCGTAAACCACCGTTCGCCGGAACGGGCAATCGTAGGGCGTCTATGCCAGACGCCGCCCAACTTTCCAAAAATCTTTTCGGAACTCGCGTCCCCCACTTCGTTAGAACTTGATGAAAGGAAAAATTAATTCATGAAAAATCAATACATCACATTCACAACGATTGCGCTTACGCTTGCTTGCCTTGGGTTTTTGACCTCGAAAGCTTTCGGGGTCGTCCCGGCACAGGACGGCGGCTATCCGGGATTCAACACGGCAGAAGGGCAAAACGCCCTTTTTAGCCTCACCACCGGCATTGCGAACACAGCAGTTGGCTGGTTTTCGCTAAAGAGCAATGCAGAAGGCAGCTTCAACACAGCCACGGGTGCCGGGACGCTTGTTCTCAACACCGGGGACGAGAATACAGCTACCGGCGCTGGGGCCCTTTTAAGCAACACCATCGGCGTCAAAAACACGGCCCATGGCGCGTTCGCCCTCTTCAGCAACACAGAAGGCGCCGACAACACGGCCCTCGGCTGGAAAACACTCTTTAACAACACCACCGGCAACGGGAGCACAGCCATTGGTTCTGGTGCGCTCTTTAACAACACCACCGGCAACAACAACGTGGCCAACGGTTTTCAAGCGCTCTTGAGCAACACCGAAGGCCAGTCCAATACAGCCACCGGTCATTGGGCGCTCGCTACCAACAGCACCGGCAATTTCAACATGGCGAATGGTTCTCTAGCGCTCTATTTCAACACCACCGGCGGCAGCAACACCGCTAACGGCTTTCAGGCGCTCTTTAACAACACCACCGGTAATCGCAATATAGCGTTGGGCCTTCACGCCGGCCTCAACGTCACTACGGCCGATAACGTGATTGCTATCGGCACCCAAGGCGAGAACGTGAGCGACAGCTGCTTTATCGGCAACATTTTTGAGGTTACAACCGTAAACACCGCTGTACCAGTGCTGATTGACTCGGCGGGCCAGCTCGGCACGGCCAGCTCTTCGCGGCGGTTTAAGAAAGAGATTAAACCGATGGATCAGACCAGCGAGGCTATCCTGGGTCTTAAACCGGTAACGTTTCATTACAAGAGCGACAAGACCGACACGCCCCAATTTGGGTTGATCGCGGAGGAAGTAGCCGAGGTGAACCCGGACCTGGTAGTGCACGACGACAAGGGCGACATCTACACGGTGCGCTACGATGCGGTCAACGCGATGCTGCTAAACGAGTTCCTCAAAGAGCACAGAAAGGTCGAGGAATTGCAAGCAGCCGTGGCTCAGCAGCAGAACGGCTTCCAGTCCAAGTTCGTCGAACAGGAAAGGCAAATCCAAGCACTGGCGTCAGGCCTTCAAAAGGTGAGTGCCCAGCTCGCCGCAGCGAGTCCGTCCCGTGGCGGAATTGAGATCAGTGGGTTCGCGCCGCAAGTCGTAGTGAGCACTCCGCAGAGGTCCGCAGATTCAAAAACGGACTAGAAGCAAACAAAGGAAACCAACACATGAAAAGATCTGTATTCAGCGGAAATGACAGTCTTCGTTTTCTTCGCTTGCTCGCAAAAGCTTTCGGAGCTGCCTTCTGTAAAGACCCACTAAACAGCCACCTGAGAAAATAAAAATCATATGAACCCGTTAATGAAAATTAAAACGATAACTTCGTCCCCTCTGATCGCCCTTGCGCTTG
>WNFX01009494.1_pt1 | contig 10786 bp, 9 predicted proteins | sample 5400111 | NCBI WGS metagenome assembly WNFX01 (sample SAMN13153363, study PRJNA577476) | soil metagenome | isolation source: 40 cm soil or saprolite under grassland replicate 1 | place: USA:California | collected 2016-06-15
GGAGAAGCCGTGTTCGGCGATCAGGCCCGCATACATCCAGCCCTCGTCGAACAGCGCCGACGGGCTGCGGACGGCGTCGCCGATGAACGGGCGCTTGGCCGGCCCGGCGTCCAGGGCGAGCAGGTCAGTGACGTTGTCGACCAGCGTCGTGACGCTGACGTGGTCGACGGGTTCGAGCGGGATGGTGAGCCGCGGCTCGGTCTGTTCCGCAGCCGCCGCGGCCGCGACGGGGCCGGCCTGCGGCCGGTCCATGCTGGTGCTGCACATGTGATCTCCCCGGGTGAAGGCCTTGACGCAGGTTAATGGCGTCAGGGCGCGGTGCGGCGGTCGCCGGCTCCGATCGCGGAGAGAGCATCTCGCCGAGGCCGCGCAGCGCGAGGTGCAGGCGGGCCAGATCACTTGCGAAGCTCACCGCTGACCAGGCGCTGTCGCTCTTCGGCAGCGGTATTCGGCTGCGGCTTGACCCGGTGTTTGACCGCCCGCTCATTGATGGGTGGCATCGTCGAAGTCTTGCTGGACTGGATCAACGGCGACCTGGACGCGTCGGTAGACGAGGTGGTTGAGCACTTCACAGTATTGTTCACCGCGGCATACGCCGCAGTGGCAGACGCGGTACTCGATCGCCGCCCGCGCCCGGAGAGCAACCAATGACCGCCTTGGGCCGGTGCGCCAAGCGCGTCGAAGGTTCGTAACGGAGCGTGAGATCACTGGCTACCGCACGAGCAAAGCAAGCGCGCCCAGGATGACCGCAGAGGCCGCAGCCATCAGCGTGACCAAGACGGAGTGCGTCGTGAGATACACACTGCCGACCCCGACCAGGGCACCGTTGACCACCGCCAAGAGGTGCCGGGACGACTCCTTGATAATCACTGACAGCACGCGGGCTGCTCTGGCCGGTCGAGGACGTCGAGTTCGGCCAGAACTGCTTCGGCTTAGACCAGTGCCACGTCCGCCTCTCCACCGCGATCGCTGGCGCGCGCCTGCCAGATCCGCTCAATCTGCCGCATCAGCGCCGGGTAGACGATCAGGTGCCGGAACGGCCTGATCGCGGCCATGTAGCCGGTCCCTGGCAGTCCGTTTGGCTTCACCAAGACAGCCATCTGGCCGCGGTAGCTGCCGGTCCGGCCGGGCACCCAGCCGATGTGCATGACGCCGTGCATGGTCCGGTTGGCGATCTCCGCGGCAAACTCGTTGTCGAGCAGGTAGAGCGAGGTGAAGGGGAGCGCGCCGAAGTCCGGGCCGGATGGAGCGTTGCGCAGATCAGCCGGCAACCGGTCGCGGAGCGTCGGCACCCTGGAGCCGAGGCCGGCGTCCGGGCCGTCCCAACCGAGCAACTCCCCGATCTTCCACCGGATCGCCCAGAGCGTGCGGGTGGCGCGGGACGCACTTTGCGACGGGTCGCCGGAGGCGATCCTCTGCACCAGCCGAGGGAAGTCGTCCGGGCCGCCTGGCGTCGCCAGCGCCCACACGTCCTCGAGCCGGAAGTCGCGGGTGAGCTCGTGGATCCGCCAGGGCCGCGAGGTGTGCGCGGTGTTCGGGAGTCTCATGGGTGGCCTCCATCCGTAGGGCGGCGCCGGAAGAATCGCTGCGTCCCGTGGTAGCCCGCACATGCATCACGGCCCGCGCGTCGCGCTGGCATCGGCGCACCTGCCGGGACATGACAAGCGGGTCAAGGCTCACGTGGATGCCGTCCAGCACATCACCGCGATAACCACGAAGAGGAACGGCACCGGCAGGCGCTCCTTGGTAAGACCGGGAAAGGACCCAGCGCGCGGCCGCAGTGTGACCGACCGCGGACCCCGCAGCTCAGCCCGGCGATCGTCAATTCGACGTTCATCCGCCTCGCTCCTCACCGGCTGATTCCATACGGTGCCGTATGGCGGCCACCATACGGTATCGTACGTTCGTGCGCAAGCCGGGTCATCGTCCTCTCTCGCCCGACGACTGGGCCAGGGCAGCGCTTGCCGCGATCGCACGGGGCGGCGTCGATGCTGTCGCCGTGGAAACCGTCGCCGCCGAGCTCGGTGCCACCAAAGGCAGCTTCTACTGGCACTTCAAGAACCGAGATACCCTGATCCAAGCGGCGCTGGACAGGTGGGAGCAAGGGCGGACCGAAGCGGTGATCGAAGAATTGGAGCGAGAGCCCAAACCGGCCAAACGCCTGAAGAAGATCCTCGCCGCCGCATTCGAACTGGGGCCCACAGACCGCGCCGAAATCGCCCTGCTTGCTAACCCCGATCATCCGGCCGCGCTGCGCGCGGTGCGCCGGGTCGCCGAACGCCGGATCACCTATATGTCCCAGCAGCTTGAGGCGCTCGGGTGGGACCCGGGTGAGGCGCTCGACCGTGCCGTACTCATGTACTACGTTTACATCGGTTATCTGCAGATGACGCACGTGGCACCCCACATGACCAGCGGCGACGCCCGACGGCGACACGTAGAGCTGGTGTTCGATGCTCTCGCTGCCGGTGAACTGCCCGCGACGTCCGTCGCCGGCCAGCGCCCTTCCGATTCCTCACCCGTCCCACCGCGAGGATTACGACACCCATCCGAGGCGAGACGAGCGCTGCGGCGGCGCGTGCCCGACACGTAGCCAACTGGTGACCCAAGAGCGGCCGGGCGGCGGGGCGCTGGCTGGCGCCGTCGGCGGCGGCTGGCCCGCTGAGGCTGTGCACGTGCGCCAGGCTCAGCCGGAAACGGCCCGGCGAACAGCTCATGTCGGCGCGGGCGCAAGAGCACAGCGGGCGATCCGCCCGCCGCCGCCCTTGCCCGGGCCGCATCCCCATGATCGCGGTGGATTTTTGACTAATAGAACATAAAATCCACCGCGATCATGAAGAATCTCAGCATATGAGCAAGATCAAACATGCATTGTGAGAAAATATCGGCGCGGTCTTCCTTCGCCACCGTAGCGACCGCCGCCATCTATGAATTGGCCGCGACTCGATGGCCGGACGGGCCGGGCAGTGGCCGCACTCACGAAATTCGCGCCTGAGCCCGAAATTCACGCCCCAGCCCGCTATTTGACTGGCGCTCTATGGCGTTTCTCTTGCAGATGTCCTCACGCTGGCAGGCCACTTTCCAGGACCAGCCTCAGTTTGCCGAGGTTCTGCGCCACTGCCGGCGCTCGCGCGTTCCCCCTCTGCCCGCAGCCTCGCGACGACATGCGGCGGCAGCCCCCCGAGAAAACTGCGCGGCGTCCCGGGTGGTTACCGAACGCGGGTATCCGCAGGCACACCGCGGTCCGGGCGTTAGAGTTACGCGAGTACAAGCCCGCAGGTCTAGCGGGATGGAGGCCTCCGATGACAGCAGACGATCCGTCAGGCGACCGGCACAGCGTTGCGGGTATCGATGTCAGCCGGCCGAACGTCGCCCGCGTCTACGACGCCTTCCTCGGCGGGAAGGACAATTTCGCCGCTGACCGGGACTTCGTGAACAAGGCCATGCAGATAGCCCCCAAGGCGCCGTTCGCGGCCAGGGCCAACCGGGCGTTCCTGCGCCGGGCGGTGGGCTACCTGGTGGGCGAGGCGGGCATCACGCAACTGCTGGACATCGGGTCCGGGCTGCCCACCCAGGGCAACGTGAGCGAGGTCGCACACGAAATCAACCCGGCAGTTCGCGTCGCCCACGTCGACAACGATCCGGTCGTCTACACCCACAGCAAGGCGCTGCTCGCCGACAACCGGACCACTGACATCGTCACCGGCGATGTCCGCAGGCCTGCTGAGATCCTGGCGGATCCCGCCGTCCGGGCACTGATCGACTTCGATCGGCCGGTCGGCCTGCTGCTGTTCGCGATCTTGCACCACGTCGATGATCATGAGGATCCGGCCTGGATAGCTGCGCAGCTGCGCGACGCCATGCCCGCGGGCAGTTATCTCGCCATCTCAAGCTTCCGCATGCCCGGCCCGGAGCTTCCGGAACTCCGCGCCAAGACCATCGAGGGGGAGAATCTTCACACCGGCACGCTCGGCTCCGGACGCTGGCGCGAGGACGAGGAGATCATCGCCTGGTTCGGCGACTGGGAGCTGCTCGAACCCGGGTGGGTGCCGCTGGCGGAATGGCGGCCCGCGGTGCGAGGCCGCATCCGGCCGGACGAGGTCGATCACGGCTTCTTCGGCGGCGTCGCCAGGAGGAAATAAGCGCAACCCGATAAAGAAGTGAAGGCCGCGCCAGCCAGCATCGTGGCCACCGGAGCGATCACGTCCTGATCCGCGACACCGAGCGGCGCCGTGACACCGCTGCGGCAGCCGTTATGGACGATGATCCCGAACGGCTGCCGCGGCGCGCGCCACCGATGTGCGGCTAGCGACTCGATGCGACACCGTCACTCGCGGAGGGCGAGCACAGCGTGCCGGTGCTCGCGCATCGCGGCGCCGCCGTCGGAGCCGGGCTGGCGGCCGAGCCCGCAGTACCACGCGACGCCGAAGTCGGCCAGGTAGCGGGACGCCGTCGCGTGCCGCCGCCGCAGGCCCGGGATGCCGTCCAGGGGCAGCACGATCCCCAGGTAGACGCGCGCGTCCCCGGGCTGCAGGCCGGCCAGCGGCCGGAAGAAGCTGTCGTCCTCGCTGCGCAGGTAGCGGGGCCCGGCCATGTGCACCCAGTCCACCCGCCGCCCGGAACTCGCCACGGCGTGGTTGGCCATCCGCACCAGCAGTCCCATGTCGCGGGCCTCGAACATCGGCCACTCCGGGAACGTCCCGTAGCACAGGTGGTACCCGACCAGGACCTCCTCGGGGACCAGCCGGGCCAGGCGGCTGGCAGGCCCGGCAAAGCGCTCCCACGCGCCGGGCGCGGTCCATGGGAGCACGCCCTCGATATCGAGAGTCTCGTACGCCACGTCCCACTGGATCGCCAGCTCCGCAGGCGGGATCGCCGCCATCAGCCGGACCAGTTCGCGGGCCACCAGGTCTTCGTAGCCGCGCTCGGCGACGGGGTAGTCGGCGGCGAAGTCGGCCTTGAAGCCGTTCAGCGCGCTGGCCGGGAAGGGCAGCCCAACCTGGAACCGCACCGTGGCCGGGATCACGCCTTCGGCGCGCAGCTTCCGGAAGACCTGGTAGGAGGCGATGGTGTCGTTGATACGCGGCCACGACTCCCACCGCAGCTCGCTGACGCCGGGCCGGATGCCGAAGACCGGGGTGTCGTACGCGTGCCGCGGGATTCCGGTGGGCGACTCCGTCTCCCGCAGCGTCAGGACATCGGGGTGCGGGCGGACCAGCGTCTCCCGCTCATACCCCACCCACGCGCGCCGCGGCCCGGTCTCACCGTCAGGCAGCGCGAACGCCAGGTCACCGAACAGCGGGCCGGCCGACCGCAGCGCCGCCTCGGTCGACTCGGCCGGCAGGCTGCCGACCAGCAGCAGGTCACTCGTAACTCGCGGCGCCACCACAGACTCCCTACGTGCGCGGCCCGGGCGAAGACCGATCCTCGGCGGACCGATCAACGAATACTCCCAGGCCGCGCAGCGGTGGTGGCTGCCGGGGGATGACTTCCGTCGTTTCAGCTGCCGAAGACCTGGAACTCCCAGAGCGAGTAACCGTACCCCGTTGCCCGCTGCGTCCCGTACATCCGGACGTATCGTCCGCTACCGCTCACCGGGATGGTCTGCACGCCCCCGGTGCCGGTCGTCGTGGAGTAGATAGTCGTCCAGTTCGTGCCGTCAGTGGACGTCTGGATCTGGAAGGCCTTGGCATATGCGGCTTCCCAGTTCAGGGCAACGTGGCTGATGGTATGCGTGGCCCCGAGGTCGACTTCCAGCCATTGCGGGTCACTGAACGCGCTCGACCAGCGGGTTCCGGTGTTACCGTCAACGGCGTTCGAGGCCTGGTACCCCGCGCCTTCCAGCGACGATGCGGTGGCTGGATGGCCCTGGGACAGCAGGGTGCCCGATCCGCCGGTCATCGGCGTCGCGCTGGCCTCGTTCGAGCTTCCCGATGTGCCCGCCGAGTTGCTGGCGGTGACTTTGTAGTAGTACGTGGTGCCGTTGTTGAGCCCGGTGTCGGTGAAGCTGTTCGACGTGGCGGTGCCGATCGCCGTGGCGCCCTCCGCGCCGGGGGCGGTGCCGCGGTAGATGCTGTAGCTGGTGGCACCGGCGCTGGCCGTCCAGATCAGTCCGACCGAGCCGTTGCCTGCCGTGGCGGTCAGGCCGGCCGGGGCCGGGGGAACGCCGACGGTGGCAGCGGGTGTCACCGAGACCTCGTTCGTGTCCGGTGACACTCCGACGCTGTTGTTGGCGGCGACGTTGTAGAAGTACGTCTTCCCATTGGTCAGGCCGGTGTCGGTGAACGTCGTGGTCGTGCCGTTCGTGGTGCCGACCGGCGTGGTGGCCTCGCCGTCGGACGCGGTGCCCCGGTAGATGCTGTAGGAGGTCGGACTGCCGCTGGTGCTGCCGGTCCACGACAACTTCACCGTCGTGTTGCCCGGCGTCGCCGACAGGTTCGTCGGCCCGCTCGGGACGGAGGCGGTCGCCGGGGTGACGGTCAGTTGGTCGACCCGGGAGACGCCGTGGTCGCTGGCGGCGAGCATGCTGACGGAGTTCGCTCCCGCGTTCAGGTGAGCTTGAAGGAAGGAGTGCTGGTACACGTCGAAGCTGCCGGTGATCGGGAAGCGCTCGGTCATGGTGATGACGGTGCCGTTGACCCTCAGCCCCATCTGCCGGTTTTTGACCGCGGGGAACAGACCGCCCTGGAAGGCGTAGCGCCAGTCGATCGTATAGAGGCCGCTGGTCGGGACGACAACGTCGTTGAATGTCAGGCTGCCCTCGGTCGCGTAGGCCATGTCCACGACCCGCTGGCCCGGGGAAGTGGAACCCGAGGAGCCGAGTACCTGTGGGAACCAGCCGGTCAGTGTCTGGAACCAGTCGAAACCACCGAGCAGGGCGTCTTTGCAGTAGAAGATCAGGCTGTTGCCCGAGGCGACGCCTGGGATGTTGCCACCAGTACCGATTGGCGGCGGGGTCTTTGACGCGTCCTCGGGGGAACGGGCGGATTCGCCGCACGAGTTCACCGCGGTGAACTCGTAGAAATAGATCGGCGTGCTGCTGAGGTTCTTGTCGACATAGGTGGTGGCGGTGGTGGTCGCGTACGGTGTGTTGCCTTCGGCACCTGAGGTGGTGCTCCGGTAGATGTTGTAGCTGGTAGCACCAGGGCTAGCGGTCAAGGTGATGGTGATGGACGAGTCGGCGTTCGCGTGCAGTTCGTCGCCCGGCGTGGCCGGAACACTGCACGCTGCCGGGGCTCTTGTGGCCTGTGTCTGGGCCCATGCCGCTGAGGTCCCTAAGCCGAGGGATACCACGGCCAGTAAGACCGTGAATGCCCCGGGCATGTGGCGAAGTGCTTTATTCATGGGAACTTCTCCGTCGGTCGGCCGTCGGGCCATAAGCGGGACCTTAATACACGTCTTATTTCATGACATGATTTAACCGCACAGAGACAGGGTGGTCAAGGGACCCGGAGGTGAGTTAAACCGCCCGCAGCGTGGCGGGACGGTCATGCACCGCACTGACCGTCAGGATGTCCTTGTGACCGGTAGCTATCAGCGGGTCAGCCCACCTTGTGACCCACACCGGCCAGGAAGGTCGCCTGCCTCGGCGCTAGCTGTAGCACCGGGCCGTCACCCTCCCAGCCGCGGGCCGGCACCAGGCCGGGCGGCACTATCTCCAAGCCGTCGAAGAAGGTCTTAACCTCGTCAGGGGCATGGATGTAAAGGCGTGCGGCCGTGTACGCGGCAGTGAACGGCCGAGCCACCTCGACCTGCCCGGTCCCAACCGAGATGATCATGTAACTACCCGCGGCGATCGCGCGGGTGAATGTGGTGGCTACCTCCCGCGCGGCGCTGGCATCCAGGAAATGCAGCACGCCGGACAGCAGGACGCATACGGGCTGTGCGAGGTTGATCACTCGGGTCAACTGCGGATTGGCCAGGATGAGTTCCGGGTCGCGCATGTCACCGGGCACCGCGATCACTCGTGCGGCTTTGGTGAGCAGCGCTTTGGCGTGCGTGACCACCATCGGATCGTTGTCGACATATGCCACTTTCGCGTCCGGCGCGACGCGCTGGGCGACGTCGTGGGTGTTCAGCGCGGTCGGCAGCCCGGCGCCTATATCGATGAACTGCCTGATGCCCAGGTTGGCCGCATACGTGACCGCCCGGCCCAGGAACTGCCTGTTCTCCCGGGCCATCTGCGCGGCCAGCGGATTGATCTCCAGCATCTTCTCCGCCAGCTCCCGGTCCGGGGCGAAGTTATCCTTTCCCCCCAGCCAGTAGTCCCAGACACGGGCAATGCTCGGCTTAGCCGGATCGAACCAGTTGACCACTCCATCACGCGATGCCATAACTGCGAAAGCTTACCCATCTTCTCGATCACGTCGCCAGGACCGGGTCGGCTTCACACCGGCAAGTGCCGCCGCGGGACACACCTAGCCTGCCATCCCGCGGAAGATCGCTGGCCGCGGGCACCGTGTCGGCCGTAACCTCATGTTGAGCGGTTCGCGGCCATGCGCTGCGCACTGCCCTGAGATTGCGCCTCCAGGAGGCAGCACCCGAGGAGACAGCTGTGTTCGAAGGCATCATCGATCCCACTGTCGGTCCGGCCACTACTTCCGAGCGTGACCCGGCGGCTCTTGCCGCCCGGCCAGCCAGCCTGTCCGGGCTTCGGCTGGGCCTGCTGGCCAACACCAAGCGCAATGCGGAGGAGTTCCTGACCCAGGTCGGCCGGGAACTGGCGGTGCAGTACGGGGTGCAGACCGTGCTGGCCAGGAAGAAACCCAACATCGTGGAGACGGCGCCGGAGCCGATGATGGCCGAGCTTCGCGCCGAGTGCGACGTCGTCGTCACCGGGGTCGGCGACTGCGGCTCCTGCAGCGCGTCCGCGGTCGCCGACGGGCTGCTGCTCTGCTCACTCAGCCGGTGGCCGAACCGGCCGTGGCCGCGTCCGTATGACGGCACCGGTCACCGACCCGGTCGCGCAGGCCAAGGCCGCGATCGAGTACTGCTACGAACAGGGCTGGACCGACGGCCTGCCCGTGGTACCCGCTACCCGGCCCGACATCGAGGCCTGCCTGGCCACGACCGATCGAGATCCGGCCGAGATCATCGGCTCGCAGCCGCATCTCGGCCGTAGCATCACCGTGGCGCAGGCGGCGGCGAACGCGATCATGGCCGGCTGCAAACCCGAGTACTTCCCGGTGGTACTCGCCGCCTGGCAGGCGGTAACCCAGGAACAGGCCAGCCGCGGGGCCTGGCAGTCCACCAGCGGCCCCGCACCGCTGATCGTCGTGAACGGCCCGGTCCGGTCGCGCCTCGGCATCAACTACGCGGGCGGCGCGTTCGGCCCCGGCTTCCGGGCGAACGCGACGATCCCCCGTGCCGTCGGCCTGATGGTGCGCAACGGCTTCGGCGTCCGCCCGCAAGAGCTTGAGCAGGCGACCCAGGGCCTGCCCGGCCGGTGGTCGATTTGCCTCGGCGAGAACGAGGAACTGTCCCCGTGGGAGCCGCTCAGTGTGGTCGGCGGCGCCGCGCCGGGGGCGGACGCCGTATCCGCGATGCTGATCAGGACCTGCGAGTACGTCGACAACCGGTCTACCGACAGCGCCGAGGCCGTGCTCCGTGACCTGGCGGACACGCTGGCGCGGCTGGGCGCTTACCTCGGCGGCCCGCACTCGAGCGGCGGGCTGGTGCTCGGCCCGGAGCACGCCCAGTTGCTCGGGAGCGCCGGTTACAGCCGGGCCGATGTGCAGCAGTGGCTCTTCGAGCATGCCGTGCGGGACCGCGCCGACATGATCGCCGCCGGGAAGGGCGAGCACGTCGGGACGGAGTCCGGCGGCGGGTCGTTCGCGATGATGCCGTCGGCCGACGCCATCCCGATCCTGGTCGCGGGCGCGGCGAACGCGGCCATGTCGATGGTTTTCCGCCCGTTCGGCTGGGCGGCCTGGTCCGGCCGGTCGGTGCAGGTCGCCTGGAAAGCCGACCCAGCCGAAATGGAGCACTGACAGTGGAGATCTCACTCGACAGCAAGGTCGCGCTCGTCACCGGCGTCGGGCCCAACATCGGCAGCGGCGTCGCGCTGGCGCTGTCGAGGTACGGTGCGAAGATTGCCTGCAATGACGTAGACGACGCCGCGATCAAGGCGTGTATCGCCCGCATCGAGCGCAACGGCGGCGAGGCGATGGCCGCGCCCGGTGACGTGACCGACGAGGCAGCGGTCCAGGGCTACATCGCTGACGTGCTCGCCCGGTGGGGCCACATCGACATACTGGTCAACAACGCGGCGCTGCTCGGCGGCCGCGGACTGCTCGACGAGACCGCGGCCGACTTCGAGCGGGCCGTACGCGTCTCGTCGCTCGGCTATTTCCTCAACACCAAGCATGTGGGCCGGGCGATGGCCGAGCGCGGCATCAAGGGCTCGATCGTCTGCATTTCCTCGTCTAACGGCTGGTCCGGGACCTCAGGCATCATCGCGTACGCGTTCCACAAGGGTGGCGTGAACAACTTCGTCCGTGCTGCCGCCATGGACCTCGCGCCGTACGGCATCCGGGTCAACAGCTTCACCCCCACGGCCCCGAACCCCGACAACCCGGAACTGCTCGCCGAGCGGGCCAAGGCCGGCCTAGGCCCGGGCGGGGTGCTGACGCACGGCCGGGGTGGCGGGCTCGGCGGGCCTACCGGCGACGAACCCTGGCGGCGGCCGAGTCGGTGGGCCGGGCAGCGGGCGCCGATGGTCCCGATGGGGACGACCGGGACCCCGACCGACATCGGCCACGCGGTCGCGTGGCTGTGCTCGGACTAC
>WNFX01006840.1_pt1 | contig 10785 bp, 6 predicted proteins | sample 5400111 | NCBI WGS metagenome assembly WNFX01 (sample SAMN13153363, study PRJNA577476) | soil metagenome | isolation source: 40 cm soil or saprolite under grassland replicate 1 | place: USA:California | collected 2016-06-15
AAACAGGCTCTTTTTTATTTCAACACAATTCCACCAAGCGGCGGTAAATTAAGTATGAGTTTATAGAGTTTTTGTTCTTCATCAACCAGTTCAGAACGGATATCAGGATTGAAAACATCGCCAGTACCGTAATATTTTCTGTCATCACTATTAAAAATTTCTTTAGTAAACTCTTTTTCATTTGCATACACTTCCCAATCTTTTCTTACAACGGAAGTGAGATTTAAAATGATCAGCAGATCCTCTTCCTTATTTTTTCCCTTTCTCCTGTATACAACAACTGTCTCTGTACGATGATTCAGATCTACCCATTCAAATCCGTGAATGTTGAATTGATTTTCATATAATGCGGCTTCGTTTTGTAACAGCTTATTCAAATCGGCAACACAATTTTTTAATTTTTTATGAGGATCATACTGAAGCAACTGCCAGTCAAGTTCTGATTTATAATTCCATTCAGAGGTTTGTCCAAACTCATCTCCCATAAATAAAAGTTTGGCTCCCGGGTGTGTCCACATGTAAGTGTACATAAGGCGCAGGTTAGCCAATTTCTGCCACTCATCTCCAGGCATTTTATAAAGCATGGGGCTTTTGCCGTGTACCACTTCATCATGACTAAATGGTAGCATGAAGTTCTCATCATAATAATACATCATGCTGAAAGAAAATTTATCCTGGTGAAACTGCCGGAAATAAGGATCCATTTTAAAATAATCCAGCGTATCATGCATCCAGCCCATCATCCATTTCATCCCGAAGCCTAAACCATTTTGCCAGGTTGGTCTTGAAATCCCCGGCCAATCGGTCGCTTCTTCAGCAATAGTTTGTACATCCGGAAAATCCCTGAAAATAGTTTCGTTCAAATCTTTGATAAAGACCATGGCTTCCAGGTTTCCTTCTCCCCCATATTCATTTGGTTCCCATTGCCCATGCTTACGACTGTAATTTAGTTTCAGCATCGATGAAACCGCATCTACCCGAATACCATCAATATGGAATTTATCAAACCAATATCTTGCACTGCTGATCAAAAAAGATTTTACCTCTCCTCTTTTATAATTAAAAACATAACTGTTCCAGTCCGGATGAAATCCCTTGCGCATGTCCGCATACTCATAGGTATGTGTTCCATCAAACATAAATAATCCATGCGCATCATAAGGAAAATGTGAAGGCACCCAATCCAGTATCACACCAATATCTTCCTGGTGAAAAGCTTCTATCAGCTTCATTAATCCCTGCGGGTTACCAAACCTTGATGTCGCGGCAACAAAACCGGTGCATTGATAACCCCAGCTCCCATCAAAAGGATGCTCCATGATGGGCATTAGTTCAACATGAGTAAAACCCATTTCTTTAACATAAGGAACTAACCGTTCGCGTATCTGATCATACGTATTGTAAGATTCTTCATTGTATTTATCAGGCCGCATCCAGCTCGCCAAATGCACTTCATACACACTCCAGGGAGCTTCCAGGGAATTATGTTTTTTTCTTTTTTTCATCCATTCATCATCCTTCCATTCATAATACATGTCCCAGGTAATAGATGCGGTCAATGGCCGTTTTTCCCAAAAGTTGGCAAAAGGATCACCTTTATCCTGCGCTTTATTAGCATAACCAACTATATAATATTTGTATGATTCGCCTAAATTAAAATTCGGAATAAACCCCTCCCAGATGCCACTCTTATCCCACCGTGGATATAATTCGTGCTCATGATTTTTCCAATCATTGAAGTTTCCTGTTACTGAAACAGAAGTGGCATTAGGCGCCCACACACAGAAATACATTCCCCATACATTATTTACCTGTATAGGATGGGAGCCCATTTTTTCGTACAAGCGGTAATTAGTTCCTGCCTGGTAATTTTTTACATCTTCATCGGTAAGCATTGAATAATTCCAGACGGGCTTACTGGTATCTACAAAATGCTCTTCTTCATAAGCCTTTTGCCGCTCATCTTTTTTTTTCTCCCCTTTTACGATTTCATTCGTAGGTTGCGCCTCATTCTCTTTTCCCGGTTTTTCTCTTGTGGAATCTTGCTTTAACTGTGTCATAGTAAGTTCTTAAGTGTTTAACCTAAAATTAAGAGAACTGTCTTTTTTATTTTATTAATTCGAAAGATATTACATTATAATAGCGTCCCGATACGTTATTAAGAAAATCAACCAAACCATTGACCATGAGAAAATTCCTTGCTGGTCTTGCTCTTATCCTGGCAACAGCTATTGTTTCACATTCTCAAACAGCTTCTATTAAAGGTACGTTGACTGACACAGTTGAAAAGAAAAAACTTTCCAATGCGGTGGTTAGTTTATTCAGAAAATCAGATTCCCTATTAATTACATTTACAAGAACGAATTCAAAAGGCGAATTTCTAATTTCAAAGGCACCGGATAGTTCCTGTATAATTATGATCACATATCCAAAGTATGCGGATTTTGCTGATGTTGTAACTTTGAAACCTGCAAAAATATTGGACATTGGAAAAATCTCCCTGATACAAAAAGCAATTTTATTGCAGGAGGTGATTGTTCACTCAACCGGGGCTATTCGTATTAAAGGCGATACGACAGAATTTGTGGCAGATAGCTTCAAAGTAAAACAAGGGGCTACGGTGGAAGACCTGCTGAAAAAATTACCCGGTTTATCTGTTAACAGCAAAGGAGAGATCACCGCCCAGGGGAAAAAAGTAGATAAAGTGCTGGTGGATGGTGAAGAATTTTTTGGAGATGATCCAACGATTGCTACCCAAAACATCGGGGCCAAACAGGTTGATAAGATCCAGGTATTCGATACAAAAACAGAACAGGACCAGATAAAAGGAATTGCTGGAAACAGTGATTCAAAAACAATAAACATTAAATTAAAGGATAATGCGAAAAAAGGGTATTTCGGTAAAATAGAAGCGGGTTCTGATTTTGATCACCTGCACAACGGGAAATTTTTATACAATAATTTTCTAGGTCAAAGAAAGCTTTCTGTTTTTGGAACAAAGAGTAATACGAGTACGGGAAGCCTTGGCTGGGAAGACAGAAATAAACTGGGAATTGAAAATGATTATGAATATGATGAAATTGGAGGCTATTATTTCAGTTTTGGTAATAACAATGATTTTAGTGACTGGGGACTACAGGGTCTTCCCAACGCTTATTTTGCAGGTGGGTTATATAGTAACAAATGGAATGAAGAAAAGAACAAACTGAATCTTTCTTATAATTTTAACCGGCTTGGAACGACCAATGAAAGTTCAACTTTGAAACAAACTCTGCTGGCGGATACCACATTTTTTAACAATGAAAATTCAAATACCAGGGGATTAAAGCAGCAACACGTATTTACACCGCGATACGAATGGAAAATTGATTCCCTGGCTTCGATAAAATTTTCTTCCGTCAATACTTATAAAACAACAGAAACCTCCAGCAATACTCAAAGCGACGCTTTGAATGAGGATCGCTTGTTTGTTAATACCGGCGACCGTACCAATACCCAGGACCTTACCCATAAACAATCAGACAACCAGCTTACCTATAAGCAATTATTTAAAAAGAAAGGAAGAATGTTAATTGCCACGCTACGATACAGCATGATCAACGATGACAATATGGGTACCTTATTTTCTTTCAACCAGTTTTTCAAAAATAGCGTGTTGGATTCAACGGCGACAACCGACCAGTTAAAAAATGAAAAAGGAGAATCGCAGACCTATGGAGGGAAGATCACTTACAACGAACCTCTTACTACTAAATGGAACCTTGTAACAGAGTATAGCTATAACAATAATAATTCTACTTCTCATAAGAATACATTTGAAAAGGATCTTAATGGCAAGTACACCGTTTTAAATCCTGTGTTCAGTAATAATTTTGATCTGAACGCTTTTGCAAATACGGGAATTATTACGATGCGCTACTTGGGTAAAAAAATAAGATCTGCTTTCGGCGGTGGTATCTCAGCGGTGCAACTTCGCCTGAAAGATCTTGATCATGGCACAAGGAATATTTATAATTTCACCAATTTCACTCCGCAGGCGCAATTTGGTTATAATATAAAACCACAGACCAATATCTCCCTTCGCTACAATGGAACAACGCGCCAGCCAACGATCGATCAATTACAGCCGATCAGGAATAACAATGATCCGCTGAATATATACATCGGTAATCCAAATTTAAAAGTTGGATTCAATCATAATTTAAATCTTGGTTATAATAGTTTTCAGATCCTGAAAAGCCGGTATATGTACACTGGTATAGGTTTTAATTTTCAGCAAAATGCAATCGCAAACTATAGTACGGTTGATCAGTTCGGAAAATCAATTACAATGCCGGTGAATGTGCAGGGAAATAATAATTATTACATGTACGGTGGTTATGTATCCGGACAAGGCGACAGAAAAATAATTCATGAGATCAATACGAATGTTAACGGAGGCCGGTCCGTTACATTTATTAATGGTCAGCAAAGTATAAACAATTACGCAAATATTGAATTGCATTATGGTATAGAATATTCAATTCAGGATACCATTCATTTTCGTATTCAACCGAAGATCGGGCGTGATATGTCTACTTCCTCTTTACGAAAAGATATAAATAACAATTACTGGACCTATGGAGGTGAATTAGAAGGTTATATAAGACTGCCCTGGAAATTTGAATTAAGCTCTGACGTGAATTTTGATTTGCGCCAGCATATAGATGCGTTTGCAGGTAATACCAATATAATTCTCTGGAATGCAGAATTGAGCAAAAAATTATTTAAGAAGAAACAAGGTAAATTTATTTTCAGAGCCAATGATATTTTGAATCAAAACAAAGGCTTCAACCGGATCATCAACAGTAATTTTGTTACCGACCAGCGTTATCAGCGCATTGCCCGATATTTTATGTTGAGTTTTCAATGGACATTTACCAAGATGCCCGGTCAAAAATAAAATGATATGAAAAAAAATATTTTGTTTTTACTTTTTTCAATTGCCACCCTGGCTACAACAGCCCAATCGCCATTCTATAATACAGTAAAAATTGAATTTGAAAAAACAGTAGCTACGCAAGCTTTGTATAAGGAAATAGAGCCTGATTGGTACGAAAGAATAAAAGATCAGTTGCCAAAAACTACTATTAACTATTTTGATTTTATTGCCGATAGTGCCCATTCCATTTATAAGCCGGGAAGAGAAGTTGCTACAAACAACAAGGGTTGGTTTCAGCCGATGGCAAACAAAAATATTGTATATACAGATTTTCAAAAGAATACCAGCATCAGTCAGAAACCTATTTTTGAGGAAACCTTTTTAATAGAAGACAGCCTGCTTAAGATAAAATGGAAGATCACTCCGGATACGAGAACTATAGCCGGATTTGAATGCCGCAAAGCCATAGGTATTTTGTTTGATACAGTTGCTGTATTTGCTTTTTATACAGATGAATTAATGATTTCCGGTGGCCCTGAAGGTATCCATGGATTGCCGGGAATGATATTGGGAATGGGAATTCCCAGACTTCACGCCACCTGGTTTGCTACCAAGGTACAGGTAGTTGATGTACCTACCAGCCAGATACTACCACAGAAAAAAGGGAAAAAATCAAACCGGCAGGGTATGCTCCAATCACTTGACAAGGCGATGAAAGATTGGGATACCTGGGGAAAGAAAATGGTTTTGGCTACACAGATCTAATATCAACTATTTTCTTAACTCCATCACTAATAAATATTTTCCACCAATAGTAAGTTGAGGTTCGAGATTAAAGATGACTCCTGTTGCAACATCATAAGCTTTTGTATACTCTTTCGTTCTTTCACTAAATCGCGAGAGATCCATGGTAGCAGGTTTATCATTTGTATTCATCACACACATCACTGTTTGTTTATTATCGAAGCGGAAATAAACATACACTCCATCCACAGGAACATACTGCATTAATTTGCCGGTCGTGATGGCAGAAGAGTTTTTGCGGAAGTTGGCGAGTCTTTTTATATACTCAAATATACTTTCTTCTTTTTCTGTTCTTCCTTCCTTACTAAATTTATTTACAGGATCACCGGGCCAGCCTCCCTTAAAATCCAATCTTACTTTTCCATCGGGGTTGGTAACCCCGGTCATTAGAATCTCATCGCCATAATATAATTCAGGAATACCTCTGAATGTAAGCAACCAGGCTAATCCCATTTTATATTTTGTTGTGTCCTCTCCCACCACTGAATAAAAACGGCTGAGATCATGATTATCTAAAAAAATTACCTCCCGCATGGGATCTTTATAAACAAAATCCTGCGCCGTGGTTGTATATAGTTTATTCACTCCTTCTGTCCAGCCAAAATTTTCATTAATAGCGGGCTGAATGCCGTAAAACAGACATTGAAAATCCGTAGTCGCTTGCAGATTACTCTTGAAGGGAATATTGTAATTGTTTTCGCAGAAATAACTTTGATTGGGAACACCATGCACCCATGTTTCTCCAAACATAGAAAGCTTAGGGTATTCATCCAGCAAGGCTTTATTGCAGCGATTCATAAAAGGGAGATCATTATAGGCATAGGTATCAATCCTCCATCCATCCACACCAAATTCTTCCACGCACCAGATAGCATGTTGAATTAAATAATTAGCCACATAAGGATTGCTTTCATTCATATCCGGCATTTGCTGAGTAAACCAACCGTCAACCATTTTTTTTGTATCGGAAGGAGCCGCATGAGGATCAAAAATGGTTTGGTCTTTATAAGTTGTTTGAGTAAATGCTGGCCATTGATGCAGCCAATCTTTCATCGGTGGGTCTTGTACCGTGAAATGATAAAGTCCAACATGATTATAGACTGCATCCTGGATCAGTTTCATTCCACGTTTATGAATTTCATCACTCAGTTTTTTATACATCGCAGGTCCACCCAACCTCGGTTCAATTTTATAATGGTTGGTAAAAGCATAACCATGTTCCGTTCGGTTAGGCATATCATTTTCAAGAACCGGGGTCATCCACACCGTCGTTACACCCAGGTCTTTTAAATAATCAAGGTGATTGATAACTCCTTTCAGATCGCCACCATGTCTGGCAAAAAAATCGCTACGATCCAATGATTGATCTCTCATTCCTCCAACGCGGTCATTGGTAGTATCGCCATTACTAAAGCGATCAGGCATTAGTAAATAAATAAGATCTTTGGAGGTTACGCCCTGTGCGAACGCAGTTCCTTTGCCGGGGCGGCGAGGTTTAAGTTCGAATGAAAACTTTCTCCGTTCATTTAAAATAATTCCTTCTAAAGAGATACTTACAGTTTGAGGTTTGGCATTTGGAGAAATCAGAATATCCAAAAAAAGATAATGCCGGTTTTCAACTTTATTTATTTTAATAATTTTTAAATCTGCAGATGAAGATTTCACTACAAGTTCATCCACTGCAAGAATAAAATCAGGTCTTGTTTCATGTAACATCAACTGCAGTTTATTCCATTTCATTCCCACCCACCAGTTGGAAGGATAGACTTCGACAGTTTGAGAGAATGAATAATGAGCGATGACTAATAAGTAAAAGCCAATCAGGAATATTTTCTTCATATATACGATGGAGGTGTTTGTTCTGAAATCATTACTTCTTCGATTATTTCTTTAGAAGTTTCATCGCCTTTTTCCCTTACAATAAAATTCATTAGCCCGGCGATGATCATAGATGTTCCGCCAACAACAAGAGCATAGATACTCTGATTGTTGAAAACATGATTTACAAAAAAACCAAGAACCGCAGCCGCAACTATTTGGGGTATTACAATAAAGAAATTAAATACTCCCATATAAAAACCCATTTTGTTTGGAGGCAAGGCACCCGCTAAAATTGCATAAGGCATGGTAAGAGTAGAAGCCCAGGCTAATCCTACACATATCATGGGTAACAGAAGTAACTGATGATCCTTTACAAAAAAGATAGAGATCAATCCAATGCCCCCAATAATAAGACAGATCATATGCGTGAACCTGCGTCCGATCTTTCCGGCTAATAATGGTAACAGGAATGCAGCCAATGCCGAGATGCCATTATAAACCATAAACATCACTCCTACCCAATCGCCTGCGTTCTGGAAAGATTTTGAAGTTGTATCCGTGGTGCCATAAGCGTTTTGGGCAACGCCAGCTGTCGTATAGATCCACATAGAAAAAAAAGCAAGCCAGGTAAAAAACTGCACTACGGCTAATTGCAACATGGTCTTTGGCATGGTGCTAATTCCTTTTGTTATTTCTACAATCCCTTTGAATAAACCTCTATTTTTTAATTTTTCTTCTTCCCATTTATTAATATCCTCGGGTGGAAATTCTTTTGTCGTAAAAACGGTCCACATCACTGCTGCTAAAAATACAACCGCACCGATATAAAATGAATATTTTACTGAATCAGGAATTATACCTGCTGCAGCTGTATTACTAATTCCAAGATAATTTGTAAAAATATACGGAAGCAATGAGGCTATAACTGCGCCCAACCCGATAAAAAAAGTCTGAAAAGCAAAACCGGTTGTTCGTTGAGTTGGCGGCAGTTTATCTCCGACAAATGCCCTGAAAGGTTCCATGGATATATTTATTGAAGCATCCATTACCCACAAAACCATTGCAGCCATCCAGAGCACAGATGAATTTGGCATTAAAAACAAAGCGACAGAAGCCAATATTGCACCGGTAAAAAAGAATGGCCTTCTTCTCCCCCAGTAAGGATGCCAGGTTCGGTCACTTAAATAACCAATGATGGGTTGTACCAGTAATCCGGTAACAGGCGCCGCGATCCACAGGATAGATATTTTATCTAACTCAGCCCCTAATGTTTGAAAGATGCGACTCACGTTTGCATTTTGCAATGCAAAGCCAAATTGAATTCCAAAAAATCCAAAACTCATATTCCAGAGTTGATTGAATGTAAGTCTTGGTTTATTAGATGAGTTGGAAGAATGAATATTTTCTGCAGACATAAGCAATCATTAAGATGAACGGAACTGAAATGAAAGATAGGAAGTTTATATAAGATGTACACGACGGGATAATGAAAATTCTTCGAAGACTTAGTCACTCTATGTTGAATAGCGATAAGAACGCACAAGTGAGTGACATAACGAAGGCTTAATAGTAATTCTGAAGCTCGCTAACAAATCCTTCGTCAGGCTCAGGATTAAATCACAAATCCATTTGGAATAACGGCGCCTTTCTTTAATACTACAACTCCATCCTTTATGGTGTACAGGGAGTGATCAGAATTTTCCAAATGATTGCCGCCATTAATACGAACATCATTACCAATGCGGCAATTTTTATCGATGATGGCATTACGGATATAGCAACGATGACCGATACCAAGCAATGGAACCCCTGTTTTATTGGAATTAGCAATATCATCAAGAGTTTCAAAATAATCATTGCCCATGACATAGCTGCTTACTACGGTAGTGCCGTGTTCAATTCTTGAGCGAATACCTACCACGCAGTTTTCGACCCTTGAAGCATTAATGATACAACCTTCGGCGATCAGGGTTTTTTCAAGTGTAGTACCGCTGATCTTGGCGGGTGGTAACATACGGGCCCTTGTATAAATAGCCTTACTGTTATCAAATAAATTGAACTCAGGAAGATCGGCAGTCAGATTCAGATTAGCTTCGAAAAATGAATAAATATTTCCAATATCGGTCCAGTAACCATCGTATTGATAACTGGTCACTTTAAATTTTTTAATTGATTGCGGTATGATCTCTTTCCCAAAATCGGTTCCTTCTTTATACTCGGATTGCAACAGGTCAAACAACATTTTCCTGGTGAAAATATAAATGCCCATGGATGCCAGGTAAACATTTCCTTTCCTTCTCATTTCCTCGCCTGTATCACTTTCCCAATCAGCTAAAAGATCCTTTTTTGGCTTTTCAATAAATGAAGTGATATATCCTTCTTCATTTTTTTTCATAATACCAAAATCGGAGGCATCTCTTGCTGCAACAGGTATGGTAGCAATAGAAATATCGGCATTCATTTTTTTGTGACCCTCCAGCATTTCGGTAAAATCCATCTGGTATAACTGGTCGCCGGATAGAATAAGCACATATTCACTTTCGAAAGGACCAATATGTCTCAAGCACTGACGCACGGCATCGGCGGTGCCCTGGTACCATGTCGGATTATCAGGAGTTTGTTCTGCCGCCAGGATGTCAACAAAGGCCGAGCTAAATGCACTAAAGTGGTATGTGTTTTTGATGTGCCTGTTTAAAGAAGCAGAATTAAATTGTGTTAATACAAACATTCGGCTGATGCCACAGTTAATGCAATTGGATATAGGAATATCCACCAACCGGTATTTACCCGCAATGGGAACGGCTGGCTTGGAACGGCTGGCTGTAAGAGGATAGAGTCTTGTACCGGCACCACCTCCCAATATGACTGCTAAAATTTCCTGGCTCATGGTTTAATAAAAGTTTATCGATAAAAAGATAAATGTCTTTATAAAGTACGTCTTATCGATTTAATGATAGAAAGATCCATCCACCCCGATGTTTTCTTAAATAGTTATAAAGTTTGATAATTCTGATAGCAAAATCAAAACTTTTATTTTTTAAATCATTTTAGTTTTGAAAATGATAAGGTTGGCATACCAAAACTAAGAACTATTATCTATCCACTATCATCCCCGCCTGACTCAGTCGGGCAGGTGTCACCTATTTCAACGACTGGTACAACTGGATATACTCCTTCGCCGATGCGTCCCATGAATGATCAATGCCCATCATGTATTGCTGCATCCAGTTTAATAAATT
>WNFX01006841.1_pt1 | contig 10782 bp, 9 predicted proteins | sample 5400111 | NCBI WGS metagenome assembly WNFX01 (sample SAMN13153363, study PRJNA577476) | soil metagenome | isolation source: 40 cm soil or saprolite under grassland replicate 1 | place: USA:California | collected 2016-06-15
ATTCAGAAGGAATTCGAATCTCCAAGGATGACGGTGGAGCGTATCTACCCGACGATTATTGTTCCAGCTGCGGGCTTGGGGACGTTAAGCGTGGAGCGAGTGCGCGGGGCTACGCAGGGAGGGCACTCTCGGAAAATTATTGTGGTCGTAGCCACGTCCCAACCGGCGCGAAAGGTGCATTACTCGATGGTGGAGGACCAGCTCTTCGCAAGGATGGAGGCGGCCCTGGTGGACCTGTCCAGCGGGCAGGAGCTCGCCATTGACAGTGGAGAGGACGACTATGTGCTGGCCCAATCCTATTTCTTCAATGCCTTCTCCTACCCGCGATTGTATTACCGCACCTTTACGTTTGCGGGGCCGTTTACCGTCGTCGAGGGAGATCCCTATAAGGCGCTGGGAGAAGCGGCCTTTTCCGGCGCGGCCGATCAGCTCGGTATGAAACTTCGCCAGCGACTGGATCCCCAGCCTGCCACGTAGCTGCGACATCGACGCAGGACTGCCCTAGCTGGCAGCGGGGACAGATTTATTTTTCGCAGGCTCAGCCTTTGAGAGGAATATGTCTGAAGTGGAAAATAAATCTGTCCCCTTAGAAGCGGCTTCGCGCTAAAAGCGATTTAATTGCCCAGCCAGCATTGAGGCGACCTGGGTCAGATCGAAGGGCCAGGCGTAGCGCAAGTCAAGCCCGGGATGCTTGGCGCGCAGATGGGCGAGGGTTTCAGGGATTTCGAGTTCCGAATGGGACCCACCGGGCGTGAACATGGACGGGACCACCCGGATTTCGCTAGCTCCCGCGGCAATCAAGCTCTCCACCGCCTCTTCCACGGTCGGAGCGCAAAACTCGTTGTATGCGATCGCAAAGAGATCGCTGTTCAGGGAAGTTTTTAAGTGACTCGCGAGGGCTTCCAGTCCCGCCTTGTAAGGATCGCTCTCTGGCGTCCGCGGCCAGCGTCTGATCCGGCGGTCGAGCTCTAGCTCTTCGGGCGTGGCATCGCCCCCTGTCGCGCGGCGTTTCGCCTCTAAAGTCTTGAGGGCGGTCAAGGCTTCTCGGGGGTAATCAACGGGGATGCCCCCATGGCCAACCAGGACCACCCCGCGTTGGCTTACTCTGCTCATATGCTTGTTCCCTGTTCGCGCCGTGATGCTACAATAATCCGGCGCCGCTCACACCGCAAGCGGCGATGATGCTTCGCGGAATTCTACACGGTGCCCTAGAGCACATGGGAAAGGACATATGACTTCGATCATTGATCCCGCAGTCCTTCTTGAGCCGGACCGACCAAGTCGCGCATTGCCGTCCCACACCGCAATGGAAGGCCGCCTTGCCGCAGAGCATATGACGTCGGGATCTTCCACAGCCGCGAAGATCACCTCCTTCGAGGTTCGGGGGCCAACATTGGTCCTGACCCTCTCTGAAGGCGTCGACAAGGCAGTCGCGGAAAACCCTCAAAATTATCTAGTGACTATCAATGGGGGAGCTTACCAGCTTCCCGGAGGCACTGTCTCTTACGATCCTCTGTGTATGACCGTGACCCTCCACGGTGTGCCGTTTTTGCGCGGAGACCACGTCGTTGTGACCGTGTTGGGGTTGTGGGACCAAATCAAGAACATCCCCCGACCGGCGGTCACCTGCCACGCGGTGGTTCCGAAGCGGGCTCATCTCGGCCGGACAGTTGCCCTTCTCATCGCGGGGGGGATGGTGATCGTGATTATGATTGTTGCGCTCGCGCGATGAGCAAGACCGAAACCGACTGGCGGGAGCTGGCAGACCTCGCAGTACCCCGCATCCGGGGTGCCGGCGCGGAGTACGGAGACATCCGCCTCTTGGAGAGTGTCTCGGAAATCGTCAGAGGCCAGGATCGGCGTATTGCCGGAGTGCAGGACAGCCAAGACAGTGGGTTTGGCGTGCGTGTTCTCTATCGAGGCGCCTGGGGATTTGCGGCCAGCTCGGTCATCTCTCCTGAAGAACTGCCTTCGGTCGTCGATCTCGCCCTTGAGATTGCGAAGGGGTCAGCGTCGCTGATGCGCGAGCCCGTTCTGCTCGCGCCGGAACCTGTGCAGACAGACTCGGTCGTCACGCCGTTTCGCGTGGACCCGTTTGCGGTCCCTCTGGAAGAGAAAACGTCTCTCCTCCTTGAGACGATGGAGCTTCTGCATCGCCAGTCGGGAATCGAGCGGAGCGGCGCCCGTCTCTGGGCGCGGCGTGATCGCAAATTTTTTGCGTCCACGGAGGGAGCCCGCATTCAGTTTGATCTGCTGGCGGTGCACGGCGAGTGTGAAGCGACCGCGGTGCAGAATGGACGCTTCGCCTCGCGCAGCTTCAACACACCGCCCTTGCGGGCCGGCTATGAGGTGATTACCGACGCGGGTTTCGTCCGCGAAGCTCCTCGCGTGGCCTCACAGGCCTTGGAGAAACTCATAGCTCCCCCGGTCGAGCCGGGGCGATACAATCTCGTCTTGGATCCGGAACACTTGTCGCTGACGATTCACGAATCCTGCGGCCATCCCAGCGAGCTGGACCGGGCGCTGGGGTATGAGGCCAACTACGCCGGAACCAGCTTTCTCACGCCGGATAAACGCGGCTGGTTTCGCTACGGCTCGCCGCACGTGACCATGGTCGCGGACAACACCGAACCGCAGACCTTGGCTGCCACGGGGTATGATGACGATGGCGTGGCCTGTCAACGCTGGGACATCGTTCGCGAGGGGATCTTTGTGGATTACTGCACGAGTCGGGAGGTGGCGCCGAAGATCGGGGAGCCGCGCTCTCATGGCTCGAACCGCGCGGATGGGTGGGGCAGCATCCCAATGGTGCGGATCGCCAACATCGGGTTGCAACCTGGCGCTGAGCGCCTGGACGACATCATCGCAGATGTCCGCCGGGGGATCTACATCGAGGGACACGGCTCGTTCAGCATCGACCAGCAACGGTACAACTTTCAGTTTGGGGGTGATGCCTTCTGGCTGATTGAGAATGGGAAGCGGGTGCATATGCTGCGAGACGTGATCTACCACGGGATCACGCCGGAGTTCTGGGGCTCCTGCGATGCGGTCGCCGATGCGTCCTATCGCCGACGGTACGGTTTTCTTACCTGCGGCAAGGGGCAGCCGGGACAGTCGGGCTGGATGAGCCACCCCGCCTCCCATGCGCGCTTCCGCAATATCAGCGTCATCCGGGGCTGAGGCCGGGAAAAGAGCCTGTCACAGCGGCGCTAGGGGAAGAGGGTCGGTCCTAGGGGAAGAGAGCCTGTCCTGGCAGGCTCAGGGCGGGCGGGTGAGATGCCGACCCAGGGTGGGCGGGTGAAATAGCGGGCGGGTGCAATAATGAGTACCCTAATCGACCAAGACGAATTCCGTCGCACGGCGGAGCTTGTCCTGCAAGCCTCGAACGGCGGTCACACCATGGTGTATCTGACCGATGTCATGGGAGGTACCACCCGGTTTGCGAACAATCAAATCGTGCAGAATCTCAATACCCGTCGTCTGAGCGTCGCGATTCAAGTGGCGTTCGGTCGGCAGCACGGCACCGCAAGCACGACTGATCTCTCCGCCGGCGCGGTGCGTGATACCCTGCGACGGGCTGAGCGAATCGCCCGCGCTTCTCCTGCCGATCCGGAATACCTTCCGCCCGTCCCGCCGCAGCACTATCCCGAGGTCTTCGGAGCGCGCCCTGAAACCATTGCTGCGGGTGCGCAGCGGCGCCTGGCCGAAGCGCGGGTAGCGATCGAGTTGTGCGCCGCGGACAAGCTGACGGCGGCGGGAATCGTCGCCAGCTCAGCGGCGGCGGTGGGGATTGCAGCGAGCAGCGGTCTGTTCGGGTATGAGCAGCGAACCGAGGCACGCTTTGGCGTCACAGCGACGGCTGAGGATTCAAGCGGATGGGCTGCCAACGTGCATGGCTCCATGGACCATCTCGCAGTGCGTGAACGCACGCTTGTGGCCATCAATAAGGCCAAGCGCGCGGCCCATCCCAAGGAAATTGACGCCGGTCGCTACACGGTTATTCTGGAACCGGCTGCCGTGGCCGGCTTGCTCAGTCCTATGATGTGGATGTTGGACGCCAAGTCTTATTACAAAGGCGACAGCCCGTTTAAAGGTAAGCTGGGGCAATCCGTCATAGATTCCCGGCTCACCTTGCAAAATCGTCCCGATCATCCGGACCTGCTTGGGACGCGTTTTGCCTCTGACGGCTTGCCGAGCACTACCTGTATATGGATCGAGGATGGGGTGCTCCGAGAGCTGATGTATGATCGCTATACTGCGAACGAGCATGGGGTGACACGCATCTGCACCATTGAGGCGCCCTTCTTGTCGGGAAAGGGTGCAGTGGCCGAGCGGGTGGAGGATCTCATCAGGACGACGGATCGGGGCATCCTGGTCACGAATTTCTGGTATATCCGAAGCGTCAATCCGACGGACCTTGCCCTGACGGGTATGACGCGCGACGGAACCTTCCTCGTGGAAAATGGTGAGGTCCGTGGGCCGGCACGGAACTTCCGCTTTCACGAAAGCCCGATGAGCGCATTCAACCGCATCCAGGGATTCACGGCGCCAGCCGAAGCGAGTACCACAGAGTCGAATAAAATGTTGGTGCCGGCTCTAAAGATCGAGGACTTCAACTTCAGCAGCGTGACGCGGTTTTGAATGAACTAGACGGGAGTCAGGTTCTGATCTCGCGGTTCGAAGGTCTTTTGCAGAAGGATTTTTCGAATCTCAAGAAGCGCGAGGGTGTCCCGCTTGCAGTATTCCAGCAGCGAAGCCCGAATCCGCGTCTTTTCGGCCGCGTCGGTTTTGCCGAAGGCCATGCGGTAATACTCAAGCGACGCGAGGCCTCCGTCAGCGATCTCGAGGTTACTGTAATCGAGCGAGGGTGCGAGGGCGGGCAGGATCACTTTGATCGAGAAGGAACCTTCGAAACCCGGATGGTAATAGTGCCGCCGGACAATCGGCAGGAGATCCCAGAGGCGAGCGGCGACCGCGGACAACTCTCGTTTCAGCCGGGGAAGGGCGTCGGCGAGGTCCATCAGGATTCGCCATTCATAACCGGAATAGACGCAGATGCTGCCTTGCCGACCGACAGATCGCAACAGGGCGAGGGCGAGTTCTTCACGCGGATCTCCGGCATCGGCGCACAGATATTCCTCGTGGCGCACGATCCCATCCTCGTGTTCGGTATGGTTGGACCATTGAAAAGGTAACGTCTGGTACGGCCTGGTTCCGGGAAACAACGGGACTGCGGGCATGAAACCTTCGAAGTCGAGATGGTGTACCGGGTAGCGCACGGCTTGCAGCGCGGCCCGCAAATCCGGTCCGATCCACTCCACATTGTCCTTCATCCGCTGCTGTGTGTCGGAGAGTTTGAACCCGCCGGGGATCGTGTCAATCGTGTGGACACCCTGTTCGGCGAGCCTGTCGAATGTGCGCTTGGGCCCCGGCAAATAGAAGACCCAACGGGGATCCTTTTCCTGCGTGCAATGATCCCAGAACGGACAGACATAAGGAGTGTGGCAGTGATGGCCCGGATCCACATCCGGAGCAGTAGGTTCCATCAGCATCGTTTTCATGGACAAGAGTCGCTGGGGTACTTCGGCAAGACGCGCCAGGACGGCGACGGTCAGGTCCTGCTGGACGAACAGCCGATCCAGGTTTACCTCGCCGCCTTCATACACATAGGCGCGATTCAGGTGCAGCAGCGCGATGCCCTCGAGACGCACCCCGGCTCCCATCGCCACGTGCGTTTGGATGGCCAGATCGTCCAGGTGAACGTCCTTTGTCCGCGTGGAGGCTTTCACTTCGATCAGACGCCAGCGGTCGTCGGCTAGTCGCTCGAGGATGTCGACGCGGACCAGGACGTTCTCAAACTTGAGCGTGGCTTCGAAGATCGCCGGGATGCTGGGGTTGCTGGCCAACTCCTCCGTCCGCCGGAGCGCGACGGTGAGATTGCCGTGGTCGTAGTCTACCAGCACACCGCCTGGAAACCGCCGGCGGGCCACTTCACCGACGTCCGTGCCAGCGTCTAACCTGGCTTGCGTCTCCTCATCGTGTTCTGTGGCGAGCTCCGGAGTATAGATCTCGAGATAGAGCCGTTTGTGGCACTGCAATCCCGACACGTATTTGGACTTGGAGAGTCGAGGCTCCAGAGGAAACAGGCTGAGCTGCATCGTGCCCTTCCGGTTCAGCGCTGATCCTGTCTCGGGGACTCTTGCAGAGATCCCGCACAGGCTCCGCAGCGATGTCGCGACGGCCGGATGGTCCGACGGTGACGATGGTAGACTCGACCGCATCGCACACAGCGCCAGGTGTAACGGTACAGGGCCGTCACATTGTCCGTCAGCGAATGGCGTATGGTGACGCCGAGGCCGGCCCCATTCATGGTTGCCATCACGCGATGAAAGTCCTCTCCGTGATCAGGCCGGCGTTTGCGGACATCGTATTGCCATTGATGGATCATCTCGTGGGCCAATGTGCCCCGCACCTCAGCTGCCGGTTGATTGTAAAGCAGCGGAATCGAGAGCCGAATCAGCCGGTGCTTGGCAAAGGTTTCGGAGGAAATCATCGGAGCGCGGGGCCCGACGGTATGGAGAAACAGCCCGGCCGAGGAGGTGAGCCGCTGACTCCAGATGATGGGGATCGGAGGCAGGCCATCCGCAAAGTATCGGACGTTCAGGTCCCGCCACCAAGCCTGGAGTGCTTCCGGGGTCAGCATTCGTTGGGGGCTGACTTACCACAAATGACGTCGGAGGTCACGAGGAATCTTGTGATCACAAATCGGAGGCGAGAGCGGTCACCTCCACTACGCCTTTCGTTCCTGATGATCAATGCCGCGACACGCCGCGCTCACCGCATACGTGGTATGCTTGCTCCCAGGTTTTTCTTCCGAGCCGCACGAGGAGCACATGGCAACGAACGACAAACAAGTTATTTTTTCTTTGATTGGCGTGGGTCGGGTTCACCCGCCGAAGCGGCAGGTGCTGAAGGAAATCTATCTGTCCTTCTATTACGGGGCTAAAATTGGCGTGCTCGGCGCTAACGGCTCCGGCAAAAGCACGTTGTTGCGCATTATCGGTGGCGTCGACAAAAATTACACGGGAGAGATCACTTTCTCCAAAGGCTACTCCGTCGGGCTCCTGGAGCAGGAACCGCACCTCGATCCCACGAAGACCGTGAAAGAAGTCGTACAAGAGGGGCGGCAGGAATTAATGACCATGCTTCGGGATTACGAGACGATCAGCGAAAAGCTGGGCCAGGAGATTCCGGCTGACGTAATGGACACGCTCATTGAGAAGCAGGGACAATTGCAGGAAAAGATCGAAGCGGTGAACGGGTGGGAGTTGGAGAATCAGCTCGAGGTCGCGATGGACGCCTTGCGATGCGCTCCTGCGGACACCAAAGTGGAGACATTGTCGGGCGGAGAGAAACGACGTGTGGCGCTCTGCCGCTTGTTGATTCAGGAGCCCGACATCCTGTTGCTGGACGAGCCGACCAATCATCTTGATGCCGAATCCGTGCAATGGCTCGAGCAGCATCTGCAGCAATATGAAGGCACCGTCATTGCCGTGACCCATGACCGCTATTTTCTCGATAACGTCGCGGGCTGGATTCTGGAATTGGACCGCGGACAGGGCATTCCGTTCCAAGGCAATTATTCCTCATGGCTCGAGCAAAAACAGGCGCGACTCGATCGAGAGGAGAAAGCGGATGCCAGGCGCCGACGGACGCTGGCGCGGGAGCTGGAATGGATCCGGATGGCGCCGAAAGCCCGGCATGCCAAGGGGAAGGCCCGTATCACCCGCTATGAAGAACTGCTGAACGCGGAGCAAGAAAAAAACGCCGAGGACCTGGAGATCTATATTCCACCGGGACCGCGCCTAGGAGACATCGTGCTGGAAGCCAACAGCCTGACGAAAGGGTTCGGCGACAAGATCCTCTTTGAGAATCTAACGTTCGCGCTTCCGCGGGGCGGGATCGTCGGAGTGATCGGCCCCAACGGTGCCGGCAAGACGACGCTGTTTCGCATCATTACCGGGAAGGTCTTGCCGGACGCGGGCTCCTTTACGCTCGGGGAGACGGCGAAGATCGGCTATGTCGATCAGGATCGCAGCTTGGATGCAAGCAAGACGGTCTGGGAAGTGATCTCAGAGGGTCGGGACACGCTGATGCTCGGGCAAACGGAAGTCAATTCGCGCGCCTACTGCGGTCGTTTCAATCTGACCGGCGCGGATCAACAGAAGAAAGTGAAGGATCTCTCCGGTGGCGAGCGCAATCGCGTCCACTTGGCCCGAATGCTCAAGGAAGGGGCGAATCTCCTGCTGCTCGACGAGCCGACGAACGATCTCGACGTGACGACCTTGCGCGCCCTCGAGGAAGGTCTCGAACGGTTCGGCGGTTGCTGTGTGGTGATCAGCCATGACCGCTGGTTCCTGGATCGCATCGCGACGCACATCCTTGCCTTTGAAGACGAGGGCTGCGCGGTCTGGTTTGAAGGCAATTACAGCGACTATGAGGCGGATCGAAGGAAACGGTTGGGAAAAGAGGCGGAGCGGCCGCACCGCCTCCGGTACAAAAAACTTACTCGCCAGTAAGCGGGCTGACTGCCTCTCTATTTCCTGAACAGTTGCGGATAGAGCTGTCGCTCACATTCGGGACACAAACCGTGCGTGAAGGCCGCCTCGGAATGGTCGCAGATGTAGGATTCCAAGACATTCCAGGAACCCGTGTCATCGCGGATTTTTTTGCAGGATGCGCAGATCGGAAGTAAGCCATGCAATAATTTAATGTTCACCAAGGCTCTTGTCAGATCGCGGATTATATCGTCTTGATCGTCTCTAAGACGCGTGAGGACGGCGACCTCCTCGACTAATCGAGCTTTCTCCGCCTGATTTTCTTGGAGACACTGCAACAGGCGCTGCGAGTCTGGATTGTCCGCAGCTTCGGCGCTTCTCCGAAAAGCTGAAAGATCTGGTGGATGCGGCTCGGGAACGCCTGCAGATCTGTTCGACACGCTGTTGATATTGCGGTCCTCCGAGCATGAGCGACGGGACTTCATAGGCGTGGATACACGCAACAATAGTGCCAACGTAAGCCTTGGCATTTTCACCTCTGACAAAAACAGAACACCGCAATTTTCAACGAGGGTGAGCTGCGCGGTGAGCTATGGACTGTTGAAAAAAGAAGACACCCGAAGGGCTTGGACTACAATTGTCCAGGAAGGATAAGGCGGGCTGGTATATTCCTTAGCGTTCTTTGGTACTAACCGGAGTCGCGCCCGCGAGGGAGGGAACGGCGGCAATTGTGGTGCGGGTCACCGCTTCCTGGATTTTTAGCTGCCATCCTTGGGCATCGTGTGCAGTTTTCGCGTAAGCCAGGAAATTTTGCCAGGTAAGAAGGGCATCCGAAGTGAGTCCTTTGGCCTCCTGGGCGAGTCCAAGCTCATACGCGAGCATGGCGGACTCCGGTTCCTTGTCCAGAGCTTCTCCCATTGCCCGGATGGCGTCATCGAACCGGCCCAGAGCAGCATAGGCCATGCCGATATGGCGAAGAACTCTCGGATCATGCGGCCGAAGCGCCATGGCAGCCTCATAGTGATAGAGGGCCAGATTGTAAAGATCAGAATCTTTCGGCAAGACCTGCGCGATCGTAAACACGATGTGACCTGTGACAAATGACCGATCGGCGGAAGGCAGCAACTCTCCCATGCTGGCAGCGGCCGGAAGCGATGATTGGCCTTCGGCCAAGAGTTGGTTTTCCGCTAGCCATTGGCGAATGACCGTTGTCGGGATCGCGTAGCCGATCCCAGATCGAATCATCACGCTGCCGATACCGGCGCCGTTTCGATCCCGGGCTCGCTCCAGATACGGGACTTGCAGGACCACCATGCCGATGACTTCTCCTGACGTCAGGTCCACCAGCGGTCCGCCGCTGCTGCCTTGATTGATGTGGCCAGTGACCTGAACGAACGGCGCGAAGCGATACGTAGTTCTTGACCGGCCCTGAATAATTCCGTTCATGGTGCCCGGGACAATCGTAGGGTGCAGAGCAAATCCCATATTGAGAACGTCCGTGAGACGCGGATAGCCGATCGCCATGACATCATTGCCCTCGGGCGATGGCTGTCCGGCTAATGTCAATGCCGGGGCGGAGGACAGAGGAATGCGGATAGCCGCTAAATCGCGATCCGGATCGACGGCCACAATGGCAGGATTCGAATAGACTTCCTGATTGCCGACATAGACAAGCAGGCGGGAACTGTCTTCTAGGACGTGTGCGTTTGTGATCAGCAGGCCATCCCCGTTCACCAGAAATCCGCTGCCGAGCGATACCGAATTCGTTTTGTCATCGATGGCCACTACCAGCACCGTGCCGGCCTTGACGTGACCATAGATCTCTGCCTTGGTCGCGGCTCTCGCCGAAAGCGTGGTACAGATAAGGACAGTACCGACCACAAACAAGGCAATGGGAATCAGGGGGGATGATCCCGATTGAGAGGCATGGAGCGATAAGGATCTCATCCTCTTTATTATCGGATTTACAGGAACCCAGCTTTAGAGAGGATGAGAGTCCGCAAACCCTTTGAAATTAAGATTTCATCTATAACATTATAAAAACTATATCAACGTATTGACTTTATTATATTATTTTATCATGTTTTATAAGTTGTATAAATCCTGCAGTAGCAGCAACTGATTGAAGAGCTGGAGGATCCCGCCTTCTCTGGGAATCCTTGCGAGGACTTCGTTTTACGATCAGCTCGCAGAGTTCCTAGTATAGATTTTGACCCTCGACAGA
>WNFX01006842.1_pt1 | contig 10782 bp, 9 predicted proteins | sample 5400111 | NCBI WGS metagenome assembly WNFX01 (sample SAMN13153363, study PRJNA577476) | soil metagenome | isolation source: 40 cm soil or saprolite under grassland replicate 1 | place: USA:California | collected 2016-06-15
TCCACGGAACGTGGCCCCTTTTTTGATTATCGTCTGGATGAATGGCCCCCAAATTTCATTTGCACACTCTTGAGCACTGGCCCCCAAATCTGGTTCTCAAAGAGGGAAACCCTGGTCCCCTTTAAGTTTATCCAAAACAAGCATCTCTCCTTTGGTTTTAGTACTGAAACAGATGTGAGTGATCTCCCTGATTTTATCGGCGAATTGACAGGGTACTCCGCTGCAAAGAAATTGCGGAACAGCCAGTTATCCTGCACACTCTGTAATTCTGCGTATACCACGAAGAGACAAGAGGATGCCTCAGTGCTCTTCCAACCCTGGGTCTATAAGAATCGCTTGCTTTTGTACAAAGGCGAAAATGCAGGCGGCATCTGTTCTATCTGCTCTCTGGAATTAATGCTGCGACAGGTGTTGCTCAAGGATAGGCCGGGAAAGCAAGGGCTGATCAATCTGACAGGGAAGAGCTATGAAGATATGGAGTTAAAATACTTCTTCCTTTATCCTGGCTTCTTCTTTACCCATCAAACGTATCATCTCATCAGCTATATTGTCGACAAAATGAGCATGCTCAAACTCTACAAGGTCTGTGAGATGCTGCGCGAGAAGGAGCATTTGAGTGTTGCTGATATCTTGAGCCTGAGCTTCTTTCATGTGACTACGGGTGAACTGCGTGCATTCGCAAGCAATGAGCAAGACAAGAAGGAAGAGCACGAAGAAAAAGGCAGCATGTACCTTTCTGAACGGTATGACGAGACGCAGTATCCAGGGTTTCTCTTCTTCGCCAAGAAAACGTTCAGCAAAAAAAAGGCTTCTGGCGAGAGTAGCAAAGCAACAACGGCTTCCTGGGTAGAAGCTGCCTGGCTAGGTCTTGCCCTTCCCCTGGTGACAGGAGCGCGTGTAGTCGTGACAGAGGAATACCTGCCACTCTATAACTCCACTGCTGACTTTCTGGAAACCGTCGTTCTCGACGCACCGCATCAGTCTCTACGCTATGCGTTTCCCCAATCTTCAGCCCGTTTACGCCTGGATGAGTTATATGGAAGCAGAGAGGACGGCGATTGGATAGGGGGCGCGATGACCGCATTAAGCCGCCTTGTTGAGTTACACGTGGACACAGAGCGTGTAGGAGGGGATTTAAAACTGGAGCGATTTTCACGTATTGCCAGCAATACACAGGAAGATCAACTCTTTATCTTTTCCTTTTTAAAAGAGCAGATGCGGCGTGACAGGCTCGATCAGCTACCAGGAAAAAAAGCTGCTCACTATAACGACCTCTATCAACAGTTTGTAGCCTATTACCATTCTACTAAAGGAGATGCAATGAAAGTAAATGCAACGCGTCACGAGAAGGTAACGGACCTCTATCTACAGTTCTATCTTCCTTTCAAAGAAAAGAGAACATGGCCGAATTCTCCGCACACTAGCACAGGCAGTGATCACATAGATGATCTTCCTCCCAAAGAAAAGAGAACATGGCCAAACTCGCACGCGATCGTACGTCCGATCGACATTGCAGCGAAGTGTATTCTCAAAGATACGCTCAACTTAACAGAGGAAGAGATAAAACTCGAAATGTTCCAGAAGTTAAGATCCTGGCTAGATATTGTAGACAGGAAAGAAGCTACTGGCAGAGTGGTCGCACATGGGCAGAAGCTAGATGCGTTGGTATGGCAATTTGTAGAGACCTTCTACAAAGAGGTCTTTTGCGATTATGCACAAGGAAAACGTAGCGTACTCAGTAGTCGCTTGAATCGCTTCAAAGGCGGGTGCGAAGCCGTCTTTTCTTTACGCTACTCTGCACTCAAAAAACGTCAGGAGACGGATGACCTGCTTGAAGAGGAACTTCCATCCGTTGCGGCTGCACTCACCGATCCTCAATAGTCTCTACGTATCTCACATTCATTTAGAAGGAGTAACAACAATGTTTTTACAATCAATCGAGAAGCAATCTGTTTTTCATTCATCGATTCCCCTGATACCAATGGGAAAGTATGTCCATTTTGTCGTTCTACGGGAAACAAATTCTTTCCCATTATTCCAGACAGATCAAGAGTTGAACTTTGCACAGGTAAGTGCTGGTCTCAAAACGGATGAAATCATCAGTCGCATCGTGGTATTTAAGCGCAAACAGACGACACCTGAACGCCTTACAGGACGTGAGTTGCTGCGTCGCTACCACTTGACGACGGATGAAGAGAGCGATGATAAAGAACGCTACTGTGAGTACAATAGCGAGCGCTTCTGCAAACATTGTCCTGATTGTATCTACTATGGATTTGCTATTGGGCAAGAGGGCAGCGAGCGTTCCAAAGTCCTTGTCGACTCGGCCTTCTCGCTTTCTAACTACGACGAGTCACACCAGAGCCTTACTTTCAACGCGCCCTATGAACACGGCACAATGAGCAAAAACGGAGCGACCAGGAGCAGTTTCGGCGAACAAGACCATGTATTGCCACAAGTATTCTTCCCTTCTATTGTCACTGTACGTGATCCTACAGAAGCAGAATTCATCTACGTGTTTAATAACATCCTGCGTACGAAACGCTATGGAGCACAGACCACACGCACCGGAACCCTCGAAAACCATATTGTTGCGGTCGTCTTTACAGACGGCGAGATCTGTTCCAACCTGAAGTTAACGCAGAAGCTCTATGATCAGCTTGAGGTGCAGGGTCCCTATCAGGCAACAACACTCATAAAGAAAACTGCTGAAATTCTGCCAACACTCCTCAAGGAGGATCGCGTCACGACGCATCTGCTCATTAATGGCGAGAAACTAGAGACATTGATAGAAGAGGTCGGCGAGATGGTGACGCAAGAGAATACTTTAGTACAGATATTGCAACAGGCATACAGCGAGTGTGAAGACTACGCAGCACGATGCAGGCCCAAGAAATCCTCGGATGAGGGAAATAAGACAAGAAAGACCGCGAAAGCGAAGTAGCAGATAGAGAGAGCGTGACAAAGCATGACTACTTATATTGCGCGCTGTCATATGACCCTGCATGACAATCTCTATTATGCAAGCCGCGAATTCGGACGTTTCTACGAAACCGAAAAATACTTGCATAATTACGGATTAACCTATGCTTTAGGGTTAGTACAACCTGCTCCTGCGTATTTCAACAGTTCGCAGGAGCCACGATATGAGGAAGAGCTACAAATTGAGAGGGTAGGGAGCTGCTACGTCACACCAGCCTACCCTCTTCACATAGATTTTTCCTTTATCACGTTTAAGATGGCTGATGTACCATATTACAGCTTCACTCCCAAGGAGAGCAGAAACCGTGTGGTGTTTGGCAGAGCAAAAGAGTTGGCTCCAGGCTCAACCTTCGAATTTTTTGTCTTCGCTGAAGAGAAGAGATCATTGCCGCAGTGGGTACGACTAGGAAAATGGATGGCAAAGGCAGAAATTGTGCACGAATGGTATACAGTAGGTGCGGAAAATGCAAAGGTTGTGGAAGTACGAAGCCCTCAACTTGTCCATTGCCCTATTAATCCGCTGGATCTACCTAAAAGCAGACTCTCAACTTTTGATATTGTGGTTATGCCTCCGGTAAGTCTTCTCACCAATGTCAGAGTTACAGGTTCTTGTTGTAAGATCGGGCAGAGTGAGCTGTTTAAGGATAGAAAACAAGAAGTACGATATGTCCCTCTTGGCATGAGGTACTTTAGTGAAAAGAGGTCTGTAAGATGACAGAGGAGCGTGGAGAACTTTTCTCTTTCTTGCTGCGCTTGCACCCCGTTGAGGCGGGTCAGGTTACTCCGGGGGCGGGCAATCAGGTGCAGGCTGCGTTTCTGGATATGGTGCGCCAGGGTGATCCTGCATTGTCCGATTGGCTGCATAAACCAAATCAGCGACGGCCCTACACAGTCGGGTTGCTCCAGGGCTTTAATCATTTGACTCAGATGCAGCGAGAGGAGTTCAGGACAAAGCAGCAGGCAATTCCGGTGCTTCCTGGACAAACTTACTGGTTACGTATCACTATGCTCGATGCAACGCTGTTTAGTACGTTTGCTCGGTGCCTTATTACAAAGCCTCGCGAACTGACGGTACGCATTGGTACGACACGCTTTGAAGTTAGCCGCCTGTTAACAACACCAGAGGCTGATTCTAATACACCTACCTGGATTGCCTATTCTTCGTTTGCCGAGTTTCATAAAGTTCGGCACGCGCAGCGGCAGTATACCTTTGAGTTCACTACACCAACAGCCTTCAGTATGGGGCAGAAGTCGTGGGGAAAGCTGCTGAGGGTCTTCCCTGAGCCGCATTATGTGTTTGAAAGCCTGGCACGGCAGTGGGAGATGTTCGCACCCGCACATCTGCGTATGGAGACAAGTAATATGACGCCTCGCTCACTCTCGGCCTGGTGCGAGGAACACGTTGTTGTGTCTCGTTATGCTCTAAACACGAGCTATCTTCCGTCAAGTAAATTCGGGCAGGCTGGTTTTCAAGGAGAGGTGACGTATGAGGTGAAAGGCATACCGACAGCGCCAGAAGCACAATGGCTGACACCTTTAGCGCATTTTGCCTTGTTTGCGGGTGTTGGCTATAAAACGACGATGGGCATGGGGCAAACACGCTGTATCCAGCCGGTCGAACCCACCACGCCCAGACACGAATTAAGGGAGCTTCATGTATGAGTAGTCGACGTGATGCACCAGAAACTATTCCACTCTCTTATCTCAACGCAGTCGAGTATTGTCCGCGTCGCTTTCACTATGAGTTTGTCCAGGGCGATATGCTGCGTAACGAATTTGTATTAGAAGGTACACTCTTACACGAACGTGCTGATCGACCAGGGCAACACGCGACGGAAGATGGCATACAGATTAATCATCTCTACCTGTACAGTGAACGCTTGCGGCTTTCGGGCTTCGCCGACATTGTTGAGGAAGAAAACGGCATCCTGATCCCTGTAGAATACAAGCACGGGAAAGAGGGCAAATGGCTGAATGATCATGTGCAGCTCTGCGCGCAGGCTATGTGCCTTGAAGAGCGTCTGTCGGAGCATCAGCCAATTCCTTATGGCTACATCTTCTACTTTGGTTCCCGCAAACGTGTTCAAGTGTATTTCACCGAGGAACTACGCACAAGGACACTTGCCGCTCTTGACCTTGCTTTCCAGGTAGCACTCCTGGAGAGTCCACCGCTGCCTCTAGATGGAAAGATTGCTGTGCGTTGTCGTGATTGTAGTTTACAGGCTATGTGTATGCCCGGGGAGGTGAAATTATTGATGAGTAAGAAAGGAAGTTCTTATGCCCACACTCTACCTGACTGAAGACCGTGCCCTGGTGCGACGAGATACTGAAGATTGCCTGCTTGTTCAGATACCTGAGCAACGTGACGAAGGTGGCATAGTTGTAGCCGCGGCGGTGAAGAAGCGCATCCCTTTAATCAAGGTGCACGATGTTGTTGTAATGGGTGAGGTCACCATGACCAGCTCGGCCTTACACCTGCTCTTGGAGAAAAACATTGAAATTCACTTTATGACACATTTTGGTACATTTAAAGGCCGTCTCTCACCAGAGCTTTCTAAAAATTCGCTTTTGCGTATGGCCCAACATCGAGCGCATAACGACCTGGCGAAACGGGGTGAACTCGCACGACGCTTTGCCATTGGCAAACTATCGAACCAGCGCACAATGCTGCAACGCTCAGATCGTCGCCGCAGTACACCTTTGTTCTTGCAAGAGATTGATCAAATCGCTCTTCTTATTCGTCAGTTGCAGGTTCTTTCACCACTTCCAACGGAGAATGCCCCAACGCTTGCGAATGGAGATAGTGGTATTGCAGGGACGCCAATCGAAACGGTACTGGGATTAGAGGGAGCTGGCAGTGCGCATTATTTTTCCTGCTTTGGGAAGATGCTGGCCGATCAGCAGCAATGGCCCTTTCCTGGGAGAATGAAGCGTCCACCGACTGATCCTGTCAATGCGCTACTCAGCTTTGGCTATTCGTTGCTCACCAGCCAGGTGGCGAGCGCAGTACAGGTTGTCGGCTTTGATCAGTATATTGGCTATCTACACAGTTCGGTGTATGGACGTGCCGCGCTGGCCCTGGATTTGATGGAAGAGTTCCGACCGCTTATTGTCGATTCCGTCGTGTTGACACTGCTCAATAATCGTATGCTCACCCCGGAAGACTTTCATGTCGAACTAGGAGCATATCGTCTCAAGAAAGAGCCACGCAAACTCTTCCTGACAAAATTTGAAGAGCGTCTGAACGAGGAGATGACGCATCCGGTCTTTGCTTACAGAACGAAGTATCGTCGGTGTATCGAACTACAAGCCCGCCTCCTCGCGAAATACGTCACAGGAGAGATAGAGGCGTATCCACCCCTGGTAATGCGATAAAAGGGTAGGTGGGAATGACATCAACAAGAACGGTATTGGCGAGTCAGACGATGTGCTATATCATCGCCTACGATATTCCTGATGATCGGAGGCGGACAAAAGTGCATAAACTTCTTTCGGGTTTTGGCACCTGGACACAATACTCGCTCTTCGAGTGTTTCCTATCCAGGAAAGAGTTGGTGCTGCTCAAATCGAAGCTGGCAAAGCATATAGATGATACGCAGGATAGCGTACGTTTTTATCCGCTCTGTGCAACCTGTCTCGAAAAAGTGGAAACCGTTGGAGGAGAGCCGCCTACGGAAGACCTCCTTTTCATCATCTAACCGTATTGAGAAGTGTCGTTGCGAGAGGCTATCGTGGTGATAGTGTTGAGCGTAGCCTCTCGCATGGCTCCAAAGGCCGTTGCAGCAAGATTCAGATGGATTTTGCCTCATTTATCGGGAGCAGAAAATAGCAAATGAAAGAGCCTCTCGCAAACACTCGCTTTATCCAGCTCCAAATGCTATAATATGCGTGCGCCGTCAGAATAGGCAGAAGCCCGAAAATGGGATTGCAATTTGCCCTTGCGCTCTGGATACTTCTTCTGTATGAACTTCTCGTCAGAATAGGCAGAAGCCCGAAAATGGGATTGCAATTACGTCGATTCGCGGCATGGACACACATCTGTTGTAGCGTCAGAATAGGCAGAAGCCCGAAAATGGGATTGCAATAACAAGGGCCTGCCCGAGGCGTTGCAGATGATTGAGGTCAGAATAGGCAGAAGCCCGAAAATGGGATTGCAATTCACAATTGGCTACGACTCCATCAAGATCGATAAAGGCGTCAGAATAGGCAGAAGCCCGAAAATGGGATTGCAATCTCAATGGGAAGAGCCAGGGCGAAATCTTGAGCGGAGTCAGAATAGGCAGAAGCCCGAAAATGGGATTGCAATTCGAGAGAGAGAGAACAAGGGCTTGCAGTGATGCAATGTCAGAATAGGCAGAAGCCCGAAAATGGGATTGCAATAACCGATCCTGTGGCCATACCCGTTCGCGCCGCTCTTCGTCAGAATAGGCAGAAGCCCGAAAATGGGATTGCAATTCATGAAAGAGTTGTGCTAGTTGTTCTGCTGTCATTCGTCAGAATAGGCAGAAGCCCGAAAATGGGATTGCAATTAACGATGGCAACAAGTATCGATGATTTCTCGCCAAGTCAGAATAGGCAGAAGCCCGAAAATGGGATTGCAATTGCCTGGTAGCCATGAATCCCATACAGAGTGTCCGTAGTCAGAATAGGCAGAAGCCCGAAAATGGGATTGCAATAGTTGAAAGATCAGGCGCTCTCGAAACTTGGTCAGGTCAGAATAGGCAGAAGCCCGAAAATGGGATTGCAATAACGTGAGCGCCTGACTACTTGTCGTGAGAGCTTTCGAGGTCAGAATAGGCAGAAGCCCGAAAATGGGATTGCAATCGCTCACGATTTCACTCTCACTTTCACCGGATGCCAGTCAGAATAGGCAGAAGCCCGAAAATGGGATTGCAATGTGCAGGCTTCGTGATGTGTGCCATAGCTCCCTTGAGTCAGAATAGGCAGAAGCCCGAAAATGGGATTGCAATAACAAGGGCTTGCCCGAAGCGTTGCAGATGATCGAGGTCAGAATAGGCAGAAGCCCGAAAATGGGATTGCAATGACACTGCTCACGGAACCAGACGAGCCTCCATTGTACGTCAGAATAGGCAGAAGCCCGAAAATGGGATTGCAATCTACAACTGGCTCGGCCAGGAATGGAGCATCTGCGGAGTCAGAATAGGCAGAAGCCCGAAAATGGGATTGCAATAGCCATCGTGCGCTCATCCACGTCCGGCTCCCACCAGGTCAGAATAGGCAGAAGCCCGAAAATGGGATTGCAATGATCAAAGGCCATCGTCACCCCCACCGAGGGGATGCGTCAGAATAGGCAGAAGCCCGAAAATGGGATTGCAATAGCAGAGCTGCGGTATCTGAAATCGTACGCGTGTTCGGTCAGAATAGGCAGAAGCCCGAAAATGGGATTGCAATTTTGCAAATTGTCGATGATCAGCCCTTGCCCCTGCAGTCAGAATAGGCAGAAGCCCGAAAATGGGATTGCAATTGTAGAGCCTCAACAATAGTTCGATATATTCGCGGCGTCAGAATAGTACTACTTCGTTAGTAAAGTGATATACTGTCCAGTATGAATATGAAAGCCGTTCCGAAAGCGGCTCCTACTCCTTTGCCAGAGCTAGAGACCTACCTTCAGCCCTTCATCAAACTGTTTCGTCGAAGTTGGAGCCGCCAGAGCTGTGAACGATATATCACAGGTTTACTCACTGATTTACCACACAAGAATTGCGAGACGATAGCCGGGGCCCTGGCTGGCACCTCAACAGAGCGCCTGCAGCATTTGCTGACTGATGCCGACTGGAATGCTCTGGCTCTGCATCAGCTTCGCGTCCAGCACCTGCTCTCCTTCAGCCCAAAGGACGGGCTGCTAGCTCTCGATGATACGAGTTTGCTCAAGCAAGGACGAGAATCCGTGGGTGTGGCCCGCCAATACAGTGGAGTGAAGGGCAAGCCAGCCAATTGTCAGGCCGTGGTGACCGCCGAATATATTGTCGAGGAACCAAGCACAAAAAGCATCTTGCATTGGCCAGTTTGTGCTCAACTGTACCTTCCTGAATCATGGATCGCCGATAGCAAACGCCGTGAACGAGCCCATGTGCCAGGTGATGTCCCAGCACAGACGAAACAGGAGATCGCCTTACAGCTGATTGATCAAGCTCTCCAGTGGCACGTGCCCTTCAACGTGATCGTAGCCGATGCGGGGTATGGGCGCAATGCCGGTTTTCTGAAAGGGCTGGAAGAGCGCAAGCTGCGTTATGTTTGTGGAGTGGAATGTACCTTCGGCGTCCGGCGACCAGAAGAAGTAGCTCTTGCTCAGCAGTTGCCTCCACCTCCGAGAACGGGGAAAAACGGCCGTCCGCGCAAAGCACATCCGGCGCCTTTGTATACGGTCCAAGAGATCATTGCGAAACTGTCAGATGAACAGTGGCAAACGATTACCTGGCGTGAAGGAAGCCGTGGTCCGATGCGCAAGCAGTTTGTCGCCGTTCGTATGCATTGGGCAATGGGCACTGCTGCACGCACCCTGCAGGATCGGCGTGTCTACACAGGGGCTGAGGGATGGCTCATCGGAGAAAGGCCATTGCCTGGCCAGGAGGGAGAGTGCAAATACTACTTTAGCAATCTGCCTGCCACGAAGAGCCTTCAACAACTGGTCCCATTGGTTCGCGGACGCTGGCCTATTGAGCAATTCTACGAGGAGGCGAAACAAGAATGTGGTCTGGATGACTATCAAGGACGACGCTGGGATGGTCTGCATCGTCATCTTGCCCTGGTCATGTTGGCCTACAGCTTCCTCATGTGTGAACGGATGCGGACTGAACAAGACCCTGCAGGATCACCTGATTCTTGCCACCCGAAACGCTCTCCTCTTCCAGCTATTCATCGAAATATCTTGCTCTGGCTCCTCCAGGACTTGGTGCTCTGGTGGATTGCCACCGATCATGTGAAGACCTTCCGCTCCCCGAGGGCTGGACCTGGATGAGGTTACTTACTAACGAAGTAGTAATAGGCAGAAGCCCGAAAATGGGATTGCAATTAACGATGGCAAGCTTACGCGGGACGATGCGCAATGTGTCAGAATAGGCAGAAGCCCGAAAATGGGATTGCAATGGACGGGTCTGATTTGCTCATGGCATCGGGCAATAAGACGTCAGAATAGGCAGAAGCCCGAAAATGGGATTGCAATCATCGATGAATGGGAGCGCTGGTTCGCAGGCAAGCAGTCAGAATAGGCAGAAGCCCGAAAATGGGATTGCAATCTAAGATCTCCCCTGGCAAGTTCCGGTTCATCGCGTCGTCAGAATAGGCAGAAGCCCGAAAATGGGATTGCAATAGGAGCGATTTGTGGTCGCTCAAGGGAAGCTCGTCTAGTCAGAATAGGCAGAAGCCCGAAAATGGGATTGCAATATAATATCAATCTCCACTTGCGTCGAATCCTGGTAGGTCAGAATAGGCAGAAGCCCGAAAATGGGATTGCAATATGAAAAAGTACACGAACTGGCTTCTGAAGAGGATGTCAGAATAGGCAGAAGCCCGAAAATGGGATTGCAACATGTCTTGCCAGCGTAGCCCGGCTAACTCGCTGGCTCTGTCGGAATAGGCAGAAGCCCGAAAATGAGCCAGGAGAATTAAGATATGGAACAGAAATTATTCAAGACGTGTGATTGACGTTTAGACTAACGACCCTTACCAGAACTTTGCAAGAAGTTCCGTGAAAAGAACCAGAACGGATGAAAAAGTCAGCAAAATCGTTAGATTGGGACCAGCGGAGGCAGTTTTGGCGTCTTGCGAACGACCGAAAAC
>WNFX01006843.1_pt1 | contig 10782 bp, 8 predicted proteins | sample 5400111 | NCBI WGS metagenome assembly WNFX01 (sample SAMN13153363, study PRJNA577476) | soil metagenome | isolation source: 40 cm soil or saprolite under grassland replicate 1 | place: USA:California | collected 2016-06-15
AGTAGGCGCCAGGCAGCCACGCCGCATCCGGCGGACGACCGCACAGATTCACCCCCGCACCCAGGAGCGGGATCACCCGGCCCTGGGCCATCGCCCTGACCACCCTGCGACAGTGATCCTCGACAGATTCAGCCACGGCTCACCTCGCGGAATCAGCGGCCCTCTGATTAGACCGTGCCCCGGCACAGCCCGCAAGATAATCTTTCGCTGCGCCTGGTTTAGCTACGCGGCACATGCCCGGCACGGCGAGCAGCAGCTGCCATCCTGGGCAGGTGAGCTTTAGCCGCTGCGGCGAGCTGCTTCCTGATGATGCTGGCGATTGAGCGCGACAGCAGGACGTGCGGCAGGCCGAGGCCAATCTGGAGGCGCCCGCTAATAGTGAACAATGTCCCTGGTACGTCCAACCTCCCCATCGGCGGACGTCACCAGCGCACGCCTGCGCGCGCACCCGACCAGGATCGGCCGCATAGTGGGACCGCGAACGCCAGAACTGCAGACCTGCGCGCGGACACCCTCTCGCGGGCGGCGCAGCTGCCAGCCGCACGGAATCGGCAAGTGGCGTGCCCGCGGGGACGCAAACGCCAGGCCGCTAATCTCGGCGAAACTACGCCAGCCGCAACACCCGAGTGAACATGCTGGCCAGCGCATAAGCATGCGTGCACGCAAAGCACTCAATTCGGCAGGTCCGGTAGCGGGTGTCCTGTGCCCGATAAGTCGGCCCGTTGCCATTCGAACCGGCCCTTTGCGTCGGCTCGCCACTTGCAGTCGGCCCAGGATTCTGGTTCTGGACCCTTGGGTGGGTGGCCGGTGCTGCACCACTCCCATGCTCACCGCGCTGGCCACACGGCCATGATCGGGCTGGATTCGATGGCAAAAATGCTCTCGACCGCGCCCACGGGCACACTTGGGCGACAAGCAAGCCTTGATCGTTTGCCGTCCAATCAGGCCCGCACAGGTCAGCGGACGGGCAGCGGCCGATTTATCTAGCACGGGACAGCGGGGAGACCGACCGCCGTTGTTCACCGGCCCGTCAGCGCAGCGGCCGTGGAGGCGGCGAGGATGTAGTTCGGACCGGCCGTGATCCCGGCTTGCCCGGAGTCATCTGTTAGCGGCGTCGTACTGCTCAACAACGCTCGCCGGGATGCGTCCGCGGGCGCTGACCGGGATGCCTTTGTCTTTGGCCCACGCCCGGATGTCGACGCTCCGCTCACGGCGTGATGAGGTACGCACTGACCGGCGGCGCTGCGCTCTTCCTGCCTTACGGGCATGTTCGACGAAGGGCGCGAGCTGGTTGCGGAACGCCTTGGCGTTCTTCTTGCTGAGATCGATCTCGTACTCCGAGCCGTCTAGCCCGAACCGCAACGTCTCGTCTGCCGGGCCCCCATCAAGATCGTCTTCTAGGGCGACGGCTGTCCTTGTTGCCATCCCGACCTCCTTGATTGCGATGAGCTACCTGCACCGTACAGGTCAAAGTGTCATGCCGCGGTAGCCACGACGGCGGCGGTCGTCAGCCGTACCAATCGACGCACTCACAAAGGCGGCAGAGTGCGGTGCTGAGCGTTGCCGAAACCAATGCCCATGGCAAAGGGGCAACATCGCCCTGAATCGATCCGGCGTGTCCGGAGGCTCTTTGGCAGCCGCGGGAGTCCTCGTCACCGGGGAACAGCAGGCTGCCAAGATGGTGGCGTGGACGTATTGAGCAGCCGGATTCTGTTGCGCCGCGCCGACCCGGGCCGAAGCCGACGTTTCTACCGCGACGTGCTGGGCTTGGCGATCTGCCGGGGGATCGGCGCTCCGGCTGATCCCGGGGCGGTGTTCTTTCTCGGCCCGGGATTGCTGGAGGTGTCCGGCGCCCGGCCGGCCAGCCGGGAGACTCGGTGATGATCTGGCTCCAGGTGCGGGACGTGCACGCTGAGCATGAGCGGCTGGCCGCGGCCGGTGTTCGTGTTCTGCGAGGGCCCGCGACCGAGCCCTGGGGATTGACCGAGATGTGGATCGAGGACCCGGACGGCGGCCGGATTGTGCTCGTCGAGGTTCCCGCCGATCACCCCGCCGATCACCCGCTCCGCCGCGGCCCGCGATCCGCATCACCGGCAACGTGATCCAAAGCGCCGTGAACCACACGCGGCATGAGAGTGCTGGCAGTGCTGGTTGTATCGTGGAATGTGGCGTTCTGGAGCGGTGCGTTGGCTGAGCGCCAGAGTGACACTCGCAAGTGCATTTCCCTTATGTGGTCCAAAGCGCATGTCGGTCACGCCAGCCTATCCAGCGCGGTTCAAGCGAGGGCCCTGGTGACCATCTCCAAGAGTTCCTGCGGCCGGTTGGTAGCACCGAGTGCCCCGCGCTGCCGAGCCTCCTGTACGTGCTTGGGATCCCGGGAGCCGGCGTAAATGATGAAGGGTGTTGAATGGCCAGCGTCTCGGAGCTTCTTCAGTAGGGTGTATCCGGCTCGATCGTCGGGCGGGCGGCCCATATCGGAGATAATCAGGTCGTAGTTCCGGCCCCGGACCTTTTCGAGTGCGTCATCGGTTGAGGTGCTTAGATCTATCCGCAATCCGAGTGCCTCGAGCGCCTGCCTCTCATATCTGTTGTTATCCGGCCGGTCGTCCACCCACAGGACGCGCGAGCCTTCCATCCGCCGCTGGGCCCGCACGCTGGGGAGTGCGTCCGCGACCTCGCGGGGGTCGGCCGCCACCCCCAGGCTTGCCCCTGCCAGTTCACGTGCTCCTACCGCCGCGCCTATGGCGGCAGCTGCCTCCTGGCGCTTCGCCGATATCTCAGCACCTAGCGCTTTCACGCTGACCTCGCCGATGTGACCGAAGAAGTCCGTCAAACCGCTGCGGAAGCGCACGATAACGAAGAGGATCAGCGCAGGCCAGATCAGGACCCCGACTAGCTGGGCGACGGCCACTATGAGCCGTGTCGCCTGATCAGCCGTCACGTCGGCCCTCCTCTCCTGCCACGAAACTACGCCCTGCGCCGCTCGGCGATGGCCGGTATGCCGGAATTGGCGGGTCTCGGGGGCGGAGGATGCGTGCCGGGCCTTCCGGGGCGCGGCCCACTCGGCTGGGGTGGCCACTGCAAATCACGGCCATGTACTGCCGGTATGCCGAACACTTGGGCACGACAGGGAATCGCGTCTACTTGGCAGTTGCCGCTTTGGGAACCGCAGCAAGCCCTTCCGCTCTGCTGTGGACAACTCAGAGCAATCGATGGACAATGGCTAGAAGTCGGCTCTGGGGTCGGCTTGGGTCAACTGGTGTATTACGGGGTGGTGCCATGATCGTGCAATGGTGCATCAAAGGGATGGCCTTCAACAGCGGTGACCAGGAAGCCAGGTCTCTTATCGACTCGCGTCAGGGCATCCAGTGTAACTGGTGGCGTGACGTGCGTACAATCACGGCGCCGGGGGTTCGTGACAAGCTCACAGACGCGAACCTGAACCTTCATGTTAATCATTTCACCGCAATAGACCCTGCGACGAAACGGCAGTTCCGCGAGCTCACGCCGTTCATATCGCTGACTGCGGGTACAGTCGAACGAGATGCTGCGGCGAAGACCAACATCATTCATCGTGCTCGAGCTACAGCCCTCTGGTTCGGCACCAATTTCGGAGCCTCTGATCACGCCTACCTCTATACGTGCTGGGTAGTGGTCGCCCCTCGGTCCGCCGTTGTAATCGAAGGCGTCGCGGAGGAAGTACGTGACCTGAATACGTATCGCCGTTACTCGCAATTTCAGACAGAAGGCGAGATGATCGCGAAGGTATCGGTTCCCGATAATCAGATACGAGACTGTGAAAAATGGTCCTGGGACCGAACTGGCATGGTTTTCCAGAAAGCTTGGACGTACCCAAATACCCGATTTACGCTACCGGAGCAACTCAGCAATATCCGAGAGCTGATATGACATGGCTATAGCTGACCTGGAGAAACTGCACATAGATCCCGATCGGGCTGGGGCCGTAACTGACTTCCTTGAATCCCATGCCAATACCACTGGCCGTGAATTGGAAAATCTTCAGGAGTACACCGATCTCCCTGGCCGGGCTGAAAGTCGCGCTGGGCAGCCTGACATGCAGTGGACGCTTACCATGGATATGGCGTCTGCCCTAAGAGAAGCAGCCTCATGGGCGGCGTATTTCGACGTCGGGCGGGCACTCGGCTTGCTCAGCAGGGCAGGATCTCTTTACCAAAGCGCTGGCCTGGCGTTCGGGTCTTTCCTGCTGACTATCGCAGGGTTTCCGCCAATGGGCGAGATTTCCCGCGACGTCGCACTTCTCGCGCAAATACATGGCCAAGCCGACGCGATCGACTCCGCTGCAATTCCCAATCCACTCTATCATCCCCAACAGCAGGCGTACTTGCTCCTTGCCTGCGCCGGGATGACCGACAGGCTGGTTAATTACAGACAGCCTCCCGGCCTCGATGAGAACCCTGACTACCGGCAGATGCTTTATGAGATCGCGGCAGAGTCACCGAACCGCCAGGGGGTCCTTCCATTCGGCTCACTAGGCACTCCAGTCCGCGTGCCCTGGGACATCGGCGTTCACCTGCTCCAGGACGACAATCCAGAATCACTAGAAATCATCGCGCGGCACTTGACAACGTTGTGCCGTCGCTATGCCGAGATGATGAGTCTAGCAACCGTGAATGGCTATCTGTGGGATCACGCAGCGGCGCCGGTGGATGTCGGTGATATTGAGGTGATGGGTATTGCAGCCCTTAGTGCCTCCCACTTCGGCAGCGAGAAGATCACCAGTGCTGTAGCCAGACTGGGCCCTAGATTCCACCGATATCTCATTCATTCCCTTCGGGCTGGGCCGTGACTTGTCGGAGCAGTTATCAGGACACGGCAATACTGACGATCCTGGCTTCTGATCCGTTGGTGCCAGAACGCAATCCGGTCATCGTCCGGATGATTCTGCGGCAATCGATGCGCTCCGTAGCGAGCAACAACAACGCGGCAGTGCACCTCTCAGTCGACCAGACAAACTAACGGGTGGTGTTACCCATGTGGAACGAGGGAACGCCCAGTCCTGCGCGCCGATGTTATCTCGGCGCCCAAAGGCTCAGCCGACTCAGCCCAATACCCCAATCCTTGCCCGAATAGGCGCAAACGTCGTCCTCTAGGAGGATTTCCGCTCATCGGCATGTGCGCACGTTGAATCGCAAATGGATCAATAAGCTGGCACAGTAGTATGTCAGCGTTGGGTCACGCAGCTGGCTGGGCGCTCGCCAATGCTTTCGTGATGAAGCTAGGCCAGTCGGCGTTCATTCTTGCCTCGAAGCTTGTTCTGACCAGCTCACGTTCCTCGAGCGGGACGTCCGCCGCGCTGTCGGAGGTGCTGTAGATCGTCAGCGTACGGCCGGCAGAGCAGAGGATCATGTGGGCCCTCGATGACACCGTAATGAACAGGCCCGGCGCCTGCTGCTCAAGCTCAGCCTGCGCGGCCGGGAAGTGGACGCCGATACGCTCCCAGCTTAGGCCGATATCGTCCAGCCAAAGCGTCATGTCGGACAGGAAGATCACCCGCTTGCCGAGCACGGCGGCGCAGCGTGAGCCAACGTCCAGCATGAGCGCGAGATCGCGCCCTAGCGGGACGGGCTTGCCGTCCGGACCTACTGGCCGAATCACCTGGGTCACGTCTGGCGCGACGGCGAACGCGGCCTCGGCCATCCCCGCGTCGGCCTGATCCTCGGGCCAGGCTAGGCCAGCGACCAAGAACCACGACGGGTTCGTCATCCACGCTTCGGGCTGCATCACTGCCACATCCTTCTTGGCCATGGTGGCACTCACAGCTCGCGTTCGCCAGCTTCGGCCTCCCGCTCGGCGAGCTGCCCGGACGGCGGGATCGGCGGCTTGGGCGGCTGGAGCACGGCTTCACGATCTTCCTGCTCCCAAGATGGGAACGCCCGGCCTACGTCCTCGAAGTCAGGGTCTTCGTGTGGTTCCATGACGCTCTGCCGTTCGGCGATCTTCTCGCTGAACGCCTTCCGTGCCTCGACCAGCTCCCGCACCCAGGCCGGAGGCTCATACTTGTGCTGCTCCTCGGGCAGCACGTCCAGCTCGGCGCGCTGCTCGTCGGTGACCTGTTCGGGCTCGGCTGACCGCAGTGGCTCGATCCTCATCTCTGGGTACCGGCGGCGCAGCTCGGCGTCCGCGGCCACGGCCAGCCGGCGCTGCGGCTCGGTCGCCGCCTCCCAGGCCCTGCGGTCTTCCATCAGCCCGGCCAGGATGCTTTCCTGCATCTGGTAGGCGGACTCCTGCAGGCGGCTGCGTTCGGCCTGCTGCTCGTGCCTGGCCGTCAGCTCACCGTCCCCAGCCTTGCGGGCGACCGCTGCCTCGGCTTCGCTGCGGATCACCCGTAGCCGGGCGTCCTCCGCGCCGGCCCGCACATACCCCAGTTCCCTGCCGACGTGCTTGGACGCCCACGCGGTCTCGGCTTGGTACTGGTCGCGGATCAGCCACAGCGAGCCGTCGGCCCGGTCCCGCAGGTCCGTCCCGTCGGCCGGGCCGAGGGCCCGCCACGCCTCATGCCATAGCGCCCGCTTGTCCGGGTGGTCTGCGATCGGCTCGGGCCCGACCGGCTGCCGTTCGCCGTCGTAACCGAACAGCTCCCGGTAGGCGCCGACCGCGCTGGCCCGTTCCTGCCACTGGTCACGCCTGCCAGGCTCGTCCGGCACCGGGCCGAGCGCCTTAACTGCCCATGCTGGCTGGTGTTCGGCAGCGTGCTGGCCGATCCGCTCCCGCCGTTCGTCCATCAGCGTGGCCAGCTTGCCCAGGTACTCGCGGATCTCCGGGTCGGCGACCTGCGGCACCCGGTCGGCCCACCGGCCAACCGGCCGCGGCGTCATGGCGTTCACCGACGGCCGCATCCTCGCGTCGATCACCGCCGGGATGTCCCGGGCCCCGTTCAGGTCCCGGGGCCGGACAGCCTGCCGAACGACATCGCCGGGGTCAGCGCCGGCCAACTCGGCCGCCCGCATGGTCCGGTACAGCCACCGCGCAGTGGGTGTGTCAAGAGCACCGTTCCCTATCCCCCAGGTGTCCGCCAGCGCCGACTGCACGGCCGGTCGGAACCGCTGGGCGTCGGCCCGTTCGGTCAGGTCCATCCAGATGGCGTGCAGCAGGCCGAGGTGATCCGCGCTGGACCGCTGCCGCTGCCGGTACTCGGTGGCTGCCAGGTCGGTGGCGTCCCGGGCGAGGACATCGGCGAGCACCGCCATGCCCTCGTCCAGATCACCTTGCGGCGGCCGCTGTGCTGCCTGGCCCTGCCGCTGCTGCTGCAGCTCACAGAACCGGGCCAGCTCGGGTGCGGGTCTACTCAGCGGCAGCGGGTCCGCGAGCTTGGGATTTGGCGTGATTGCCATGATCACGTTGTCGCCAGTGCCACGAGTGATCGCGACATAGGTGCCCTGGCGGTCATCGCCCGGCCCAACAACTGCGCGCGTCGCTGCCACCGTCCTGCCCTGGGCGACGTTCCTCGTGACTGCGTATCCCAGCTCGGCCGCCTGGTAGCCGGGGAACAAGAACGCCTCCTCTGTCCAGCGCGGCGCCTGGGTCTGCAGGCCGGCGTCCAGCATCCGGCGGACCACCGGCCCCTGAGCGGTGATCGCCTCGATGCGCAGAACGTGCATGTTGGCAAGCGTCTCCCCCTCACCAGCATCCACTGAGTGGTCGTTGTCCGTGCACACGAGCAGGTCGCCGACCGTGGCCCGCTGGCCGTCGGCGATGTCGATCGACGGGCCGTCCTGGGCCACCAGGCCCAGATGCTGAAGGTCGTCCCGGACTCGGCGGCACAGCTCACGGCGCAGCTCGTGCGACCGGGCGATCAGCAGGGAGTTCTTGCCTTCCAGTGTGTGGGCGACGTACGCCTGAGCCGCGGACTCCAGGATCTCTTCAGCCGTCCCGGCCCTGATCCGCCCGTGCTCGGCGTAGTCGGCCAGCGCAGCGGCCTTGCCCTCGCGCAGCGCCAGCGACGCGGAACGCTCCCATTCCTCGCTGAACCGCACCGGCTCAAGAAGCTGCACATACCCCTGGGTGCGGGTGACCAGGCTCGCCCCTCCCCCGTTCTCCACCGCCTGGAGCTGCTGATGATCAAGAGCCACGGCCACCTTGACACCGACCCGGGCCGCGTAGTCGACGATGTCCGCGAAGTCGGGGTTACTCAACATCGACGCCTCGTCTATGACAATCAGGTCGCCGCGGGCGAGTTCAACGGGACCGCGGGCACCGCGGCGGTCCTTCGAGTGGCCAAGGAACTGGGCGAAGTTGTAGCTCTCGGCTACTCCTGCCTCTACCAGCACGTTGCGGGATGCCTGAGACGGCGTGATCCCAACCACCCGGCCCCGCGGCCAGGCTCTGCCGATCTCGGCGAGCACACGGGTCTTGCCCGCCCCGGCCGGGCCGACGATCACCTCGACGCGGCGGTCAGAGGTCAGCACATGGAACGCGGCAGCCGCCTGATCCATCCGCAGTCCGGAGGCGGTCGTCTTGACCTCGGCACCTGGCGGCTCGTGAAGCGCGGCCTCTAGCTCCGTGGCCTCAGCCCCGAGCGCGCGAGCCGCCTGCTCGCGCGTCATCGCCGGGGCGCCACGGGCGCCGGCCTGGGCCACGAGCCTTCCCTCCCGCGAAAGTTGCACCCTGGTCGCGTACTTGACTCCGCCGTGCCGCTGGTACACGCTGCGCCCATCGGCCCGGCGCAGCGTGGCAGGCACCGGGACCGCCTCGCCTGCCTCCAGGCAGATCACTGGCCCGAACTCCCCCGCGATCGCCCGGTCGGTCACCTCCTCCAGCAGAGCCGCCTGGCCGTCAGGATCGGCGGCGCGCCTGGGCAGCACCCGGCCGAGGTTGGCGATCAGGTCCGCGCGCGTCCACTTGGAGTTCTCACGCGAGCATTTCTCCAGCGCCTTCTGCGCCGCGCGCGTGATCTCATCCTGCGTAAGTTCGGGGTCTGCGTCACGCGGCGCGTGACCGTCACGTTCCAGACGCGACACGCGCCGGTACAGCGACGCGAGATCCACACCGGCTTTCTGCGCGGCCTTCGCCTGCCAGCCGCGGGATGCCGCGTCCCAGTCCGTCACGCCATCCTTGTTCACACGCGTGCGCAGCGTGGCTCGTTCCTGCAGCGCGGCCAGCTCGCGCTGGTTCGGCGCGCGCCCGTGCTCGGCCTGGAACCGTGGTACCAGTTCCCGGTCCACCAGCTTCGTGATCTCGGCCCTCCGGTGGCTGAACACCGCCATCAGGTCAGCGCCGATGCCGTCAATCCCGAAACCCATGCCGTCAACCCGGGGAACCCAGCTCATCCCGAACCGCCGCGTCAGCGCGGCCTCCGCGTGAACCGAGGCGATCTGCCCGGCTGCGCGCACGTGCTCGTAGTAGGCGGTCGAATCCGGCGCGCGCCCCTTCCCGTCGTCTCGCGTGATCGCCACATGCGCAATCTGGTTGTGCTCGTGAAGCTGCATGTCGCCGTCACGCGAGGTGTGCTGGTACCACGACGCGACGATCAGGTCGGCCTCGTGCCACTGGCCCGACTCCCTGCCGTCCACCCGCGCGGCATGACTGCCCGTGCGCACATACCCGGCCTCACGTTGGAAATACGCAAGCCCTGCGTTATTCGCGTCACGCAAGATCGCATCGACCTCGCCCAGCAACCTGGCGGCCAGCGCCTCGGCCCGCTTGTCACCCTCATCCCGGGCCCGCTGCACCGCGGCACCAAGGCTCGCATGCAACAGCGAGATGTCCTTCGACCAGGACATTGTGAGATCGAAGTACAGCGGCGACTGCCGGGCCTGCCGCTGCGCCTCGATCCGCAGCACCGCCCTCCGATGATCATCTGCTCCCGGCTCGGCAGCAAGCAGGCTCTTGTAGATTTCCGCGGCCTTCCCGGCGTTCGCCGGAGCCCGCCCGAGCTTTCGCCCGTCCGGCCCCTTCCGCTCCCCGAACAGGAGGTTGTACGGCTCCCGCTCGACCTGCTGGCCTTCGGCGAAGCCCAGCCGTTCGGCGCCCGGCCCCCACCACGTGCCCGGCGGCTCCCCCGCCTCCACGGCCGCGAGATAGTACCCGGCATCCCGGTAAGCCTCGCCCACGGCGCGCCAGGCATAGTCCAGGTCGTAGCCCTTGGCGACCGTCGCCATCACGGCCACCAGCCTCACCCCCAGATGATCTTGATTGACCGCGCTCGCTCGCTAGTGCATTGGTGTGATGGGGAGCGGAGCAAGATCAGGATGCAGGAGCCGGGGGCCAAGATCAGCGGTAGCAAGATCGGCAACAGCGGGAACGGAGGCACAAACAGGGGGCTGACCAGGGCAGGCAGAAGGCGGCAAAGTCGTAGATGCGGTGGACGCCGAACATGCCCGAGCGCGCGCCGGAGACCACGGGCCTGCGCGCAGGCGCTCGTGCTCGGACCGAAGCCAAGACACTCCTGGTTTCGCTACTCCATATTGGTCATTATGGAATAGGGGAACGAGGGATCGACGCGCTCTCCGTGCGGCCCGCGGATGCGTCCGGGCGCCGCGAGCCGACCATTTGTGTCAGCGTAGGTGGAATGTCTGCGCTCTTACCTGGGGGTGCGATGGGTTCTCCGGGAACTCGTTCAGTTAGCGGCGGCGGTGCCCGTCGATGACCAGCCCAGGACGTTCGACGGCCCGGGATGCGACCGCTGCGTTCGTTTCCTGGCTGGTCACAGGCGCGATGGGCCCAGCGCTCGTCGCCCTGCCAGTTAACTTGGCGGTGGACAAGCTGGCCGGTGCGGCCGTGCGCTGGTTCAGGCTGGTCAGG
>WNFX01006847.1_pt1 | contig 10778 bp, 14 predicted proteins | sample 5400111 | NCBI WGS metagenome assembly WNFX01 (sample SAMN13153363, study PRJNA577476) | soil metagenome | isolation source: 40 cm soil or saprolite under grassland replicate 1 | place: USA:California | collected 2016-06-15
CCGCCGTACGCCACGCCATCCTCGCACTCTTCGGTCGACTAACGCCGCAGCGATGCCCGCATTGTCGAAAATGGATTTGCAGCGAGCGGCGGCGTGAGTAGATCTGCCAAAGTAGTGTTAGGGCGTGTACTCATAAACGCGGGCATTGGCCGAAGGTCCGCTCTTGGGGCGAACCGGACACGCCGGGATGGCGGGAATGACGTGAATGACCCTGAGCGACATTCGGCTGTGCAAGGCAGCAAAAATTGCGCCTTTGTGGTATGGGCCATAGCGCCATGGTGCCGAGCACGTGCGCACCATCGGCCATTACGAGGGCGGGATGCGGTGTCTGATTTGTCACGGCGAAGCGACGCACATCACACCGGAGCGCGGCGGACCCGATTGGGTATCTATTCGGTGCGGGGCGTGCGAAGATTACGATGTGACTGAGACTGCAATACGACGGCTGAAAGCGCTCGATTTGGACGGCAGGCGAGACGCTCTGCAAAAAGCAAAAGGATTTGCGAGACCTGGGGTCCAGCCGATGATTACAAGTGCTTGCCTAGTCACAGGTGAAGGCACTTCAGAATAGGCCAAATGCGGATAACCGCAATGTTCGCTAAAGCTTCGGCCTTGGCCCTGATTCCCTTTATGACGTTCCCTGCGTCCGCTGCTGGACCGTCGACCCCTCAGGAATGGCAGCAGATGTATGATGCTTGCGTAGAAGGAACCCAAGCAGTTTCTCAAAAGATGGGCCTGGGACCAGGATACGCTCCGGCATTCTGCGCCTGCGTCCGCGAAAATCTTCAAAAGACTGCCGAGACGGAGAGAGACGCGGAGTTCCGAGCCATTCAAAACCGCTGCATGCAGTCGGCCAAAGCGGCTTCAGACGCAAACGACTGGCCGCAAGCCGGCATCTCTAACTTTCAGGCGGATTGCTACAAACAACCACCTAGCAACGTGCCCCGCCGCTCTCTCAAAGCTTTTTGTACATGTTACGTCCAATACGTGCCAAGAAACGTCCCGTGGCGCGAGTGGCTTCTTCTCGATTTGGCAATCAAGACGAAGGGGGCGCTGAGTCTTGATTCTCGGGAAACAGCGATAATGGCCAGAGTGCTTACCGTCGGGGCATATTGCTCAGAGAAGATCGTTTCACAGTGAAATCGTGGTCCCGCCAGTTCCTGCATCTTGACGTCTTTGCTGCGCTGCATGAGTCAGGTCCTGGCACTTCGCGTCATTTCGCGGCGACGCAGCAATTCAGTCGCTTTCGGAGCGAAGCGGACATTGGCTGAGTCGCGCTTGCAGAGCCGAATTTATGAGTACACGCCCTAATGCAGCACGATCAGACACACGCAAGGTCGAAAATATTTTTTTCAAAACCGCGTTTTGAGCGATCCGTCCGCATAAATAATTCTGACACTTTCGATTAAGGTTGAGCCGCCAATTACTATGGGCTTGTTGCGCCGCCGGTTCCCGACACAGGAGGGACAACAAATCTCTGGACGAAAGCAGAGTGTGACTGGCAAAGACTGACCGACATTTGCTGCTCCTACGGCTTTGTCGCGAAGTGAGAACAAGCCGATGCTTTTTTCATTTTCAATCCCCAACAAATTTAGCATTGGCACGATCCAGGCTCTGTCCATCTGACAACCTGGGAACGATATCCAATTACGTCGACTGATTGGCGGGATGTCGTTGGGGTCTTTAAACTGAAGCATAAAAAGTAGTCGCCAGACCGCGCTTTGCCTTTTGTAAAAGAAAAGGTTGTCTTCAAATCGGTAGTGTATCCAGGAACGTTACGAACATAACACCTCAAGGAACGACATTTTTGGCTGTACGCCAAAAGTGTCTCCTGAACACCCGAACATAAATCAAACTCTGAATCGTATCTTGAACGACAACATGACATCTTGAACTATAAACTTCGTCGCGACTTCGTCGCGTGTTCAATTGCCTCTAATCATCTTCTTTTAATCCTTGAATCAAAAGGACGAACGCCGACGAAGTCGAATTGCGAGCGAAGCGAGCAATTTCATGGCTCGAAGATAGCGCCCGCACCAAGTGAAGACTGCGCGCTTGATAAATAATACTCATCGAAAGTGTAATGATGTAACTGGGGTGGGGAATTCGCCTGTATCTGTTCCTCACTCCTTTTTTAATGCGCCCAGAATCCACGACCAATGAAGACAACGAACAAGCCCTACATTTCCAACTTAATTCGAATTGATATCCACCGGCTCGTCAGCGAGGTTGGATTCTGGGACAGGCAGATCAGGAAACACCACGTCTCTCTCGTGCCAGATCGTTGGGGCGATCATTATTTTTTGCAGCTGTTTGTGAACAACGCCCGCGTCGATAAGGTCTTCGAACTGAGCTCCCAGCCCCATCGCGGTTGGCTGCAACGCAATGGATTCATCCCTTATCACCACGACACGATCTGGTACGTCGTCGGCTCTAACAAGAAAAGATATCGGTTTCTCTACATCAACCCCGCAACCCTTCAGATCGGTACACGAGATGAGCACCAGGCGATCTACTCACAAAAGAAACTGCAACTTCCTAGTCGGGCTGAACGCAAACGAATGGAAATGGAGCTGTTTCAACAGAAGGAAGACTTTGATGCTTTGTATCGAAGGAAGAAGGAAAAGTGGCTTTTAAAAGAAATAGCTCGTTGAAGATTGTCGCCCCTGCCCGCCAGAAAATTTTGTGTCAACCGGCTTCGTCAAAAAATTATTTCACGTCCATTGCAATCGCATGTGCAATGATTCCCATAGCTCTTCTGAAAAATTGCAACCGCTGTCATGCATTTTGCTCGATTTTGATAACTGCTTGAGACTGGGACGAATAATTCGGCGTGCAACATTCTGAGTTTGCAAAAATCTGGAATTTTCCATTTGTATTTCTGACTTGAAGGTCTTACGCATTTTTCATGGAAATGTTATTTGCAAATTGGAGATAAAAATGCTGGTCGGATATGCCAGGGTGTCGAGTCAGGATCAGGACTTGACCGCCCAAATCGCTGAATTGACCGCTGCCGGTTGTGCCAAAATCTATTCCGAGAAAGTAAGCGGTGCCCAATCCTATAACCGCAAAGAACTCCAAAAAGTTCTCAATAAACTTCAAGAAGGCGACGTGCTTGTCATCTCCCGATTAGATCGCCTGGCGCGTTCAACTCGCGATCTGCTCAACATTCTCGATTCTGTTTCACAGAAGGGTGCAGCATTTCGCTCACTGCACGACCCCTGGATTGACACCTCAACGCCGCATGGACGCTTAATCATTACCGTGTTGTCGGGGTTGGCGGAGTTCGAAAGGGAGCTCATCCGTGCCCGAACATCGGATGGACGAAGGCGGGCGTTGGAAAAGGGGGTTCGGTTCGGTCGCCCCTTGAAACTGAATAGTCATCAGCGCCGTGAGGCTCTTGAACGCATCGCAGCCGGGGAGAGCCAAACGGATATCGCAAAAACGTATGCGGTCGACCCATCCACCATCAGCCGGCTCGTTACCGCATCAGCGACCGTCTAATCGGGACTGCATGTCATGCTGCTGAACAAGCTTCGAATGGTGATCGACGGACCAGCGGTGACTTTGTACTTGTTTGCGCTGGTGATCTATCTCATCATTTTGGGATATGCTGCGGGATAAAGCCGGTCCCGAACTTTTGTTTGAGTCCCGTTCCATCTGCCGGGAGTGGAACGATCCTCCCTATATCCAAGAAAGCACAAATCTTCTAATATTTCTTTGAGTCCCGTTCCACTTCCGCGGTGATTGACCTGACCATGGCATGGGCTGAACCAAATTATTCGGCAGAGGAGGTAAATGCAGCACCTATAAAGGTCAACGGTTTATTCGACAAATATGAAGGTTCGGGTTGGAGTGAGGGGGACGCAACGACATTTAATCGATCTGTAATGATCATAAACAATTGGCGAGCCTGCCATGGTTATCCGCTGAATATATTTCAAAACAACCTGCGTCGTTCTGCGAAAAAAATTGACGCTACCGCTCTAATTGCGCAGAGAACAAAGCGCTTGGTATCTATATTAAACAAGTTACGGCTGCAGCCCAAGATGAAGTTGACGCAGATGCAAGACATCGGCGGGTGCCGGGCAGTCGTAAAATCTGTGCTCGCTGTTCGCCGCCTGGATGAGTTCTATACAAACGAAAGTGAAATGAAGCACGAGCTTGCGACGCGGGATGATTACATTCAATCTCCGCGGAAGAGCGGATACCGCGGAATTCATTTGGTCTACCGATATTTTTCCGACAAAAAAATGGGAGAGAAATACAACGGCTTGAAAATTGAAATGCAGCTTCGCTCAGAATATCAGCACGCCTGGGCGACTACTGTCGAAACGGTTGGAACGTTTATTGGAGAGGCACTCAAATCCAGCAGTGGTCCTGAAGAGTGGCAGAGATTCTTTGCGCTCATGGGATCGGTCATTGCCTTGCGCGAGAGGACGCCTTTGGTTCCAGACACGCCCACGAATCAGACGCAATTGATCGAGGAACTTCACGAGCATGCGAGGGACCTCAACGTCCAGCATGTATTGAGGGGCTATGCCGAAACGTTACGCAAGGTGGAGGAGTCTCCCGAGCAGGCGCACTACTATCTTTTGAGGTTGGATCCCGGACCACGCGAGAGCCAACTTACGGTGACAGGATTCAAGCAAGAAGAATTTCAACAAGCTCAGCAAGCGTATTCGGAAGCTGAGCAACAAGTTAAGGAGAAGCCTGGCACTGATGCGGTGCTCGTGTCTGTCGACTCATTGTCAGTATTGCAACGAGCCTATCCGAATTACTTCGCTGACACGCGGGTCTTCGTTCAGTTGCTTGAGCAGGCACTAAGTGGGCGTCAGAAACGTATTTTTACCGGACAGTTGAAGCTCGATGCTGCTTCGTCCTGAGCGCCGGCGTGAAGGAAAGGAACAATCTTGCCTGAAGATATCTTTCTGCTCAGCTAGCGCAGTCAGCCGTGAGCCTTGCAGTACATTCCAAATGGGGCAGAGTTCTTGAGGATTCCGGGAGTAAAACCGAGGTCAGGGAGCAGAAAAATGCTTCGCACGGACGATGTAGATGAAGAGCTTCAACGAGGGTTTGGGCTGTCGATAAATGAACTGGAACCGCTGTTGAAAGCTGGCGGCGATGCTGCCGAGATGAAGTTCATGGAATGCTGCAGATACTTGTGGCAGGCAGATGGAGCAGAATTGACAGAGCCATTTATCGAGGCGCTGTTCAATAAATTGCCAGCAAAGTCGCGCTGCGTTCTCTTCCAACGAATGTTGACGATTGTTTATGTCGCGCAAGATGGCGAGCCACTGTCATCGGCTCGAGAATGAATTGAGACAATATATTGACCCACGCTACACTCAGCCCTAGCGCTTCGCCCTGCGCTTTTGTCGCGCCTTCCGAGCCGACTTGTCGATTAAAAAATTTTCGAGCTTCTTCCCCTCTTTGATCGCGGCAACAAGCCAACGTGGTCGTGCGCCGCGTCCTGCCCACGTTTCGCCTGAAGGCCCACGAAATTTCGGCGGGACTTTTCTGCCCTTCAATGCGCTTTTCCGTCGCCCGCCGCGAGCAACGCTTGTGCCGCCAGGCGACGCTATTGTCGCGCCCATCCTTTCCAACTGCTTTTGAATGTCGGCACGATGCTCAAGCAGTCTTTCGTCAACACGCTTGCGCAAGTCCATGAGCGCTTCAACATCCATCCGTGAAAGACTTATCTTTGCCATGATGCCCTCCAACAGAAAACGGGGCTGTTCTACCCTGTCGTCGTCGCTCCCGCAATGCTGCCAAAACGGTCTGTTATTTGTTCGCTACTAACTCTTCGACGTATAATCGGATTGACGTCGGAAAAATTTAGACGAATAGAAGCATCTTTGCAGCAAAAATATCCTCTGCTAGAGTCCAGCACCTCATCTCACGAGCATTCTATTGTCGTCTCGGAGCGTGGCCATATAAGGGGGAAGGCTCATGTCCAATCCCGACGATGCATTCGTTCAGGCGACAGATAACCTGCTTGTACTCTATCGGAACCTCGAACGCCACACGCTTGACCTGCCTTTGGTTAGCGTCATGCCTGTGCTGATTTTCTTCTGGTCTGTCGTGAAGTTTGAGTTCTTCCTTATAATCGGTATTGTTCTTATCATCCCTGTCAACGTCGTTATTCTGGTTAGAAACCTTTTCCCTGGGCATTGGCGCTATCGCCCTTTTTTCCTAACTCATATTTACTACGTGTGGCTCTGGTTTTGGCGAGGCGAAGCGCCCACCGCACCATTTATATTTATCCGTCCCCTGTTAACCGTACTCATGAAGGGGCACTTTGAACGCCGACTTCGCCGCCTAAGACTCGAGTTGGTACTCAATGATGCTTTGTCCGACGCCACTCGGTCAGCATTGCTGGGTCGTCTAGATGCTGCCCTGGAACGGTGGAAGGCACCTCGCTTCACCGCGCTCTTCTTTACTGTGGTGTTGCCTACCATTGTCGCGGTTCCAGCCTATTATAAGCAACTGATAGAGTTCCTAGCATCGTTTGGTGTTTCTATGCCAACGGAGATTGTCGTACACTCTTTCACCGAACAGATATTTACTAATTTTTGGATGACGATCCTCGCATTATCAGTTCCGGGATATCTCCTGGCTATCCCTGTTACCGCGTTCTTAGCTAAACGCGGTCTTTTTCTTGGCAGGAATCCTGATCGAATATGCTTTCCTGGCGGACAAGAAGGAACCGGAGTTTACGCCAAAGAAAGAGAAATACTCACCAGTATTGGTCTGCATGTACGAGAATTGCCTCTAGACCTCTGGTTTTTGGGTGCAGCAATCGCGCTTGGCTATCTTCTGGTGGTATTAGCTTGGGATCGCTATGTCGCATGGGTACAGTCGTTCAATCCTGCCGTAGACCCAGAGACGCAGTTGCTGATCCAGCTTGTCGTGCAGTCTTGTTTTTTTGTAGGGGCTTTCTTCCTTGCCGCAGTTCGTAGACCAAGAACTGGTCGCCTCTGAGGATGGTGAAGCACGGCAGCATGCCGATAAACATTGAGGCATTCCACGCCTTGCTCGGAGGTCAATGAGACAGGGAGAAGCGGTCCAACATCCAATGCTGCGAAAATTTTTCGAAAGCCACGTTCTCCCGAACTATAAGGAATGGCTCGCCTCTCCCTTGGACGAGAGGCTGGCGAAAAACGCTGTTGCCGACGCCAACAACATGGCGGCGAGGGTTTTCCATTACTGGCGCGATAGTGACCCGAGCAAAATTTATGGTGCGACAAGCGAGGGGAAATATCGAAACGAACTTACAGCGCGGGAATGCCAAGATTTCGGGCTGGTTCGCGATGTTGCCGATGCGCACAAGCATTTTGAACTGGATCGTCCTAACCGTCGTCTGACACGTGCTGACCAAACAGCGAGAGGCGGCATGGGTTGGGGCGAGGGCGGATTTGGAGAGGGAGTGTTTGGTGGCGGTCCTCAATTGGTCGTCAAGCTCGACAACGGCACCAACCGTCCACTATCGGCAATTATGAAAAACGTCATTGAGATGTGGCAGCGATTGCTCACATTTTGGTCTATGTAATTAGCGTACCTAGGCGCCACTGACGTGAGCCAATATCGCAGTTAAGCGACGTCTTTAAAAAGGTCGTCGTATTCGTCGTCAAAAAGCGGCTTAACCGGAAAATGAGTTGGGAAACGGTCAGTCATGTAACCGTGCCAGTCCCATGTCTGTTTACCAGGGTCGCGCAGCTTGCCGTCAAACACTTGAACAATACCAACGCCCTGAATGATCTGAACTGCTGTCTCAAGGTCATCAATGACGAAGATCGAGTAGGGCATCTGGTCAAGATAGGACGACGGAAGTCCCGCTGCCTGCATCTTTGCAGAAAGCGAAATCCTGAGTCTGTCGAACATGGGCGCGCCGAACATCCACCAATTCTCCAGTGTGACGATTGATGGATAAATCAATCGTTCTTCCTCAAACGGAAAATTGGGGTACTCATTGCCCAAATACTCAGCAATCGACTTGTATAGTTGCAGAAGCGCATCTGCCATATTGTCGATGTCTTTCTCAAGCGCGGTGAGGTCATCAAGCGATGTTGTCTTCGCACCTATGGATAGTCGTCTTGCTTTGCACTCGACAAATATAGCGGCACCCTCGTCCGCAACGATCCAATCGACTGTTCGCTTCGGCGCCTTCTTCGACCCAAATTGTTGCTCCGGTAAAATTCGAAGTTTTGAACCGGAACTCGCACGCTGCATTGCTTTTCCGACATATCGCTGGAATGAGTCACCATATGGCACCGCAAAGCGCGGGTCCTGGACGAGCTCATAATAAAGTCCTCCGGTGATCCGCCAATACAGAAGAGTCGGAAGAGGACAAACGATTGCATCGCGTCCATCAAAATCCATCTGAACCAGCGGATATGCTCGTAGGGAGTTGTAAGCGTATGCGAATTTGTCGTCGTATCGTTGCTCGGATTTCAAAATCGATTTTAAGTCACTGATCGGCTTGGACGTGAAGGTGAGGAAACGATTGATCTTTTCGACTGGCAGACGTCGGATGTCGGATTTGACAGGAAAATTGACCGCGGGATGGCCAATGAAAATTCCCATAAATGCCATCCCGCAGAGATAAATGTCCGAGACAGTTAAGTTGAGACGATCAAGGCAAATCTCATCTATTTCCGGTCGATTGTAGATCGTGAAATAACGGATCGTCGTAGCGTGGTTTGGTGGATTGCTTTGCCAGATAAATTGCCGATGTGCCATCCTGATAAGTTCGATCAGAATCTTGCGATCTGATCCATAGGCGCCGTATATGTCATTTTCCAACTCCTTCAGCATGTTTATGATCGTTGCAAGTGTCCTCCAGGTACGCAACGTCGGTCCGTTCGTATTGTGTGATGAAGAATTCAAGAGCACTTCTTTGGCGAGTAATTCCAATTCCCATTCGGAAATTATGCGCTGCGGAACAGGATCGCGAAGGAAGCGATTTAAAACTTCGATACCAGGTGGAAAGTCGAACTGGGGAAGTTGTAAATATTGGCAGTATGCCCAAATGACCTTGAGGGCATCCTCTCGCCATAACAAAGAGACCTTATTTCGAAATGGCTTGTATCTCTCGAAGACATCCATCTGCGGTCACGTCCACGTCACTTTCGGTCGCGTCTGCGAATCGCTCGCGGTTGATCCGATTGTATCTATTGCAGAAGTGTTTTCACATGATCTGGAAATGCGGCATTCAAGTAAGAGGCAACTGCCTGAGTCACGTCACCGTCTTTGATTCCGTCTAAAAACGCGATCAGCGCAACGGACAGCACAGCACCTGCCATTTCGTTCGGAACTTCGTCCAACGAATATAGAAGCTCGTGAACTCGGTCGTTGATTTGTTGCGGGTCTAGCTGTTCATAATTCCCCCTCTCTAAGACATCATTGAGTAAATTCTTTTTCAATTCGTCGGGTCGCCAATTTCCTACTTCACTTTCTTTATATCGTTACCAACAGCCTTAAGCTTTCTTGCAAACTCTTTACGATCCATGCGAATTGGTTCATCTCCTGTCTGTGGCTTTGGTTGTTGTTGTGGTTGTGGTTGTGGTTGTGGTCGTGGAGCGGCAGCGGTTTTTGTTGTTTGTTGCTTTTGTTTTTGTTGTTGTCGTCGGTCCCTCAAATGGGCCACAAAGGCATGAACCAAGCTTGGATGGACACCAAGGCCTTTTGCAATGGTCTGGGCAGCGGAGTGTCTTGCAAGATGCCCAAAGGCATCACCAAGGCCTTCACTTACTGGCTTTTCGTTTTCATCATCATGCTTCTCAATTCGATTGTCCGCCTGTTTGACACCACGAATCCTATTCGTTCGTTTTCGCATTTTTGCACGCAGTGAATCATTTGCTGACGCCCCATAAGTTCCTCGACGCAGTTGTGATGACGCCTTGGAGCGGTAACGATCCAAAACACCAGACGACAATTCATCCAATTCTTCCTCTTCTTTCATGCCATAAACCTTGCGAAGAAGAGCAACAAGCTTGTCCTCAATTTTGACTTTCAATAATTCATGGATCAGCATTTTTAGTTCTTGGTCGGCTGTAATCATTATTTGTTCCTCACACAGGTTTTAAAAAAAGTAGAGGGGGGAAGCGTGAATGTTTTCAGTTTCCCCCCGGAAGGAGAGAATTAAAGCAGGGGCTCTTCTTCCATTTGTGCGCCGCTCGTTGAAATTTTTAGGAGGCGAACAACGCACTCATTCCGTATCAAAAATTATTGCCTCTTTAGCTCCTTGTTGTTCCCGCATGAACCGTCGGATTGCACTAACCGTGCTATTTTCTTCGACCGGTCCATGTACCATGAAGCGGAAAAATTCTTTCCGTTGATGTTCTTCTTTCATTACCCGTCGCACGATCTTTGCGCGTTGTTCAAACACTGGTCGCAAAATGTCTGCCAAATAACCTGCAAAGAATTTGATTTGCTCAGTGCGTTCCTCGTGAGTAGCTTCCTTCTCTGGAAATTCACCGCTCATTGTCAGATCAACAGGAAGCTTCACCGTCTTGCGTTTTCTCTTTTCCAAATGTTTCTTCAAATGTCTTATGAGCAATTCTTCAACTGCACTCATTATTGATCCCGATATCTTCCACTCTGTCGTTGTTGTGCCCGACGTGTTTGTTGTTCCAATGTAAGCGGTGTTTTGCCCCCATCTTGCGGAGGGCGGCGTAGTTCGGAAGATGCGAACGGTGTTGACAGGATCGGTTCGCATATATGGTCGACCATATAGTTGACGCTACCGCGCCTCGCGGACGCGTCGAGATTCGCAG
>WNFX01006848.1_pt1 | contig 10777 bp, 12 predicted proteins | sample 5400111 | NCBI WGS metagenome assembly WNFX01 (sample SAMN13153363, study PRJNA577476) | soil metagenome | isolation source: 40 cm soil or saprolite under grassland replicate 1 | place: USA:California | collected 2016-06-15
CATGGACCTGGCGCTGTTTTTCCCCACCGACAGCAACAAGACCGCCCGCGCCAAGCGCGTCTGCGCCGCCTGCCCGGTCAGAAGCGAGTGCCTGCACGCCGAGCTTGCCGCCCCGGTCGGGTTCCGGCCCGACGGCGTCTTCGGCGGCACCGCGCCGTGGGAACGCACCGCGCTGCGCGTCGCGGCCGGGACCGCCGGCAACGCCACCACCGGCCGCTTCCTCGACGACCCGGTGGCGACCCAGCGCGCCCACCAGCGCGCCAGCCGAGTCGGCATCAGCCGCGCCGCCGCCGAGCTGGCCTGCGACCCCACCACCCTCAAACGCGCCTTCGCCTCCTGGGAACTCCCGCCGGTCGCGCCCCTGCCGCCCAAGCCGCCCAAGATCGCCACGACCGCCCAGGCCGATACCGCCTACGCGCTGGCCTGCCGGGTCGGCCTCAACGCAGCCGCACGCCAGCTTGACCTTGACGCCACGACCCTGCGGAAGGCGATCCGGCGGTTCGAACTGGCCTGGCCGCCGCCACCCTCGGAGCGCCCCGTCCAAGTCCACCTGGTCGACCCGGTGTTTTTCGCGCTCAACCCCGCCGTGATCGTGCCGCGCGGGCTGACGGCGGAGGCCGCCAGCGCACGGGTGCGCCGCCAAGAGGCGTTCGAGGCGCTTGGCGCCCGGGTGGTCTACGGGTTTGGCGAGGAGAACGGGCGCCGCCTGCCGCTGCGCGTGCACTACCTCGCCCGCCGGGCCTGCGCCGCCAACTGGCCCGAGGCCGACGCGCTGCCACTCGCCACCGGGACGCCATCCGCCCACCGCGACTCCCACGGCCGTGAGCACGGCCGTGAGCACGGCCACGAGCACGGCCACGACCAGGAACGGAGGTGCGCCTAATGCCCCAGCACCGCGGCCGCGACCGCCAGCAGCACGCAAGCGTGCACGTCGCCGACCCGCCACCCGTCCCGCCGACCGTCGCCGTCCCCGCCGTGGTCCCGGCCGTGGTCCCACCGCCCGACCCGGCCTCAGTCCCTGTCCCGGTCGCCCGGGACGACGCGCCACTGTCGCCTCGGGCGGGACGGCGGGTGCGGCGCACCATCACCACCGCGGCGACCACGGTGATCGTGACCTCATTCGTGTTCTCCTACGGCAACATCACCACCCTCGCCCTGGCGATGGGCCTGCCGCTGCTGCTGGCGCTGGCGCTCGCCCCGGCCGTGGACCTGACGATCGTGGCGACGGTGTGGGGGCTGCGCTATGCCAGCCTGTCAGGGATCGAGGGGCGGCGGCTGCGGCCCGCGCGGGTGCTGCTGGTGGCCGCCGGGCTGGTCACCTGGGGCCTGAACACCGCCGCGGCGTGGTCGCAGCGTGACGTGGGCAAGGTGGCGCTGGACTCGATCGCGCCGGCGCTGCTGCTGGTGTGGGCGGAGCTTGGCCCGTGGTTTCTGCGGCTGTTTGTGGAGATCCGCCGGCGGGAGCTTGCCGCCCACCCAACACCCGCTGGTCCCGCTGATGCTGCTGGTCCCGCGCGGGCGGGACCGCCTCTCGCGTCGTCCCGGTCCCGGGACCGGTCTGCGTCCCGGTCTGCGTCCCGATCCTCGCTCCGGGCGCGTGGCCGCCGGCCCGGCGCTCCTAGGACCGGGACCACGCCGGGGAACGGGGCCAGGTCGGGTAGCGGGACCAGCCGACGGGACGAGATGGTCGCCTTCGTGGTGGCCGAGCACGCCACCGGCCGGGAGGTCTCGGGCGCTGCGCTGGACGAGCGGTTCGGGACCACCGACTACGGCCGACGCGTCCTCCGCGAACTCACCAGCGAACTCGCCAGCGGCAACGGCCACCCAACCAGCCACCCCGCCCGCAGCCCCGACGGGAGCCCAGACGGGAGCCCTGACGGGCACCGAGGCGACCACGGCAAGAAGGTGGCACCGTGAACGCCCGCCAGGCCAGGGCCCCGGGGGGCTGGCCGCAGCCGGCCCCCACCAGCGCGACGCTGGGCCGCCAGCCGGCCCGGCTGGCGTGGCTGGCCGCCATCGCCGCCGCAGCCGGCGGCTACCTGGTCGCCACCCTCGGCGCAGGGGAGACCGTGGCGGGCCTGCTGGGAATGGTCGTGCTGGTGTGGCTGCCACGAGCCTTCCGGGTGCGGCGGCTGCGCTGGGGCTGCTTCGACCACGTCAACGACCTGGTCAAGGCCGAAGCCTACCGGGCCCGCCAGACCGCCCGCGTCAAGGCCCTGCTCGACTGGGCACAGCTCGACCTGGACCAGGTCGTCTACGGCGGCCACCGGCCCAACAACCTGCGCCGCGTGCGGGCGGCCAAGTACGTGCACCTCACCGTGGCAGGCCGGCTGTGGCCGCGCCTGGACGACATCCAGGCCGTAACCATCCGCTGGTCGCCGCTGGCCGACGCGCTGGCCGACGACTTCCTCGACAAGCTCACCCGCAAGGTCGCACAGTTCCTCGCCACCACCCCCGGCCAGCTGGAGCATGCCGTGGCAGCACGGCGCCGCCGGGTACATTTCACCCGCCGCCCCAGCCTGGAGCTGCCCGCCCGCCTGGACGCCACCACCGAACTCCCCAAGGAGCCCCCGCGGTGAACGGCGGGCGGATCTACCTCGGCCGCGCGCTGACCCACCAGCCCAACCCCCTGGCCGTGCCGCTCGGGGGCCGGCTGCTGACAGTCTGGCCCTACCAGCAGGTCCCCCACGCCCTGATCGTGGGGGCAACCGGCGGCGGCAAGACCACCCTGCTCAGAGTCATGGCCACCGACCTGGCCCGCAGCCCCGGCCGCCGCGCGGTGGTGCTGTGCGACGGCAAAGGCGCCGGGTCGTTCCTCATGTTCGACGGGCTGGCCGGGGTGGTGCTCACCAACGGCACCACCGAGACCGCCGAAGCCGTCTCCGCCGCCCACCAAGAGATGACCCGCCGGTTCACCACCCGCGAGCAGGCCCGCCAGCAGGCCACCGCCACCCGCGCCCGCGCCGCCTGGACCCCACCCGACGAGCTGCACCTGTGGATCGACGAGTACCTCGCCTGGATGCTCGACCTGCCCGACAGCGACAGCGAGCTCGGCCGCAAACACCAGGTCCGCTTCCTTGTCCGCATCGGCCAGCTCGGCCGCGAGGTCGGCGTGCACCTGCTGCTGGCCACCCAACGCCCCGACGCCCGCTCCATCGACGTCGGCCTGCCCGGCAACCTCAAGGCGCAACTCAGATGCCGGATCGCCGCCTCGGGGCTGATGGGGCTGGACTCCATCGAGTCCCGCATGGCCTTCGACGACCCCGACGCCGGCGAGCGGGTCCCCGTCGAGCTGGGCGGCGCGCTCATCCAGGTCGGCCGCCACGAGGTCGGCTTCCGGGTGCCGTGGCTGGCCGACCCGACCGACCCCGAAACCTCCGACACCGACCGCCAGGCCGCATGGGCGCTGCTGCCCCCACGCCTGGACCCCACGGTCGCGCCCCAGGCCGAGCCGAGCCGCAACGGCGGCCAGGCCGGCGGCCCGGCAGGCGGCCAGGCAGGCGCGAGGAGTCCGGCTGCGGGGCGTGCAGCCGACCCCACCCCCTTCGGGGGTGGCCGGGCGTCGCCCCACTCCGAAGACGGAACAAAAGACCCAGCAGACAACGGCGGAGGCCAGCCGTGAACGGGCCTCACGCGGGAACCTGCGGGGAGCTTGCCGCCGACGGCAGCGCGCTGTGGGACGGCTACACCAGCGCCCGCGACAAGGAACTCCGCCGCTGCTACGGCCTCAAGCTCACCCACTACCAGGCGATCCTGGACGCTCAGCACGGCGTGTGCGCCCTCTGCGGCAAACCGCCCACCACCGGCCGGGCCCTGGTCGTCGACCACGACCACCAGACCGGCGAGATCCGCGGCCTGCTGCACCAGCGCTGCAACCGCCAAGTCAGCGACCAGATTGCTCGCTACCTCGCCGACCCACCCGCCCGCCGGGTGGGCCTCGGCCCCCTGGTGATCCCACCCCAGCGGCTCGAAGCGCTGGCCCGCCGCAACCAGCAACGCGAAACCAAGCGCCAACCCAAGCGCCGCACCCTCGGCCCAACCAGCCCCGCCTCGGACGCGGGCCCGCGGGCTCGCGGGGATGGGGATGTCGCCGCACGGCTTGCCCGCGCGCTCGACCAACCCGCCCCCCACCACCGCGACAAGTGAGAGGAGGTGACCACCCATGACCCGGATCATCTTCGCCCTGATCGTGCTCGCCGGCCTGCTCATCCTCGTCGGCGTCCACAACAGCCAGGCCCTCGCGGGCGCCCTGGCCGAACTGGTCAAAGCGTTCGTGGACCTGCTTTCGACTGGCCTGCACCAGGCCGGCTCCAGTGCGACGACGACCACGCTCGGGTGACCAGGCGTCGGCCCGGCCCAACCTGAGGAGAGGAGGCGACAAGCGATGACCTTCACCTTCCCGGACCTGTCCGCCGTGCTGGCCGTGCTGGTGGCGCTGGCACCGGCCGCAGTGCTCGGCTGGCTGATCGGCGCGGCGCTCGACCGCGGGCGCTAGACCGGGGCGGGGCGCGGACCTGCAAGTCCCGCCACAGGACAGCCGCGCCCCACCCGCCACCCACACGACCCCCGACCAAGCCAGACCAAAGCCAGGAGGACGCATGGACCCCGCAACCCTACCCGACCACCCACCTCCCGCACCTCACGGTGACCCGGCCGTGCCGGGCTGCGAGGTGCCGTGGTCCTACCCCGACCGGGCCCTGCCCTGCCCGGAGCCCGCCGCGGTGGTCGTCCGTGACACCACCGGCACCGAGGCGTTGTTGTGCACCGCCCACTGGCTCGACGCGCTCAGCCGCAGCGGCGGTGGGATCCGCGCGATCCGCCTCGTACGGTCCCGAGGTGGCACCCGAGGCGTCCGGTGAGCGACGCCAAGCCGAACCGTGACCCGCCTCATGCCCCGCACGGGCTCCGACCCGGCGAGCTGCTGGCCGCGCTCAACCCCCAGGCCGTCGAGGCCGCACCCGGCTACGCGGCCGAGGTCTACGCCGCGTTCGGCTACCCGGTGCTGCCCATCTGGCCACCCCGCCCCGACGGCCGGGGGTGCCGCTGCCCCCGCGGCCGGGCCTGCCCCTGGCCGGGTAAGCACCCCCTGAGCGCGCTGGTGCCCCACGGCCTCAAGGACGCGACCTGCGATGTGGCCACGGTGCGCGGGTGGTGGCACACCTGGCCGTCGGCCAGCCTCGCGCTTGCCACCGGGCCCGGCTCGTTTGACGCCTGCGACATCGACGGGCCCGAGGGGGTGGAGGCGCTTCGCGCCATCCTGCCCAACGCCGACGCTGCGGCGCGGTCGGGGCCGCTGGCGCGCAGCGGCGGCGGGTGGCACCTGCTGTTTCGCCCCACCGGGCTGGGCAACCGCGTGCGGCTGCTGCCGGGGGTGGACTGGCGCGGCCTTGGCGGGCTGCTCGTGGTCTGGCCCAGCCTGCACCCAAGCGGCCAGCGCTACAGCTGGGCCCGCCCGCTGGTGGCCGCCGCCGAGCTGCCCGAGGTCCCGCAAGCGCTGCGCCGCCTGCTGGCCCCGCCGCCTACTGCCAGCCAACCACCCCCCGCAGGCGACAACGAAGGTTGTCACCGTGGCGTGCCCGGTAGCGATGCCGCGCCGATCCGCGCGGCCCGCGGCTACGGCGCCGCAGCGCTGGCCGGCGAGTGCGCCCGGGTCCGGGCGACCGCGCCCGGCGGGCGCAACCACGCCCTCAACCGGGCCGCGTTCAAGCTGGCCCGCCTGGTCGCCGCCGGCACGCTCACCGAAGCCGAGGTCACCACGGCGCTGGCCGATGCCGCCACGGCGGCCGGACTTGGCCGCAGTGAGGCCGGGCACGCGGTCCGCTCGGGCCTGGCGGCCGGGCAGGACCCAGCCAAGAACCGGGCGCTTGCCCGCCAGGCGGTAACCGCCGGTTACCGGCGCAGCGCACGCCGCAAGGGGGGAGCGCGGTGAGCACTGAGCGACCGCCGGCACCCGAGCGCAACGGCGACGTGGGCCAGCTCCCGCGCCACAACCCCGGCCCCGGCGGCACCGCGCCCGAGGCCGAGGCCACAGGGGCAGCACCCACCGGCCCGGCGCGTGGCCTGGTGATCGAGGACCTCGCCGCAGTGATCGCCCGCGTCGACGCCGCCGGCCCGCCGACGTGGCTGGTGGAAGGGCTGTGGCCCGCCGACGCCTACGGCGTGCTCGCCGCCGAAGACAAGGCCGGCAAGACCTGGGCCGCGCTCGACCTCGCCGTCAGTGTCGCCGCTGGCGCCCCCTGGTTCGGGCGCTTCGGCTGCCCCAACCCCGGCCGGGTGCTGGTGTTCCTTGGCGAAGGCGGCGAACGCGCGCTGCTGCGCCGCCTGCGCGCTATCGCCGCCCACAAGCACGTCGACCTCGACCAGCTCGCCGCCAGCCGGACGCTCCGGCTGTGCCTGCACGTGCCTCGGCTGCGCTCCGGCGAGGACCTCAGCCAGGTCCAAGCCGAGCTGGCCGAGCGGCCCGCCAGGCTGGTCATCGTCGACCCGCTGTACCTGGCCGCCGCCGGCCAAGCAAGCGGCGGGAACCTCTACGAGATGGGCGCGCTGCTGTCCCCCATCCAAGCCATCTGCCAGCACGCCAGCGCCGCCCTGGTGGTGGTCACCCACTGGAACAAGACCGGCGAGGGCACCGGCCCCAAGCGCATCACCGGTGCCGGGCCGTCCGCCTGGGGCAGAGTGCTGGCGTCCGCCGCGGTCGCCCACCGGGGCGCCACCCCCGACGGGGGCAGCGCGGTCGTGCTCAGCTTCGAGCTGCAAGGCAGCGAGATCCCCGACACCAGGTTTCGGGTGCGCCGCACCGTCCGCGCGGTCGACCCGGTCGACTTGGCCAGCCCGCTGGAATACGCCACCGAGGTCCTACCCGACGACACCCCCGACGCCACCGCGCCCGCCCCCGGCGGGGAGCTGTCGCCGTCGCGGCGCTGGGTGCTGGCGGCGCTGGAGGCCGGCGGGGCGATGCAGACCACCCGCCACCTCGGCGACCGCCTCGCCGAGCAAGGCCACCCCCTCAAAGCCCGCACCATCCAAACCGCCCTCGCCGAGCTGGAGGCCGCCGGCCTCGCTCAAGGCACCGAGGCACCCAACGGCCGAGCCCGGTACTGGTCTCCCGCCAACGACGCGACCGATGACCCCGCCGACGCGGCCGACAATGGCGACGATGACGGCAACGCCTAGCGGCACCCCATCGACCTAGCGGCCAAGAGCGACGCAGTAGAAATAGCTGCTGGATCAGATTTCGGATCAATCGACACCTCCGGTGCCTTCCGGAATATGCGCCGTCAATCTAATCCAAGCTCGTCTGCGCCCTCATCGACCATGCGCACGCCGGCGGCCTGCGGGTCGAACTCATCAGGCCAAACGGTCTTACGACTTGCTTTGGCCCCAGAAAAGTTCGGGGGGGAGTCTCGCCGGAATTCGCCAGTGAACTTCACCTCGTGGAGATTGGCTCTGCTCAGGTTCGCCCCCTGGAGCTGCGCGCCTGAAAGATTCGCCCCTTGCATATCCGCCCCAAATAGATCTGCTTTTTGGAGCTGCGCGCCTTCGAGGTTAGCCCCGTTCAACTTCGCGAAGTCGAGCGTCGCCTCCTTGAATTGCGCGTCGATCAGATACGCCCCTTGCAGCTCCGTGCCGCTCATCATCGTCCCTAGCAGCTCCGCCTGTCCAAGCTCGGCCCTTTGAAGCTGCGCGCTGCTCAGGATTGCCTCCGATAATTTGGCATTACGTAGGTCCGCCCCTTGGAGCTGCGCACCAAACATGACTGCTCCTTGGAGCTGTGCACCTTTGAGTTCCGCCTCCTGGAGCTGCGCGCCGGCGAGTTCCGCCTCTTGGAGCTGTGCACCTTCGAGTTCCGCCTCCTGGAGCTGCGCGCCGGTAAGGTCCACGCGTCGAAGATCCGCGCCGGTGAGCGTTGCCTTGCGTAAGTCGACGGCACCGAGGATTAGGCGAGTCGGGCTGGCCGCAGGGAAGTTGCCTCGGCCGAGTACGGTAATGGCGGCCTGAATGTCAGGGGCGCGTCCTCGTAGCGCGGGCAGTTCGCCGATCGCGACGTCTGGGCCGTAGGAATTGGACGGCAATGGCGGCCATGGTGCGTGGGTGCGGATGTAGGCTGTCAGGATCTCGGCGACCACCGCACGATCGTCGAAAGAGTCGCGGGCAACACGCTCTAAGGCATAGATCCCGCCGAGCGCGATTTCAAGTTGGTCCCGTTTCCCGAGTTGATCAATGGCACGAGTGAATCGCTCGGTAATCTGCCCGGATCGGTCCAACTCGTGCTGGAGACGAGAGGTCTGAACGGTGTGCCGAAGCTGACGCCAGCCGATGGCCGCACCAGCAAACACGGCTAGACCCGCGAGGCCCTGAATCAGGCTCGCGCGGCTGTCGCTTTGGAGCCTCAGTCGGTTGGTCTCAAGCTCCACGCGCCGGTCCGCAGCAACCCCGGGCAGCGCGGCAGCGCCGAGCGGAGGGTAGAGCCAGCGCGGCACGTAAAGGACGACACCGAGCAGAAGGGACGCAACGACTAGGCCGCCAAGGGTCCAACCGGCCCAGGCGAGGCGGCGGTTACGGTCGGGTTGCTCGGCGCTGCGCGGCATGAGCCAGTCCTCTCTGAACGATCCGCCCTGAACAGTCCGCCCTTCGATGTGTCCCCATACCATGGATCGACCTCGCCGCGCCTGGATTGCGAGCAGCGTGGCACATTACCCCCCACGTACCGGCTGGGTCCGTAACTGGCGTCGGTGGTCGTGGGCGACCCTCATGGCAGTCCGGGGCCTCCACCAGCTGGCCGCTTCGGCAACGCGCACGGCAACCGCGCACGGCGCGCACGGCACCGCGTATGCGCGGTGGCGCGCCCCCAGGGGAGGAGCCGCGCGGGGAACCGCGCACGGCGCGCACCCCCTGTAAGGGGTGCGCGGTTCCATGCGCGGTCCTCATACGGGGTTGGGACGTCCCAGCGCGCGGTCTACCCGGGGCATGGGGGGTGGTTGGCTGGCATCCGCACGGTGGTGAGGCCGGACGCCGCCGCGGCGCAGTCCCCCAACCACCACAGCGGCCCACAGACCCCCCACAGCCCGGCCGGCCCTACCCCCCACAGGGGGGGAAACACTCGTTCGACCCTCAACAGGCCGCAGAGGCCCGCTCTCGCGCCAGCAACGGCCACTCCCGCCGCGCCCGTCCACCCCCATCGACACCCTCGACTCGTGCACGGTCGCGCCACCGGCCGCCGCCGCCGAGCGTCCCTCGATGGCCAGGGCCAGGGGGAGGGGGGCGCTCCGTGAGCCGCCATCTTCCCTCCGGTCTAGGAGCGGCACGTCCTAGGTCTAGAAGCTGTCCTAGAGGCTGTCACGGCTGTAGTTACAGCCATGTGATCCTGGCCCCGCGTCCAGGTCAAGGCCCAGTTGGTTGCGCGTGGCTATGCGTCACTGCGCGTGGTTTCACAGCCCGCTGTGGCCTTCTGGTGGCCTCCGGCTAGGCGTCGGACTCGTGCCGGCCAGTCGAGGAGGCCGCCCGGCAGGGCTGGCCCTTCATACTGCCGAGTCCGACGCGAGCTTACTCGGCTAGCTTGGCCGGGAAAACAACATCCAGTTCTGTAGCAGCGTCGTCCAGGTCTGCCTGCCCACAATCCCGTCGATGGAGAGGTTCTCGCCTTGCTGAAAGTCCCGAACCGCCGCTTCGGTCTTCGGCCCGAAGATCCCGTCCACGTCGAGGTTGTCCACGCCTGCGATGAAGTTGAGGATGAACTGCAATCGGTATACCGGCTGCTCGCCGGTGTGCTGTCCTCTCCGTAGGACCGGCAGGCTGAGGGTGACCTGAACGTCGGCTTGCGGAGAACTCATCGTGGTCCTCTCTTCTCCTTCCGGCATGGTCCGGCGGGGTAGCAGGAAGGTTGTGCGCCGCATTCTGCACCATGGCCATAGGCTGTGGAAGGGTTGAGCGGCCAGCAACTCGCTGTGCGCAGGACGGCGGACTCGCGTCACGAGCTTGGAAGGTCCGATCGTCCAAACCTATGTTCGAGCTAGCCTGACCCCGCCCCAGGTGAAGGCCCTCGTGTCCTGTCCGTGACTGCCCGTGGTTACGCGCCATTGTGCGCCGCATCTGGCACGCGGATGGCACGTCGGGTCTCGTGCCGGCCGGCCGAGGTGAGCGCGGGTCGAGGTGGCCGCCCGGCCGGGATAGGTCCTCCGGTGCTTCGCTGCGGCGAGCTGCGCCGAGGGTGTGCGGCGTGCCGCCGGTTCCCGGGGCGTCACGTCGGCCTGTGCCGCGCAGGCGCTGGCCGGCGCCGGACGCTCAAACGTCAAGGCGCCGGGCCGAGCGCCGGGCGCGTATGCGCGGTGCGGGCGAGTGCGCGCCCAAGGAGCGCGGCGGGTGGCCGTGTGGTGTCATCGTCCAGGAAGGTAGCCGCACAAATGAGGGCCGGGCCTGCGGAGGCCCGGCCCCTCTGGCTAGCGGCTCACCGGCCTACCGGCTTAGGGGTCGGTGGCGTGGATCGTGATGAATGCCCCGCTGAAGCCGTCGAACTTCACGGTCCACGTGAGGCTCGAGAGCACCTTCGTCCCCGGTCGAACCTCGGCGGTCCAGTTCGGGTTGGGGCAGGTTGCCTGTGACTGCAACTGCTGGTCCGTCGGCGCGGTCGCAGTTTGGGTGTGAGTCGTGAGCCGACCGTTCTTGGCCCGAAGTGTCGTCGGCCCGGCCGTGACGAAGGCTGACTGCGTGTGCGACTCGACGACCTGGCCGCCATGGTTGCGGCAGTCGATAGTCGCGTCATAACGGGTCGACAGCAACT
>WNFX01006849.1_pt1 | contig 10776 bp, 7 predicted proteins | sample 5400111 | NCBI WGS metagenome assembly WNFX01 (sample SAMN13153363, study PRJNA577476) | soil metagenome | isolation source: 40 cm soil or saprolite under grassland replicate 1 | place: USA:California | collected 2016-06-15
GCCGAGCAACTGGAGCAGGCGACCGTATCCATCAAAGGCCTCGTTGAGGGTCAGTTGCCGAACCCGCACACCTGGCGGCAAGTGCAGCACACCGTTTTGGACCGCCGTGCCAGGGGGCACGAGGAACGGCGTGAGGTCCGCCGTCAGATCGGTGCCGGGGGTTATGCGCAGGGGCACGTCCTTGCTGGTTGCGGGGACTACGTTGGACCGAATGATCTGGCGGGTGTCCGGTCCGAAGCCTGGTCGGGGCTGTGTGGGATTGTCCGGAGCGCCAGGGAAGTAGTCGTTGAGCGGATCGCCCATTGGGAATGGTGCGGGAGCATCGTTGTAGAGGATGATCTTCTTCCCGGTGAACCCAGTGAAGTCGACGAGGAGGTCCCAGCGCTCAGCCGGGCCGGTGATGAGGCTGCCGCCGAGGGTGTGGGGATCGAACGGGCGGGTAGAGGAAACATGCACCGGGTGGGGCAGGAAGCCGCCCTCCGTCCCGAGCACGAGGAAGTCGGGGCCGGGCGCATTGGTGGGCTTAAGTGTGTGGCGGTTGAGGGTGATGCCGTCTGGACTCCCATCATCCACATACAGCTGCAGGTTCAGGAACCGGGACTGGCAGGCGTTGAGGACGCGCAGGCGATAGCGCCGGGCCTCGACAGTCGCTTGGGGAAACACGGTGCCATTGGCTAGCATGGTGTCGCCGAACATTTCGGGGATAATCGAGGGGTCGGGAGGCAGGCCCAACGGGTGGTTCTCTCCTAACTCCCAGCGGTCTGTCTCGTAGGTGTGCGGGTACCACAGGCTACCCACTCCTCTGGGGCCAGGCCAGGTGGGATCTTTGGTGGTGATGTCGGGCCCAACGAAGATCTTGTCCTGGATGATAATGGGGAGCTCGCGCCCACCGTTCTCCACAAAGTCGGGCAGACCCAGGTTACGCAGGTTGGCCTCGAAGTGGTCGCGAATGATGTAGCCACTAGCGATCCCCGCGTAGGCATTGAGCCGGGTGAGGTCGTGGGCGTGGTCGTGATACCAGATCATCCGAGCGCTCTGATTGTTGGGGTAGTAGTACTCCGCCTGGCCCGGCCGGAGGCCGGGGTTGAGCAGCTTGTAGATGTTGCCCGCTGCACTGTGGACACTCTGGCCGTACTGACCATCCGGGGTAAACCAGGTGAACGGGCCGCCATCGCTGATCCAAGGTGTGAACCCACCGTGCAGGTGGGTTGTGGCCGCGTTCTGGTGCTTCCGCGCATCAGTGAAGTTGGCGCTGGTGTCGACCGGCAGAATGTGCTTCGGTGGCAGCTTATTCGTGAACGTGACTTGTATTGGCTTCCCTCGCTGCACCACGAAAATGCCGCCGAGGTGCCGCTGGGGTTGCGCTCCGCCGCCCAACGGCACGACCGGATTATAGCCCCATAGCTTCGTCGGACCAAGGTTGGGGTGCAACTGATCCCTGAACTGCGCGATGGTGAGGGAGTAGTGGGTGACTCCTGTGACGGGAGCGGGGAAGGCATCGGGCGCTACGACCGGGATCCCTCCTGGGCCAACGCCGCGCAAGGGCTGGACGAACTTCTGCAGCCCCTGGCTTTGGTAGAAAGCAAACGCTGACCTGATATCGAAATACCAGGGCACGGCCAACGCTGCTCCGGCCCCTACTGTACCCGCAATGAATTGTCGTCTGGTAATTCTGGTGTACTTTGCCATGTTGTATCCTCGCTTTGCACTCTGAAGTGCGTTACCTGGGGGTCGGTGTTCTCGCTTGAGGAAGAGCACTACCCAAGCCCGCCATACTGACCAGTGTTCGTAGGTATCGTGAAAGGACTACGAGAAAGTGCGCTGGTGATTACCCACATTTTGTTCCAACATGAAGTATAGTATGTTGGCCTTACAATCCCATCACAACAGGTCGTTCGACTCTCACAGACTGATCACAAGCGCACTTGTGGATAATCACTTGCAGTCTAGGGGAAAGAGGTTACATTTTGATGGAGATTGCATTGAGAACCAGTGATAAACGATTATTGATTGGTTACTGTTTCTCAATATGAGATATTGTTTGGGGAATATGGGATAACATAAGGCGGTTTCCACGCGTCGCACACTTACGGAAAATCTACCGGTTGTAATACCGGCTTTACCCTGGCGTCTTCTCCTGCTCATGTCCTTTCTGCTCATTATAGATATTCCCACTTTTCTCTTTGGGACAAGGGTAGGCCAACAGGTATTACCCACTTTAACAAACGACTTTTATAACAGTTCAGGTACTCCCCCGCTGCCAACACCTACACCTGTGCCGCCATTCCCTACAGCACTACCGCGACCTGGTTCGTTACTCTATACTGTTCAGGTTGGTGACTCCTGCGATGAGATTCTTTAAGTTCAAATGCATATGGCCGATGCGGGACAAATTTTTAATGATGTTAATCCCAATACAGTGAAAGCGCTTAATAGAGCTCTTGGCCAGGATTGTCATGCAGTGCAACCTGGCATGGTAATCACGCTCTCGCCACAATATCCCCTGGTAGCATTAGGCGGCGTAGTGCTTAAAGTCGAGGCAACCTCACCGCAACAGCCCTTACCGACACCCTTAATCACTATCACTAGCCAACAACAGGCGGGCATTGATTGCTCTAATGGATGCTTTCTGACAATCCGTATTGCTCCAGGTACGCAGATCCGTCTTTTAGTACAAACAGCGTTACCCGTGCGTATTGGCTCCTGGATCTGGGCGCAGGCGATGCTTGCCCGAAAGCAAATTGCTGGATTCGCTAATTACCCCTATGCCGATCCAAATACTTCTCTTAATGGCATGTTGTTGCGGGCCTGTGATCTCCAGGTGGATAATACCCACGACGATAATTCGCCGTCGTGCAGCCAACTGCTGCCCAACACCATTGTTGATGATGGTGGTGCATGGCTCTTCGGAGTCACTGGCCCAGGCTCATTAGATCATTGGCATTATCCCTTACACCTCCCTTCTGGGACACGGGTGCTGCTCTGGCTCTCAGCCGACAGCCATGGGGATTTGAAATTTCAAAAGGGGAATGCGGTATACCGATATAATGTAGCGGCACATGTATATGTACGTGTGTGACCATTCTGGAATTGCAATTGTTGTATCTCTCATGTACACTTGCTCGTGGCAACCTTTCTTTTCAAGCATGTGGTCGTGTTTCTGTCAACTCCCATTGTTTCTCTCAGTTTCGTACACACAATATCTCAAGAGGAAGCACCATTCAGAAAGGAGCAAACTATGTATGTAGCTATACGCCGGCAAAAAATACAACCTGGTTTAATAGATGAGGCGGTACGACTAGTTGAGGACGAGCTGGTACCTATTATCAGTAGTGTGCCAGGATTTGTCGAGTATGACGTTGTTCAAGTGGGAGAGGATGTAGGAATAACCATCAGCGTCTTTGAGACGCAAGAGCAGGCTGAAGAGTCGAACAGAAGAGCGGCGGAGTGGGTCAAACAGCATCTCGTCCCGCTTGCTGCTGGGCCACACGAGATTGTTGCAGTAGGCGAGGTGCGGATTCACAAGGGCAAGCAGGCTGAGTGAGAAGCCTGCTTGCCTTCTTGACCTGCTCAGTTCACCAAGCCTCCAGCGCCGCTGATGGTGATGTATTGTTTACTGATACATCACCATCAGTGGTGGCGGATCCAGCCTAAGCACATCTGATGGAGACATCAAGGGGCGATCCCACTTGTAGAACAGTTTGAAGCCGGGATATTGGATCAACTGCTGCTTATCGAAGATGCGGTAATCACTGATCTTTGCTTCTGGCGCACCAAAACCATCTACGCAGGTGACGACTTCTACCCCTGGCTGAATGCGAATGTTCTGCCAGTCTGGCAACATCGATTCGCGGAATTGGTGGATGATGAGGATCTTGGGAGGCAGGTGCTGGGTGAGCACGAGGTTGGAGAGTTTGTTAATGACCCAGTTGATCTCGGCAGCCCTCATGTGCCCAAATTCGATGCCGGGTGTGGTACCAGGAGGCATGTCAAATTCAGGGTCGAGCGCCAGGTCAACTCCGGGCTGTTCGAGGAAGGACCAGACATTGTTGACTTCGCTCTGGATGGTGCTATGGGCAATCTGCATGTCCATGAAGAAGAGCATTTGATTGGTGTTCGCCAGGTTGCGGTAATGCTCGATGGAGTCGTTCGGCATGCGCGCTCTCCATGTGCCATCCGCCATTGGCGAGGCCTGCGCGACGGGTGTAACATAATCAAACGCGGGTATGACTGGATGTTCTGGATCGAGATCGGCGTACACCTGCGCTTGCTGACGAAGCCTGACAAGTAGTTCATCGTCGGAGTAGGCCCCGATAGGGCCCATAGCTGAGGAGAAAGGGTTTCCATAGTAGACTACCAGGCGATCGGCGGGAAGAGCTATGCTCCAAATCCAACCCTGGGGACTTGCCAGACGGTGCAACAGCACTCTTTCATCAAGTAAGTCTCGCGATGATTGTGTGGTGTTACCGGTTGAAGTAGGATCATTGGACGTTGTTTTTGTGGGTGTAGGTTTTATTTTAGACGCCGCGGTGCCCGTGACTCGTGTTTGTGGTACAGATGATGACGCAGCACAACTTGAAAGAAACAGCAGTGCGCTAATAAGCGCGAAAGAAAGCCAGGAAAGGCGCGCTTGTTTAGCTCTGCTTGAGGGTTCAGGCCAGATCTTCTGCTGCAAATTCATCAATTGCTCCTTGGCAGGATATACGGGTTTACCGCATCCAGGAGGAGATGTCATCGATAAAGATTATCAGTAGTATATAGACACAAAAGGGTAAAGGGACGAACTTTTATTTAGGTTTATGCCAACATTAGGTGTATCATATAGTGTATTGTTGTGTCAATATTAAAGTACATCAGTACATGTTCTCATCAATTAGTAACGTATCAGGACAACTATTTTTCGGGAAAAGAAGTGGGATCAAAAAGAGTCATCCCGAAAAATTCGGGATGACTCTTTTTTAACTTGTTGTTGCTTAGGCAAGTGAAATGAACCTAATTTCCTGCCTGTAACTCACCCAGCTTGACGTTAATTGTCAATTGCTGGTTGCCACGGTAGCTGTGCACAGCTACCGTATCACCAGGGTTATGGGTGGCCAGAGCTTCGCCGAGAGATTGAGTATCGGTGACTTGTGTGTTGTTGATCTGTACAATCACATCGCCAGCCTTCAACCCGGCAGAAGCCGCTGCGCCATTTGGAACTACTTCCGCAACATACGCGCCATGATCAACCGACAGGTTGTCCTGCGCAGCCAGATTTGCATCAACGGTCGCCACACGTACACCAAGGGCTGCTCGGCCAGTATGTGTAACACTGCCAGTAGCGATGATCTGAGGTACGATGGTCGCTACGCGATTTGACGGGATAGCGAAGCCTACTCCGCTGGCCGGTGTATTAAATTCAGGGTCAATTGCTGTCAGGGTAGGAATACCGATCAGGTTCCCCTGCATGTCTACTAATGCGCCACCACTGTTACCAGGATTGATGGCGGCATCGGTCTGAATAGCGTTGGGAATAGTTGCTCCACCCTGGCCTTCAGAGACACTACGTCCAAGGGCACTGATGATGCCATGCGTAACTGTTTGAGTAATGCCCAGAGGGTTCCCAATCGCCATTACTTCCTGGCCTACCTGTAATTTAGATGAGTCGCCGATAGTAGCCACAGTCAGGCCTTTAGATGGTGGGGCAATCTTGACTACCGCGAGGTCATCGGCGGGGTCTGTACCTACCAGTTGTGCTGGGAGATTCGTGCCATCATACAGTGTAACAGTCATACTTTGTGCGCCATTCACCACGTGATTATTGGTGACGATATAGCCACGGCCATCGATAATGACGCCGGAGCCAATTGCACCACCTTGCTGGGTTGTTACATTTACCTCTACTACAGCCGGGCGGACTTTGGCAATCACCGCCTCACGTACGGCTTGTTCATTGTTACCAGTAAGTGGGGGAACGGTTGATTGCGGTCCGGTACCTGGTTGTAATGTTGTTACATTTGAACTTGCTCCGCCAGTAGATGTACTGGTCCTGCCGAATTGCCAACCGGCAAACAAGCCGACACCCAGGACTAACAGGAGTACGAGTGTCAAAGCAAAAATGGCGCCAGAGCGCATGCCAGTAGAACGCCTGGGATTTACAGGCGGTGTCGTGGGTGGCGCTTGCACTTGTCCAGGCAGAGCCTGGTGCGGCGCCGTAACCGGTTGAGTGGGAGCTTGATATGCTACCCGTGATTGATTGTCTCCATAAGGATCTTGCATTGTAGTTAGCCTCCAGCTAAATTGCATACTTCCAAGTTAATTACGTATTTTGTTTGGTAAAGGGTGACACCTTTCATCTGTTGATAGTGTAACCTGTATTTATCAGGAAACTCGCAGAAAATTGTAAAATATTTGTAAGGACTTAGTGCTTGTTTGAGGGAACGGAAACACAATCTTCATACAGATATTTTACACTTTCCATAAGTGTACTTGATCTTTGAATTGTATGATTGTGTCAGGTGGAGTTCAAACTGGCTTCTATATATATCATGTTGTAGCATTATATCTATGCAAAGTGGATAGAAAGATAAAAATCAATGAAGAAAATACTGATTATTGAAGATGAAGCAACTATTGCGCAGCTTGTCAGGCTTTATCTGGAGCAGGCTAATTATCAAGTATTGACGGCCAGCGATGGAGTCGCAGGACTGGAGATGCATGCGCGCGAACGCCCCGACCTGGTAATTCTCGACTTAATGTTGCCGGTGATGGACGGTATGGAGGTGTGCCGTCGTATCCGCGCCTGGGCAAATACTCCTATTCTTATGCTGACAGCTCGTCAGGGTGAAGAAGACCGCATCGCAGGACTGGAACTGGGAGCGGATGACTACCTTGTCAAACCATTTAGCCCACGTGAAGTTGTGAGTCGTGTCAAGGCTATTCTGCGCCGGAGTGCACCGATTGGTGATCAACACACAGAGCAAATAGATGCTCCAATGGAAGCTGTTGGAGTACGCAACGGAGAGTATGCTTCCGCTTACTCTTCGCACAATGGGAACCAGGCTTCAGCTTATGGAGTAGCAGGCAAGAATACTGGAAATTCAGCAGAAGAAATACGTTTTGATGCGCTGCGCATCAGTATTCCCGAAAGACGAGTCGAAGTTCACGGACAGGTTGCATCCCTCACAGCAAAGGAATTTGATTTGCTTGTTACACTTGCCTCGGCTCCGGGACGAGTGTTCACGCGAGAAACCTTGCTTGAACACATTTGGGGATATACGTTCCTCGGTGATGGGCGGACAGTGGATGTCCATATAGGAACGCTACGCAAGAAGTTAGAAGTTGCTGGCGGGCCTGGAACTCCTCACTACATTAAAACGGTCTGGGGTCTAGGCTACAAATTTGATCCTGAGGGTTTGTAGAAAGGAACTTTGCTGGTGGTTACACGTTCCTCGCGCCCAGCGTTCAGCTTGCGAGCAAAACTCGTACTGAGCTATCTGGGCGTCGCCCTGGGAGCCATGCTCTTATTTATCATTGTGGTCACGATGGTGGTACAAAACTACTTCTATACGGCACAGATCGATCAATTTCGAGCGAACGCGGAATATACAGCACAACAAATTGGCCAACAATATCAGCGTGCCGGAGGCGACTGGGAATTTACTGGACCGATCAATCTTGGAGTGCCAGAACTATATATTGTGGTAGACGCGAATGGCCAGTTGCTTGCTACATCTCAGCCCAGGTTTGATATTTTCGCTTTCCAGCAGTCTCTCCAGCAGGCACTACAAGGGCAGGAAGTGCAAGGTAACCTACAAGTTTCATCGGATACAAATAATTCGCTTGCTGGATTATACATTAGCGTTCCAATACGTTATGGAGGTCAACCTACTGGAGCCATAATAGGAGCGCTAGTTCTTGCCGAACGGCTACATTATCCAGCGGGTTTTTCCCCGTACGAGTTTCTGGCAAATGTCGATAAGGCCATACTGATTACAGGTAGTGTGATAGCCATTATTGTGATTATTTTCAGTCTCTGGCTGGCACGGCGGTTAACCAAACCTTTAACATCACTTACACTCGCTGCTGAACAGATGGGAGAGGGAAATTACGCTCAACGAGTAGTTATCCCTAAAGGCAAGGATGAACTTGGGAGCTTGGCATCTAGCTTTAACGCGATGGCCGAGAAAATCGAGTCTGATGTGACTGAATTGCACCGCCAGGACCAGATGCGGCGCGACCTGGTCGCCAATATTGCTCACGACCTTGCTACACCTCTGACGGCTATACAAGGGTTCAGCGAGGCTCTCGCAGATAATGTCATTACCGATCCGCATGCACGGCAGGAAACCGCGCAACTGATAGGTCGCGAAGTGCAGCGTTTGCGTCGACTGGTGAGCGATATGCAGCAGATGACATTGCTTGAGTCTGGACGGATACAACTTGATCAAGAACCACTGGATTTGCATACGCTGGTCGATGAGGTATTGGAAGTGATTCTACCAGAATGCGAGCAGGTTGGCATCTCTTTACGCAATGAGATTGACCCAACGACGCCAGCCGTGCTGGCCGATAGCGATCGCATGACACAAGTCCTGCTGAACTTGCTGGACAATGCCAGACGCTATACCCCTGTGGGAGGAAGGATCACGATTGGAGCCAAGATCAAAGATGGGGAACTGCAAACTTGGCGCCCATCCCCCGAGTATCAGTACGACGAGGGGACACACGCTCAGCACTTACAAGCAGAGGGGGCACAAGCCTGGCGCCCGCAAGGGGAGCCACTACATTTCCGGAATGTGGAAGCGCCTACACGAATGGATATCAGGAATAAATGGCTTACTGTATGGGTGAGTGATACGGGGACGGGCATCAATGCGAGCGACCTTCCTTATATATTTGACCGTTTCTTCCGTAGTGACCGGGCACGTTCCGGTGCGAGTGGTGGTAGTGGGCTGGGCCTTGCCATCATCAAGGCTATTATTACAGCGCATGGAGGAACTATCTGCGCGGAGAGTACACCTGGTAAGGGTACTTGCATCACGTTCACGCTGCCGCTAGCGTAGGAGAGCCTTAATCTCCCTCGCTCAGCTTGTGGAGGAATCCTTTTCTGGGTGTACCGGCAAGGGCGACGCAAGCGTCCCCACCCTCCTCCGCACAACCCCCGCCCCTACACAACCAGGGATGCTAGCCCCCGGTTTGTATTGGAACCGACGCCTTGCCTCTCATTGCAAAATGAATAAGAATAGGGTATGTTTGTATAGCAATGTAGTTTAATACGAATAAGGAACTGCTATGCGGACGAAGCTTTTACCAATATTCCTTTTTCTGTTGCTCATGCTTGCAGCCTGCGGTAGCAATCAGAGCCAGAATCAAGTTTCCTCTCAACATGCAGTGAAAGCTCGAACATGTCTGTCAACTATCCCGATAGCTTCGGGCACTACCGCCAGTGCTTCTTCTCAACCTGCAAACCGGCACATGAACATGGGGCCACATATGAAGATGACCTCATACCGGCCGGTTGCTTCATCCGATATAGCACGCATGAATGCAATCGTGCAAAATGCGCACGTGTGCTTTGACAAGTACAAGGATTACCACCTCGCCTTACAAGACGGCTACCAGATATTCACTCCCAATGTGCCACAGGATATCTATCATTTTGCCAGCGCGCAGAACTTTTCTGAGGCTCAAACGACGTTTGACCTGGCACATCCATCAGCTTTACTCTATAAGAAAGTTGGAGATGGCTACCAGTTTGTAGGTGTGATGTATAGCGCTCCAGCAAGCGTTACTGAAGACCAGTTAAACCAGCGCATTCCACTGAGCACTGCGCCGTGGCATTTGCATGTGAACTTCTGCTTGCCAGCAGGGGATACTGGACAAACGTTGTTTCATGCAAATTCGCTGTTCGGCTTAACGGGTACGATTACGACTCAAGCGCAGTGCTCGAAGTTGGGTGGCACATTTTATGCTTCGATGTATGGCTGGATGGTGCATATACCGCTGTTTGGAAGTGTAGGAGCCGGTTAAACTTGCTTCACATGCACCTTCATATCTTTACCGTTCAGATTTATACTACGACCCCTGCTGCTCAAATCCGTGATAGGCCGCTCCAAGTAGCGCAACTTTAGGATTGAGAATGACATGCACCGGCATTTGAGCCAGCATCTGTGTAAACCGTCCTTTATGAGTGAACGTCTTCATGAATTGTTTGCCATCCAGGTAAGAAATGATGCGTGGTGTTATGCCGCCTCCGATATAAACACCAGTGGTAGCCAGCACTTTCAGGGCAAGGTTGCCCGCTTCGGCTGCCAGGATGGACACAAAAGTGTTGAGTGTAGCAATGCATAGCTCACACGCTTGCTCTTTGTCAAGAGCGTTGTTGACGATGATTGGTGATCGATCCTGTGTTGCTGCTAATTGCTCGGCCAGCCATCCAGGTTCTTCAGCGTAGCCACTGTCTTTAAGAAAGGCATAAATATTGGGCAAGCCTTTACCAGAGCAAACGCGCTCGAAGCTCACATGTGGAAAGCGAGTGAGAAGATAGCGCAGCAGTTCAACTTGAAATGAGTTGATGGGGGCGAAATCGGCATGGCCACCTTCCGAGGTATGCGCGTGATAACGCGAACCATCCCATGTGAGAAAGGCTTCACCAAGGCCAGTACCTGGCGCGATTACAGCGATTGCACCTCTGGAGACAGCTTGCCCCTCATTTATCGTGTGCAGGTCTTGCGATTCCAGGTGAGGAACGGCGTGTGCGATGGCGTCCAAATCGTTCAGCAGTCGCACTGAAGG
>WNFX01036086.1_pt1 | contig 10774 bp, 13 predicted proteins | sample 5400111 | NCBI WGS metagenome assembly WNFX01 (sample SAMN13153363, study PRJNA577476) | soil metagenome | isolation source: 40 cm soil or saprolite under grassland replicate 1 | place: USA:California | collected 2016-06-15
TGCATATGTAGTACGAGTTTATGCACGCCTAGTAGAATTAGGAGCAGAAACACCAGCAAAGAACCCATACGTAGCTGAAATGTACAAGCTAGCATTAGAAGGGAAGCTGTACAGCAGAGCTATTCCATAAAATAGAACAGAAGAAAAAGGCATACCGTGCAATTGGTTGTCAAGTAGGAGATCCGAGCTACTTGTTCGGATCTGCTATATGTTTTCGATTCAGAAGAACAAGACCCACCTGCTCGCATATATACATAGCATAACTATTCAAACGTCTTTTCTTAAGTTATTTACAATCGGCAAACAATATGATAATTAAGCTGAATACGTTTACCCTGACTCTGGCTTAATATACTTCACCACTAGCGACTAGCAACTATAGGCATTAATGCAGCAGCTGTTGGTATAGGATTAAAGATTTGCGAAATGTATGGAATACTCGTTCAATTTAATTTCCAGTCATTGTGTTCTCAATGACTATATATGATGCGACGATAGGACAGTCAGGATCTCTATAAGAATTGCGTACTTCATTTTCGTCCTCCTGTAGAAATCTGAATAAAGAGTTTTGTGAATCTATCTGAAAGACTAATCCATACAGTTGGAAAATAATTCTTCAAGGACTCGATTAGGCTTTCAGGATCTTTAACAAAATATCTTACTGTCTTCCATTCTCTATTACCAATAACGACTCCAGCTTCTATCAATCTAGACATATGCCAGTTGATAGTCGGAGCTGACAAATTCTTGAAATTAGCGATATCACTCTGCGTTGAGCCGGTATGCTCTATCAAATAAATTAGAATATCTCTTGCTGTATCTTGTCTCAAAAATGCAAGGATTAGTTCATGTTGTTCACTTATTACGGTCATTGCATAATAGTATCTATGCTTGTGTTGACCAATTTTCCTGGACTTGATCCGCCCTTCGTTCTCTAGAACATAAAGATGATGTTGAGTGTCTCCCATGGACAGTCCAGTCTCTTTACAGATTTTCCTAAGATGAATACCGGGATTCATTAGAATGTGTTCATAAATGTACCTTCTGTTTTCTGAAGTGTTCTTCTTTGTATCATTGTTCACTCTTCTTATTTGGTACAGTTTTATCTCACCTTTCTAACTAAGGAGTCAGAACAACCTCTACTGCTAAGGTTTGTACCTTTTATGATGCAAAAGAAAACATATGTCAATATATTTTGTGATGCCAAAATTTCACCTTACCATACTTTTTGAATTATGATTATGAAAACGGTCGTCAATCACGGAGCAAGAGATGCACCGCCAGTAAATGGGCTCATTACAATAATTGCAATTACCTTTTACCGTTAATGTATTTCCGCAGTACCTACAAGTAAATTTGTTGTATGAAGTCTCTCCTCGTAGAAAGGGAGTAGTAGATAACAGACTAACGCTTGAAATTGTGATTACTGTTACCACTTAAGCTAGCTTCCTCCTCCTTCAAACATATTTCGTTGTTTAAGTAAATCATAAGGCCACTCTATTGTTTGGCTAGTTTTGATTTGCAGTAGGCACAAAGTGCGTCATATACGTAGAATTGCTTGCTGATATTGTCAAAATCATCCTTGGTAATCTGTCGAAAACCTTCAGCTATTGCTTCTAAGCCTATTGACTCTCGCGGCGGGTCTGTTTGATCGGTATCCGCACCTCTAACAATTTTCGCAAGTTCTTCTAATGCTGGATGTTTCAGGTTATATTTCGACATTATAGCGTCAAAGGAGCACTTTCCATCGTGATGACCAAGTTCTACATTTGGAACATCAAAAGGAATGGCGTTTTGTTCCTTCGCAAACTCTAACACTTTATCAGCAGGAACAAAAAGGAACTCAGCTTCAGAATCCACAAAATTTTTGATTAGCCATGGACATGCTATTCTATCTACCTTGGCTTTCTCCCGGGTAACCCATTTTCTATGTTTCTCGAGCATAGATAGTTCATCTATCTAGATAGAACCTATACTTAATAAATGTTGTTTGTGTCTATGGATATGTCGAATTAAACTCATTTGATCCTGTCGAATAGTCGAAATTCGCAGCCTGTTTGGTAGAATACGAACCCTTAATTACATAGATGGCTTTTCCGTCAACAAGCTTATCCCATGTCGCATTAACGATATTGTTTCTGTGTAGTATGCCTACATCTTTCAGAGTGATGGTGCTATCTCCAATAATTGGAAATGCTGACTGCCCTCTGACAACATCCAATTGCGTCTCTGTTCCAATATTTCCTGATATTATAGGAAGCTTATCAGAAGATACGTTGTACTGAATTCCGTCTAGAAGGACAGTATTGTGGTTTGGGTTATGTACATCGAAAACAAATCTGAGTATTGCAGTATTATCGTTAGTTTTATTCGCGGTAATGCTTTTTATTTTAATTTCCAACGGAGTTACCACCAAGGCGTTCGCAGTTTTAGGGCTCGCCTTATTTCCATTAGTAGGAATAATATGGTTAAAAATCCCGTATGCCACAAGACCCAAAACCACTATTCCAACTGCTATGACTGTAACCACAGAATAAATCAACAGTTTATTCATGGATATAGTATCCTGAATACCTAGGTAGATATTATACTTATATAATGTTAACTAGCCAGTATAATGTAGACGCTCTATGGCCAAGACGAACGAGAACAGGAAAAAGGGCATGAAAGTAGGGGCCGTCTCTTTGTGGCTCCTGTTACTGCTTTCAGAGAAGCCAATGTATGGGTATGAACTCTTGAAAGAACTTGAAAAAAGATTTTCTGGTTATTGGAGGCCGAAGACTGGTACAATCTATCCAGCATTGGATAAACTTGAACAAGATAAGTTAGTTACAAGCCAAAGAGAATTCAGAGAGGAAGGCCCTGATAGAAAGCATTACGCACTGACTGAGAAAGGTGAAGAAGAGCTATCGCAATCAATGTTGCATTGGATAAAGATGATGGGAGTGCTAGAAAAATACCGTGAGATGCATGAAGCCATCTACAGATACAAAAGAAATGATGCAAATAAAAGTGAGCTTTCGAAATTGCTGATAGATCTAGGCAACGGATTGAAGAACGACGATGGCATAGAAGTATCAAGGATTTTTCCATCGAAAGAGGGAGTTGTCATATCGCCTTACGAGCCTATATCGCTCAAATTCTTGTATGCAAAAGAGAATCACAAACTTGAGATTCATATAGAATTGGAATGGGTGCCTCCATCGTCAACAAAATAATGGATTATACTTTTAATACGAAAATATAATATGATCCCTTTATCATTCGAATGGCTTTCTAGAGATGGCAAATTACTCTTAACTGCAAGAGCAACAAGAACATTTGGCTATGGTTTTCTAAGTGTTACTCTATCAATCTATCTTAAGCTCATTGGATACAATGACCTTTTAATAGGCTTAATACTTTCTCTTACATTAGTAAACAGTATAATTTTCACTCTAATAGCTAGCTTCTATGCAGATAGGTTGGGAAGACGAAAAATGCTAATCGTATACGCACTCTTGATGTCTATTTCAGGTGTTATATTTTTTGTTAGCAATAACTATATTCTATTAATTATATCTGCTCTAATAGGAACGATTAATGTAACTGGTTCGGAGACTGGTGCTTTTCTTTCCGTAGAACAGGCCATACTACCGCAAACATTACGTAAGCAGGGAGATTCAATGAACAGACAAAACTCGCTCTTTGCTATTTACAATATGGTTGGTACTTTTGCAATGTCCGGGGGTGTTTTACTTTCTGGTTTACCAGGGATTCTTGAACATCAATATGGATTTAGTCAAATTGAATCCATCAAACCACTTTTCCTTCTTTATAGTCTTTTGGGAATAGGAGTAGCAGCTTGCTACTTGTTACTTTCCAAAAAAATAGAGTTAGGACATACTAATGATAGTCTGAATGGTCATGAAAAGAAGAAATCTCTCCTACAAGCATTATCATCAAAATCAAGAAAAACTGTCGGCAAATTATCTGGTCTTTTTGCTGTAGATTCTTTTGCAGGAGGCGGCCATTGCACAGTTTCATTGAATATAAATCATGTAAAACCGAATCAACAAGCAATACCAACAGGACAAAATGGACCAAATGATTACTAAACTTGGACATTTACTGCTACTCCCAAGTATGCTATGATCAAACAATTCTATAAGAATAATTTATTTTATCTTTGCCTTTCCGGGGAGTGACTTCGGTTTCTCCCAGTGCTTGACAACTACTGCCACCATCTTACCGGTTCTTACCTCTAGTAGGCATATAACATTCTGCTATGTACTTGAGGCTGGGGCATAATTTGTTTCTCCATTTCTAAATTAATTTTCTGTCTGATTAGCTCCCTATCATGTGTTTCATCGCTTTGCATATTATCTGTTTTGTAATTATAGTGGACTATGATCTGATAAATCAGTACCGATAGCAGTACTATTGCAGCTGCTTTCTGGTATCCTCTTCCCGGTAAAGGGTCTATCTTGAAGACATCTTTGATATGTCCTATTAACGGCTCTACGGATATGCTTCTCTAGTTCGATTGAGATTTATATTATAGACTTTGAATGCCATTACAGTTTGTACGCTGATGGTAAGTAATGCAATTGCCAACGATACACCAAATATAATTTGTTTGTTCATACTATATATTAGTGATATATATTAGTGATTTAAGCCTAACATACAGTCTTCGATGTCTACTAGAAAGCTGTTAGGCGTATAGTCTGGTGGTCCCATGGTTACGTTTCCTGCTAATGTTATCTTTTCTGTTGACGCCTTAATACCATCAATAGTATCGCCTATAATACCTGTAGTCGACTTTTCCTTTTCCCAACATTTCTCAAATCTTTCATGAGTGAGTAGTTTGTCTAGTGTTTTAGAATGGAATGTTGACGCATTTTGTGCCATTACACTTTGTGTCACTAAAGTCGTGCTTAACGCGACTATTGTTACAAATAAAATAATTTGTTTCTTCATAGATTATTTCAGATATACAGGACCAGTTATATTAGCACAGCTTTGGTTATACAAATGCCAACCAACTAATATTGCCAAAGGTTTGGACATATTCTGTATCATAAAATTTGATAACTTTGACATACTTTGATTATAAGGTGCAGGTTTATACGTTACTTTGAAATTTTCAATGCCTTTAATTATACCTTTACATACGAGAACTTTTTGTGATGGTGTAAGTTCTGCCAATACTGTCGTTGGTGTAATTAACGATAGTGCCAGTACGAGTCCTGTGTTAGGATTTGCTTACTTAAGTCATTACGACAGGGCTGTTCGTAATTTATAACGGAGATTACTTGCAGACCGATTAATTTCTTAGTGAAAACTGACTATTAATGAAACTTAAGGAAGTTAAGATAGTACCCAATTTGTGTAGAATATAACAAATATTTAGATCGAGAATAGAACTTAAGGAATTGCTTCTGCTAGTCCTCCTGCTGCTCCTACCCCGCCTGCTTGTCCTATTGGTTGCAACCCCTTCTCTTTCAACACTTCATTCAGAATTGTTAGATCGTATATCCCGGATAGGTCTGGTTTCGGTTTTCCCTTTGCCAAGAATCCGATATCGTAAGCATTGTTGGCTGCCTGAAAGAACGATAACTTTAATGGATCATATGTGAATTGTAGTCTTGACCATGATTGCCGCAACTCATTTTCAGGTACCGTTTTACCTGTTAATTTTTGAAATTCAGTATTGAACGCCTTTATTGCTGCGTCTGTATGATTATTTATCCATCTTGTCTCATTAACGTGCGCCGCAAGTAGTTTTTTGATTACATCAGGATTTTGTTGCAAGTAGTCTGTTCTCGTTACTATATTTCCTGTTACAAACTTACCATCTGGTGGCCACAACGTTCTTTCATCTACTAATATTTTTCCGCCTGCTTCGTTGACCAATCTTGCACCCCATGGTTCCGGTACCCATGCGCCATCAATCTGTTTCTTTAAAAATAATGTAAGGATAATTGGATTATCAACGGGTGTCACAGTCACATTCCCTCCATTCTCTTTTGTTTTGTATCCATTATCTTGCAAATACTTTCGAAGAGCAACATCTTGGGTGTTCCCAAGCTGTGGTGAAGCAAATACTTTATTTGCAAAATCCTTAGGGGAGTTAATTCCTGAATCATTTCTCACTACAAAGACAGCACCACCACTGACTGCACCTGAGATTATTCTCAGATCGACTCCCTTCCCTTGAGATGCAACGTAGCCAATTACCGATGGGCCTGAACCAACATATGTGACATCTACCCTCTTTGCTAGAAGAGCTTGAATAGCTGATGACCCTGCGTTGAAAATAAATGTATGTACTTGTATATTGTTTCCGAATTCCCTCTGGAATTCTCCACTCCCAAACCCGATCACAGCTTGAGCATGATTTATGTTAGGATAATAACCTATATTCAAAACCTTCGTTGTGCTTTGAGCCTGTGCAAATCCTATAGCCGGCGTATGTACAAGAACTGCAGCAAGTATTATTGCAAGGGCAACTATTGTTAGTTTTTTTACTACTTTTATATCCATTGTTATTGAAGATTATTTTCCATGAATATTATCCATCCTATGCATGCAATTTTGGAATTTTATATGCAAGTTTCAGGTTGCAAACTTCAGATTATGCGTATTCATCAGGCTTTTGAAAGCTTTCAAAATACGCAAAAGTTTCATGTTGGACGTTGATATGGTGCCCTAGTAATGCGACACTGAAAACAGAAGAGGTGGCAAACCACGTAAGCCGCCGAGAGACAATAGCTGAAACTAAGAATGGGAACAAGAATAATAAACCTGTCATGAAAAGATACTTCATATGCCAGAGATGTTTTTTGTGTGCCTCACATATTGATATAGTGGGTAACATGTACGACTTGCAGTACAAGACGTGTCCTACATGCAATGAGAATAAAATCGTTACCAATCTCGTATGACGAATGCTATCATCTTGAATAAAGAGCAACTCGAGGAGTTGTGTTGGGATTTCTTAGATAATCGTCAAGAGAATGGAACGAGAATAGATGCAACACCCAGACAAATCTTAGTGCATGCAAGTGTATGCAACACTCAGATCTTATTGACGAATGTGAGGCTGCACTTGAATATACTCTACAAATACAATTTGAAAATATCAAGGGTTATTTCATGGAATGAAAGCATCAGCCAAAAATATTTCCAATATAAAGAATGGCAAGACCAGTTAAATGAACGAATGGCATTTGAACGATTTTTGTGGCTTGAATAATTTCTGCTGAAATAATACTGAATGGCTGATAAATTATTATTTTCGAGGCCGGTCGAAACAGGAACAGACCTAGTTGCAATGTACGGATCCGGATCAGCTGCACATCATCAACTTTAGTATAGCAAATCAAAAGGTTTTTTTCCAAACCATATTCATGAGAAATTAATGCAATTCAGAAACGAATGTGAAAAATATGGCAGCGATAAGAAGAAGCAAGAAGTCGGTAAATTTATTTTTATAGGATTAATCGCCTATGGAGGCCTCAGATTTTTCTCTGACCTATTCAATTCGAAGTAAATCCATTTCAGTAATGGACATGTGGGCATATGAAATTTTATTCTACCCTATGTAGTGCTATTCAACTCCAAATCGTGAAAGTTAATGTGGTGCAGGAACATGTTTTCTAAACCAATGTTACCATTCGCCTTTGCCCCTTAGATATCTGATCATTAGGCTGATTCGAAATATTCCCTAAAATTTTAAATAATCTCCTGAACTGGACTCCACTATAAGTCAATGACTGACCTTGCTTCCATTATTATTGCTATAATTTCGCTTGTTATAATCTGGGCAATTGTTTCCATTCCTGTTTGGATATCAGCTAAAATATTAGCCTCACGCCGCGCAAGTTTTGGACGTGCAATGTTGGTTACGGCTGCAGGACCGATAGTTTATGCCTTGGTTCTTATTATTTCAACTAGCTTCAGCTCACTAGCTGTTGGAAATCGGTTGTCACTAATAACGTCGCTTGGAGTAGTTCTGGCATTCTTGGCTTGGATTTATGTATTCAAGAGAGGCTTTGAAACAGGTTGGATTAGGGCAGCGGGAATAGCAATCTTTGCAATAATTGTATTTGTCATCATAGGTGTTTTTATTGCGTTAGTTACACATCTTTTTGTACCTAACGTCCCTCCGATAATAACAGCACAACCGTTTCAATTAGTATAAAGTTTGATTAAGTTACATAGTGATTACTTTTGTTAATCACTAATGTGAACTAATCATTCGTTTTATCATTTAAGAGTAGCGCGCGTATGAGGACGGCTTTCCAACTAACATCAGTATGTTCTCGAAAGAGATTGAAGTTGAGGAGATTCTCAACTTTCAAACTAACTTGTGAAGTATCCATATAACCTAGCCGGTCAGTATTACCTATTTGTGTGTTTTCGCCTCTAATACTTGATATGACATAGTAACTACTACTTGAAGGAATCAGCATAATCCTTTGCAAACTGCGCAAATAATATTGGTCTTCGTCCTGTAACCTGTTCAACTACAGTAGTCCTTTGCGATCCGTAACCCCCTGTAATAAAATAATTGAATCCCTCAATCACGGCATCAATAAGCCAATGCTCAAAACCAATCTGTTTCAATCCTTTCCTAGCATCTTCTTCTGGGATATCTATATAGGATATTTTCTTACCGGTTTCTTTGGAAAGGATTTCTGCTGCTTGGGTATAGTGTAGTGTAACCTTACTCTGGAACAATTTCCCAAACTTTACTTCGTTGTTTGCCTCCAGTTTCAGAAATTCTTTTGCATAGTCCCTCAATATCGGGATCTGTTATGCAAATGTGAATAAAACCTGATTTCCAATATTCAAAGTTATCTTCTATACGTCTTTCTGCCTTTGGCTCAATATATTCAAAGATTTCAAAACCTACTTGATTGGCTGAACTTAACCAGACCACTCGCATTTTCTTCAAAGCTGGACCATCATATCTACTAGTAGTAGCAGCTATGCGGGAATGAATGGTCAAATGCCAATGATGCTCGATTTGGTGAAAATTCAGTCAACGATTATAGTAGGATCTCTATTGGGGCATGTAGTATACGGAGCAGTATTAGGCTCAATCCTAGCAGTCCTACTAGTGAAGACAAGGACAGGACGAGAAAAGATTACCAGATAGAGTACACGCATATTTATTTATCTATTAATTTCAATGGATTTGGTGCGAGACTAGCTAAAAAATGATTTTTTGAAAAAAGAAGGATCACGAATTCGGACTAGAATATTTTATTGGTTTTTACTCTACAAATACCTGTCCCAGGTTGTGAAAATCAGACTCCGATCTTCAGTCAACGTAGAATTAATTTAGATCAGTATAATGCAGCCAACTCCTGTAATGCTAAAGAAAGGAAAGGTGTTATTAGTTACTCTATCCTCGCTTGTAAACAGAGTAACTTTCCCCTGTGCGATCTCGTCAAATATAAGCCGAGCCTGTTTGGGAATGCGATCAAAGTCACCTGTTAATTATGTAACATTCTTGTATCCATTTTAAATCTTTTTTCAACTAGTTGATTGTAGGGACTTCCCAAATGTAGCATCAAGCCATAATACTATCAGGTTATCCAGCGGGGGGTTCAAAGACTTATCCAAAAACATATCAGTACCATGGCTACTACTATCTTGATACAAATTCAGTTTGTTGCCACAATTTATCTCATTACAGAGGGTTTGAGGATCGCTGCCTGCAACTGGATCTTTACCAGCTGTCGCCATATAAATTGGATTTACATATTTTCTGATTGAATCAGACGTGATTACCCCCTTGTAATTTAGGCCGGGTGACAGAAGTACAACTGCCTTTATTGAGGGATCTGATGCAGCATAGTTCAATGCTACATTTGCTCCAATGCTCGCGCCTACTATAGCAATATTATTCGGGTTGATACCCTTTTGCGTTACGAGGAATTGCTTTGCCGCTTTTGCATCTAGTACCATCTTGCTAAAATCATTTGGAGTAAATGATTGAAATGATATCGCTTTTCCGTTTTGATTAACACTTTCGCCATGGCCTCTTAGATCTATAGATAACACGGCATAGCCATTAGTACTATTGCTTAAAGTAGATGCAAATGGGTTCCAATCATTTCTATCGCGGCCCAGCATATGCAAAAGAATAATCGCATCTGTAGAAGTATTCTTATTGGAGGAAGAAGGAGAGTAATATGTCCCCACTATTAAGACTTTGTCATCGGTGAGAAATGTGACTTTTTGTTCTGCTGTGTCTTTACTATTAGGAGCTGGTTGTGCAAAAGTAATAAGATTAGCATCGCTGATACCAGATAAATGGAGAGGACCAATACCGCTAATGATCATCGTAATTATACCTATAACAGTGAATACTATTGTTCTCCTTTGAATCATATTAATATTATACCTGGCTTGATCTCATATAAAATAAATGTTCTTATACAATGTACAAAAATATGTGTGCGAATACTGTCAGATTCGATGGTGTCAACCTACTTTATAATGGGGGCCGCCTTTAGACATCCCTACCGAATGAGGTATGGAGATAAGACTGTCATTGCTACCAATGCTATCATTATTAACGAAACTAACTGCGACACATTTTTGAATTTGTTTGACTTTGAGCCTAGCCTTTTTTCAATTAGAGAATTGTAAAGTTGACCGCCATCGAATGGACCTATAGGAAGCGCGTTAAAAATTCCGACATTAAAATTAACGAACATTAACCAGTACAACAAATTGGCAAGTGGAGCAAAAGCGGATCCGAGAACGCTTGACT
>WNFX01006858.1_pt1 | contig 10768 bp, 6 predicted proteins | sample 5400111 | NCBI WGS metagenome assembly WNFX01 (sample SAMN13153363, study PRJNA577476) | soil metagenome | isolation source: 40 cm soil or saprolite under grassland replicate 1 | place: USA:California | collected 2016-06-15
GTCTTTCCTTTATCTCTTAGTACAATAATCACTGTATTCAATCCATCAGAGAAATCATGGGTGATTACGGCTACAGCAACAAAAATTCCAACTGAATGAGAAATCTGAAAAGCAATCCCTATAGCAATTCCATCAAAAAAGCTGTGAACGGACAAGCTTCCCGCACCCAGGTTTCCGCTTTTTTTTATTTGCATTTCCTTAGAATGAAAATGCAGCAATGCCATCCTGTCGAGAATCATGTAAACAAGAAAACCAAGTGCTGCAAGAGCGATTATGACATCCGATTTATAATACTTATTACCGAGTGCCAGCGATTCGGGCAATAAATCAAAGAAGCTGACTGCGATAACCGCACCAGCACTGAAACCTAAAATTAAATGCTGCTTATCTTTAAAACGCAAAGCAAACAATCCCCCCATCAATGTTGAAAAAAAAGTTATAATCGTGAATGCAATAACCATTATTCAGCCTGTGTTTTATTCTATCTGTTTCTAAGTGTTTCGGAGTGCACGGCGCAATATCAATAAAAGCATAATGATTTTCAAGAGTAGTCCTTTAAGGTTGTTTTGAATTATGTTTTTTATTGGCTAGAAAAATTTGGTTTTAGGGCAGGTAAGATCGTAGCATCCACGCCATTTTCTCGTGCTGCTGCATGATCTTGGTCAATAGGTCAACTGTGCCGGCATCATTTAGTTTTTCTGTTGAGGCAATGCTTTTTCGTATGATATGTATGATGATTTCATGATCATCTGTAAGATTTTTTACCTGCTCATTCTGCTTAGTTGTATAATCCTCTTCTTCCAGGTTGGCAAGCTTTAAAAAATCTTTTAGCCGGCCTTCAGCATGATGACCTATCATTCGGATACGCTCAGCAATTTCATCGATCATTTCTGCCAGCTCTTCGTATTGTCCTTCATAAGATTTATGCATCTCCATAAAATTATCGCCCTCATAATTCCAATGATAATTTCTTGTCTTCGTGTAAAGAATATGCTCATCAGCTAATAGTCTGTTCAATATTTCGGCAATTGTCCTGCTATTCTTGTCTGTGAGACCGATGCTTGCTTTCATAAAAATATTTCTCTAAAGTTACAAGTATATAATTAAGTCCTCCGGGTTTGCAAAACCCTGGGTATCATAATTTCTAACTCACTTCAGCCTATTCCTGTAATTTCGACCTCGGTCAATAACCAAAACAAATATGCCAAACATTATTCAAAGAATCGGATCAAACAAAACTTCCGTTCAACAATTATATGACTCAATATCTAGTACTACAGGGCTCTCCAATTGGTGGACAAAAGATGTAAGCGGAGAATCGAAGATCGGAAGTGTAATCCAATTTCGTTTTTCCAAAGGCGGTCCCGACTTTGAAGTTATAGATATGCAAAACTTAAAACGAGTTGAATGGAAATGTGTCCAGGGACCGAAAGAATGGATCGACACACATATCGAATTTGATATTTTAAATGAGCAGGATGAAATTATTTTGCTGTTTAAGCATTCCGGCTGGAGAGAGGAAGTTGAGTTTATGCATCATTGCAGCACGCAATGGGCTTATTTTTTAATCGGGTTAAGAAGATTCCTGGAAACCGGGGAAGAAACTCCTTATGGTAAGAATTTCGAGCCAATCAGTAATTGGTCAAAATAAGGTCATACACCGTAAGTCTATTCTTTGGATGTTTTCAACAAAAAAAATCCCTACTAAAGAGCAGGGAATTTCATAGATGATTTCGAAGGGAATTCGTGATATTGAATTCAACTTATTTTTTCATAAGGTAGTTCTTAAAAACGGGAATCGGATCTATACAAAGTTCTATTCTATTCTTTTATTGCATTCGTGATACCCATGAATTTTAAGATCCCATCCTGGGCTGCTTTAATTATAAGAAACCTGGTTGTTCAAAAAATCGGTAATAAATGGTTTCTCGTTTGTCAAAGAAGATAGATGCATTTCCAGCATCAGATCGATCACTGACTGGAGCATGGGAAATTTTTCTTTCAGATGGGTAGATATAACAAGGAATGCTATTTTGGCTTTGTCCTCATTTATCAGAGCCTGGTGTGCAATGTTTTGAATTAGATTTTCCATAGTGTTTTGATTGAGAACGCAAACATACAATGAGAATACGCCGTGCTTTTTTAAAATAGATGAACCATTCTATAAAACCGATGAAGATCATGTAACAGGAGTTGGGATTAAATTTGAACCAAAAACATTAGTAGATGTACGAGAGAAAATCTACGTAAAAAAATAAAATGCTCATTACCTCAAAAACTTCATCCGTTTATCTACCCGGACAAGTATTTCTTTTTCCGGGAATACCTGTATGTAGGCCTGCTTCCTTCAAACCAAGTCTTAGTTTATTAAACAGATTTGATAAAACCATATTAACACCGCCGCTGTATCGGGAAGAAAAGTTCCCGTATCTGTATCATTAAGTTTTACTTTTATGTTATGTAACCTCCATCATCTGTCTGCAAGGGAATTTCAATTTGTGCCCGCAGGATTGTATTGACAATAAAAGTTAACAATATAAATAATCTACCCGCAGAAAATAATTTGTATTCAAAATTCAAGTAAGCCTATTATAAAATCAATAATTTTATACAAACGGTAAAGTCTGATTGTGCATTTTTCACTCAAGACAGAATTTTCAGTAGCTTGAAATATCAATGAACACATGCCTAAATAAATCTTTTATGAAGCACATGAAATCGTTCGTCCTGTCGTTACTATTTTTAGTATTTACCTGCATAAATGTTGTCGCGCAAAAAACAACAATGCTTCCGCGCAATGTACCCGAAGCAGAAGGTGTTTCGTCAAACGATATCATCCAATTTTTGGATGCGGTTGCAAAAAGTAAAAACGAGTTTCACAGCTTTATGCTGCTGCGGCATGGTAAAGTAATTGCAGAAGGCTGGTGGGACCCATACCGGCCGGATCTTAAACATACTTTATATTCCTGCAGTAAAAGGTTTACAGCCACTGCCATTGGTTTTGCTGTACAGGAGAAAAAACTTTCCTTAAATGATAAAGTGATTTCTTTTTTTCCCAACGATTTGCCTGATACAATGAGCAAGTATCTATCGGAGCTTACAGTAAAAGATGTTTTGATCATGTCTGACGGAATGGAACCGGATCCATCTTTTACTGTTGCATCAAAAGATACTAACTGGATCAAGGGTTTTTTATCAACTCCCATTCTGCATGAACCGGGCACCGTGTTTTTATATAATTCTTTAGGGACGTACATGCTTTCTGCCATTGTGCAAAAAGTAACCCAACAAAAAACACTGGATTACTTAAAGCCAAGATTGTTTGATCCATTGGGCATAGGCGGTATGGATTGGGAAACGGATCTGCACGGTATCAATACGGGCGGTTGGGGATTAAGACTGAAAACAGAGGATATGGCAAAATTTGCCGAATTGTTTTTGCAGAAAGGAATGTGGAATGGTAAACAAGTATTACCTGCCTCATGGATTGAAGAAGCAAGCACGATGAAGATCATGCAGGATCCAAATGCACTGCAGTCAAGGAAGGATTCCAGCGATTGGCTGCAAGGATATTGTTACCAGATGTGGCGGTGCAGGCATAATGCTTTTCGCGGTGATGGGGCGTTTGGACAGTTTATGATCGTAATGCCGCAGCAGGAGGCGGTGCTGGCCATTACAGCGGAAACACCGGATATGCAGGATGAGATCAACCTGGTATGGCAATATTTGTTGCCGGCTTTTAAAAAGACCAAGTTACCGGTGGATGCTGCGGCTGTTACAAAATTGAAAGAAAGAATTAAAAAATTAGCATTACCATTACCACAAAAAAATACAGAGCTACTTACAGCAACACTCAATGGAGAAACTTTTATCGCTTCATCCAATGATCTGCATTTGCAAAATATCTCTTTCAGTTTTTCAAATGACCTGTGCCGCGTAAAATTTCAAGCCGATACAGCAAACTATCAAATTACTTTCGGTGGAGGCAAGTGGCAGCCCGGTGAAACCAACATGCCCGGGCCCGCATTAACAGCAGGCGCCATTGAAAATACCAGCATGATCTATCCTGCAAAAATTAATGGAGGCTACACATGGAAAGATGTCAATACACTTGAACTGGTATTGCGGTATATTGAAAGCCCACATACCGAAACATTTACCTGTCATTTTCATGATAACAAGCTTACCATGGAAGCAGAAAGAAGCCTGGATTTCGGAAAAAATAAAATAGTGATCGAAGCGGAAGGAAAGTAAATATGTTGACGCAATATCGATTTATGCGCAAAAGAAAAGTCTATATTTTTTTAATCCTCGTCATTTTAAATCATGCTTCGAATCCTGATCAAATCTTCAATAAAATTAATATCGTACGGGAAGTGCATTGATTCATTAATTTTCTTCGTCCAATTGCCTGAAAAGATCAGTGTTCAATTTCCTGTTTAAACGATTAACGATACTGTCAAGAGCAGTTTTTTCTTTCACTCTCCTGAGCATTACGTTTCTTGCCCTGTCAGAAATAACCCAATTCATTGATATGCTTTCAACTGTGTCTTTTCTGTATAAATTAAAAATCAAATAGCTGTTTCTTTCTTTATTTAACTCTTTGAGGTAATTGATAAGTCTTGCATCATTTACACTTGTCTGGCTATTGAAACTTCCTGCAAGAGTAAGTATGGGCGTGGCCAGGTCATTCAGCGTTGGATGTATTTTCGTTGAACCACTGGATACGGAATAGGGTGTGTTGGAAAGATGCAGAACATAAAACTGGAATTTCCTGATTGTTTTAGATAAGGTATCAGTAGAATCAATGGCAATGCGATTTAATTCCAGCAACATTTCATGAACTACTCCCGCGCCTGAGTTATCAAAATATCCTCCATCAACAAAATAACTATCGCCCAATTTTCCTCCCGGGCTCATATAAGGAAAACGGGCGCCCAGAACCATGGCTGTACTTATCCTCATCATCTTCCCGGCAGGGACCATGCTCAGTGCATCCACTCTTTTACCAAATATCCGGCTGGTATCTATATACGTTGTATCGCTTGATCCACGTGCTTTTTTACGGGTGATCTTTACATCTGAACTATCAATATTGATCGTGCTTACAACACCCGGTCCTCCATCATTTACTTTAGTGGTGTTGATACAAAGAGCGGGAAGCTGGTTTTGATCCGTGGGTATAAGCTCCGCAAAATCTCCGCTGATCATTTTACCCATGTATGAATCTTTTTCCGAAGGATTGTCCATTGCAATTTCCAAAGCGGCCGCACGATCGCCCCAGCCCGGTATGAAACCGAAAACAGGTTTTATAATATCAGGCCCCAGCATTCTTGCCAAAGCATAGGATAAAAAATCATTGTCCAGGTACCGGGTGCTGAGAGTATCCGTTTTTAGTCGCGGATAAGTTTGCTGAATTTTGAGTGCAGCTAAAAAACTTGTATTGCCTACACTGCCTCCCGAAGCACCTGAAAGACAAAAAAGATGATCAGAAAAAAAAGAACGATTGGACGTATTTGAATACCTGGTTTGTTCATGCAACCGGCCAAGCACTACGGCTGCCCAATAACCACTTCTGGAAGCGCCTCCATCAGCCAGTGTAAAAAAGACGGGATAATGATCTGATGAATCGATCGCAGCCCGATGCCATTTGATCCAGCTTTCCAAATAACTTCTAAATCCCGGTCTTTTAATATAGGGTTGTCCTGTCTTTGGTTCAATAGATTTTAATCGTACCGGATGAATTTCAAAGATGAAACCGAAAATAATGATCAGGCCAATAAGCAAAAAATTGAAATTGATATTTTTTTTATAAGAAGCCAGGGCGATTAAGTTCACAATGCCGACCAGGATGCCAAAAGCAAGAAGCACTAAGGGAAAACTCGTTAGCTCTCTGGCAAAAGGAAGATGATTTATAGCGAGGATGTAACAAAATAGTGCAAGAAATGAAAGAATGTTAAAAACAATAAAGATTGGTTTTTCAAAATTTATATCAAACCCCTGGTATGCGCCGGAGAAAGCCCAGTTCAAATATTTCTTTCCATAAAAATTACTACTAGTTCTAACTCTTGATTTAGCAGTGGGATGATTATCATATAAAGGATGCCGGGCGATCACTAAAAATAAAAACCCCAGCTGAAAAACAGGAAGCGTATATAACAATATCTCTACTTTTTTATATTGCCATCCAATAATAACAGCAATGCAGGAAAGAACAATTAATATTCTTACCATGTTTCGGATCAGGTTCAATCTCTTCCATCTTACCTTGTTTATTGGTAACAATGTAAAAGAGCGTTCAATGTAGGAGTAAAAAAATATGTAGATTATGAAATCAAATGCTGCAATGGCCCATGCCCAGGCGTTTAATTTATGCTTTATATCATTGATCAAAAAAGCGGCTAACCAGAGAACAAGAAAAATACAAAAGCCAAGCAGTCGTGGAAAATGAAAAAGAACCCAGGGGGCTTTTTTGTAAAGATCCTCCCGGTTGTAAGCAATAATGCGGGCTGTATACCAGGTTGTCGTTACCCAAAATATGGTTGCCAACACAAGATAAACGCCGGTTGCCCAACTGTTTTTCCCATCGGTGCTTTGATAGATTACATCCTTTCCCTGTGACAGGTTAATAAATATAAATAACGCCGCAACCAGGAAAATAATTCCCGGGAAAAAGACATAGGCAGCTTTCAAAAAATAGCTAAACTTGGTAAATAATGAGCCGGACGGTTTGCTGGATAATTGATTTGCCATGTAATATGGGTATTAAATTTTGCTTACATTACTAATTCTCTTTTATAAAGTAAAGGCTTTAATAAACTACAAACAACCGTGTTTCCACGGTAATTCCGGCAAGTTTCTTTTTATTCATTATTAAGGCAACTTCTGAAGAGGAAGAATGTTGAAAAGAACAAGGTCACAGAGTCAAACGTACAGGGGAAATAAAATAAATCTTTACAAAAAATTCTAACTTCAGTTCATAATAATCATTGTTTTCATCGTCACGTTAAACAGATTCAATTATGAAACACCTTTTGACCTCTGAGCAAATTCAATACTATCAAACCAATGGGTTCATTGTTATAGAAAATTTTTTGTCGCAGGATGAACTGGAACATTGGCGCAAGGCAGTTACAATGGCTGTTACTAAAAGAGCTGGAATAAAAATACCAGGCAAAGAAATAAAAATCGGTGAGGCGGATGGTATTAATGAAGATGCTGACTATTTCGGAAAAGTATTTGACCAGCTACTCAATCTTTGGCAAACTAGTGAAGAAGTAAAAGAACTAATGCTGGATGACCGGATCGGAAAGATGGCAGCCCAATTAGCAGGTGTTGATGGCATCAGGATCTGGCACGATCAGGCTTTAATCAAACGACCCTGGGCAAATCCAACGGCCTGGCATTTGGATACTCCATTCTGGTCCTTTTCTGACAGGAAGGCAATTTCAATATGGGTTGCGCTTGATAATGCCACTCTGGAAAATGGTTGTTTATTTTTTATCCCGGGTTCTCACAGGCAAACAAACTTTGATAAAATAACTATTGGGAAAAATATGGATGGCATTTTTGACGTTTACCCGCAATTAAAAAATACAATGCCGGTTGCTGCGCCAATGAAAGCTGGCAGTTGTTCTTTTCATAATGGGCTTACTGTCCATGGTGCCAATGCGAATATGACCAACGGATTTCGCCGTGCCATGACCTGCGCTTATATGCCTGAAGGCAATGTATTCAACGGTGAACCCAATATTTTACCGGACGCTTATTTAAAAAAATTAAAGATTGGAGATCCATTGGATAATGATGAGCAAAATCCGCTTATTTATCATACTCCTGTTAGAGCCTGAACGATTTTAAAAAATGTATCGGACAAGGCGAGGTTTACTAATTTCATTTCTGTTAATGGTATCTATTGTCTTTATGAAACCTAACTAATCTCAATTAAACAAAAAGTTTTGAAGAGAAGAACTTTTATAGTACAGGGAACTATACTAACAGGGGGCTTTCATTTCGGAAAATTCTTACCATTTCATAATAGTACCAATCCTTCGGGCAAATCACTCTATTCAATTTTTAAAGATCCCGAAGCTATTTATCACCCTTTTGTTCGCTGGTGGTGGAATGGAGATAAGATAGAACAGGATGAATTAGCAAGAGAACTTAGATTGCTGAAGCAGGCAGGCATCAGCGGCGTTGAAATTAACCCGATCAAATTTCCTGCAAGAACGAATGACCTCGGCAAACGATCTGTTCAATGGCTGAGCGATGAATGGATCAAATTATTACAATTCAGTTTTGCGGAAGCAAGATCATTGAGTATGACCTGCGATCTGATCGTTGGATCAGGATGGCCATTCGGTGCAGAATGGCCGGAAGGAGAAGAACGTTCACAGATCGTAGTGGTCGGGAAAAAATTGCTCTGGGGGCCATTGGATTACGAAGTATCCTTGTCTGAATTATTTAAAGAAGCTGATCCGCCTATTTCTTCTCCTTTCCAGGACAGAAAAATGGAAATGCTCTCTGTTAAACTACTTCCATCGATTGTCAACAATATCGAAGATGTAAAAGATCTTTCGGACCAAATACCTTCCGGATATATAAAATGTAAAATCCCGGAAGGGAAATTTGTTCTATATGCTTTGGTAAAAATTGATGGATTTATGCAGGTCATCCAGGGAGCTCCGGGTGCAACAGGCCCTGTGCTGAACCATTATAATGAAGCAGCAGTCAAAAAATATCTCGCACACATGTCGTCTGCGATACAGCAAAAACTTGGGCCTTTATCACCACATATCCGTTCTCTTTTTACTGACAGCCTGGAATTGGAAGGCGCAAACTGGTGTGAAGACATGCAATCAGAGTTTCAAAAAAGAAGAGGATACGACCTGGTGCCCTGGCTGCCATTTTTATTATACAGGATAACGGCCATGGGAAATACAGTGTTATTTTATTATGGAGTAGAATATAGTGCAGATTTTAAGGAAATGATCCAGCGCATGCGATATGATTTTGAATTAACAAAAGCTGAATTGCTCAAGGAAAGATTTTTCAATCCTCTTATCTGTTGGTGTAAAGAAAATAAGGTACAGTCGCGTGTGCAGGCTTATGGAAGGGGATATTTTCCATTGGAAGGCAGCTTCGATGTGGATATACCTGAATGCGAAACCTGGATGAGGCGGGGCCTGGGAACTGAAATGAATGAAAAGGATTACAGGATTGGAAGAGCTTACACGATGGTTAACAAATATGTTTCTTCCGCAGCCCATCTGAAAGGGAAAAAACATATCAGCTGCGAGGAGTTGACAAATATTCACATGGTGTTTAATGAAAGCCTGGAGTTAATGAAAATAGCAGGTGATCAAAGCATCATTTCAGGTGTTACACATTCTATTCTTCATGGGTTTAATTATTCACCACCCGAAGCTTTATTTCCCGGCTGGGTGATCTATGGGTCATTTATAAATGAAAGAAATCCCTGGTGGAATTATTTTCATCATTTTACTGAATATAAAGCCAGACTATCTGCAGTATTGCAACAGGCAACTATGTTTGCCGACATTGCTGTCTTACCGGCCACGGCAGATCTGTGGAGTATCTATGGGGCACAAAATGACCCCTTCCCGGCCGTGATGCACCCAGTTTGGCAAACACGGGTATGGGAATCAATTCATCAAAATGGAAATAGTTGCGATTATCTATCTGAGCACGTAATACAGGATGCGGAAATAAAAAATGGTTATTTACATTATGGGCCGAGAAAATACCATACTATCTTCCTTACGCAGGTAGAAAGAATGGAACCTGCCACCGCAAAAAAATTATTTGATTTTGTTCTATCAGGAGGAAGAGTTTTTTGTGTTGAAGCTTATCCTGAAAAATCCTGCGGATGGAAGGAGCATCAGCAAAAAGACGGGGAGGTGAAAGATTGGATAAACAAAATGAAAGACTATCCTGAAAGGTTCATCCTTTTAAAAAAACCGTATAATAATTTTGCAGGTTGGTTTAATACGATCCAGGAACAATACAAGATCATTCCGTATGTAAAAATCAATTTACCAAATTCGTTCGTAACACAGGTGCGATACCAGGCCGCCGATGCTGAAATGCTCTTGTTCATTAATTCAAACATGAATAATAGTTATGAAATCAAGATCGATCCCTCCTTGGATATCATTTCCGGCAAGCAAGGCTGGATATGGGATGCAGAATCTGGTGAAAGATACCGGCTCACTACAAATGCAAATTCTATTATCCTTGATATGGGTCCTGCTGATCTGAAATTGCTTGTTTTTGATCGAGAAAAAAAAGGCCCTTCATACAAACCAATAGCGCCGGGCAACAAGCAAGCTATTGAGTTAAAAAATTCCTGGTCAGTGACCGGGCATCATATAAATGGCACACTTATAAAAGAAGAAATAGATAAGCTGAAAGATTTGAAAGAAACTTCCAGATGGGTACATTTTTGCGGCAACATTATTTATCAGACTAATTTTGAGATAAGTACCCATAGCAAAATCGAATGGTTGAACCTGGGCAAAGTGTTTGGCGTTTCAGAACTATTTGTCAATGGAGTAAATGCAGGAACTAAATGGTATGGAAGACGTATTTTCCATGTTGAAAGATTTCTAAAAAAAGGAAATAATAATATTGAAATTAAAATAGCGACAACAATGGGTAATTATCTAAAAAGTTTGACCGATAACCCCATTGCGCAGTATTGGACAAATGAAGGAAGAACAATTCAGCCACTGCAATCTATGGGTCT
>WNFX01006859.1_pt1 | contig 10768 bp, 7 predicted proteins | sample 5400111 | NCBI WGS metagenome assembly WNFX01 (sample SAMN13153363, study PRJNA577476) | soil metagenome | isolation source: 40 cm soil or saprolite under grassland replicate 1 | place: USA:California | collected 2016-06-15
GGGCCCAGCCGGCGTCGTGAACGGACTTGGCCAGCCGGGTGCGGGCGAGGCCGGATACGGCTAGGTCTTCGGCGTAGGCCGCTTGGTTTTCGCGGACCAGCCGCAGAGCTGCCTTGTGGGCGTGATCGAGCCGGGTCTCTCGTACCTTGCGGTGTACGGCCGCGACCCGGCGCCGTGCTTTGGCCCGGCTGGCCGAGCCCTTGGCCTTGCGGGACAGCGCCCGCTGCGCGCGGGCCAGGCGCCGTTCTTTCGCGCGCAGGAACCGTGGATTAACGATGATCTGCCCATCCGAGGTGACCGCGAGGCGGCTCAATCCCACGTCGATGCCGGTTTCGCGGCCGCAGGCAGGCAGCGGCGCGGTCTGGCGTTCCACGACGAACGAGGCGTAATACCGGCCGTCCGGTTCACCGATCACGGTGACCGAGGATGGCGGGCTGGGCAGCGGCCGCGACCAGCGGAGGTTGATCTCGCCGACCTTCGCCACATACAACCGGCCGCTGTGGAGGGAGAACCCGTTGCGGGTGAGGCGGATCGACTGGCGGCGGTGCTTGCGGCGGAACACCGGGTGCCCGATCTTGCGGCCCCTGCGCTTGCCCGTCAGCGAATCGAACCAGTTCCGGTACGCCCGCCGGGCGTCGTTGCACGCCTGCACGAGCGCCACCGATGGGGCCTGGGCCAGCCACTCCCGCTCCGCGGAGAGCTTAGCAACGGTGATCACCCGCCGCTGTACCTCACTGTCGCTGATCTTCTCCCCGGCCGCGTGGCACTCATCCCGCAGCCGCAGGCAGTCGTTGTACACCGCCCGGGCGCAGCCGAACGCCCTGGCGAGCGCCTGCCGCTGCCTGGGCGAGGGGTACAGGCGATAGCGGTACCGGACCAGCACAGCACCAGAACCTACTGCCGGCCCATGACAGCCGGTGACGATCACTGCTGTGGCCGGCACGTGGTTTCCGTCCCCCAGGTTCGTCTGGTCTCTTGTGACCACATACCGACGAGGGTGCTGACCAGGGAACACATCCGCCACCTGGCCAAGGTATCCCGCAACGTTTACCGCGACTTCGGCGCCACCCTCGCCGAATGCAACGGGCAAGACCATCACCTGCACGCGCAGGCCGGGTACCCGCCGAAGGGTACCCCTCTTGGCGCTGGGCTCCCTCTTACCTCGCCACCTCTAGTGGTAGCGCACCGCCGTCGATCATCAAGCAGTACGTCGAGCAGCAGGGACACCCGGCGGCTAACCCGGCCCGAACGCCGGGGGCCTGCGCCGCCAGGGAACTCCGGTCACTAGTAATGCCGTGCCCGCCGGGTGCCGCCGGCCGGGGCCGCTCAGCCGGGGTAGGTGGCGGCGCTGCCTGCGGTGATGTCGCGCCACGGCTCACCGAGACCGACCGAACTCTCCAGCCGGCCGCCTGACACCACGTAGAGAGAGTTCTGCGGGCCGGCGGCGGTGATCGACGCCATGCCCGGCTGGGGGCTCTTGGGGATCGGCAGGTCCCCGTTGACCGGCACCTCCCAGAGCCGGGTGCCGTTGGCAGACTGGGTGATCGCCAGCAGGTGATCTTCGTCGTACCAGGTCAGGGCGGTCGGTCCCGAGATTCCGGGAGCGAGCGGCACGGCCTGGGTGATGAAGACGGCGCCGCCGCTGCGCGTGATCGCCCCGACCATCATGTGAGCGCTGGCGCCCCGGCCGACAATCAGGGCGATCCGGACCCCGTCCGGGGCGACCCTGAGCCCGGTGACCGGGCCCAGGCCGATGGGCAGGCTGACCGGCACCGGCTTGCCCCCGGAGGCCGCTGGTATCACCCAGACGCCCGGCTGGCCGTTGACCCGGCCCGCGACCCACAGGTCGCCCGCACTGTCCCAGCTGGGCACGGAGAACCGCGTACCGGTGAGCCTGCCGTGCAGGCCCCCCACCCTGGCCGGTACGTGCTCCTTCGCGGCCGCGGCCAGATCCTCGGTGTAAACCGTGGTCCCGGCGATGCCGGCCAGGTAGTGGCCGTTCGCCGAGACGGCGATCTTGCTCAGCTGCACCTCGCCCGTGCCCGCCTGGCCCGGCACCGCCACGCTGTGCGCCTGCTGGCCGAACATCCTGACGGCGCCGTTGGCGCTCACGTAGTACAGGTTCTGAGGGCGGGACACACGCGGTATGTAACGCCCGTACTCGGCGAGGCTCTGGACGCTGTCGCCCGCGTGTGGCGCCCACAGGCGCCCGTTGATCTTGAGCTTGACGGCCTGGATGAGCGCGGGGCTGTAGGCCGGGCTGGTCAGTGTCCACACGAGCTGAGCGGCCATCGCCTGCACGGTGGACTGGGGCGTGCCGCGGGGCAGCCCGATATCGACGATCGCGGTCTTGTCCCCGGGCGGCCCGGGGAGGACCTGGATCTTCCGCAGCCGCGAACCAGGCGGGAAGGCGGTGACCGCCCCGTTCTCCAGCCAGCCGCTGGGATCGTGCCGCAGGTCGTTCACCAGCGTAGTGACAAGATCACTGGACTGAATGGGGACGAACACCGGGGCGGGAACGAGGAGTTGGCCCGGCTGGCCGTAGAAATACAGGTTCCGTGGTGCGTAATCCAGCCGGAAAAGGGCGGCGGGCAGCAGCAGTTCGTGAGAAGAGGGCACGCCGTCGATGCGCCATTGCCCTTTCACCGATTCCAGGGAGAAGACCTGCGTGCGGGCCGCCCCGCGGGCGGTGTACTGCCCGCTGGCGTCCAAGGTGGCGAGTTCCTGCCAGCTCACCATGACGTTGGCCCGGTTCCCCTGGCCGGAATACCGCCCGGGCGGCAGGTACACGCTGGGCGTGCTGGCCAGGATCGTCACCTGCGCGCCCGGCTGCCACGACTTGCTGGCGCTGGCGGTGAGGTACTCCCGCGCGGTCGCGTGGTGATGAGTGAAACTGGCGCTGGCCAGCAGAAAGCCGCTGACGACCTGCTCGGGGTTCCAGCCGGGCTGGGGGCCTTCGACGATCAGCCCGCCGCCCGACACGCCGCCGCCAGCGGGCGCCGCCGGGATGGGGGCCGACCCGACCGGGCCGGACGAGGGGATGGTCGCGCAGCCGGTGGCCAGCAGCGTGGCCAGGATCGCGCCGAGCAGCAGCGCGAACCGGATGCGGGCCGGCCAGGTATCCGCTCGGTGGTGGCCGTCAGCCATCGCCGCCACGTTTCGCCAGGCTCCCGTCACCGGCGGCCAGGCCCTCGCCGCTGGCCGGGGTCCCGTTGCCGGTGGCCAGCTGCCCGTGGCCGGCCGGACGCCTGTCACCACCGGCCCGGGCGGCAGCCAGGGCGGCAGCCGGGCCGGCCTCGCCGACGGCCACGTCAGCCAGGCCGAACCCGGCGACGGAGACGTCAGGCTGGCCGACGAGGTGCTCCGCGACGGCTGCCACCTCCGCCTCGTCGGGACCGAGGGGCAGCGGCGAGCCGGCCAGTTCCTGGCCGAGCGTGCGCGGCAGGGTCAGCCGGAACACCGATCCCTTCCCGTGCTCTCCCCAGGCCTGCAGCCACCCCCCGTGCAGCCGTGCGTCCTCAAGCGCGATGGCCAGCCCAAGGCCGGTGCCGCCGGTGGTGCGCGCGCGGGCCGGGTCGGCCCGCCAGAACCGGTCGAAGACCAGGTGCTGTTCGCCCGGCCCGAAACCCACGCCGTGGTCGCGGACCGCGACCGCCACCGCATCCCGGTCCGTGGCGACGGTGACCACCACATCGCGGCCCTCGCCATGCTCGACCGCGTTGTCGAGCAGGTTGCGCAGGATCCGCTCCACCCGGCGCCGGTCCACCTCGGCGACGCAGGGCTCGGGTGGGAGCCGGAAGTCGATGCGGGTGCCCTTGCGGGCGGCCAGCTGCTCCGCATCGGCGGCCGCCCGCCGCACCAGGTCGCAGACATCCGCCGACTCGGCGTCCAGGGTCGCCACGTTGGCGTCGTGGCGGCTGATCTCCAGCAGGTCCGAGAGCAGTTCCTCAAACCGCTCCAGCTGGCTCTGCAGCAGTTCCGCGCTGCGCCCGGCGGCGGGATCGAGATGGCCTCTGGCCTCGAACAGGACGTCGGCGGCGATCCTGATCGTGGTCAGCGGGGTCCGCAGTTCGTGCGAGACGTCGGACACGAACTGCCGTTGCACCCGGGACAGCTCCTCCAGCTCCCTGAGTTTGTCCTGCAGGCTCCCGGCCATGTCGTTGAACGAGTTGGCCAGCGCGGCCAGGTCGTCGGTGCCCCGGGCGGGCATGCGCTCGTCCAGGTCGCCCGCCGACAGCCGGCTCGCCGCCTGCGCCGCCTGCCGTAGTGGCACGACCACCCAGCGCGTGACCAGGGAGACGATGCCCGCCAGCAGGATGATGAGCACCACCCCGGCGCTGATGATCGTGGTCTGGATGAGGCTCAGCGCCTGCTGCTGCTGGATGAACGGGAAGAGGTAGTAGAGCTGGTCATGACTGGTGATCGGCACTCCCACCGCGAGCGCGGGCCCCGCGGGCTGGCCGTTGGTGCGCACCAGTTCGGTCGGTGCGTAGTACAGCCGGTCCGACCTGCCGCGGCGCTGCTCGGCCGTGACCGCGGCGCTCAGCTTCCTCGGGATGCTCGGTACCAGCGCCGGGTTTCCCACCACGCCGGCCAGGCCGGGGCTCGCGTGCTGCTGGAGGATCACGACGTCGTAGACATTGCCGGGGCCGCTGCCTGCCTGCAGGTCGTCGACGAGCGACTTCACCGCCGCGGCCGACACGTGCGATCCCAGCATGCCCGGCCTGGCCTGCGCGATGGCCAGGGCGGACGAGGTCTGGGTGAGCGCCGCCTTCCGCTCGTTCGCCAGCAGCCCACTGGTGATCTGCTGAACCAGGAAGAAGCCGAGCACGGCCACGACGATGGCCGATATCACCATGGTGGTGGCGACCACGCGCAGCTGAAGTGACCTGTGCCAGCGGCGGCGCAGCCGCCCGAGCACCGCCCGCTCCCGCCGGCGGAAGGACCTGAGCACCCGGCGCGCGGGCAGCGGAAGCCTGCGCCGCAGGCCGCCGGCCACCCCGGCGAGCGGCCCGCCGCCGTCCATCGACAGCGCGTCCCGGAAGGCGGTCAGGCTCAGCCCCCAGGGCAGGCCACCTGCGCGGTCGACCAGCGCTACGCCAGCCGTACCCGCCTCGGCGGGGCTGACATGACGGGCACCTGGCGCCAGGTCACCCGCTCTTGCCTGCGCCTCGCCTCGAGTGGAGCCGTCGCTCGCTCCCCTCATCACCCTTCTTCGCTGAACCGCACTTCGCTGCACCACACTTCGGTGAAATGAGCTTCGTGAAATGCACTTCGTTGGACTGATTATTCCTGGCCCGGCCTCATCCGTAACCTGCTGGCGGCGATCCGCTCCCAGCCTCGGCCATGGCCGGCCTCAGGCCGGCCCTGCCTTGTACCCCACGCCCCTGACCGTCACCACGATCTCCGGATGCTCGGGGTCCTTCTCGATCTTGGCGCGGAGCCGCTGCACGTGGACGTTGACCAGCCGCGTGTCCGCCGCGTGCCGGTACCCCCACACCTGCTCCAGCAGCACCTCGCGGGTGAAGACCTGCCGCGGCTTGCGGGCCAGCGCCACCAGCAGGTCGAACTCCAGCGGAGTGAGGTTCACCTGCTCGCCGCCGCGTTTCACCGAGTGCCCGGCCACGTCGATCGTGACGTCGACGATCTGCAGCATCTCCGGGGCCGGGTCGTCCGTCCGCCGCAGCCGGGCGCGGACACGCGCGATCAGTTCCTTCGACTTGAACGGCTTGACGATGTAGTCGTCGGCGCCGGATTCCAGCCCGAGCACCACGTCGACGGTGTCGCTCTTCGCGGTCAGCATGACGATCGGGACGCCGGACTCGGTGCGGATCTGGCGGCAGACGTCGATGCCGTCCACGCCGGGCAGCATCAGGTCAAGCAGCACCAGGTCGGGATGCGTCTCGCGGAACGCCTGCATGGCGCGATCCCCGTCGGCGACAAAGGTGGGCTCGAAGCCCTCCCCGCGGAGCATGATGCCGAGCATCTCGGAGAGGGCGGCGTCGTCATCGACGACCAGCACGCGACCTTTCATGGGCCTCATCGTTCCACGGAAACAGAGCCGGGGGCAGTCACTCGGGTGGGTGGTGGGCCACCCAGAAAGTGCAGCGTACCCCCATGGGCCGGATGCGTGATCCCCTGTTCGGTCACCAGCGCGGTCACCAGTGCGGCCGGGGTGACGTCGAACGCGGGGTTGTAGGCGCCGCTGCCGGCCGGTGCCACCACCACGCCGGCGAACGACGTCACCTCCTCCGCCGCCCGGTGCTCGACCACGATCGCCGCCCCATCCGGCGCCGTGAAATCGACCGTGGACAGCGGGGCGGCCACCACGAACGGCACGCCATGATGGCGGGCCAGCACGGCGAGGCCATAGGTACCGATCTTGTTGGCCACGCTGCCGTCGGCGGCGACCCGGTCGGCACCGGTGATCACCATGTCCACCTCCCCCGCCGCCAGCAGCGACGCCGCCGCCGCATCGGGCAGCACCGCGTACGGCATCCCGGCGCGCCGGGCCTCGTACGCCGTCAGCCGCGCGCCCTGCAGCAGCGGCCGGGTCTCGTCCACCCAGAGCCGGGCCAGGCGGCCGGCCCGGTGGGCGGCGAGAACGATCGCGAACGCGGTCCCCTCCCCCGCCGACACCAGGGCGCCGGTGTTGCAGTGGGTCAGGATCCGGGCCCGGCCGGGGACCAGGCCGAGCCCGTTCGCCGCGATGGCCGCGCTCGCGGCGGCGTCCTCCGCGGCAATCGACCGGGCTTCGGCCAGGGCGGCCTGTGCCGCAGGTCGTTCGGTATCCGGGACCGTCGCGCCGTCCCGCTGGGCCGCCCGATATGCGGCGAGCGCACGGCCGGCGCCCCAGGCCAGGTTCACCGCGGTCGGGCGGGCCTGGGCGAGCGCGGCCGCCGCCTGCGCCACGTTCTCGCCCCGGTAGGCGGCCAGCGCCACGCCGAACGCGCCCGCCAGCCCCAGCAACGGCGCCCCCCGCACCACCAGCCGACCGATCGCGTCCACCAGCGAGGCAACATCCGTGCAGGTCAGATACGTCTCCTCGGCTGGCAGCCGGGTCTGGTCGAGCAGCACGACGGCCGGGCCATCCGCCAGGTCGAGCCAGCGCAGGCCCCAGGTGTCCATCCCTTGAGTGTGCGTCACGGGCCGGCGGCGGGTCGAGCCCGGGCCGGCCGGGCCCCGGGTTAAGCCGCCTGCCTTCATCCGCCTGGTCCTTCGTGCGAGTATGGGCGCCACGGGGGAGCATCCTGGCGGGGAGCGAGCGCCAGGACGGTAAGGAGAAACATGACAGACACCCCGCCGTCGGGCGCGGGCGGAGCTGGGGACCAGGAGCAGGGGCCGCCCCCTCAGCCATGGTTCCCCCCGGGCAGCCAGCCCGGCGGGTACGGCCAGGCCCCGCCGGGGGCCGGCATTCCGCCCGGCACCAGCTACGGCCAGCCCGGGTACGGCCAGCCCGGGTACGGCCAGCCCGGATCCGGCCAGCCGGGGTACGGCCAGGCGCCTGGATCCGCCTATGGCCGGCCTGGGCACGGCCAGCCTGGCGCCGCCTACGGCGCTCCGCCCGGCGGGTGGGCAGCGCCCCCACAGGCGCCCAAGCCTGGCGTCATCCCGCTGCGGCCGATCGCGGTCGGCGAGATCCTCGACGGCGCGTTCACATCCATCCGGCGCAACCCGAAGGCCACCCTCGGCATCGCCGCCGTGGTGCTGACCATCTCCGGGATCATCACCACCAGCCTGGAGGTCCTCCTCCTGTCCCGGCTGGGGCTGAACACGGGCACGGACCAGACGCTGACCGGCGCGCAGCTGGCCGGCATGCTCGCGGTGGTCATACCCAGCGGCCTCACCGCCCTGGTCCTGGCGTTCATCGTCCAGATCCTGCTGACCGGCCTGCTGACCGCCGTGGTCGGCCGCAGCGTGCTGGGCGACCGGATCACCGCCGGGCAGGCCTGGCGTGTCGCACTTCCCCGGCTGCCCGCCCTGCTGCTCGCAACGCTGCTCACCGGCCTCGCCCTCATCGGCCCCTGGGTCGGGCTGGCCGCCGTGCTGATCGCGCTCGGGGTGGCCGGCGCGCCGAGCGGCCCGGTCATCGCCGCCGGCTTCCTCGGGGTCATCGCCTCGCTTGTGCTTGACGTCTGGTTCTGGACGATGTTCAGCATGTCGGCCGCCGCGGTCGTGCTGGAGCGCCAGGGACCCGCCCACGCGCTGGGGCGTTCCTGGCGGCTGGTGCGCAAGAGCTTCTGGCGGGTGTTCGGCATCCTGCTGCTCGCCGGGATCATCGTGCTCGTCGCCTCGTCGGTCCTGCGGCTGCCCTTCACGGTCATCTCCGCGGCGTTCTCCTCCGGGTCCGCTCCCCTCGCTCAGACGATCCAGCCGAGCGTGGCCAGCCTGGTGATCGGTGCCGTCGGCAGCATCATCGCGGGCGCCATCACCCAGCCCATCTCGGCGGGCGTCACCGTCCTGCTCTACGTGGACCTGCGGATGCGCCGGGAAGGCCTCGACCTGGCCCTGCAAACCGCCACCGGCGACGGGCAGGCGCCGGGGGATGATTTCGCCACCGTGTGGCGCCCTGCGGGGCCCGAGGGGCCGGCCGGGGGCGCCGGAGCCGCCAGGGCCGCTGGAGCCGCTGGAGCCGCCGGGGCCGCGCAGACGGCGCCGCAGCCCGGCCCAGGCCCGGAGGCCGGCCCGTCACCACCGGCCACGGGCGCCCCGCCGACGTGGTGACCTCCGCCTGGGGCACCGTGTGGTGACCGCCGCCCGGGGCACCGTCGTGGCCGTCCTCACCGCGACCGGCGGCGGGGGCCCGGGCATCGGCAGGAAGGCGGCGCAGCAGCTCGCGCGGTCGGAGCTGGCCAAGCCCGAGTACCACCATCACGTCTCGCTGATCGAGGCCGTGATCCTTGCGGTCCTCCACTTCCTCACCCGGATCGTGACCGCGGCCAGCGGTGCGGTGCCCGGCGGGTGGTGGGCCCTGGTCGCCCTGGCCGCCCTCGCCGTGATCGTGACCGCGGGGGTGCTGAACTGGATCGGCCCGCTCGCCCGGGCCCACCGGGGTTCCGGCCCGCTGGCGGCGGAGGGGGGAGCGCGCACCGCCGGCCATCACCGGCAGGAGGCGCAGCGGCTCGCGGGCGCCGGCGACTACACCGCCGCGATCATCGAGTGCGTACGGGCGATCGCGGCCGAGCTCGAGGAGCGGGGCATGCTCCCGCCGCGCATAGGGCGGACCGCCGACGAGTTCGCGGCCGAGGCCGGGCGGGCGCTGCCCGCGCACGCGGACGCACTGCGGGATGCGGCACGGCAGTTCGACGAGATCCGCTACGGCCAGCGCCCGGGAAGCAGGGCCGGCTATGAGCGGCTCAGCGAGCTCGACCGGCGGATCAGGGCGAGCGCGCCCAGGGTGAGCAGCCCCCGCGGGGCCAGCGCCGCCCCGGTCATGGCCGGCGGCCCGCCGTCATGACCGCGTCGGCGGTCCCGGCCGGGCCGGCCAGGCCGCGCGGGACGGGCATCGGCGCTGGCTGGCGCCGGTGGCGGGCGCCCGCGGCGACGGTGGCCATCATCCTGGTGGGCGGCGTGGTGATCGCGATGCTCACGGCGGGGCCGGCCGCCACCGGGCAGCTCGATCCGCGGGACGTGGGCCCGGCCGGCGCCCACGCGCTCGCGGCGCTCCTCACCGGGCAGGGCAAGCACGTGTCACGGGTCGACACCGTGGCCGCGGCGCTGTCGCAGTCGCGGGCGCCGGGCACGGCCGTCGTCATCGCCGATCCCGGCCAGATCGCCTCCTCATCGCGGCCGAAGCTGGCGGCGGCACCGGCCGACCTGCTGATCATCGCGCCCAGCCGGGACGCCCTGGCCGGCCTCGTGCCCGGCGTCACGCTGGCGGGCGTGGCGGCAGTGGCGAGCTACCCGCCGCGATGCTCCTGGCCGGGTGCCCGGCTGGCTGGCCCCGCCGATATGGGCGGTCTGCTCCTCCGCTCGCCAGCACGGGGCGGCTGGCGCTGCTATCCGGCGGGCCGGGCGGCGGCGACCCGCCTCGCGGGCCCGAAGCCCGGCCAGGGCGCACTGCCGCCCGCCGGTTACGCGTCCCTGGTCCGGTATCAGCGCGGGGGCCGTGTCATCACCGTGCTCGGTACCGGTACCCCGCTCACCAATCTTGGCCTGGGCAACAACGGTAACGCCGCGCTGGCGCTCAACCTGCTGGAAAACGATTCGCGCGTCGTCTGGCTGATGCCCGGGCCCGTGGCCGGCACCGGGGCCGGGTCAGGCTCGGTGTACGGGCTGATCCCGGGGCCCGTCTACCTGGTGGTCGCCGAGATCGCCGTGGCGCTGGCGCTGGCCGCCCTGTGGCGGATGCGGCGGTTCGGCCCGCTGGTCTTCGAGCCGCTGCCGGTGGTGGTCCGGGCCAGCGAGACGGCCGAGGGGCACGGCAGGCTCTACCGCTCCCGGCGCGCCCGTGACCGCGCGGCCGGGGCGCTGCGCGCCGCCTCGGTGGCGCGGATCACCACCAGGGCCGGGCTGCCGCAGACGGCGTCGCCGGAGGCGATCTGCCGGGAACTGGCCCGCCGGACCGGGCGCGGCGAAGGGCAGATCCGCGCCATGCTGTTCGGGCCGGTTCCCGGCGACGACACCGAGCTCGTGAAGCTCGCCAATGATCTTGACGCTTTGGAGGGTCAGGTGCTCACCGATTGACTGCCGAGTACCCACCCGTCACCGGGGTGGATCCCGCGCGGCCGGGGCTGCCCGCCGCGGTGCCCGCGGCCGTGCCGGCGAC
>WNFX01024458.1_pt1 | contig 10767 bp, 12 predicted proteins | sample 5400111 | NCBI WGS metagenome assembly WNFX01 (sample SAMN13153363, study PRJNA577476) | soil metagenome | isolation source: 40 cm soil or saprolite under grassland replicate 1 | place: USA:California | collected 2016-06-15
GTTCCTTATCGGCGAGCCGGACAGATCGAGATCCGCGCGCGCGGAGCGCCTTGCGGCGGCGATAAACGCCGCGGGTTTCGAGGCGCGCGTCGCCGAGGACATTCGCGTCGACATCTGGACCAAGCTGATCGGCAACCTCTCCTACAATCCGGTGGCGGCGCTCGCGCTCGCCCACATGGACGACATCAACGGCAACCCGGCGCTGCTCGAGCTGATCCGCGTGATGATGGAGGAGGCGATGTGCGTCGCCGACGCCTACGGTGTGCGCGTGCCCATGACGGTCGGCGAGCGAATCGGCATCGCAAGAAAGCTTGCTGGCGCCAAGATCTCCATGCACCAGGACGTCGAAAAACGCCGGCCGCTGGAGACGGACGCGATCGTCGGCGCCGTCGTGGAGCTCGCCCGCAAGGCGGGGATCGCGACGCCGATGATCGACGCCGTGCACGCGCTCATCGCGGAACGGGCGAAGCACCTGGACAGATAGAGCGTCGTGCGAGGGGAACCGGGACTGCGAGCAGCAGGGTCGCGATCCCGAGGGTGATCTGTAGAGCGAGCGCGCCGAGTAACAGGTGGGCCCCAAGCTTCGCGCGCCGGGCCACCAACGCGCGGCGGACCCGCAGCCAGAACCAGGGCACGAGGAACGCCAGCAGCCAGGCGATCAGCCGGTGGTCGAACTGCACGGTGGCCATGTTGCTGAAGAAGTTGAGATACCACGGCTCCATCGCGAGGATCTCCGGCGGAACGAGCCGGCCGTTCATAAGCGGGAACGTGTTGTAGGCAAGTCCCGCGCGGATGCCCGCAACGAGGCCTCCCGAGAGCGCCATCACGAAGATCAGCGCGACGAGCGCGAAGGCGAACCGGCGCAGCCCCCGGGGAGCCGCCTCCGCCCGCGGTGCTCGCGGAAAGAGCAGATCGAGCGCGATCCACAGCATCGCCGCGTAGATCAGGAAAGCGACGCCGAGATGGGCGGTGAGGCGGTACTGCGATACGCGCGGATCGTCGACCAGCCCCGATCGCACCATGTACCAGCCCATCGCGCCCTGCAGCGCGCCGAGCGCGAATATCCCGGCGAGCTTCCATGCCAGGGCACGAGCGATTTTTTCGCGCAGCGCGAACCACAGAAAAGGCAGCAGGAACGCCGCGCCGATCAGCCGCCCGAGGAGCCGATGAATGTATTCCCACCAGAAGATTCTCTTGAATCCGGTGAGAGTCATGGCCGGGTTGACGAGACGGTATTCGGGAGTCTGCTGGTATTTTCGGAAGGTTTCCTGCCACGCGCCCTCGTCGAGCGGAGGCAGCGCGCCGACGATCGGCTGCCACTCTACGATCGACAGTCCCGAGTGGGTGAGGCGCGTGATGCCGCCGACCACCACCATCGCGAGCACGAGCGCGCAACAGGCGAGCAGCCAACAGGCGACGGCGCGGTCCTCCGCTCGCGCGGCCGCGGGCGCCGGGGGCGATGCTTCGGTGTGCTGCATGCGCGTGATCTTAGCCCGAATGGGCGGCCCGCTCCGGCATCACGAGCACCGCCGCGCCGTTGATGCGGCCCTCGCGCACGCGCGCGAGCGCCTCGTTCGCGCGTTCGAGTGGAAAAATCTCGACCGAGGTCCTGACCGGAACCCTGGGCGCGAGCGCGAGAAATTCCTCGCCGTCGCGGCGCGTGAGATTGGCTACCGACACGACGCGCCGCTCGCCCCACAGGATCTCGTAGGGAAACGCCGGGATCTCGCTCATATGAATTCCGGCGCAAACTACCGTACCGCCTTTGCTCACGGCGCGCAGGGCCGCCGGAACCAGCGCGCCGACCGGCGCGAAGAGGATCGCCGCGTCGAGCGGCTCGGGCGGAGCGCCGTCCGATCCGCCCGCCCAGGCCGCTCCGAGGGCGAGCGCGAAGCGCTGCGCCTCCGCGTCCCCGGGGCGGGTGAACGCGAAGAGCTTGCGTCCCTGGAAGCGCGCGACTTGCGCCACGATGTGGGCCGCTGCGCCGAATCCGTAGATGCCGAGCGTTTGCGCGTCCCCCGCGATCGACAGCGCCCGGTAGCCGATCAGGCCCGCGCAAAGCAGCGGCGCGGCTTCTTCCGGCGCGTAGCCCTGAGGCAGAGCGAAGCAATAGCGGGCGTCGGCGAGCGCGAATTCCGCGTAGCCGCCGTCGATGTGATATCCGGTAAAGCGCGCGCCGTCGCACAGATTCTCCCGGCCGGTGCGGCAATAGCGGCAATCGCCGCAGGTCGAGCCGAGCCAGGGCACGCCCACGCGCTCGCCGATGCCGAACCGCTCCGCGCGCGCTCCCCGCTCGATCACTTCGCCGACGATCTCGTGGCCCGGAATCGCGGGCCGATCGAGGCGCGGCAGTTCGCCGTCGACGATGTGCAAGTCGGTGCGGCAAACGCCGCACGCGAGGACGCGCAGGAGAATCTGTCCCGGAGCGGGCTTGCAGATTTCCCGCATGGCGAGCGGGAGCGGCCTGCCCGGGCCGGCGAGCTGCACCGCGCGCATTTTCTTACCCGCTCGGCGCAGCGTGCGCGCAAGGAATCGTGGATTTCGCTCGAGCGGACGACTCGGACCGCCCCGATGGCTTCATCCGCGACAGGAGGCTGGCCATGTTTGCGATCGTGTACAAATCGGACGGCGTCCCGGTCTGCGTCCAGGTGCCCGGGGTCTCGCCCGACCCGGTCGTCGTCTGGAACTCCGAAAGCGCAGCCAAGGCCTTCATCGACAGCAAGGGCGGCGCCGCGGAATTCCAGCCGGTGCTGGCGGACGAGCAGGCCATGGAGAAAATGGCCAAGGCGCTCGGCTGCCCCGTCGAAAAGCTCATGGTCGAGCCGTATCCGTCCTGAGGGTTTCCGCACGAAGAACGCGGCCCGAGCGGCCGCTTTGATCCGCAAATCATAATGTCATTCTGAGGGCTCCGCCCGAAGAATCTGCTTTGCTCGAAAAGCAGATCCTTCGCTCGCGCTCAGGATGACCCTAAAGGGTCACCTCGACGTTGTCGATGAGCCTCGTTCGCCCGAGCACCGCCGCGGCGAGGACCACCAGTTCCCGGTCGCCGGCGCCCGGCGGCTGCAGATCGGCCTGCCTGCGCACGGAAACATAGTCGGGGCGCCAGCCGTGCGCCGCGAGCGCGGCCATCGCCTGCAGCTCGATTCGCTGGAAGTCGCGCTTTCCCCCGAGCGCTTCGCCCCGTGCGGCCTGCAAGGTCCGGTACAGGCGCGGCGCCTCGGCGCGTTCGGCGGCGGACAGGTAGCCGTTCCTCGAGCTCAGCGCGAGCCCGTCTTCGGCGCGGACCGTTTCGGCGGGAATGATCTCCACGGGCAGCGCGAGCTGCTTGACCATGTCGCGCAGCACTACGTATTGCTGATAGTCCTTCTTGCCGAAAATCGCCGTGTGGGGCCGCACCATGTTGAACAATTTCAGCACGACGGTGGCCACGCCGCGGAAGTGGCCGGGCCGGAACGCGCCTTCGAGGATATGCTGGAGGTCGGACGGCTCGACGACGAAGGTCTGCGGTTCCGGATAGATTTCGGCTTCGTCCGGCGCGAACACCACGTCCACTCCCACGTCTTTCATCTTCTCCGAATCGCTCTGCAGCGTGCGCGGATAGCGGTCGAAATCCTCCTTGGGCCCGAACTGCAGCCGGTTGACGAAGATGCTCACCACGGTGCACGCGGTGGCGCGCCGCTTCGCGAGGCGCATGAGCTGGATGTGCCCCTGGTGCAGGTTGCCCATCGTCGGCACGAACACGTTGTCGGGCTCGCGCTCCAGCCGCTCGCGCAACGCGGCCACGGACGTGATGATGTCCATCTAGAAACTGTGTTCCGCGGTCGGGAAGCTTCCATCCCTGACGGCGCGCACGTAGCGCTCGACGGCGTCGTGAATGCTTGAGGCGCCGCGCATGAAATTGCGGACGAAGCGCGCCTTCTTCCCGGGAAAGACGTCGAGCATGTCGTGCAGGACCAGCACCTGGCCCGAGCAGTCGGGTCCCGCGCCGATGCCGATCGTGGGAATGCGCAGGCGTTTGGTCACCTGCGCGCCGAGCTTCGCCGGAATGGCTTCGAGCACGATCATGCCCGCTCCCGCGCCTTCCAGCTCCGCCGCGTCCTCGATCAGGCGCTGCTCGGCGTCCGCGCCCTTGCCCTGGACGCGATAGCCCCCGAATGCGTGCACCGACTGGGGCGTCAGGCCAAGGTGCGCGCATACCGGAACTCCGCGCGCGGTGAGAAAGCGCACCGTCTCGGCGAACTCCGCCCCGCCTTCGAGCTTCACCATCTGCGCGCCCGCTGCCATCAGCTCCGCGGCGCTGCGGAACGCCTGCGGCGGCGACTCCTGATAGCTGCCGAACGGCATGTCGCTGATGAGAAAGGCGCGCTGGCTGCCGCGCGCGACGCAGCGCGTGTGATAGGCCATCTCCGCCAGGGTGACCGGCAAGGTGGTGTCGTGCCCTTGCAGCACCATGCCGAGGGAGTCACCGACCAGGAGCGAGTCGACGCCGGCGGCGTCGAGCGCCGCGGCGAAGCTCGCGTCGTAGCAGGTGAGCACGGCGATCCGGGTTCCGTCGTCGCGCAGCTTCTGCATCGCTGTAATGCCGAGCCTCGCCATGTCATTCCCCCCAGTTGAAGAACTCGCGGCTCCCGCGCATCGCGCCGACGCGCTCGATGAGCAGATCGAGGTCGCGGTCGTCGTTCACGAAGTCGAGCTTCTCGGAATTCACGATCAAGACGGGACTCCCGTTGAAGTGATAGAAGAAACGGCTGTAGCTGTCGGCGAGCAAGGCAAGATATTCCGCGCTGATCGGACGCTCGAATTCTACGCCCCGCCGGCGCACGCGCTCATAGAGCGTGGCCGGCTGCGCCTGCAGGTAGACGACCAGGTCAGGCCGCGGGGCCTGGGGCTTGAGCGCGTCGAATATCTGCTGGTACAGGTGCAGCTCGTCGCCCGAGAGCGTGAGGCGCGCGAAAAGCGGGTCCTTTTCCAGGAGGAAATCGCACACGGTCAGCCGGTTGAACAGGTCCATCTGCGCGAGCTCGCGCAGCTGGCCGATCCGCTGGAACAGGAAAAAAAGCTGCGTCGGCAGGGCGAAGCGCGGCATGTCCTGGTAAAAGCGCGGCAGGAACGGATTCTGCTCGGGGTGCTCGAGGACCAGGGTCGACCGCAGGCGCTCGGCGAGGCGCCTGGCGAGGCTGGTCTTGCCGACGCCGATCGGCCCTTCGACGACGATGTAGTGATATTTGGAGAGCGGCACGGCAGGGCTCGCGATAAGCGGGGCCCATGATACACAAACACGCGCCCGAGGCCGTGCAAGCGGATAACAATCCCCGGCCACTGCGCGGCCATCCCCGACAAGCGCCCGCGCGCTTGACCCGGCTCGCATGGCGAGCGCATGATTTGTCGCAACGCTCGTTGCGGCGCGCCCAGGGAGAGCGCCGATCCGGCACCCGAACGCGCGCTGACAAGCTGATTTCTTATTGCTCGAATCCAGGGAAGGAAACCGATATGAAGCCACGATTGCACGCCTTCGCCCTCGCCGCCCTTGCTGTCTTCCTCACCGCCGGCCCCGCCGCGGCGCAGGGCGGACCACCCGCGGGCGAGCCCGGCCAGCACACCCGCGTCTTCCGCAGCCTCGAGAACCCGGGCGTCTCCAGCCAACCCAAGGAGTGCCCATTCCCAGGCGCGAACCTCTTCCTGGGCGCGACGCTGTGGTCGATGGAGACGCGCGCCGGCGACAGCCGCGTCATCAACGAAGCCGCGCAGCAGATCGGCACCGCGGCGGCGTGCGGCCTGATCACGACCGCGCTCACCCCGGGCACGCTCGTCCCGTTCTACGTCGATTTCGCGCTCGACCAAGGTCCCGACAAAGGCGATACCTTCCTAGGCGGCGCCGCGACGAGCATGAGCATCTTCAACCCGCGTCGGCTCCAAGGCGCCGGCACCGGATCGTTCTGGACGCTCCGCGCCTACACGACGACGGACTGACGCCGGACCGTCCTATTTGTCCTCCTGATCGTCGTCGGCCAGCGGCCGGACGAATGGCGCCCGCACCGGCGGTGGCGTCACCGCGTCGCGACCGCGGATCGCCTTCCAGATGATCTCGTTCAGCGCGAGGGGAGATGTCGCGGGGATCGTGTGGGAAAGCCCGCCGGTACGACTGGACTTCGAACGCGACTTCACGGAAAACACGCGCCTCATCGGCAGGGATTTGACGCTAGCCCGCTACGGTATTTGACGATCGCGCTTTCCTGTTTTTACCGGATGTCCTCCTCTCGCCGCAACCGTTAGATTGGGGGTCCACCCTTAACCAAGGAAGGAGTACATCGTCATCATGAAAAGATCGACGAACCTCAGAAGCATGCTTTCCAGCATCGTGCTGCTGATTGGCGTTATGGGGCAGATCGGTGCCCCCGCCTTTGCCACCACAGCCACGGGCACGCAGAACCCGGACCTCACGGTTTCCGCTTCCCTCAGTTCTGATGGACCGGACCCGGATGTAGCCACAGTGGGGAACGCGGTCACCGCGGCCTTTTCCGTGACCAACAACACCTTCAGGTTCCAGGAAGTGAATCTGCGGTTGGTGCTTACCTTTCCGGCGGGCCAGACCATCCCGGTGTCCGTGACGATCCCCCTCGCGCCGACTCAAACCTTGAGCCCGCACGTCATATTTACCGTGCCCGATTTCTTACCCAAGGGTGTCTACCAGCTCACGACGCAAGCGAGTGATGCGAACGGCGTTTCGAGCGCCACGGCCACGATAACAATTATCTGACCGATAGGGAGGAGGGACGGTAGATCTGTTTGACCCTACGTCAACGGCAGGAAAAGTGACGGTCAAAGCAGGGATCGAGCCTGCGGGGTTCCGATACGACTACGCTCCCTCCTCCCGGGGGGCGTGGCCCTTTTCAACAATTTGTTAAAGCTGGAGCAGACCGCGCCGGATGGCGTAGCGCACCAGCCCGGCGATGTCGTGGATGTCGAGCTTCTTCATGATCCGGTTGCGGTGCGACTCGGCGGTCTTGAAGCTGATGCTGAGAAGACCCGCGATCGCTTTGGTGGTTTTGCCTTCCGCGATCAGCTGCAGGATCTGGCGCTCGCGCGCCGTAAGCGGGTCCTCGGGCTCACCGCTCTGATGCAGGTACGCGTCGACCAGGGACGCGGCCACGCCGGGGCTGACGTAGATCGCGCCGCGCCTGACCTCCTGGATCGCGCGGATCAGGTCGTCGGCCGCCTGCGTCTTCAGCACGTAGCCCTTGGCGCCCGCCTGCAGCGCCTGCAGGACATAGGGCCGGTCGGTGTACATCGTCAGGAGAATGATCCTGGTGTCGGGCGACACGCGATGGATCTCGCGTATCGCATCCAGGCCGTTCAACAAAGGCATCGCCAGGTCGAGCACCGCGATACCGGGCTGGAGAGTCTGCGCCAGCTTGCAAGCCTCGTGTCCGTCGGAGGCCTCGCCGACCACCTCGTGTCCGGACTTCTCCAGCAGCGCGCGCAGGCCCTGGCGCACGATCTGATGGTCTTCGGCAAGCAATACCCGGCAGCGCATTTCACCTCCTCAGAGGGATTTCGGCCCGCAGGGTCGTGCCGCCGCCGGGCTGCGAGGCGATGTGCACCGAACCGCCGAGCGCGCCGAGCCGCTCGCGGATGCCGACCAATCCGAGCCCAGTGCCGCCCTCGAGCCTGTTCGCGGCGAAACCGACGCCGTCATCGCGCACGGTGCACGATACGCGCTCCGCGATGTGGCGAACCTCGATGTTCGCCGCGCTCGCGCGGGCGTGCTTGATCACGTTGTTGAGCGCTTCCTGCGCGATCCGATAGAGCGTGATCTCCACGGCCGGCGCCAGGCGAGCGCCGAGCTCGCCGCTCACCGCGATGGCCACCCCGGCACGCCGGCCCACGTTCTCGGCGAGAAACTGCAGCGCAGGCACGAGCCCGAGCCGATCGAGCACCACCGGCCGCAGCTCGTGGGAGAAGTTGCGCAGCTCCGTCTCGATCTTGCCCAGGAGCCATTTCACCTCGTTGAGACGCTCGCGGTGGCGCGGCGGCAGTTGGTCCGCGATGTCGGCGATCGCGATGTGCACCGAGGCGAGCAGCTGTCCGGCCTCGTCGTGCAGCGCGTGAGCGATCTTCTTCGCTTCGTTTTCCAGCGTTTCGGTCAACTGCCGCCATACGCGTGCGCCGCGGATGGCCTCCTGCTGCTCGCGAATGACGCGCTCTCGCTCCTGCACGAAACCGACGGCTACGGTGTTGGCGATCCGGTTCGCCGCCGGCTCGTAAGCGTCCAGGATCCGGTTGAGCAGTTTGAAGTCCGATCGATATTTGGCGAAGAACGAGCGCGCGAGCACGTCGCGCAGCAGGAGCACAACGTCCACCACCTCGTCGGTCTGGACCCCGCGCGGGATGATGCGCTCGGAGAGGTTGCGCGCATAGGCTTGCAATGCCTCGAACGTTCCCGTCTCCAGCGCATCCACGTAGTTGTCGTACACGGAGGTCACCTCGGCGAAGATCTCCTCCTCGGTCATCACGTTCAACAGTCTCGCCCCGGTGATTCGGCGGGCCCACTCCTTGCGCAATTCGGTGCGGTGCTGGCGCAGGTGGGCGACCAGCTCGCGCAGCAGCACAGCGGTCGAGCCGGCGCTCGTCGCCGGCGCACGCGGCCTCTTCGCGTGGACGTCTGTCATGGCTGCCCCCTCAGGGAAAAGCATATACGGAACACCCCAAGCCGGTGCGGGCTCAGCGGCAAAAAATGCGACGTGTCCCGGTGCCGCGGAATCACGAAAACCCTAGCCCGCATCGTCCTGATCCGACCGCCGTGTAGAGACTATCGTGGGGAAAGACTTTTGTGTTTGCGCCACAGGTACTTTCCTTACGTGGATTAAGTCAAATACCTGATTACTCGTGCTGGCAGCCCATCTCTCGCGCAGGCCCTCCAGAAGCAGCATCCCGCCGGCAACCCTGGGAAGGGACAGGTAAATACCGGAGGCAAACTCAGGTCAATTCCGGGACCTATTTCAATTATTTGCCGCATATACGGCGTATCAGAGGCTCACCACAATACCGACGTCCAACACGGCAGGTTAAGAAAGGTATAGGTGACCCATGAAGAAGAAGCAATTTGTAACCGCCCTAGTGTTTGCCGCGGCGGCCGGCTTGACAATGCTGCTGGTCGTTCCTCTACAGAATGCTACAGCCAACCACTTACCCGCCGACAAGATCGGCGTCGCGGGCTCCGCAATCCAGGAAGTAGGCCCGGGAGAAAAAGTCCTCCTGACCTCTACGCTGAGGAACTCGACTCCCACGGACCTCATGATCCAGGTGACCTCGGAATGCGCCTTATGGACCAACATTACCTCACCCAGCTCGGAGGCGGTCGCCTCCGTCACCGTGTGGGTGACGCTGGACGGGGTGCCCGTGCCGGTCACCTCCGATCCCGCGCAAGGCGGGCCGGACGACGGCAAGGTGGTGTTCTGCAACCGTGACTTCAAGATTCTCGCCCTGCTCTCCCCGCAGGAGCTGATCCAGCTCTTCCTCTCGTCGAAATCGGCCAACGCGTTCAACTGGGTCGCGATGAACGTCGGCAACGGCATCCACACGATCGAAGTCAGGGCTTCTCTCGACCAACGTGTCACCGGGATCGGCTTTGCGCAGGCCGCGGTGGGCAAGCGAACGCTCATCGTGGAGCCGGCAAAGCTCGCCAACGACGCGAGCATCTGAAAAGACCGGAACTGGTTCAACGAGAGTTAGCTCGCGCGCTGCGGCCCCAGCTCGGTCTCCTCGCCCAGGTCCGGCTCGGCGCACAGGCGCAGGACCTCGGCGCGGGTCCGGTTTCGCAGCGCGATCGCGGCGCTCCAGTCCGTCCCCGCCGGCTCGATCGGTTCGCCGAACGTTGCGTTGATCGCGCCGCGGCGGAACAGCCATCGGCCTTCCCTCAGCACCGAGCGCGTGCCGCGCAGGGTCACCGGAACGACCGGCATGCCGGTGCGGGCCGCGACCACGAATGCCCCCATCCGGAACGGCAGCAGGCCCGGCATGCGGCGGAACGTGCCCTCGGGAAAGAAGATCAGCGGATGGCCGGCGCTGACCATTGCGATCATGTGCCCGGTTTCCTCCACGCCGCGCTGCACGTCGAAGCGCTCGACGAATTCCGTCCCGATGCGGGTGAGGTAGACGCGAGGCACGAAGTGATCGAGCAGCTCGCGCTTCGCGACGAAGCGCATGGGCTTAGGCACCGCGGCGACCACCACGGCGCCGTCGAGATAGCTCGCGTGATTGACCGCGAGCACGCAGGCGCGGTCCGGCGGAACACGCTCGAGCCCCCGCACGGTGAGCGGCGTTCGCGCCAGGCGCAGGAACAGCCGCGCCATGCGGTGGCTGATACGCCAGCACCAGTCGGCGCGGGGGATGAGCGCGCACGCGGCCCAGGTCGCCGCCCCGAGCACTCCGAGCAGCAGCAGCGCGTAGATTCCGTACAAGCTGTCCCCCGCCGCGCGCAGGCTGCGGCGCACCTGCGGGATCACCGCGGACCACGCGAGCCGTACCACCTGCCACCAGACGGCGCGCGCGCCGGTCTTGCCGCCGCGCTCGTACAGTTCGCGGCTTGCGGCCCGGCGGATCTTGCCGCTCGAGGTCTTGAGCACGGTGTGCGGCGACGCGAGAACGATGTCGTCCACCGGCATGCCGATCAGGGAAACCGCGAGCTCGTTGATGCGGGCCTGCAGCTGCTCGCGCCGCGCGGGGTCGCGCTCGCGCGTCTCTGCGAGCACTACGATGCGCTCGGTC
>WNFX01020560.1_pt1 | contig 10766 bp, 19 predicted proteins | sample 5400111 | NCBI WGS metagenome assembly WNFX01 (sample SAMN13153363, study PRJNA577476) | soil metagenome | isolation source: 40 cm soil or saprolite under grassland replicate 1 | place: USA:California | collected 2016-06-15
TCCCACGAAATGCGCAACGAGGTTGTTGAAGAGCTCATCCTGATCTGATGATCGAGAGGAGTTCAGAACCGGACGTTGAGCCAGTGAGAGATGGCAGAAACAGCGGGATGGAGAGCAAAAAAAGGCAGAAGAGAGGAAGAATTGAGGAACAGTCAGGAAAAGAGGCGCACGCGTCTCCACTCGGACAAGCATGTTTGTCCGAGAAGAAGGAACCCAACGGCTCTCAAGACGATATTAAGCTCTCGCCAAACCGAGCGAGATGGCAAAGCCGAATGTCGCGCCGAACAGTCTGATGGTCACCCGGCTCGCTGTTGGGGCTCGCGCGTTGCGAGCGAGCCGCGTCTTTCCACGAGAGGCGAGAGTGGGCACGTTGCGCGCGGGAAAGAATCACCTCCGCTTTGCCTGGCGAAGTTGCGGCGGGAGGTGGCAGGCTCACCTCGATGCGTTGGTGTCGCACGAGCTGCATGCAGGCGCGCCGGTGCGCTCTGCGGCTCCAATCGCGCGAAGCCGCAGCGGCGCGGGACCAACCGGGAGAGGATGGAGCAACACGCTCACCTGCCTCGGTTTCTTCGTGGCGCTCCCCTCCCATTGGCAGTGGTGGCGCAAAGGGCAGGGGCGACAACTGCGGATGCTGGCTGCATACACCACACGCAGGCTTCCATCGGCTTCTCTGCGTTGCTCGTGCGCCACAAGCGCTTGATGAGCCGGACAGCGCAAGGTCCCATCCGGCTGGAGGGCGAAGTCCTGCCCGGAGAAGCGGCCAGCTTTCCAGGGTGCAGCAACTGCGGGCTTGCCAGAGCCCGAGGAGGGAGGCTGCTGCGCTTGAGCCTCGGGCACAGCTCTCGCAAACTCGGTGGTGCGCACCTCTGTCGGCTCAAGCTGATGCCCCAGTTCCAGGCGCACGGTCCAAATCCATGGCGAGACGATCTGCCAGGCTTCTTGGGAAGCCGGGCGAGGGACTACACCAGCGGTCGGGATCTTGCTCGTCGTCTTCATCTGCTAGCACCGGGGCACTCGCCCCACGATGCAGATAGAGCGCCACCACATCGGAGGCGGTGAAGGCGTCTTGCGGGAGGTGGGTCAAAAAGAGTTCGTAAACCACACCCTTGCGGGTGTGACCGATCCGGCTCTTTTTCTCGGGGGCGGGATGGGTCGCCACCACAACACGGCAACGGCAGCCCTCCGGCCCCACCGGGACATCAGGGCAGTCGTAGAGCTGGCGCACCAGGCCACTCTCCCAACGGCTGAACTGTTGGTCGGCAGGCAAGTGCAGGCGGCTCTGGATCGACTCCTGATCCAACACGGTGTCATCCTTGCCGCGCGGAACGCTCGGGAAGCCTGCTAAATCGGCGATGACGGCTCCTGTCCCATATTGCCCATCGAGGCGCACCAGAGCGCACGAAGGAGACAGATGGTGTGCCTCCAGATCACCCGTGATGGCAGCCAGCCCCCGGCGCAGTTCCTCCCGGTAGCGTCCATTGCCTCGGTTGCCGAAACTGCCGAGCCACTGGGAGCTGTGAGCCTGTGAGACAACAGTGCGGGTACGGACGACCTCCCCGCGCTTGCGCCCGGTGTAGAAAGGCGGCGCAGACCTGGTTCAGGCGGCGCTGTGGTGCAGGCAGTTCTTCTGTCTGTGGCAAAGCCCGTTGCCGGGCGGCTTGCCGCGTCCCATCGAGGTCTATGACCACATGGACGTTTCCTGCTCGATCAACCAACTGACCGATGTGTCGCTCTGTGGGAAGACGGGCGTGCCAGCAGATCGGCGAGAAAGAGCGAGCGGAGCGCTTCTGTGGCCTCAAAGTTGACGCTCGCCAGAAAGCGTGAGAGCGCCGAGCGGGAGGGCAGTTTCTCGCGGTCGAACAGCGCCATGAGCGGCCCCTCCCAGGGCTGCACTGCTTGATAGAAGGTTTCCAGGGTGCGTTCGCCGCTGATCGCGTAGCCCAACAGCACCGCCACAAAGTCGAGGACTTCGTAGCGTCCGAAGCGGCGGCGGGCAAAGCGAACTCGCTGCGTGATGGCGTCGAGGACTCCCTGCTTGCGCAGGTGTCCAACAAGGAGAACTACTTCCCCAAACCAGGGTGGGGGCAATGGGGCGGAGCGTTCAGAGGTCTGGATGCTGGTGGGAGAATACGCGATACTAGTCATTGGTCCTCCTTCCCGAAAGAAGTGTCGATTCCTTCCTTCGTAAGGAGGCACATTTTAGGCTGGCTCGCTACTTTTTAGCCGCTCGTTGCGCAATTCGTGGGACAATGAGCAGATCAGGGTGCGAAAGCGCCAGGAGCCGCGTGACTCCGCTGCCAATGTCCCCACCTGCAGCGGCAAAACGCCGGTAGCCCAGCACTTCTGTCATCAACCCCGCCCACAGCTCGGCGGTGCGCTTGGGCGTCATTCCGCGCTGGTGCGGGCGGTCGGAGAAGCCATACCCTGGCAGTGACGGCGCGATCACGTCGAAGGAGTCAGAGGGATCGCCGCCATGACGCGCCGGATCGGTGAGCAGTGGAATGATCTTGTGCATACGGTAGAACGAATCAGGCCAGCCGTGGGTGATGACAATCGGCAGCGGGTTCGATCCCTTGCCGCGCTCATGGATGAAGTGGACTCCGAAGCCATCGATCTCGACGCGAAACTGGGCAAAGTGGTTGAGCATCGCCTCCTGTGCCCGCCAATCGAAGTGGCGTTGCCAGTAGTCCACCACCGTCTTCAGATAGGCTAAGTTCGTGCCATAGTCCCACCCTGCCCCCTCTACCTCATCAGGCCAGCGAGTGCGAGCTAAGCGCTCGCGCAAATCGTCAAGGATCCTTTGAGCAATCGTGATCGTGAAGGATTGGACGCTCATATCAGACCTCCTTTTCTGCTTTTCTTCAACAGGAGTTTCCTTGTCTCTTGTAGTATAGCAGGAAGAGCTGAGAATAAAAGAGGTCGCAGAAGAAAAAGGTATCAGTATAGCTAAACTCGCGCGCAAAGCGGATTTAGACTACAAGACCGTGTACCGTATCGCCAACGACCCATATGCAGAGATAAGCACGTTCACATTGGGTAGGTTGGCAGAAGCGTTAGGAGTATCAGTAAAGGATTTGGTTGAAGATGCTGGGAGCCGGGAGTAACTCATAGGAAAAATAGCACAGAATATTGCCCTGGTAACCTGGCTCTGCTATGATGAATCCGCTTACAAATCAACTGGTATGAAACTGTTCAGGTCGAAAAACCTGCACAGGCATAGGGAATACAGTATGAGCACACCAAAGGGTATGACCTGTCGAAACTTCACTCTTGCCTGTCGCGATCAAGTATTGCTGTACCATAATGCGGAACATATCATGATGCAACTACGCCACCAGGTGCCTACAGAAGAGAATGTTCTCAACCCTTCATTTAAAGTGGCTGTAGAACTCTCCCCCATTGAAGCGATTTCCCTGGCATCTGAACTCTTAACCATTGCAGCACCACGCATACAGGCTATTTCAACAAAAACGGATGCCGCCGAGTTGGATACAGCCGATAGAGCTGATGCCTGAGAGGCTCATTGGTCTATCTTAAAATCCGTCCTATAAACCGCATAAACTTCATCGGACCGCTATAGTACCCGGCGCGGCGCAACATTCGGCGCTTCATGTTTCCCGGTGCATGGAACGGACGCTTTACAGCTGTGATGCCAAGTTGACGGTTCATCCGCTTCTTTGCACGAGTAATACCGAGCATTGTCTTCAGGCTGGGACGCCTATATCGCAGAAATCGCATCCTTGCCATATTTGCCTCCTCTAAATCACTGATAAATCAGCAACATTAAACCCAATGGCCGTATTATGGGCATAACTTAATTCTATAGCATAAACACGCATCACGCTCACCACACGTGTACTGCCCTCCCTTAGATTGCTTCCACTTCAATGCTCGTGTTCAGTTGCAGCAAAAACAAGCAGTATCACATGTCATGACAAAAGCCCTTCAACTGAATGAGGGCCTTTTGCGTTTGATCGTGCGTTTCTGATCGTCTGATTGAATTGTCTCATCCTACTATTCTGGATTTTTGCACTCTCCCTTTGCAGGCGTGGACCGAGGCAAACGGTCCACGTAGCAATCATTGCCATGGGTATTGCTGCGCTGTGCTATGTGCACATAGCCACGTTTCTCCCAGAAAGCCTGAGCTGGAGTATTCTGCACCAGGACTCCAAGACCGAGTTCGGTGACCTCAGGAAAGGAGAACAGGTAGTCTTCCAGCAAGGTGGCAGCCTCACGGCCATAGCCACGTCCCTGAAATCCGCGCTGAATGATCAGTAATGCAATCCAGCCTTTGCTCGGAGAAGGATGAAAAACAGTCTCAGCCGCGCCGATGAGTGTTTCCTCTAGATCGGCAATGCGCCAGGTTTGCCGCCAGGCAATGCAGACATTTCTTGGATATCGTCTCCCACCTGAGAAAGTGTCATCGGCCCAGATGGGTATCCGCTCCAGCGGAGAAATTGCTCGTCGCCATTAAAAGCAGGGAGCAGTTCTTCCGCTGACTCGATACCAACACGGATGAGTCTAAGAGAGTTTCCATGGACGTTCATGGTTAGGACTCCTTACATTTATACAAGTGAGAAGCACACCATTTGCGCGAACTTAAGGAGCCCGGGCGACCGCAAGGGATCGCTCCTACTCTACCGCGAATCGGCTTGGCAAGGCCGTGTATAGTAGGGGCGATCCCTTGCGGTCGCCTATTGGCACCAACTTAAGGGGGGAGTGACAGAGAAGGACTCAATCTGACATGATAGAATAAGATCTTGAACAAAGTATCATGAGCAGAAGGAGCCTTTCGATGACAAGTAGAGCACAAGTGGAAACAGCCATGAGCCACATTCTCACCCAGCGAGCCAAGGTCTTGGCCAAAGAAACGGGAGCCATCCGGCGGGTGCGCAAGCTGACGGGAGCGGATTTGCTGCAAACGCTGGTCTTTGGCTGGATGCAGCACCCCGATGCCAGTTTGGAGCAACTCAGTTCCACGGCCGCCATTGCCGCGGTGCAGGTCAGCGACACCGCCGTGCACAAGCGCTTCACCAAGGAGTGTGCTACCTTCCTGCATGCGGTGTTGGAAGAACTGCTCACGGTGGTGGTGCAAGCGGAGATGGTGAGGCCGCCCAAGGGGCTGCGGCGCTTTTCGGCGGTGGTGGTCGAAGACAGCAGTACCATCACTTTGCCCGAGGAACTGGCCCAACTGTGGCGTGGCTGTGGAGGCAATCAACGCCATACGGCAGCCGCCCTCAAACTGCATGTGCGTGCGTTGGGAACTGCTGCGCGGGCGCCTGTGGGGACCAGCGCTGACGGAGGGGCGCTGGTCGGATCACCACAGTCCCCTGGCCCTGGAAGAGCTGCCCGAGGGGAGCCTGTCTGTGGCGGATCTGGGCTACTTCAGCCTGCGTGAGATGGCCCAGCGCCATCGGCAGCATCGATCTACCCTCACGCGCTTGCGCGTGGGCACCAAGCTCTTCGATCAGAAGCGCAAGCCGCTCTCGCTGGAGAGCGGGGTGCTGCCGCCACGGGTGGGGCAGATGAAAGAGCTGCGCGTGCGCGTTGGGGCGCAAGAGCAAGTGCCCATGCGCCTGTTGATGCTGCGAAACGGCGAGAGGACTTGAAAGCCGATGCGCAGCGGCGCCAGCAGCCGGTCTCGGAAGAGGCCTTGCGCTTGGCGGAGTGGACGATCTTGATCACCGATGCGCCAGCCAAGCGCTTGCCCTTTCAAGCCGCCCTGGTGCTGCTCCGCGAAAGATGGCAGATGGAACTGCTTTACAAGCTGTGGAAACAGCATGGGCAGGTGGACGAATGGCGCACAGCCAATCCCTGGCGGGCGTTGTGTGAGCTGGACGCCAAGTTGATCGGCGTGGTGCTCCAACACTGGCTCATCGTGCTCTTTGCCTGGCAGGACGCCCAACGCAGCCTGGTCAAGCAGGCCCAAGTGGTGCGTGATTGTGCCGGGTCCTTGATGGAAGCCCTGGCTGGTGAACGTCCACTGAGCCGGGTGCTGCGGCTGGTGGAGCGCCGCATGCACTCGGGCTGTCAGATGAACACACGCAAGAACCATCCCAACTCCGCTCAACTGCTGGAAAGGGGGCGGGTCGAATGGCCCTTAAGTTGGTGCCAATAGGCGATCCCTTGCGGTCGCCCTTGAGGAGGGGCTGAAGTTCGCGCCGATGGAGTAGCACAACCCTTCTAAAACACAAACGGCACAAACCTCTTCGTACGCCTCATATACTCCACATAAGGCTGACCAAGAGACCTGCGTAGCGCCCGCTCTTTCACCAGAACCCGGTAAAAATAGCTGATAAAGCTGCACACCTTATATGCTTATCATTCAAATCAGCACAATCTGATGAGAAATCCACATGAGAAAAGCCTATACGCTCAACGTTGTAATAATGATGAAGCGGATTTGATAGTATATGTAACTACCAGCAGGGAGTTGGCAAAGCTGATAGATAAGACCAAGACAGCACAAAAAGGATATCCTGGAAGGCATTCATGAAATACATGAGCAATTCTGAGCACACAGGACAGGAACGCCCTGAAGAGCAAGATTCCGGCATCGAGATTATCGACCTGGAACCGTCCGAGCCAACGGATACGCTGGACAAGATCAAACGTGACCTATCTGCGCGGGTTGGGGAGAAACTTCCGGCAAGGCCGTTTCTTCTCAAGCATGGAAATGTGCAGCTTGCTGCTCTATCGGCAATTGTGCTCGTAGGGCTGATCATCATGCTCAGTGTGAGCGGAGTGTTCTCGTTCCTACTATCACGTGTCGCCCATCAGCCTGCGTCACCTTCATCAGGTTCATCGGATGTCCTTCTTTTTGAACAGAATACCTTGAGATGCCTTGCAGATACAGCATGGTCGCCAGATAACCAGCAGATCGCCGTGCTCGGCTACGGCGTGTATTGCCCGCAACCGCCAGGGCAGAGTCAGTACGTGCCTGGTCTCGTCAACGTGTACGATGGACACTCTGCTAAACTCCTCGCACATGTGCATCCCGACACCGCGATTCAATCCACGCTCAAAAAGCAGTTCAAGCAGTTTGCCGGCAAACAAGCATCGCCAGCAATTTATTATCGGAATGTTCTCTGGTCGCCTGATGGACAATACCTTGCGGTGCTCTTCGGTGCAGTAAGTTCTCCTGACCCCAATGTCCCACGGATAGATGGCGTGTTTCTTCTTGAGAAAGACGGCAAACAACGCGTATTCCTGCAGCAAGAAACGCCAGAAGAGTCCAAATTTTACTCCTACGTCAGGTGGGATCTTCAACAGGGAGTGGCAACATTGGTGCCGTTATTTGCTTTAAATGCAAACTCCAACGAATTCACCTTCCCATCTGGAGCTCTCTCCTATCACTGGGGAGCAGGTGACGTGCTCGTACCTGACACCCAGACTGGGAACACTAGCCCGTCAGCTCCCGCGCTCAGTCCTGTCGGCAACCCTGATGGAGATAGCTCGTTCAGTACCTGGCAGCCGGGATATATTTTCTACCTGACACGAAGTGGAAATGGTTCTCTTTATGAACCAGGGGTATATGTATGGCAAACGTTCTTCACTGCCTGGTCACCTGATGGCCGCTTCCTCGTCGAGGGGCTTGCAGGAGGAGCACGTTTAGAAGTCCCTGGCCAAAAATCACTCGATCCCCAGGCTTTGAAAGATCTGGGGGTTGACAAGTTGCACGTACTCCAGGTGCATAACAAGGCACTTGTGCAAGTACTACATACATTGTCGTCTCTTCCAAATATTAATGGAAACCCGAACGGAGGTGGAGGCCCAAGCATAAACGTCTCCTGGCGTCCTGATGGCCGTGTTCTGGCAATGGACAATGCTGGCCACGTAGATATCTATGATTGCGCCACCGGGCGAAAACTGTCTTCATTGGCTCCATCTACGCCACCCGACAGATTGAATGGTTTCCAGGATGTGCTGCGCTGGTCGCCCGATGGCACACACTTACTCCTCTCCAGTACAGATTGGGGGCCAATGCAACTCTGGGGACCCGGTCAACTGCCACAATAATGTAGGGGCGCAATTATACAGATGAACAAAATAACCCGGACATCCACGATGTGGGTCCTCCACCCACTGTAGGTGCCGATTGATCGCGCACACCGCCGATTGATCGGCCCTGCGTGGACGTTCCGCTATCCGATGTATTTTATTGAAACTCATCATTGCGCCCCTACATCCATTTCGCCTATTTTTCAGTATTCTTCCTAATCATTCTCTTTATATGCCTCACCGCATAGGTTCACCCCGCTCTGTCATTACGATTCGCTCATGCCCTCGCGTGCCGGTACCTGAGAGCGCATCTTACTCAGGATTCGGATTGCCATCAGCGCGATCCAGCCCCAGCCGGCGATGATCCCAATGCGTTGTAACAGCCCCGTCGGCGATCCCGGGAAGACTCCACTCTCGTCGAGGGCAGACACAACGGTAGCGGCTATAAAGGACATTACCACCAGGACACCTGTGACGATAGAGTAGAGCACCCAGCCTTTCCAATTAGGGTCACCCGCGAAGCGCCGCGCCATCACAAAACAGGCAATTGCCAACAAGCCGAAGGTGATGAGGCCATTGATGCCATGAATGGTTCCATGGAGCGTCTGAGGACCGCTGCTATGCGTGCCCGGCGGGTAGCCCAGGCTCGGATCAGTCACGAAGATGCCAGCTACAATGAGGGCCACACCGAATAAACCAAGCAGAATTGGTCCCCAGACCGAACTCCTACCCGTTCGAAAGACCCGCCGGAGCCCAATGGCGAAGCCGATCGTGAGCAGCCCACAGACAATGAAGTTGGCAATCTGCATCCATCCCTGGTCGCCCAGACTGAGACTGCTCCCATAGTTGTGCCACGCGCTGTAGCCGGGACGAGTGGCACCCTCAATCAACAAAACAATGACAAAGAGCAGCGGCCCGATGGCGCCGCCCGCGATCAGCAATCTGGTCACCACGCTCTGTTCCATCCCCTGGTTTTTCTCTGCCCGCATAATAGAACCCTCCTTTTTCGTCGTCCGCTCTCATCAACAGCGGTACCTGCCTCAAGCATACACCCATAGCCAGCTATTCTCCCACGTCTACAGTCCTGTTTCTGACAGGACTAGAGACGTGTATGCCAAATGCAGCAAAAAATGAGGTGGAAACAAAACCACTGATGGCGGCATCTGTAGGGGTGGGGACGCTTGCGTCGCCCGTGCTGGGGGCTGGTGGCGGCATCCGTAGGGGCGGGGGTGGTGTGGAGCGGAGTGGGGACCTTTATGGTCGCCCGCGGCTGGGGGTGAACATGGTCTGGGAATTGTCAGAAACCCAATCCTCATGCTGTGGGGACCTTTATGGTCGCCCGCGGCTGGGGTCGCATCATAACTCATCGACAAACCAGTGCGGGAGAGCGGGCGACCATCAAGCTCCTGCCACTCTAATTGCTCTACCTCCGAAGCGCACGGAAGAGCCTCATGAGCAGTAGAATAATGAGTCCGAAGACAGTGGAGAGCAGCGCGAAGAACAGCGGAACGGCGATGACCGTGGGTAAAACAATGAGTCTTCGATTTTCTAATCCAATAGAGGTGCGAGACTTGCCAACTTCAGTGAGAATCTGCTTCGTGCGTTCAGGGATACTGCCTTGCATCATGGTCATTCCCTCCTGTAAAGTGATAGCCGTATAGTACACGGTATCGTACGTTATCACTGTCCTCCTGTCAAATAGTGGGGAAGCAGCAGGAAGCGACAGCGCAAGGAGACGAAGACTACTTTGGATTGCTCAACAATATACCTTAAGATTGAACCATCAACCCCCACATGGTGGGGCGTGACAAAGCTCGTATCTTCCACTATACTTAGTGGTGAAAGGAAACAGCAAGAGAGCAAACAGGCGGCGTTGGAGCCTGTCTCCCAGTTCTCAACTGCACATTTCATTGAGCGGCTGGAGTCTGAAGACCCCAACCTGCGGGTTGCTCTCGCCTGGTGCGAGGCCAGGCAGGACGCGGTTGAGACCGGGCTACGCCTGGCTGGGGCGCTCTCCTAGTACTTGCGCGGCTCGCAGCATGAAGGACGAATCTGGCTGGAGGCGATACTGGCACGGAGCGCTGCGGCGCGTGCACATCTCGATGCAGCGACCTTCGAGGCAGGATGGGCTGCAGGACAGACGATTACCAAGGAGCAAGCCATTACTGAGGCGTTACAAGATGCCTGGCTGAGGCGATGGCCTTGTTCGCATACAGCAATTCATACAATCGGGAAAGGAGCACGATCATGACCACTCAGGAGAGTACACCCAGTTTTGCACAAGACATCAAGCCGTTATTTCGTATGCGCGACCGATTATCCATGCGTTGGGCCTTCGACCTCGGGAACTACCACGATGTCAGCAAGCATGCTCAGGCCATCCTTGGGCGCCTCTCAAGCGGGACGATGCCGTGCGACGGGAAGTGGCCCGATGAACAGATCGCTCTCTTTCGCAGGTGGGTCGAAGCCGGCATGCCTGCCTAGTACCCCACAGGCGTGAACTTCAGCACTTCTGTCATCCCTTCGCTTCTCTCAGGGCAGATCCTTCGCTCTCGCTCAGGATGACAGCCGTGCTTCAGTGAACGCCTATGCAGGCTAACCCCACCCCCCAAATTTCAGTTTCCAGCACGAACTCACGCGACTTACAGGATGCCCAATCTTGCGCTCAGGTCTTCACAGGCTGGCTCGTTTTGACGTGTGGTTCCAGGACCGCCGCCAGTCTGCGAAAGTTTTCCCTGATGGCCTGTAAGGCTGCTTGTGGTACC
>WNFX01006864.1_pt1 | contig 10762 bp, 8 predicted proteins | sample 5400111 | NCBI WGS metagenome assembly WNFX01 (sample SAMN13153363, study PRJNA577476) | soil metagenome | isolation source: 40 cm soil or saprolite under grassland replicate 1 | place: USA:California | collected 2016-06-15
CCCAACGTGAAGGTGGTACCCATGACAAGGGCCATGTCATTGAGGAGCCGTGTGCGGAGAAATCAGCATGCACGGTTTTGAAGCCGAGTGGAGGAGGTGACTCCTCCGCTTAGGTTAACAGCTATGGGTTTCGCCCTGGACGCTCTTGTCACGATGCCATCGGAGCCATCTATATACAGATCAACAAAAAGGCTAAATATGTCTTAGATGCGGATCTGAAGGGGTGCTTCGATAACATCAACCATGAGGCACTGCTTCAAAAACTCAAGACCTACCCGACGCTCAAACGCGTGATCCGGGCGTGGCTGAAGGCTGGCTACGTAGATAACGGGGTGTTTGAAGAAACACCGAGCGGCACACCGCAAGGGGGAGTCGTCACGCCTCTTACAATGTTGCAAAAAAGGTGGTAGAGTTCGAGTACAAGGAGGAAATCCCGCGCAGCCGCCTTCAGGCTGCCTATGGAGATGGATTCAAAGGCGCTCCCTTACGCTGCCATTCGTTGAGCGAAGGCGCATTCTCGCGGGAGGCTGGCACGTGCAATGGAGAAGCCATTCCCTCACCCCAAACCTGCTCAACATCCTCGCAAATCGTCACCATCGTTGGAGGTTCACGTCATGTTTGAACCCAGTCATCTTGCACAGCAGTGTCTTGCCGATGCCTATGCGTGTCTCATCCCAACGGTACGCAGACGTGGAGGCCCCATGTCGTCGCACATGCATTTCCCGAACGTGCCAGCACAACCTGGTGGAGAAAGGAGTGTCCAATGAACACCATCCAAGTAGCTCTGTATGCTCGTGTCTCCTCTGAGCAACAAAATGAAGCCAGAACTATTGACAGTCAGGTAGCCGACCTGCGAGCACGTATTGCAGGGCAAGGATTGGTGCTGCCATCTGAATTGGAGTTTGTGGATAACGGCTACAGTGGAGCAACGCTGATCCGACCCGCTTTGGAGCGCCTTCGAGATGTGGCAGGGGCAGGAGGAATTGACCAGCTTTACGTCCATTGTCCTGATCGACTGGCCCGCAACTACGCCCACCAGGTCCTCTTGCTCGAAGAGTTCCTACGAGCCGGAGTCGAAGTGATTTTTCTGAACCGAGAAGTGGGGCAGACGCCTGAAGATCAACTCTTACTCCAAGTCCAGGGGATGATCTCAGAGTACGAGCGGGCAAAAATCCTGGAACGGAGTCGACGAGGAAAACGACATGCGGCCCAGGTGGGGAGGGTGAGCGTGCTTTCCTGTGCTCCTTACGGCTACCGGTATGTCAGTGCCTGGGATGGCGCAGGTGAGGCTCGTTTCGAGATCGTGCTGGAAGAAGCGCGCGTGGTCCGCCAGATTTTTGAGTGGGTAGGGCGGGAGCGCTGTTCCATTGGGGAAGTCCAGCGCCGCTTAAACGCAGCCCGTGAGCAGACGCGCACTGGCAAAACGGTATGGGATCGTGCGACGATCTGGGGCATCCTGAAAAATCCGGCCTACAAAGGTGAAGCTGCTTTCGGAAAAACCGCCGTGGAGCCGCTTCGCCCGCGCCTGCGCGCCCAAAGAGGATGGAGCCTACAACCAAAGAAAGCGTACTCAACCCATGATGTTCCTCTCGAACAGTGGCTGCATATTCCAGTCCCAGCTCTCGTCGATGGGGCCTTGTTTGAGACGGTGGCCGAACAATTGCAGGAAAACCGGCAGCGTGCTCGTGTCTCTCAGCGCGGAGCCCGCTATCTCTTGCAGGGCTTGCTTGTGTGTGCCTGTTGCGGGTATGCTTTCTACGGAAAGCCGATCAGTCCGAGCGCACGGAAACATCATGAGCGCTCTTATGCGTATTATCGCTGCATTGGCTCTGATGCCTATCGCTTTGGTGGGGTGCGACTCTGCTGGAATAAGCAGTTGCGTACGGATCTGGTGGATGAAGCCGTCTGGGAAGAAGTGTGTCGGCTTCTGGAGCACCCGGAACGACTGGAACAGGAGTATCGTCGGCGTTTGCTTCAACAGGAACAAACACCTGACGAATTGCGCAACCTTGAAGTACGCATTGGACGCTTACGACAAGGCGTTGCCCGCCTGATTGATAGTTATGCTGAGGGGTTGATCGACAAAGAAGAGTTTGAACCCAGAGTAATGCGCATGCGAGAACGGTTGAAGCAGATGGAAGAACAAGCTCAACAGGTCAAAGATGAAGCAGGCATGGAGCGGGAACTCACCCTCATCCTCAGTCGCCTCGATGAGTTCGCGGCGCGTGTTACAAATGAACTTCATGAGGCCGATTGGCTCTCACGCAGAGACATCATCCGAGCGCTCGTCAAGCGCGTTGAAATTGACCAGGAGCAGGTCCGGGTGGTGTTCCGAGTCAATCCTCCTCCAGCATCACTGCCTCCCTCAGAAAAAGATTCACAAAGTTTGCAACATTGTAGGGGGCGTGCTTTCACCGTTATTAGCAAATATCGCACTTCATGGGATGGAAACAGCTCTAGCAGAAGCATATAGACCCAAAGAAGGGAAACCAAACTTTGTCCGATATGCCGATGATTTTGTGGTTGTTCATCCGACGGAAGAAGGGATAGTAAAGGCCAAAGCAGTGTTAGAAGCATGGATCAAGGACATGGGATTAGAAATGAAACCCAGTAAAACCAGGATTACGCATACGCTCCAAGAGTATCAAGGAACGAGAGGGTTTGATTTCCTGGGATGGACCGTGAGGCAATTCCCGGTAGGGAAAACGCACTCAGGAAAACTCCATCAGCGTCCACTGGGGTTCAAGACCATCATTAATGTCCCTCGAAGTAATACTTGGCCATTCAGTGACCGATATAGTGACCGCATATATGCTTGAAGCGACTTCTAGCCTTGATTATCTTCTCTTGCCTTCATTTGGGCGAGACGCATATCCTGACCGCGAGTTCCATTCTCCTTTGCGACGCGTTCCCCAGCGTATGTTTCGCACCTCAAGTGGACTGATAGGTCAGGATATGCGTCATTTGGACAAGATATGGGGCGTAACATGCAGGGATGCGAATCATCTGAGGCGGAGTGGCTAGTTTGGCCTTCCTCAAAAGCGTCTCTCACCCGTCTTCGCGTAGGTCCTTGTATGCATCACGCCTGCCCGTAATTCCCCAGCGCAGCCGCTGCATCGGATCAGGATCTTGAACGCGGAAGTCTACCCAAGTCATAGCCTTCAAGAACACAGGCAGGTTTGGCTCTTGAGGGGCGTCTGCTAGCAGCACGGGAATCACTGGGCAGCCTCGGCTAACAAATTCACGTAAGAAGGCATCCAGTTCCTGATGTTGCCAGGGGCCGATGCCATCTTTGCCCACAAAGACGGCAGCCGCCTTGATCTGTGTAATTTGCTCTTCTAAGAGCCGCTGCCAGGGCAATCCCGGTTGTAGTTGTTCCTCGTCCAGCCAGGGGAGCAGACCGTGCTCTTTGAGCTGCTTGCTGAGCTTTCTCACGGCAGATTTGTCTTGTCCGTTGTGGCACAGAAACACATCGAAGTCCTGCGTGGCAATCTTGCCTTGCAGCTTCGACACGGCACTCTCACGGTCGCGCTGAGTATCAGCCTCATGCTCCATTGCCTTGACGAGAGAGGGAGGCAGCGTGTTGAGACGATCCGTACCATCCAGCAAGGATACCTGTGTGTCACAAGCGCTACAGCGAATGGACGAGAAACCAAGCGTCTGTCGCTTGCTCACCTGTGTCCCGGTAAAAGCTTCGCCACATGTCGGGCAGACGTACCGCCGTCGCCGCTGCAATGTTCCCACAACATGCCGCTTAAGGTGCCTGTACACAAAGTCCTCGAAGTGAAAGCGCATCTCTTCACGGGCTGCCTCGTCGAAAAATAGCCCCAACTCGGCCCGTTCCTCCCCTTGAAGAGAGAGGAGCAGGCCATACAAGCCACCCGCTCGGGTAGTGTAGGTGATCGTATGGTGCCAGAGATCCTGTTTCTGGAAGAAGCCACTTTGGGCCAGGCGTACAACCAGTGTTGTGTAGATCGAGAGAACTGGACCCATAAAGGTGAAAGTGACAACACTTTTGCTTTCCAAGAGAGCCCGTTCTGGATGTTCCCGGGTCGATTGTGAGGGGAAAAGGAGAAAGCCGCTCTCGCGCAGCACCAACTGATGACGCACGAGCTCGTCGATCATGGCAATCAAGAGGAGCGTCTCCTGTGTCGGGTGAGGTAGACGCTCCTCTTGAGGGACAAAGAAGTCTCCTTGCTGTACGCGCGCCTCTGCAATGTTTCCCAGACCGTCAGGTTCGTCCTTGACTGCAATGAGCAAGGCTGAAGCATAGGCATCCAGTCGTTCGGGTTGGAGCAAGATCAGATTGCCAAAGTTGAGCCTACGAATGGCTCCCAACGCTTCCATTCGCCCGAGCACCGTCTCAAACTGCTGATAGAGCTTTTCACTTGGGGCAGGAGCATCGTGAGTGTGAAGAAAATTGCTGTAGAGGTCATCAGTGCTACGCAGGAGTCGTCCAGCATCTTGCTCATTGAACACAAATGTCTTCATGGCCTGGAGCAACCTAGTGGAGGTGACTTTGGGCAGTTTCGTCCAATCGATGGCAGTATGGATCGTCTGATTGAGTTCGTCAATGCCTCGTCCATCTTTAGCACTGGTCTCAATGTAACCTGCGCACCCCAGTTCCTGGAGCAGCGTCTCCATACGCGCATGACTTACGCTCCTCCCTCCACGGTCGATACGAGCGGCTACCAAAAAGATCTTGAGGGGCAATGTATGGGTTCCACGAGCCTGCTGTGCCTGTTGCAGAGCGTGATGCCAGTAGCGAATCCCAGCGAAAGGATCCGTATCGCGGGCGGCATCAAAGACAATGAGGGCCACTGTCGCCTCGTGCAAATGCAACTGATGGATGAGTCGATAGTCTGGCTGGCCAGCCAGATCCCAGAGCAAGATCTCCTGTGTTTCGTGAATTCCATTTTCCTGTCGTACTTCTTGCCGATCCAATGGCCAGACACGCCGTCCATGGGTAGAGTCAGTCGGAGCAAAGGGCTGACCCGTGAGCACTAATGCCAGGCCGGATTTACCGACGCCACTGTCGCCTACGAGCATCACTTTGGCATTGGCGTAATGGACCGTCTCTGGAGACGGTGCCGCCTGGAGTAGATACGTGAGATCCAGATGCCAAACGAGAGCATCACGCTTCTGCTGGCCGGCAGTTACCATCACAGGTAGACGGGGGTGCCAAGTGACATGAGGGAGACCCTCCAAACCTGTGAGCGCCGCAACAGGTTCCCAGGTATCGGTGCGCCAGATGCGAATTTCGGCTTCAGGGGAAAGAGAATCAGTGCTTGAACCCGAGGCCAATAACGTGCCATCAGGCGACCAGGCTACGGATTTGACTCGGTTCGTGTGACCCTCAAGTGTATAGAGCAGTCTGCCCGTTGTTGGGTCCCACAGATGCACAAGGTCGTCACTACCACCAGAAGCTAGTAGTTTGCCATCAGGCGACCAGGCAGGAGTTTCGATATGGGAAGCTACAGCCCAGGCACTATCTGGAGAAAGCACTGGGAGGAGTTCACCTGTCGTCGTGTCCCACAGCTTCATTTTCCCATCAGCGCCAACAGCAGACAACAGTTTGCCATCGGGCGACCACGCCAGAGAGGTCACTTGGACTTTCAATCTCTGGAGTTGTTTGCCTTTGGTTACATCCCACAGCTGGAGATCCTCTCGACTATGAGCAGCTAACAATGCACCATCAGGCGACCAGATCACCGCATCGATAAAGAAAGCATTCCAAAGGCGGCGTCCGGGGAGAATATGCAATGTGCCCCTGGCTTGGTTCCATAAGTTCACCTCATCGTCAGCAGCGATAGTCAACAGTTTGCCATCGGGCGACCACGCCACCGATCTCACTACAGGCCGTCCTACAGTGTAGGTGTAGTTGCTGACTTTATGCGTGTAGAAGTTGAGCATAATAGAAGGTAGCAGCCTGTTTGAGGCTGAATCCCACAGCAGCACACTCCCATGACTAGCACCAGCAGCCAACAATTTACCATCAGGCGACCAAGCTACCGAGGTAATCTGGCCTTCTTCTTGTGTAGACACCATACCTGTGCTCACAACGCGAGGAGGACTCTCAAGCACATAGAGCAGCGTACTTGAGACCGCGTCCCACAGCCGCACCTTCCCGTCAGCAGCAGCAACAGCCAACAGTCTGCCATCGGGTGACCAGGCCACAAAGGTGATCCGGTTTGTCTGCCCTTCAAGAGTATGAAGCAATGTCAAACCGGCAGGTGAAGCGATGGGTTTCGATAAAGTCAATCCATCATCAACAACTTCCTGTGAAACGAGAGGCACTTGATTGGTGGAAGTGCCCTCAACATACTTCGGCTCTGATGCTTCTGCCATAGATATTGCTTCCTTTAACGTCTATCTTAAGTCGTTCTTTTGCTCATTGCCGCTCAGATAGAGCTTCCCTCAACAGCATCTCCAACCGAATCACGCTTCGGCTTGCGCGTCCCTAGTCGTGTGCTTGCCCGTTTGGTGCGAGTCGGTTTCGCTTCTCCAGCACTTGTCTCAGGAGGAACTGCCTCACGGCTCTCCATTTGAAGCAGACTGTTCAACTGCGAACGATCGCCGCTAGTGAGCGCCACCTGTTGTTCGCCAGCAACGATGTCGGCTGCCATATCGGCCAGGCTTGCCTCAACGAGTTCCTGTTCTCGCACACGCTCAAGCGTGAGCCTGGCATCACCTTTCCGCAGAGCCGCTGAGACCGTGCGGATGAGCCAGTCCTTGAGAACTCCGATGCATCCGAGACAGCCCCGGTAAAATAGAGGCCAGTGATCCATCAGTGATTGCAACTCTGTCTTCTTTGCCTCGCGACCAGAAACAGCCCTACATGCCTGTTTGAGCAGTGCAAGCAGCGCTCCTTGAAAGGCAGAACAGTCTTCCGGGTTTTCCAACTGATAGCGCGGAAAATGCACATCAGTGCTCCGACGAGCTGCCTGGCTACTGACTCGGCGAAACTTGAGCAGTGGGTAAGGCCCGGCGAGCACAAACAGCACGCCGGTCGTATTCGAGAGCGATTTGAGCCAATCCCAACACCGCTTGAGATCTTCCGTTTCCCCATTCGCCATCAGATGTTGGGCTTCATCGAAGCAAATCGCAAGCACGCGCCGTTTGGCCAGGGCTTTTTCAACTGGCCAACGCAATTCTGGGGCCTCATCCATCTGTTTGGTGGATGCACGTCCGCGCCCCGAGGTCGCTTTTTTCCCATTGGTGGTGGTTCCTACCTCCCGATAGGTCACCTCTTCAATGAATGGTTCGTCCAGCGCTCGCAAGACCCGTTCATACCATTCGCGGAGAGTGAACGGCGCAGGTGTTTCGACGAAAATGACAGGCAAAGGAAGCCGATCTCCTGGGGTGACCACCTGCGGACGGGTTTGCATCCGGTGAGTGACCACGCGCAGAAGCTCCGATTTTCCTACGCCTGTTGGACCACACAACAAGAGAAAGGCAAAGCCTCCAGGTTCCCAAATCCTCTGGGTAAGCTCATCATCCTTGCAGATCAGCATGGCGTGCTCGACGGTATACAGCCTAAAGACCTCCAAACGCTCTTGGAGAGCCTCTGGTAAGGGTTCGGATGCAGGAATCGGTTTTCTTGGCATCAGTGATACTCCCCATAGACTGGCACTTCTGCCAAGTTCACCGGAGATCGCTCTCCCATTGGACGTTTTACAGAGGCCTGACGTGGTGCTTGGGAGGGAGCACGTGGTTCCAAAGTTAGGGCATCAATGATGGGGTGACTCTCCAGGTCTTTCATCCGTTGAAGTAACACTGCCTGGTGCCCTTCGGCTTTCTCTAGAAAAGCCGCCAGACGCGCAGCCGAGAGACCTTGGCTCTCTGGGTCACCTCGAGCAGATTTGCGCAGTTCTGCTGTAATGATTGCTAGCTCTCGCTCGGAACGTCCTGAAAGTTGCGCGTAGAATTGCGATTTACAGGGAAGCCACTGACCCATCACAAAGGCATAGAGCACCCCGATGTCAAAGGGATCGTAGCGGATCGGAACCGATTGGCCTACCAGTTCGCGCTCCGAGAAGAGCTCATTCTGGTAGTAGTGCCCGAAGAGCTTGATGCCTTTGCCTTTCTGGATCTTTCCTTCCTCTGATCTGCTCGTTGGCATGGTTTTTTTGATAAACACATCGTCATAGGTAATCCCACGGTTCCTTCGCTCACCTGTTCTAGCTAGCCCTGTCACAAACATGGCCCGTGGAGACGCAAAGAGTGCCGAGTGATCCATCTGATCATAGACCTCATAGGCCCATTCGCACAGATAGGCGTAGAGATCGCTGAGGGTCCACACGGCAAGGCGACGAGGATCCACCTCACGTGTGACCGTTCGTGGCTTTTTGGTGGCCTGGGTATTGCCCAGCAAATTGTTGAGAAAGGTCGTGTGAGCCGTTCCAAAGAGGCGCTCAATCACGGACCCGAACCGAGGCTGGGCTGGTGGCCGAACGGTCTTCTGACAGTGGTAGTAAGTCAGCAGATGATCAAAATACTGGCTCTCGAATTCTTTGCCCCCGTCTACCACAAGCGTTTGCGGCATGCGCCCAAAGCGTTTGACACAGATCCGTAAAATCATCATACAGGAGCGGTACGATGGAGGATCAAAGGTGAGATAGACGGCAAGCAACCGACGACTAAAAGCATCCATCAAGAAAGTCGCCCAGGGACGGCCTAGATTGCGAGCGCTCGTCTGCGCCACCAGTTCAATATCCAGAGGCGTATGATCGATATGGACAATGGAGAACGGATGATCGCCGTGCACAGGGGTATGGTACTCCAGATAGGGGTAGGGAAGTTGCTCAGAATAGGTGGCACGTGTCCCCAGGCGCTGCGTCTCGATTTCCGTTGTCACGGCACACTTGAGATGCCGGTAAAACGTGCGTAAGGTGAGGGGAGCTACTCCACGCTTCTCGCATGCTTGCTCATATGCTCGATAAACAGCGATCTTTTCCCGTCTCTGAGGAGCTGCATATTCCTGCTTTATTGCCTCATCTAACAGTTCACGTGCTACTGCATCCGACCTTGGGGTTCGATTGCCTCGCTTGCTCGTTTGTGGAATGAGGCCAATGTAGCCGTATCCATATTGAACCTCAGCGGCCTGGTATTGTGCCTTCCAGCGACGCAGGGTTCGTGGGGAGACAGTGACTACGACCTCGGAGAGATGCCCATACAGCAACGCCTGGACCGCTATCAAGCGAGCATCGGCCACTTTCATCGCCTCAGGCCCCATCTCGTTGAGGATCTTTCGGACATCTTTGTGGGTGGGTTGGGCATCGGTGGAGGAAACTTCATATATAGCTCCCTCTTCGATCAGGTGATGGAAGAAGGCGCGTGGGAGGCTCACCGGCTCACCAAATTCGCCTTGGAGCAGTGCGTGAGAAGCCGTAAGTTCGACAAGAACATAAACGCGTCCAGCCCAAGAGAGAGAGGTATGTAAGAGTGAGGGTGTTGATGGAAGAGAGATATGGGGAAGTGAGGCAGCAGAGGCGGCGTCTGCAAACAGACGCACCTGCTGATGCTCACCAAGAGGAAACGCTGTCAGGTCTACATACAGCGCATCTGAAGCAATGAGTGCGTAGACCGTATCTGCGGTGATCTCACCTTTAGGCTCCAGAATTTCCGAGAGGGGGACCCCTGGTTGTGCAGCGACCCGCTCCAGCAAAAGGTGACGATGGAAATCATCCACAACCAGTGGAGTGATCCAGTAATCTTCCAAAAACATGAGATTCTGGATGAAGACTGCCGACAACTCACGGGAAGAGCGGACGCGATAGATCAATCCTAATGCTTCGGCGACCCCCTCCCCAGGAGTAGACCGATAGCCGCCTTTGAGATGGCGTTGATACCGAGCTGAGTGCTCTTTCACCAGATGTGCCAACTCCTCCTCGAGTTTCCACTCCTCGAAACTGGCTCCGCCGTGTCTCAATACGAGAAAGTCGGGGGGATGCCAGTTGGTGACTCGACGCCCGGAGGGACCAAGGTAGTGCAGTTTGAGCTTGGTCGGCTGATCCCAGTATTCTAGCACACCGGGGTCATGCTCCATGACGTAGATTGCGCCCAGTTCTGTGTGGCTCTCAAATTGGATAGTCCTGCCCATTTTTCGACTGGGATAGCGGCCATGAATATTCCCCCGTCCTCCGGCCACACGGCGAACTGGCGGCGAACGACGAATATCGGTGAGTAAGGTGCGAGCAGGATCGGAGAATTCACACTGGTCAAGCCAGCGCTGATAGGCGTCATCATCAAGCATCAGCGGCCTCCTGGAGAAGACAAGCCATTAGCAATGTACTCTCTGCATACCTTTCATTGTACGAGATTGCGGCAGAAATTACCAGAAATGGACGCAAAAAGCGTCCGTTATGACTGATATCGTGACCAAGTACAAAGCTCGGTTGTGCCTTTCACAAACAGGAGTAGAAATGCAAACAGGCCTGCACTTTGAGGCGTTTTATGTGTCGTGGATTTCGCTGAGAAAGATATATTTCATGCACATAGTAGGGCAAGATTTACGTCAAAACCCCGATTTTGCGGCCATTATCAATGTCGAGGGACAGATATCCTAGATGTGGAGCGGTTTCCCCGGGAACTTTTGTGCCAGTGCTCATGTTGGAGGACAAGTTGCCGATTACCGGAAAGTTTGGATCTTACGCAACCTTGCTGATGAGCAATGTGGTATACTGAGAAGTTGAACATTTTTTCACTTTTGCTGACTTTTTCAAGGACGAAAAGACATCCTATGATCATTTTTCCAGACCTT
>WNFX01006866.1_pt1 | contig 10762 bp, 8 predicted proteins | sample 5400111 | NCBI WGS metagenome assembly WNFX01 (sample SAMN13153363, study PRJNA577476) | soil metagenome | isolation source: 40 cm soil or saprolite under grassland replicate 1 | place: USA:California | collected 2016-06-15
TAAATGTGAATGGACATGATGAGTTTGCAGCGTATTGGGCACAAGAAATGCAAAGGAATTTAAGTGGTTTTGGAGCACAGGTGAGTCGCGATGAATTTTCCGTACAGGGCTGGCAGGGGAGACCAGCTACCATTCCAGCTTTCAATGTGGAAGTCACTATCCCCGGTGTCTCTCATCCTGAACAGGTGGTTGTTATCGGTTGCCACTACGATGGGGAAGCAAGCTCAACACAATCAGCCAACGATGATGCCAGCGGCTGCGCCATCGAATTGGGCGTAGCAAGAGCTATGGGAGCATATTGGCGCAGTCACCAACTCTATCCAGCACGAACGCTGCGTTTTGTAATTTTTGATGCGGAAGAACAAGGTCTTTACGGCTCATTCCACTACCTCAATAGCACAACGAACGGTGATGCAAAGAACCTGGTTGCAATGTTCAATGAAGAGCAGAACGGAATTGCTTATCCACTGCGCTACCTCGGACAATTGTCAAATCCAATCTTACCCTTTTATATCGACCTGTCTCCATTACAAAACAACCAGCTCTATGCGCATCAAGACCAGCTTTCACAACAGCAAAAAGATAATATTTCACATTTTCGATCACTCATGCAGCAGGCTATTATTGCCTCGTTCGCACAGTTCCAAAAGATGGGATACCAGATGCTTTCGTACCACATCAGCAATCAACCGGATGTATTTCAACCTATCTTTACATCAGACCAAATGAAATACATACAGCAGGAGGACGATACCCTGGGTGGCAGTGATCAGATCCCATTCACATTTGCAGGTCTGCCCTGTGCCACATTCGTAGGCAACTCCAGTTACTACGATCTAAATCCTCCTCCCTGGTCGTACCCTTATGATCAACCACAGGATACCATCCAGTTGATGAACACTTTCGCCGACGGTAGTTCGCTGAAGTCGTTTGCACTTGTGATGGCGCTAGGACTACCAGGGATGCTGACCACCTGGATGCTGAATCAACCTGAAATACTTGGCCAGTCCATTACCAATCAAAGTCCTATCGCAGCGATCAGTGACGTTGGTCAGACAATAGCAGATCACAGTATTACCCTTGATGCAAGGGCTTCATACGACCCTGCCGGAAATGCGTTGACATATGCCTGGGACTTTGGCGACGGTACGCAGGCCAACGGTATTGCCGTTACACATACGTACACCAGTACAGGCACCTATGACTTGAAATTAACTGTCAGTTCAACTGAAGGAACACGAACCATCACCAAAGTGATCAATGTAGTCACGCAGCCAACCAGTTACGATAATCCGTATGCCCATGATCAACAAGATGGTTTTCCACCGGCCAATCCAGCAGTAACTCTCCCAACCCCAAATGATCAACTTTCAGATAAAGTTACAACTACTGCTGCAGCAGTTGCTATAGCATTGACGCCAATTTCCAGCTTGACTAACTTTTCTGTTGGCTTGATAGTTGGTGGTCTGATCCTTGCTGTGCTGCTGATTGGGGGTATAGTGGTAGTTTTTGTGCGAAGAAAGGCACACGTTTGAGATTTTATTGAAGTAACGCTCAGTTTCAGGCATCAATTCTCGTTCTTTCACAGGTCATTTTTTCAGTAATACTACCTATTTAAGAGCACATAGAGCAAAAAGCTAGCTTTTTCGGCATTTCTTCAGGTATAATGGAAACGGTAAAGTGCTATTTCCTGGCTCCCCTGGTCGCCATTGTATGTTCGTAAACTACTTAATTTGGTATGGTAATTTTGGATTAAGGTTGTACCTGTGCGCTGGGAGGTGATGAAAATGGTTCTTGCACCGTTAACGCATTTGAGCAGTACTGGCGAAGTTGCTGAATTCCTCGATGACAATCAATTCGCCCCACCAGGCGGGAGTGATAACAAATGTGGGCCAGAATCGATTGCTTTATGCTTCCATAGCGTTGCATCGGGCCAACATAACCCTTCCACTCCCCAGGATAGTCATCGCATGGCCCACGATTACTATGTAGCGTTCGTTGCTCCTGTGATTGGGAATAATCCTGGAGGCGGCGGGATAGATGACCCCACGTTTTACCGGATCCTCGAACACCGTGGCATGCAGTATCGCAAATTACCACATGACTGGTCTATCTTTGTCGAGTGGCTCCAACACGGCTATCCCGTGATTATTGGCGGTGTGCGAGAAGATACCATTCACGACGCTGGCTTGAATGGAGCGTCTCCCTATGGCTGGGGAGACAAGATTCCGCTGGATCAGTTATCGAGCATGTAAAGTATGATACGCAGCAAAATAGTGACGAGCTGACGCCTGCTCAACGTGCTACCTCGTTTGCTGTGGTAAAGGCTATCTGTGAGAAGTATGGTATCCCTAAGCAGGTGATCACGGTGGGAGACCCGTCACATGGTGGCATTATCAGGCACCGCGATATAGACGCCAAGAACCGTTTCTTTTGTCCAGGCCCATATCCCTTGGCTGATTTACAAAACTTTTTGAACGGAGGTCCTGAAATGTTTTCAAACGAGTTGTGTATTGCAGTGTGGAATAGCTACTTTGTGAGTATCGACAAAACGCCACCGCCGCGCGATACCGGCATCTTCAATGATTGGCGCCATCAATGGACCATTGGGAATTACAAAGGATGCTGCTTGGGTGCCGAATACCCGGTCACGCTGCCCAATGGCGATCCTGGGGTCGCTCAGAATTTTGCTGGCGGGACATGTGTGTGGAACAAGAAGACCAGCAGCGCAACCTGGTTGTGAGAGTGACACGCATGGACCATCCATAAGTCCTGCCACCTCGTTCGTGAACCCTCTCACAACGACGGCATCAACTTTCGGTATGGTAATTTCGGATGAAGGATGTATCTGTGCGCCAGGAGGTAATAAAATGGTTCTGGCACCTTTAACGCATTTGAGCAGTACCGGCGAAGTCGCTGAAATCATCTTGAGCATGGATAGAACGGCTATGCTCGGATTTTCTGACTCCTATCACTCGCCAGTGAGAGAGGATCGACAACTTCTCTGCCCTTGTGGCGAATGTATGGGTTTACCTGTAATTTGGCTGATGTGGACGCTTTGCTTCGCACTGTTAAGCAGACAGCCATGTGTACCACTTCTGGCCGAGGATAAGACAGGAAGTTCATCCAGTATACTCAGTCGATGCTAGATGGAACCATGTGTCTTGATACCTTAGGTTCGGTTGCAAATGGAAGGAGCATGTATGGACAAGCCCTGGTTTATGAATGAGATTGTAGTCCCGTTCGGCAATCCGAACTATGACTCCCATTATGGAGGCGCACATGACATTGATATTGGCACTCCTCCGGATTATGCAGCGTTTGCGAATTATCCCGTGACAGCGCTCTTACCCGGAACTATTTTAACCATTACCGATGGCAAAGATCCTTCCGGAAATGCCATATGGGGGCTACAAGTGGGCATTCAGCTCGACCACGCGTATAATGGGGTACCCAACATGGCCTATCTGCATCTCTCCGCAGTCGAACCAACACTGAGGATGGGTCACCCCCACGTTGCAAAGGGGGATCTCATCGGTTGGGTGGGCGGGGGAACCGATCCACATGACTATGACAGAAGAAGCAATCCCACCGGCCAAAATTTTCTGAACACACCAAGCCGAAGTTCTCAAATACAGGTTGGCGTCGCACTTATGCGCGGGAATGAATATGGCAATGAGCAATTTAATAAATGGCCGCCAATAGAATGGGACTTAAACCCGACACAGATTATTCTCGATGCGCGAAAGGATTTTCTAAAAGGAGGTCCCGAAGTGTTTTCAAACGAGTTGTGTATAGCAGTGTTTAATAGCTACTTTGTGAGTATCGGCAAGACGCCACCGCCGCGCGATACCGGCATTTTCAATGATTGGCGCGGTCAATGGATCAATGGGAATTATAAAGGATGCTGCTTGAGCGCGGAATACCCGGTAACGCTGCCTGATGGAGATCCTGGGGTCGCGCAGAATTTTGCTGACGGGACATGCGTGTGGAACAAGAAGACCAACACCGCAACCTGGTTGTGAGAGTGACACGCATTGACCATACACACGTACAGCAGTTCCTTCGGGAACACTATCACAACGATGGCATCAATAAATCCTCATGCGCCAGGGGCGCACCACCAAAGATGAAAATGCACTCAGTCCCTGTTGCTTTTGCTCGCGTGGCTCGAGGGAAAAAGGAGCATATACTGCAAGCAGAGCCGACTCGGGTTATACAGGGGTCACCATATGATTCGGGCTCCCTTGTGCTTTTTCCCATTGGTCTTTGAGCTTCTTCTGCACTTCTTGAACTGATTCTTTACTGGGCTTGATTAAGCTTGACTTTGTACATTTTGGGGAGGAAAGGATAGAAGATACTTCGGTGAGTTTGATTGCCCCATTGCGCCTGGATGCGCGGTTCTTTGCGCCACCTCCCCTGCCCAAGCCGCATCAGATGGGACGCCCACGCGTTGTTGGCAAGCGACTGCCGCAGTTAAGCACGGTGTTCAGCGACCCGAAAACAGCGTGGGAAACCATCACCGTCAACTGGTATGGGGGAACCGAGCGCAAACTCGAAGTCACGGGCGGGACGGCGCTCTGGTACTCTACCGGGACTGCCCCGCTCCCCATTCGCTGGGTGCTCACACGCGATCCTGAGGGCAAGGGCGAACCGAAAGCCTATTTCTCAACCGATCAAGAGCAGTGCGCAGCAGAGATCGTAGAAGACTGTGTCAAACGCTGGCCAATGGAAGTCACCTACGAAGAGAGCCGTGCTCATCTGGGTGTGGAAACGCAACGCCAATGGTCCGACCTGGCCATTGAACGCAGCACTCCCTGCCTCCTCGGGTTATAGAGTGTGGTTGTCCTCTTGGGATACGCGTTGCATCCTGATGGCCATATTCCCGTTCAGCACACTGCCTGGTATCACAAGACGCAAGCGACCTTTAGCGATGTGCTCGCTACGGTGCGTCGGCATGCCTGGGGCGGGTTGACTTTTCAGACATCGCCTTCTCACCCCGATCTCTGTTTAGTGCCACGTACTGATTTGACCAGGCTCGTGCAGGCCGCCTGTTACTAACTGAAAATTGTACAAAGTCGAGCTTAGCGCTGCGAGGAGAAACTCCATATGGGCCTCCTCGCAGCATCATTCGCAAAACCGTCGTCTCGATAGTACAAGCGTGGATCCACTAATGTTTAGTAGGCGAAAACTTTTCCTAAATCCCCTTCCCAGAGGTCTGGGTGGCAATGGATGTGTGGTCACAGGAGATCGTGTTGCTCTTCGCAGAGGTGCATCCTGACTGTGGCGGGTCATTCGCGTCGTTGGTATACTGATCGTCGCTGTAGACAATCGAGGCCAGGCCAGTGAGAGGATTGGCCGCCACGCCGAAGTCGTCGTAGAGATCACGGTTGCCACTACAGGCGATACCGCTCTCACAGACGCCGCCAAAGTGGACGATTGGTGTCGCCCGCACTTGCGAGAAGCCGCTTCCCGAGGTGGTTGCACTCAGGTTCTGTGCAAAGTAGACGTACCAGGCCGCGCTCATCGGATAGTTGTCAGGTGTGTTTACGCCATCATAATAGGAGGTGCCATACCAGACGATATCAATGTGTCCAGGATTATGGGCTACACTCCACGGGAAGATGGCCGTATTGGACGGCGCTTTGTTCACCTGGACGGGGGCGGACCAGCTTTTGCCCTGATTTGTCGAGTAGCTATAGTCAATGTTGTGGTTGTCGGAGTAGACGGAATAGACGTTGCCCGCATTGTCAATGCTCACATTAACGAACTGGTGACCGTAGCCGACCTGGTTGTTGGGATTGGAGTGCACCTGGTAATCGTTGAAGGTCTTGCCTCCATCAGTAGAAACGCCCATCCAGACATCGTGGTAGGCACAGGTGCCAGCCTCGCCACAGGCAACCTCTCCAGCGTTATCGATACCGCTGAAGGTCTGGTAGATAACGTGGCTGCTCGGATCAATGGCTAGATTGCCAATCTGGTTGTTATTGATAAGAAAGGCATGAGCGGTATCGATGGCATCGCCCAACTGCGTGAACGTCGTTCCTGCATCAAAGCTACAGTTTACGTCGATGTTGAAGGTCGCAATATCGTGGTAGGAGATACAGACCTTGGAGGCTCCGTCGGCGGCGATCCACTCGCGGTCATCGACAGGAATGGTGGCGCCGATTGGATTAAGAGCCCAAGTCTGGCCTCCGTTCATGCTGGTACTGACGTCAACATTGGCAAGACTCAGGCTGGCGACGTAGACATTGTAGAGACCAGCTGCATTCGTTGCGGGTGCTGTCGCTAAATCGGTGTCGCCGCCTCCCGGTGCAAAACCGGTATTGTTGGTGCTGGAAACCTGGTTAGGAGATACGAGGGCAGTGTAATGCAGCCCACCGTCGGTCGATTTCCAGGCATCCGTGCCGCCTCCCAATCCATTCTCAGAGGAGGCATAGAAGTTTCCAGCCAGGTCTGCCCGGATTTGGGGCTCAGCAGCGAAGTTGGTACACTGGCTTGATCCGGGGCACACAGTCCCGGTGACGCCACTCAACTCGAAGGTCGTGAACTTGAAACCAGCCGCAGATACAGTGGACGCTGAAAAGAAGATGGTGGTACAGGCCAGCAAGAGGGAAATAGCTAGCCCAAGGGTAGATCGACGAAATAGCTTCCTCATTGAGTGACTCCTTTGTCATGAGTATGCTGACACACCCCTAGAGAAGGGGTATTCTATTGAAGAACACGAGTGAAGTATCAAAAAGGTATTACATAATTACCTGAGTTTCATCCAAACTAATGGCAATCTGTACAGTAGTCAATAGTTCCCACAAGGAGTCGACTAACGGAGCTGCCAGGAATGCGCAGGCTACCCAGGTAATTCTACGGGGAAATTCTCAACATTGTCCCCGCCAGAACACACAAAGACAGGTAGAGCAGTGCGTTCATTGAGCAGCCTGCAAAGGCTCACGTACCAATCCACTGAGCAAGCAAACGATGCTATGGAGTGGCATCCCTGGCGAATGCCAGGCCCAATCACAGAAAGGAGACAATTAGTATGAAAGAGTTCCAAGGAAAATACGATCCATTGCCGCTGGAGCATAGCGTTCAACGATATCCTCGGTAATGGCATTCGCACGGCAAATTTCGCTATAGAGAGAGGAACTCCTGCGCGGTGTGCGCTCCTGCGTCAGAGGGTCCATCGCTATCAGACCTAAGTGCGCTCTCCAACCTTCGGTCCATTCAAAATCATCTACCAGTGTCCAGTGCAGGTAGCCACGAATGGGTATACCCTCGCTGATCGCGCGATGCATCATAGCGAGATGCTCCAGGAGAGCCTGCGGGCGGCGGCTGTCATCAGCATCTCTTAGACCATTCTCGGTGATGTAGACAGGCTTATTGCCGCGCGTGCGTTGATAGATAGATTTCAGCACCCGGTACAACCCATACGGATAGATTTCCTCGAGGCCATTATCTCGACCGGGATCGCTGTACACTGAACCAGGAAGAGCATAACGCTGTACAAACTTTTCAGAAGGAGCGGTTGGATTAAAACGAACCATTTCACGGGTATAATAGTTCACGCCGTGATAATCCCGTGTTCCCGCAGCATAGGTAATGGGAGCAATCAGCATAGGTAAGGGAAACGTGAAGTGGCCCGTCTCCGCAGCCTGCAAGGTGGACCAGACAAAGAACGTCTCGTGTAGCCAGGCGAGACCTCGATCAAGTGGTGAATGGGGACGAGCGGGATCAAAGAGACGATAATCCGGGCAGTACCCGATCTGAGCCTCTGGCTGCAGGCGGCGAATGGCATAGAATGCTTCGACATGCGCCTGCAACAAATTACGTATCACACGCTTTGCGCACACCAGATCATGTTTGCCTGGTGGATAGCTGCCAAGCACATATCCAAGCGCAGTGTAGACGTTTGGTTCGTTGATGGTAATCCAGAAAACACAGAGGTCGTGTAGATTCTGTACCACGTGTGTCACGTAGCGCACGAAGAAACGGATGTTGTCCTCGATCGCAAAGCCACCCTGATCAGCAAACCATTGTGGTTCGGTAAAGTGATGTAACGTGACCATGGGTTTCATGCAGCGACTATGCAAATCCGTCAGCATCGCCCTGTAGCGGTCGATAGCTCCACTATCCCACTGTCCCTCCCTGGGTTCTATGCGGCTCCACTCTAGACTCAGCCGCAGTGCGTTATTACACATTCGTTCTGCCAGGGCAAAATCGTTTTCGGCTCCCTCCCACCAGTTGGCGGCTTTGCCGCAACGTTCACCTGTGCGAATATGACCCTGTTGTTCCCAGCGATACCACTGGTTATTCGTATTGCCACCTTCATATTGATGAGACGAAGTTGCCGTTCCCCAGAGAAATCCTTCAGGAAAACGGAGCAAACGCTGCTTTTCCATGTTCCTCCTTTACGAGTAGTGCGCGTCAATCAGGCGCTGGTATGCGGATTTTCAGCACAAATATCGCACCATAGATGAGGAAAAGTGTAGCTACTGCGAAGACCAGGCGATACCCCAGAGCCGTTGCTGCATAGAAACTGACCAGGTAGATAATGAAGCTGCCCATAGCAGGTGCAAGGATAGACGATAAGTTAGTGGATGAGCCCCATAAAGCAAAATCTTTGCCAACGGTGGAAAGTTGGGGCATAGCATCGACCGCCAGAGCCCAATCGACACTTGTATAGGCACCATAGCCTACTCCGAAGAGTATACCCAAAATCCAGAGGGGAAAACTGCCGGGAGCGATGACGAAAGCAAATGAGGCCGTTGCCATCAAGAGCGTAGACACACAGACAATGGGGGCACGCCTCACTCGATCGGAGTAGATCCCAAGCAGGAAGGCACTGCATATGGCGCCGAACAATGCCAGTAATGCGACGACCGCCGTTGCTTGCACGAAATTCGTTTCATGCGCGACGTTGGCAAAATAGTATTCAATGAAAGTCATAAAGAGCGTCAGCCCCATCATCACCGCGAAACGGGTGAAGAAGATGAGTCTGAAGTTGTATTCGCGCCAGGGGTCGATCCAGTTCGAGCCAAACCAGCGGCGAAAACGGAGGCGTATGCTTTCTTTCTTCTGTAATAGTTTGCTTGCAGTTGGCATGAGAGGAATCTCATGTACGCCAATTACTGTGATCAGTGCTCCCACAAGGAGGGCGATGCCCGTTAGCACGTAGAAGAGAGTGGCGCCGTGCCGTATGACATCGCTTCCCGTGGAAGTCAGGCTCACCTGCCCGAGCAGCAATGCAGCCAGAACCAGACTGCCAATGCTTCCAAGAATGGTCATCAGTCCCATATAGCCTGATGCCTCTCCGCGTTGCTCCCTGGGTACAAGATCTGGCAGGAGTGCCTGATAGGAGGCATTGGCAGCATTGCTCCCAACCTGGTTGATCATGAGCGCCAGCACAAAGATGACTATCCTGCCAGCTACTGCCAGGAGCAGCGCGGAGAGGACCAGTAATACAGCGCCTGCGGCAATGTATGGTCGGCGACGCCCCCAAGAACCGCGTGTGTTATCAGACAGCATGCCAAATAGCGGCGGCATGATTAGCGAAACAACTGCACCTAGCGTTGAGATCCACCCCAGGAGTAATGCCTGCTGAGCGTTACCAACCTGGCCAGGAGGGACAAACAGTAAAATCTGCAGTGGAATGACGATGGGAAATAGAGCTGCGTTCTGAATATTGAGGGAAAACCAGAAAATACTGAGGACAAGTTGATCACGAACAGTCAGCCTTTTGGGCGTAGCATGCAGTTCCATGTACGTAGCCTTCTCCTTGCACACTGCCCGACAAGAAGCGTAGAGACGCAATCTCCTGGCGGCGTGGCCTGGTACTGATCCTCACAGCAGTTTCTGCAATTTCAAGAGATCCTCCATTGAACCTGAGACTTTGAGCTTACGGGTGATGAAAGCAAGTTCCGGATTTACCGTCCTATCAAGTATCCCGGCCAGGATGTCACTGCTGGTAGTGACTTTGATGTCTGGCTGTGGAACCGTTTCTTCTGTCAATGTCGCATTCCCATCTTGAGCAATACTCAGCGCAAAGTTACGTTGGAGATCAGTAAACATGAACTGAATAATTCTGGCAAAGCCTTGAAATGCTGAACGCGTTTCGGGCTGCTCAAAGCGAGTGCGGATACGCTCTAAATAGGGAACAATATCAGCCATATTTGCTCCTTAGGTTGGATTGATGAAAGGTGGAAGATAAGCTTGCTGCGTTACCACCATTTCATCGAACATCTGCCGTACCTCTGTCAAAGAACATACCGCGGCAGTCAGTGGATCAAGCATCAAGGCCTGCACTGCTGCCTCACGGTCTTCATTGAGCAGGGCCTGCACTATCAACTCGTGAATCATCATATGGGCGCTGTCGAGCGCGGCAAGTTGCATTGGAAGGCTGCCAAAAGGAACCGGCTGAATCCCATTCCCATCAACCAGGCAGGCGATCTCTACACACCCATCACGGGGCAGATTTTCGATCAATCCGCTATTACGAACATTGCCATAGACCACCTGAGGCCGGTTCAATGCGTGACCCTCAATCACGTATGAGCCCGCGTCCAGACTCCTATCAAGATAAAATGCTCGTTCTCCCCGCCGTTCACGTTCCAGGTAGTCACGCAACCGCTCATCATGTTCCGCACGATCTACAGGCCACCTGCTCGCGCGTTCGCCTCCCCTACAGTCCGGCTGCATGCTGACATAGTGTTCGATCAACGCTTTGCGTTTGCGAAAATAGGGAACATATTCTGAGACATGCCCACTG
>WNFX01011435.1_pt1 | contig 10762 bp, 7 predicted proteins | sample 5400111 | NCBI WGS metagenome assembly WNFX01 (sample SAMN13153363, study PRJNA577476) | soil metagenome | isolation source: 40 cm soil or saprolite under grassland replicate 1 | place: USA:California | collected 2016-06-15
GACAGTCCTTCCGCACATCAAATCCATCGAACCTGCACTGCCCACGGGTGCCCTCGTCTCAAAAGACAGCTGGAACGCCGGCCAGAGCGACGCCTTTGATATATTGGTGAGCCAGGCCTCCGCCCTCGGCTGCAACTGGGTCAACATGGATAGAGACCTTTTTACTCCCTCTATGCCTGCTATTGCCCACCAGCACGGCTTCAAATTGGGTGTCTGGACCGTTAACAACAGAAAAGAACTCCAACGCCTCGCCGCCCTCGGCGTCGATTCCCTCACCTCCGATCGCCCAGACCTCTTTACTATTTTCTCCTGAATCGTGTCCCTTTCCGCTTTTTATCCGTTCTATTTATTAAAGAAACAATCTGGCACGCGTCAAAATAAGCATATAACTGTGGATGCAGGGGCCACAGCCCCTGCCGGACGTATCCCTTCAACCCTTGATTACGCGCCGTCGCAATCGGCGAAAAAGAAAAGGTACCATCTTCTACTGCTTTCAGCAGACAATATGCTATAATGAGCGGCAATCACAGGCGGTAGGTACGGAATGACCATCACAACAAACATCTACCTGAGTAGGCGAGCCGTGGAGAACATCAAATATGCAGCAGACAAAAACACCACCAAAGCATACAATCGAACCAGTAATATCGACTTCTGAGCCAGAGTCAACAGAGCAACAGGTTGCCATATCATTCGTTGTTCCTGTAATGAACGAAGAACAGAGTATCGCCATCTTATTTGGAAAATTATCTGCCCAACCCCAATTTCCTGGCAAAGCTCGACGAAGGCTACGATCTCGTTTCCGGCTGGAAATTCCCGCGCCTCGATCCCATCACGAAAACCTTCCCTTCCCGCATCTTTAACGGCATGGTCAGCACCTTGACCGGTGTCCACCTGCATGATATCAACAACGGCTTCAAAGCCTATCGCCGTGAAGTTGTCGACGATATACACTTCAAACTCTATGGTGAATTCCACCGCTTTGTACCCGTCATGGCTCACTGGCGTGGCTTCCGCATCACAGAGATCAAAGTGCGTCACCATCCTCGTCTCTACGGCGTCTCCAAGTTCGGCGCCAGGCGTTTCGCTCGTGGCCTGATCGACCTGCTCAATGTACTCTTCCTTACCTCTTTCTTGCGCACTCCGCTGCGGCTCTTTGGCCCTCTCGGATTCTGGACATTCTTTATTGGTGTTCTGGTTGACGGTTTTGTCGTGGCTCGCCGCATCTTTGTGGGTCAGCAGATTCGTGACCAGCCGCTGCTCTTCGTTGGGATCCTCTTGATGATCTTCGGCGTCCAGTTTGTTTTGACAGGCCTGCAAAGCGAGATGATCCGTCATTACGCCTTCCAGCCAGGGGAAGAGTATAGTATCAGGCAGGAACTCGATTGATGCAACACCCTGCAGTGAAAACAATCGGCAAGCGTGTACTACAGATCGGTTTGCCCATACTGGTAGTCGCCTCCTTACTGTATAAGATACGCGATTGGGGGGATTGGAATGAGCTTATCGCCAGCGTCCATCAATGGAATTACTGGCTGCTGGCATTGTCATTTTTGGGCTTCATACTCCAGGAAATGTCGTATGGGCTGATTTGGCAAGCAGTTCTACGGCGGTTGGGTCATCATCTGCCCCTTCGCGTGTGCCTGCGCATCTACCTGGCCTCAGAATTTGTACGCTATATCCCTGGCAATGTCTGGCATGTCCTGACACGTATCCTGTGGGTGGGAAAGTACGGCGTTTCGCGACCCATTGCCTTTGCCAGTATGACCGTTGAACTCATTACAAAGCTGGCGGCAGGAGCATTGATCTTCGCGGTCAGCCTGCTCTTCTGGGGGAATTTGGGTACGGTGGGTTCACTCTTTCAAAGCTCCTTCATCATCGTGCTTGGCATGGTCTCCTTCCTTGCGCTGCTGATCGTACTGCATCCCCGTATCCTTAACGGGCTACTCAATACCGCCCTGCGCCTTTTGAAGCGCGACCCCGTCGTTTTAACGCTCAGTTATGCAGACATCTTGCTTATCACTCTGGCATGGTTCGCCAGCTGGTTTGTCGCGGGATGCGCCTTCTTTGTGTTGGTGCTCGCGCTCTGGCCGCAAACGCCACTGGCAGCATTGCCAATCTGCATCGGCATCTACGCCATTGCCTGGGACTTTGGTTTCGTCACTTTCATCACACCAAGTGGTATTGGCTTCCGCGAATTAGCGATTGGCGTCCTCTTTCATCTCGCCCTGCCCGCCATCCCTGTAGGTCCGGTTGCGATTATCGCCCTGCTTTCGCGGGTCGTCTCCACCGCGGCTGAACTGTTATGTGTCGGGGTTGCCTATCTGAGCGGTGATGGCCAGGTGCAAGTGCGTGCCATCCAACAGGAGCAAGCCTCAATGCAAAACTCGATCCCTGGAGATCAAAACAAGCAAGCAGAAAATAATGCATCCTCTACAAATGATTCTCCGAGGCTAGTAGAACGAGGTGCAGCAAATGATTAATGCTACATGGCGCAAACGTCTGTCTGTCTGGGGCAATCGCTTCTTTCTCTACCCAGCGCCTGATCCTCTACCCCATACACGTATGTTCTGGCTGGCGACGAGCGTCGTAGCCTTTCTGGCTCTCCTCTTCTCAGTCTATTTTATCTTCTACTTGACTGGTCGGCACGACGCATTTCTGACCAATGCCGAGGACCTGGGAATTATGGATCAGGCTATCTGGAATACGATCAATGGACAGATGTTACATCAAACAATCTGTAATATCGTTCACGATACTAACTGCTATAATCTAGATGGTATTTCGCGTTTTGCTATTCACTTTGAGCCGATTCTCTTTCCCGTTTCGTTCTTCTATCTGCTCTGGTCTAACCCAAAAACACTGCTCGTAATACAAACCCTTGTGGTCGCAAGCGGTGCGTTTCCTGCTTTCTGGCTCGCCCGCCTGCGCCTGCGAAATGAGTGGGCTGGAGTCGCCATAGCCCTGCTCTATTTGCTCTATCCTGCCCAGCAATACGCCCTGGTCAGTGATTTCCATGCCGTCACCTTCACTGCTTCCTTTTTACTTTTCACCCTCTATTTCATGTATACGCGCCGTACCGTCTGGCTGATTGTCTTCGCCATTCTGTCGATGGCTTGCAAAGAAGAGATATGCGTCCTTATCGCCCTCTTTGGCCTCTGGTCAATCGTCTTTCAACATCGCTTGCGCAGTGGTCTTGCATTGATTGGGCTTGCCATCGGCTGGATCGGCCTGGTTTTGCTCATCTTCCACTTCTTTAGCCCCACTGGTCATTCACTACTTTCTTCACGCTATGCCTATCTCGGTAATGGCCCCGTCCAAATAGCTCGCAACATAGTGTTGCATCCGGGAAGCATACTCAAGCAGCATGTGTTGGATCATAATCATATTTACTATCTTCGTTTGCTCCTCAATCCAGCAGGTTACCTCCCGCTGCTGGCTCCGTGGGTTTTCGTGTTGGCCCTGCCCACGCTGGCCTTAAACTTGCTTAGTTCTGACCAGAATATGTATAGTGGCTTCTTTCAGTACAATGCCGAGATCGTACCTGTCCTGATTTTTTCGACCATCGAGGCTATTGTGCTTATCATCTGGTTGGCGCACTGGGTACTTTCTCAAGTGCGTCTGTCGCGTATTAAGTCACAGGAAAGGAGTAATCCTACCGTTCGCACGAGAAGTGTGCCTCGTTGGGTTTCTCCAGCGCTGCTGGTAGTACTGTTGGCCTATGTTCTCTTCAGTACAGTGAAGGCGGATATTTTCAATAGTAATATGCCATTTGGACAAAGCTTTCATTGGCCATCAACTCAGATCACAGCCCATACCGCACTTGCGCAGCACTTTATTGACATGATACCGCACGATGCATCAGTATCGGCACAATCAAGCCTGGCTCCACATTTGAGCGAGCGGTCCGAGATTTATCTCTTTCCTTACGCAGATGACAGTGCTGATGATATTTTCCTTGACGTGAGCAGCGATGTCTATCCCTTTTATGGTTCGCCTGACTATACGCATGAAGTGAAAAAGGTCTTGCAGAGAGGCAATTATGGTGTTTTAGCGGCCCAGGATGGTTATCTCTTGCTCAAAAGAGGAATAACCCCGCCTGCTGCTCTACCTTATTCACCTTCTTCAGATACAAGCGACCTTGATGATCTATTTTTCAATCCTTCAGATAATTTCTGTTCGTATATATCTGTTCCACCAAAGCAAGTCCTCCATCCTTTACATGTCACTTTTAGTAGCTCTGATGGTACTGATACGATGAACTTGATCGGCTATAGTGTCTCGGCTGCCGATAGGTTTAGTTTGGGTGCGGGATATATGCAAATAACCACCTATTGGCAGGTCAATAAGCCTACCCTCCATCCATTGCAGAGCGTCGTGCTCGTTACCGACAAGAATGGCGGTAAACATATTGTCAGCGTAGATGTTCCACCCCTTGCCTGGTGCCCGACAAATACCTGGAAAACAGGCCTCGTGCAACGTCTCACTAGTAGAGTCTTTAGCCTGAGCGGTTCCCATATTCCAAATGGGCTAGCTCATATTTCAGTCGCGCTTTTGCCGGTCACTCACCCGTTTAGCACTATGGTGGGTGAGCAGAATTGGTTGCCATTGCATATTTCTCAGGCACCAGCTACAATAGTCCCAACTCAGGGAACTAATGCGCTCCAATTGGCGACAATCACGATCGTTCCCTAGTATTCCCCGGATGAGGGGCGCCAATAGGGCGCGTTACATATTCATCGCATAGCACAATGAAAGGGGTCGTGGTAATGGGCGTTTTAATAGGTCAGCTTCCGCCAGCTGAGCTTGCACGCTTGAAGGCTGAATTGGCGGAGACGCTGATTGCTCATTTTTGCTATCCCCGCTTTTTTGATTATCGCACCGATTCACTGCGCTCCCGTCCGGTTGATCGCTCAAAGCGCCAGGAGGTCTGGCTTTACTTGAGCTCGTTTGATTTCACTGCCTGGAATCGCGTAGACCTGATGTCACCTGATTTTCAGCACTATATCGAGCGCCTTTTCATTCACTTCGTTCAACGAAACCGCAGCTTCTTTGGAGAGCAGGGGCGTAAGCGCATGGCTGATATCCGTATGTTAATTGGGACTTCCGCTCTATTAGTAGTGCAGGGTTTGCGTGGTCACTTAATGGGTCAGCACCAGCAAAATCCTCCGTTTGGCAGTCCACGCCCTGTTTCTTCCTGGTCTACTACGAATATTACGGGACGTTCTGAACCAACCTGGGACCAAATTTCTTCCTCGACCATGATATTGCAGCAGCAATTGCAAGAGGTTCGCGGAGAAATTAAACCCGCGCCACAACAGAGCGAAGTGCGACCTGCGAATGCCCCTGCTCGTCGCACGAATCAGCCTCTGACTACACCTCTAACTAACGGTAAGGCCCCCAGCGAAGTTGAGCATCATGTAAATGCTGTCTCCAAAATACCGACCGGACCGATCAGTATAACTACACCGCAGGTCAATGGACGCGGTGCTTCAATTCTCCCAGGTCAGAAGAGTACCTCTTCCGTAAATCCCGCTTGGAATACTGCTACGCCTGTTTCTCTCCCGAAGGCAGAGCCGGTTTCCTTACCTGTCGAACCTTCGATTCTCTCAGTCGCATCAGCAGCCGTTCCTGTAAAATCTCCTGGCGTTACTATACCAACTGCACCGCCAATGCCTGTTCATGCAACAGTTCCACCTCCTGCTTCTTCCATCCCCGTCCAGGTGCGTGGACTCCCACAGACCATGCCAACCAGCCTCTCTACTACCCGGCGCGAGAGCGCAGCTGTCCTGGTGAGCGAAGAAGATATGGCTATTTTTGAACAACTGCGCCATCAACTGATTGTCTGGCTCCGTATTGAGGCCATTTGTTCAGGCCTGGATATTGCTAATCAAAGTCCATCCCAATTACTCGAGCTACTGCGTCAGCAAAATAGTTTCGAGGAAACCCATCTGCAGGTTGTCTTTAACCTGCTCAACCTCTGTAACCAGGTCATCAAAAATGGCCAGGCTAGCCTTTTTGATTACAAACAGGCCTTGATGTTCCACCTCATGCACACAAAACGCTAACGAACTATTTATGTTTCAAACGAGAAGTGAGGCTGTGAGCGCCTGCTCTTCTCGTTTGAAATACAACAAAATCCCCTCATCAAAATTTTATTAAGATTGCTAAAAAGTCCTCTAAATAAGATACTAACTTCTTCCTCATCCGTCCATAACTATGGTATAACTGATATATGAAGCCACGTAGAATTATGGGTAAGAAATACATATTTCGGTAGCAATAATTGTGTAACCTTCGGTCTTTTAGGTTACTTCTGTGTAAAAAATGTATTTAAGACATCTTTCAAGGGGAGACTGCGTGCCATGACAAAGGGCAGAGATAATGCAGCGGATAGTCTGAGTGATCTATTAGAACTAGTCCGCATGCGCAGGCAAAGCGGCTCATTGAGCGTCGAACGCTTTCATGCAGGCCGCTTAGAAGAAGGAGAATTATACTTTCAAGGAGGCCAGCCTACCTTTGCACACACCGGACAATTGTCTGGTCAGGAAGCTCTCTCATGGATGCTAAGCTGGCACCAGGTTTATTTTTCTTTCAATGTCGAGGAGCTACGTACGTCTGCCGCTATTTCTTCTGCGGTTCCCACGAGCGTTCGCAATGCTGAAGCCGCTAATGCTCAAACCTCTCCGCTTTCCGCAAAACCTTCGCAGGTGAATACATATACTCCTATGCCGGCCACTCCCTCTCGTCTTCCACCGGCAAACGCCGGTATCAGAGAAGTAGCCAGGAGTGCGGGTGATTCTGACAATACCAACAAAGCTACTGGTCTTAATGCATCACCTGCTACACCGGGACTCGAGTGGCTCGTTCCTCAAAAAGTGGGGGGGGAACGCGATGTATTGTCGTTACCGCTAACTCGCCCGCAACGCTCGATATATCTGTTGGTTGATGGGCGTAGGACCATCTCCGACCTTTCCCGTTGTACAAGGAAGAGCGTCCAGGAGATAGAACGGCTTCTCACTGAACTGCGCGAGCAGAACTTGATCTCCATCTAAGCCTCGCTCAGGCGGCCACCGTAATTGCGGGCAGTAGCTCGCGTAGCTGCTCAAACCAGTTCGCGCCGAAAAGTCTGCGGGGTATACGAATAACTCCCTGTTGCACACGAGCTTCATTACGGAAACGACGATAGAGCACAATGCGGTTGGGCACTATTGTGCGTTTCACTGTCAGGATCAGTTCATTATCCTTCAATGAAATGGCCTCAAAGCCTAGCGCCGCTGCCTCAACCTTCAAACGCACCATTGCTAACAAGTTTTGTACTGGTGGAGGTGGCGCCCCAAACCTATCATTCAGCTCCGCGCTCATTGCATCTACTTGTTCTGGCCGGTTCAGATTCGCGAGCCGTTGATAGAAATTCACCTTCAGCGTGCGATCTCCTATGTACTCGTCCGGTAGGTATGAATCAAGCGGCAGATCGACCAATGCCGTCGGCGTGGCTAGTTCGGCCTTTTTCCCCTGCAGCTCCTGCACTGCCTCGGCCAGCAATTTACAATACAAATCAAAACCGACAGAGTTCATGAAGCCAGACTGTTCAGCGCCCAGCAAATTTCCCGCTCCCCGGATCTCAAGGTCTTTCATTGCGATGCGGAAGCCAGCTCCCAACTCGGTAGCCTCGAATATGGCCCGTAGGCGCTTCTCCTGGATAGGCGTCAGTTTCGCGTCCTTATTATAGAGAAAGTAGGCATAAGCCTGTTGAGTGGCCCGGCCAACGCGCCCCCGCAATTGATAAAGCTGCGCCAGGCCGAAGTAAGCCGAGTTATTTACGATAATCGTATTGGCGTTAGGAATATCCAGGCCGTTCTCAATGATAGTGGTGGCGATCAGTACGTCATATTCACCGTTCGAAAAATCTATCATCACCCGTTCCAACTGATCTTCGGCCATTTGTCCATGCCCAACCACGCAGCGTGCCTCTGGCACCAGCCGTTGCAGCTTCTGCGCGATCACCTGAATACCCTGTACGCGGTTGTGCACAAAGAACACCTGCCCTCCCCGGTCAATCTCGCGCAAAATCGCCTCGCGAATTAAACTTTCATCGTACTCTCGTATGGTCGTACGAATAGGCAATCGCTCTTGCGGCGGTGTATCTATGACGCTCATATCCCGTAGGTTGACCAGTGACATATGCAGCGTGCGCGGTATCGGCGTCGCGGTCATGGTCAGCACATCGATTTCTTTGCGCAACTGCTTCAGTCGCTCTTTGTGCGTTACACCAAAACGCTGCTCTTCGTCAACAACAAGCAGGCCGAGATTGTTGAACACGATGTCTTTTTGTAACAGGCGGTGCGTACCAATGACGATGCAGCACGCAGAGCTACCTCGGTTTTGCCATAACCAACATCGCCACAGACCAATCGATCCATGGGTCTTGGACGCTCCATGTCCTCCTTGACCTCCTCAATGGCTCGTTTCTGGTCTGGCGTTTCCTCGTAGGGAAACGCGTCTTCGAGTTCATGGAGCCAGGGCTGCTCAGCATCCGGAGAGTAAGCAAAGCCTTTGGACGCCTCTCGCTCACTATACAGCTTTAGAAGGTCTCGTGCGATATCCTGGACGTTCTCTTTGACCTTCGACTTGGCGCGCGCCCACTCTGTCGTCCCCAACTTGCTGAGCGCGGGAACAGAATCTCCCATGCCAATATAGCGGGTGACGCGATCAAGCTGGTCGGTCGGTATGTACAGCTTATCGGTGCCAGTATACTGTATCAACAGGTATTCGCGTTCAACCCCCGTCATGTTCAACCTGACTAGCCCCTCAAAGCGCCCAATCCCATGCTCCTGGTGCACGACATAATCCCCCGGATTGAGCTCGGCCAGAAATGACGCTGGCGTCACCGGCTTACGCCGCAGCGCATTGCGCCTCCTTGACCAGCCAAAGATTTCTGTATCGGTATACACTGACAACGCAAGCACGCGCGATTGCCAACCCTCCATCAACTGACTCTGGATCAGCGTGACCGTCCCAGCCTCCGGTAATGTATGGATATGACTCCCCGGGCTGACATGAATGGTCTCGTCGTGCAGGATAGACTCGTCGCTCAAATTTTCTGCCATACGCCGCGCCTGCGCCGTCACGATCACCACCCGCTCACGATTTTTCAGCGCTTTACGGCAGTCCAACACAAAAGCTGTCAGATTTCCTCCATACGAGCTGGCGCTGCTGTAGGGCGGCATCAGATTCTCTGTGCCGCCCTGCAAATGTGCGTCAAATTCACCCTCTGCCGCGGATAGTATGCCAGCGAAATTGAGTTGTCGCCGCTGCTGTATCTTCGGTTCCAACTGGTTCCAGGTGAAATACGCGTCGCGCAGCTGTGATGGGTTCTCTCGGTCACGTTCAAAGCGTTCCTTCATTTCCACTGCCTGCTCGTCTAGCTCTGCGATGCGATTCTGCAGGCTTTCTGGGTTGTCAAGAACGAGCAAGCCGTTTCGAGGCAGGTAATCCAGCACCGTCGTCGCGTTATGCAGGTACGGCAGGTAAAAGGTGATATCTTCGAAGGAGCGGCCCTGTCGTAGTTCCTCTAAGTCGTGTTTCCAACGTTCCTCGCACTCGCGATGCAGCATCTCGCTATGGAGTTGTTCCAGTTCCTTGACTGCTTCAGGTCCGCGCACGGGCAATGCTTCGCGGGCCGGGCAAACGACACATGAGGCAATTGGATTGAGTGATCGCTGCGTCTCCTGGTCAAACGTCCGTAATGACTCGATTTCATCGCCAAAAAACTCAACGCGTACCGGCCGCGGCAGCGTTGGCGGGAAAAGATCAACAATACCACCGCGATGGCTGAACTGCCCCGGTTCCTCCACCTCCGCCACAGGCTCGTAACCCAGGTTATAGAGGTGCTCCAACATCAACGTTAGATCAACTTCCTGGCCCACTTGCAGGGTATACAGTGTCGCGGAGAGTTCTTGCGCTGGCATTACCGGTTGTGTCAATACTCGCACTGAGCACACGACGATAACATTGCGTTCCTGCTCCACTAAAGCTATCATAGCCCGCATTCGCTGCTGCGCCGTCAGCGCATCGCTTATCAGCCGCTCGTAAGGTAATGCATCGCGATCAGGCAGATAGAGGACATCATCGGGCTGCTCCACGAATACCTTCAGGCTCTCCACCATCTGATTCGCCTGTGTCTCATCCTCAACAACCACTAAGAGCGGCTGTTTCACCCCTGTAGCAAGGGCGGCAATCACGAACGGACGGGCAGCCTCGGTAATTCCTGTGAGTGCTGGCAAACCCTCACCCTTACGCAATTGCTCTACCAGGCGGCGAAACTCTGCCCGCTGTGTCTGCAGCGCAAGTAGTCCTCGTAATGTCACTCAATCCTCCAAATACAACAACTCTAAGACGCCATGCTGCGCATGGCGCCCCTCTTAGCCCCCATAATCATACCGTACTGTGGTAATCGTTGCAACATTCCCGGGCCTGATCCTGCTCGCCGTCCTGGCCATCTGGATCGTCACTCGCCTCTTCCAACGTGAAGTAATACTCACAGAATTGCGGCAAGGAAGTCCTGTGCCTTCAGGCCAGGGAGGAATTGCCGCCTCCTGTCGCATACCTATACCCATCTGTATGCTGTACGATACGACAATATTTTGCTGCAATCCCTCCCATACGTCCATGGGGAGTTGTGATGTCAAATGAACCGCTAGCACGTACCATGACACGCCCAACATGCACACCTCCATGCACTCCCTTGGGCACGACAGCG
>WNFX01007577.1_pt1 | contig 10761 bp, 10 predicted proteins | sample 5400111 | NCBI WGS metagenome assembly WNFX01 (sample SAMN13153363, study PRJNA577476) | soil metagenome | isolation source: 40 cm soil or saprolite under grassland replicate 1 | place: USA:California | collected 2016-06-15
CAGTGAAGCGTTCGCCGAGACCATAGACACATTCACCAACGTCAAGACTTAATTGCTCGTGGATGTAGCGTTCATTAGGGGTATCCACAAATCCCATTCCGCGCCAGCCGCTGGATGTAAGAACTTTATCCGTGCTGATATAGTCTACTAACCAATCCTCTGTCTTGTTGATACGAACGCTCAAATCACCGCTGGTAAGCATGGCATAACTCTCATTATTAGAAATAGAAACTTGTGGAGTTGGTCCTGGATAAATTTCGAACGCTGGTTTGCGCGGATTTGTGCCTTTGTGATGTAACAACTGAACGCCGATGATGTTTTTCATAGGAGAGGAGAAGCGCATGGTCAGTAAAGGTTGATTGACCGTATGCCCGCGCTCGTGTAATTTTCCGATTGGAGCAAAGACAGTTAGTACATCTTTTTCAATCATTGTTTCATATACTTGAGCTGCATAATGGGGCGTCATGCCCGGGCGCATCTGCCAGTATCCATCAGTAAACTTCATGGTAGTTTCCTTTTTGATGTAGATGATACACTACTGTTCATCTATTGCGCTTTTGAAAATATTTGCAGGCTAAAATTCAAAGTTCAAGTTTGGATACGCATGTCGTACATGCGTGCAGTACTTCATAAACAGTACATTAATCCCTCTGCAGGTATATATGTGATGTATTATGATTGTGAGCTGGAAAGGAGTTTAGTATGTCACGTCTGTCGAAATTTCTATTGGTAACTCTTGTAGTCGTATTCATGCTTGCCTGTAATCTTGTCACCCAGCCAATCAAGGACGCTCAAAACCTGGCAGGGACTGCGCAATCTCTGGCAACTGCCATGCCCATTCAGACTCTTCAGAAGGGCATTCCGATCATGACTCAGGCAACGGTTGGTCAGGAATTTAGCAAAAATAATACTTACAGTTTTAAAGCACCTGTTACCATTAAGGAAGTTCAGGATTTCTATAATGAAAAACTGACTGCCCTGGGCTGGACGCAATCCTTTAACTTGCCCAGTGAAGGCGATGCTGGGCTGATGGTGTTTCAAAAAGACAATAATACTCTGACGATTACGATCACATCTTCAGAAGGTTCCGCTGTGGTGCTTCTGACTCTAGCATAAACAGCGAATGTAGATATTTCAAAGGACGGTAGAGTACCGTCCTTTGTTGTTAAGAAGTGAAATGGCATTGAGTCATGATATTTACAGGTTCTAAAAGGAGGGTCTTTTGAAAAAGCCCATCGCTTTCAGCTTGATTTTGCTCGTTCTTTCTGCATGTTCAAGCTCTATGAAACCGACCTCTGCCGTGGTTCCTACGCCAGCTTTTACTGTTACCCCTCTTCTTGCAGCCAGCCCTATTCCGACAAATACTTCTGTGCTACCTACAGAAACATCTGATGCTGTTTCTGCGCTTGTTCCTGAAGGTCAACCTGCCTCCGAGTGGAATGGGATTCCTATCATGCCAAATGCAATCGCAGGGGATGGTGACGATGAGAGATATGTTTTTACGATCAAAGCCACGGCTCAGCAAGTGCAGGAATATTATCAGCTTGAACTTGGTAAGTTGGGTTGGCAAGCATCCGCCACTGGCGATGGAGACTCGTCGCTGATGTTGAACTTTATGAATAAGACTTCCGCAACACTAACAGTCAGCATCATCGCAAAAGGCGATGAAGCTCTTGTACTTTTGGTGAAATAAAATGCAATTTAATTTAAATAAATGAAAAGTGCAGTCAAAACAACTCGACTCCACTTTTATATTCCATGAACAATCCTCCCATCCATCATGGTCATCACAGCTTTGGCTGTTGTGATCTCCTCTGGCTTCACTTCAAATAAATCATGCGAGAATAAAACCAAATCTGCAAGATAGCCCTCTTTAATTTGTCCTTTTTCGTTTTCCATGAATTCAACGTATGCTGCATCGCGCGTATAACCGAGGATACATTCTTCAAGAGTCAATCGTTGATCTGGATCGCTGGGTTGCCATTTCTTGCGATTCAGCGCGACGTAAATACTGATCATTGGATCAAAGGGCGCAACAGTCCAGTCACTGCCGAGGGAGAGGTGCGCGCCCGCGTTCTTCAAGCCACGCCAAGGAAAGGAAAACGGCCAGCGTTGAGGTCCAGTGCGGTTCGTCCAAACTGGATCATCTTCCCAACTGAGCGGAGCATGACTCGTCTGCATAGATGCAATCACGCCCAATTCCTTGAAACGCGGCATATCCTCAGGTTGGCAGACTTCGATATGCTCCACACGATGGCGGCTGTCGCGCTTTCCGTTACTCTTCTGAATCGCTTCATAACCATCCAGCGTCTGCCTCACCGCACCATCCCCGCAACAATGGACTGCGATTTGCAAGCCCATTTTGTCGCACAGAGAAGCCATACGCGTGAATTGTTCAAGCGAGAAGATTGGTTCGACTTTTATCTCTGGATCATCAGCATAGGGATGGACATTGAAGGCTGTATATGATTCCCATACACCATCCATGAAAAATTTCACCGCGCCGCCGCGTACATAATCCATTTGGACTTTTGCCATCTCTGCGGCTTCGGCGAGCATTTCTTCTGTTGTTTCAGGCTTGACATGATAAGGCACGTAGATGCGCATATTCATTTCGCCAGCATCTTCTAGCGCGGCATATGCCATCAATTCTTCCATGTCACCGTTCATGTTGTGGACGCTGGTAATGCCCGTCTTATTGAACTCCTTAATTGCGAGTTTTAGTAATTCACGTTTGCGATTCGCATCTGGCACAGGAACCAAGTCAAGCACGGCGCGCATAGCATCGTCTTCACGCAGTTCACCTGTGGCGAGTCCATTTTTATCTCGCAGGATAATGCCATTTGCCATCACGCGTTTGACGTCATTCAAAATACCTGCCATCTCAAGCGCTATAGTATTTGCCCAAGCTGTGTGACCATCGAACACACCGATATAAATAGGCCGATCCCCGATGATCTCATCTAATTCCTGTCTTGTGGAAACGATGTTGTAACGAATTCCGCGTCCAACCACCCATGGATCGGTCTTGTTTTCGCTTGCAAAATCCAGCAAAACTTTTTTGAGATCTTCCTTTGTTTTTACTCCCTGAAGTTGTGCATTGCCCATCCAGATGGAACCCCAAAGCAAATGCACATGAGTATCAATGAAGCCAGGTGTGAGGGTATGTCCCTGTCCGTCTATGACCGGTGTCGATTTATTTTTGAAAGCCTCTACTCCTTCATTTGTTCCCACATAGATAATACGATTGCCTTTAACTGCGACTGCCTCCGCCTGTGGATTTGACTCGTCACTGGTAAATATCTTCGCGTTCTTAATGATGACATCAGCGGATAGCATGACTCTCTCCTTGAATTAAGTGACAGTCACTTTCGCGCTGCGAGTGACTATTACCTTATTTGCATTGAATATATATAAATTAACCAATCAGGTCAAGTGATGCTTTGAAATCAAACTGGGTTTTTACAGTAGAGTATAATATTCTATATGGAAGAAATAACTATTCGAATTAAAGATAAACAGAAGGCCAAGACTTTCTTGAGTTTCCTCAAAACTCTCGATTTTGTTGAAGTTGCTAGTACAGACTTGCCCGATGCCGGGAACCCTGAACGCGATGCTGACTTCTTTGCAATGGCAGGCTTGTGGACTGGAAGAGATGTCTCGTTAAAAACCCTACGTGAAAAAGCTTGGCCGTATCGCGTATGATTTTATGTGACACAAATATCCTTATAGAGTTCTATAAAGGCAATTCTGCCGTGATAGATGTTTTGCAGGATATTGGTATATCGAATTTGGCAGTGAGTATTGTGACTACGGGTGAATTATTTTATGGAGCAAAAGACAACGGGAATTGCGCAAGATTCAAAAACATCTCACGCTAATTAATCAAATTCCACTTGATACAAATATTTCAACACGATTTCTTTCTTTGCTTGAAGAATATGCCTTGAGTCATAAACTAAGTGTTCCCGATGGACTTATCGCAGCCACTTCGCTTTCACATAGTATTCCACTTTACACTCTGAACAAGAAAGATTTTCAATTCATTACAGATCTTCAATTACATAGATTCTGAAAAAAACCAGAAAGTGAAAATATCCGAAGAAATTCGGATATTTTTATTTATAGGCTTGGTCTTTCGGTATAATCACTCTTGAATGAAAACGCAGATCATCACACTTGAATCACACGATGACCTCATCTCTGTGCGCGATAGAATGTCATGGGCGAAGACGCCGCGTATCTTGTTGGTCTGGCCCAAGTATGAGAAGGTCACGCTTCGACAAGTAGATTTGAAAGTCTTGCAGAGACACGCTGTCTCTCTTGGTGCACAGTTGGGACTCGTGACTCGGATGCGTCGTGTACGTAAAGATGCGGAGGCTTTGAGAATTCCAGTTTTTGAGTCTTCGGGACAGGCGCAACGGGTAGCATGGCCAAAGCCTCGGCGTACACGGTTGCCGCATCACATACGAAGTGTGCCTCTCAAAGATCTGCGTGACAAACGTGAACAGGTGTCGGAAAAGGAAGAAGCGTGGCGTACACATCCAATCGTGCGCGTTGGAGCGTTCATCGTCGGTGTTTCTTCAGTGCTTGTTTTAGTTGCATTGTTCATTCCGCGCGCCCAAGTTACATTGCATCCCGAGTCGCAAATCCAAAGTATTGTTTTGCCAGTGATTGCCAGTCCATCGGTGGATTCGGTTTTCATCACGGGCAGCATCCCCGCACGAGAAAAGCGCGTCATTGTGGATGGAATGCAGACGGTGATCGTGACGGGCGAAGGCGTGACTCCGCAATCAAAGGCAAAAGGCGTTGCGGCGTTTCGTAATCTCACGCAACAAGCAGTCACAATTCCCAAAGGAACTATCGTTCGGACAGCAAACAATATTCGTTTCGTGACAACAAATAATAGTAAAGTGGAGGCAGGTGTTGGCAAATTACTTGAGTTGCCCATCGAAGCAGTGGAAGGGGGGCTTTCTGGCAACGTCGATGCAGATACAATTGTTATTGTCGAAGGTAAGCTTGGGCTTTCGCTCTCTGTGACAAACCCTGATCCATTGAAGGGTGGTAAGGAACTTCCATCTCTGCAGGCAAGCGATGCAGATCGTGAACGCGCAAAAAATGAGTTGATGAAGGAGCTCGAAACCAATGCACGTGTGCAGCTTGCAGATGAGATGAAAGCTGGCGATGTCCTCTTTGAGAACACGTTCGCGGTTTCTCAAATTCTTTCAGAAGTGTATGACCCGCCTGCGGGCGCGCCTAGTACGAAATTGACATTAACGATGCAAGTGGAGTTTTCTGCTCAATATGCCTCCGTTTCAGACTTGACCGAGCTGGCTTCGTTAGCCCTAAACGCTTCTCTCCCCTCAGGTTTTCGCGCAGCGGCCGGCTCTGACGCGATTACCGTTAAACCTGTTGCTACACCCTCAAGTAGCGACGATGGCTCCACGCGCTGGACTATCCGTGCAGAACGACATATCGTTCAACAGATTAGCAATGCACAAGTCACACAGATGATTCAGGGCATTGGTTTATCTCACGCGCAAACATTGCTGAAGAAAAATCTTCCCTTGGAAGGTTCACCTGAGATCAATCTTTCTCCTTCATGGTGGCCGTGGGTGCCAATTGTGCCGTTCCGTATTTCGGTGGTGACACAATGAAACTTTATTATTTACACCCCTCCTGCCTCCCCCTATTTTCTGCAAAAATGGGGGGAGAGAAAGTGGGGGACTTATGAGAGTATTAGCAGTAGACCATGGTGAAAAGCATATCGGGCTCGCGCTTAGCGACCCAACCGCGACGATTGCCAGTCCCTTGAAAGTAATTCAGCATGTCTCGCGTGTGCTTGATGCTGCCCAGGTTGCCAATTTGGCTGCTGAAAATGAGGTGGCATTGATCGTGATCGGTCAATCTTATGATGAAGAAGGCAAGCCGAATCTTGCAGGCCGGCGCGCGGCTAGATTTTCCGAAGCGCTGAAAGAGCAGACACAAATCCCTGTGATCTTGTGGGATGAATCCTTCAGCACGCAAGATGCGCGCGCAACGCGAATTGAAATGGGCGTCTCGCGCAAGAAGCGCGCGGGTCACATGGACGAACTCGCCGCAGTGATGATCCTGAGATCCTATCTGGATGCAAATAAACCAATGGTTGAGTAAAGCCATGGTGGCCGAGTAGGACTGGCACCGTACGTGATTTGCTCACCTGCACTGCGCGCAGGCGCAAGTGTAGCAAATCATGCAGGTGTCGAAACCATCAATTTCCAAAAGTATGTTTGTTACGTGTTGGTCTCGATATGCTCCGGCGATCACGGAGCTACTCGACCAACGGAATAAATCGAAAACCGTAAATTAAATTCATGCGTAAACTGATTGCAATCTTCATAATCCTCCTCATGTGTGTGGGGTTGTATATTTCTCTTCTTTATATCCCGTCCCGAGCCACACGGATTTATGGTCCGCCTGCACCGTCGCTTTCCTTTCCACAACGTGTGCAATATTCCATGCTTTTGCTGTGGTACGACGGTTTGCTAACCCAACCTCTGGACTTGAGCGGCACAGAACAATCCTTTTCGATTGAAATTGGTGAGTCGGTCGATTCGGTTGCCAATCATCTTGAGAGTGTGGGACTTATCCGTGATGCAGAAGCTTTCCGTACGTATTTGATCTACTCAGGATTGGATACTTCCATCCAGGCAGGGGATTATAAACTCAATACAGCCATGTCCGCGATGGACGTTGCACATCAACTCCAGGATGCGACTCCTGAAGAAGTGAATTTTGTCGTTTTGCCTGGTTGGCGCGTGGAGGAAATCGCTAGCGCACTACCGACTTCAGGTTTGTTCATTACTTCTGAAGAGTTCCTCAATGCTACGAAGCTACCGCCTAAGGAGTTTGACTTTTTATCGGGTGCAAGTTCAGTGGAAGGCTTCCTATACCCAGATTCCTATATCTTCTCACGCAAAATATCTACGGATGAAATGATCAATGAAATGGTCCGCAATTTTGCAGCACACCTCACCCTTGATTTGAAACACGGATTCGAGAAACAGGGACTCACGGTCTATCAAGCAGTGACTCTTGCCTCCATGGTTGAACGTGAAGCGGTGCAGGAAGATGAACAGGCACTCATCGCTTCTGTCTATTTGAATCGTCTGAACATAGGGATGAAGTTAGATGCAGACCCGACCGTGCAGTATGCAATTGGATACAACCTCCTACAACAAACTTGGTGGACGAATCCATTAAGTTTACTGGATTTGCAAGTCAACTCCATCTATAACACTTATAAATATCCTGGCCTTCCACCTACCCCGATTGCCAGCCCAAGTTTGGGCGCGTTGCACGCTGTCGCTTTCCCGGCTGAGACGAATTATCTCTTCTTCCGCGCGAAATGCGATGGCTCTGGTTACCACATCTTCGCAGAGACATTCGATGAGCACTTGCAGAATGCATGCCAGTGAGAGCATAAGCTGATCAGTTCGAATTCTTTGCAGAGTCATATCATTGGGTAACATAAGGATTTCAACAGATGACTTATCCGATACTCGAATTTGATTCAACGCCCGAGGCATTCATCGAACCATCGAAGATCATCCGCGCCCGCGATTTACCTGAGCACTGCGTGATTTGTTTCTTCAGAGAAGTGATCGATAAAGTTATTGCTGAATACGACGCAAAGGTCATGGTAGAAAATCGATGGGAGGATGGCCCGCATCATATCTACGAAATCTCATACCAGAATCAGCGCTTAGCATTCTTCCATCCGGGCGTTGGTGCACCGATCGCTGCAGGCTTGCTCGAAGAAGCGATTGCATTTGGTTGTAGGAAATTCATTGCCTGTGGTGGTTGTGGCGTTCTCGAAAAGGATATTGCAGTCGGTCACATTATTGTGGTATCAGGAGCAATCCGCGATGAAGGAGTTTCATACCATTATCTTCCGCCATCACGCGAAGTCATTGCAAGCAGGAGTGGAATAAATGCACTGGTGACTACCTTGAACAGTCGTGCAGTTCCGTACAGAGTTGGAAAAACATGGACTACCGATGCTCCATACCGTGAAACGCTAAATAAGATCGCTAAGCGAAGGGAAGATGGCTGTCTCACTGTAGAAATGGAAAGCGCTGCACTAATTGCAGTGGCTCAGTTTCGTAATGCCACTTTTGGACAAGCTTTATATGGCGGAGATGATTTGAGTGGCATAGAGTGGGACAACCGTAGATGGCAGTCAAGAAGTGATATTCGGGAGAGTCTTTTCTGGCTTTGCGCGCAGGCTTGTCTGACTTTATAAATTAAAGTCTATTCGATCTACTGCGCAAAAGCGTGACAAAAAATTACCAAAGCGGCGAAAAGATTATAGATAGTTTTAGATCATTTAGTATGTTACTTTGATGATCTGATCTCTTTTCGCCAGCAATAACGCGACGATCACCATTCCCAAACCTACGATCATAAAAATGATCCCCTCAATAATGACAGGCGCGAGCATTTGAACTGCAACGGCGCTTGCAGTTTCTGCAATACTTGTAGCCAGGATAGCGGGAATTAAAATTGTTCCTTGGTTTTCTATCAATAGCTGAAGAATCCATCCTACCAGCGGAGTTCCGAGTAAAGCGATGAAGACACTCATTACACCGGTGATCATAAGCGGCCAACCCCACCAGTTTAACCAGCTTCTGAGACTCCGTACCGCGAAAACCGTTATGTCAAATAAAAATAAGAATGGGAGAAACAAACTAAATTTGATAGCAGAACGTACTGTGTTCAATTTCAAGCGCGGATCGTCAGGCATGCCACTCGTTACACCTGAGATGAAGGTAACATCATTTGGAAACACAGTGATCATCGTTTGAAGCTGCGCTTGGATAAAGGGTGTCATTAATCCAATGGCTTCTTCAGGTGGATTGCAAAGGGTAATCTGCCCTCCGAGCAGTCCGAGCGCCATCTGCGTGAGTTGTTCGGGCGTGCAAGCTGGCTGAAGGCGTAGGAGCTGGACGACCACATTGACACCTGACTCACCGACCAGGTGCGCTTTCAACGGTAATAAAGAAATAGTAGCCGAGTTTGTTTTACCATTCAAATAATCAAAGGTTGAGTCAAGCGCGTTGTCAGCCAGCGCCTTAAGCTCTTCGGGCGGTAAGAGAGTGGAGATAATGTTTTGCCAGTCTTCAACTTTCACTGCATTTAGAAAAGGAAGCGTGCTCTGGTTTTCTGTAATGTATGTGGTTAAAGCTGTCGCCAAAATCGTAGGCATCCGCTCATATAACTGTTGGTTTTCAAACGCTTGTTTATAAGTCTCTGAAGAAAATGCTTTGGCTTCGATGTTGAGTAAAAGTAAAACCAAGACGCTGCTAATGATGAATAGAATGGTACAAACCGCTGCAAAAGTTTTTCCAATAAACTCCACGATTAAGCCTCACTCACATGCGTAGCAGGCCGCGCAGCGGCAGTGTGGACAATATCAATATAATCCTCAGTCACTTTCTCGCCGCTGGATGCGCCCAGCACGGAGAGCAATTCACTCGCAAGTTGTGCCTTGTGTTCAGCATCCTTACGGCTCCAAGTACGGCTCTTGATCTCAAGATAGTAACCAAGGTGCGGTTCCTTCATCTGATCGAGATTGACAAAGAATTCTGTATCTTTATAGGTGATCAGCCAGCGCTGGCGATCTTTCTCAATTGCAGTTTCAGATTTTGGTTTGAAATATTCACGATAAAAACGCAATGACTGTGAGGCAGGCGCGATGTAACGACTACGGGATAACAACACTTGATCTTCAAATTTACCCTCTCGCTTTTGGCCGATCAGCGTCAGCCTGGCACGCACGTTCGACACGAGGCCTTTGAGATCATCAATGAAATCATCTTCGCGGACGCGTAAGCGTCCTTGGGATGGATCGTCAAAGAAGAAATAGACATCGTGTTCGCGATAATGTCGCTTGCGGATCACATCAATTTCGGGTTGGCTCAGCGCCTGGATGATCGTATCTGCCTCCGTTATTTTGACCTTGACCTGCACCTCAAACGACTCCTGCTCCAGCGAACCACCCAGCGCGATCAACTTCGACAGAACGGATTGTTCGCGTTCGATCAGGAATACATCTATTTTCTTCGCAATCTCCGCGGCTTGTGCAAGTAGTTCATCTTCTTTCAATGTCAGTAGTTGATGATCGCGCATCAGCCATGTGCCATTGACCATAACATCGCTTACGTCCGTTGACTTGCTTGCGTACACGATCTGTGCGTACGCGTTGTCCGCGGCGCGTTTGAACGCTGGAGCATTATGGACCGGCGAGACGTCAACCAGAATTAAGTCGGCGCGTTTGCCTACCTCAATCGAACCGGTCAAATGTCCAATATGAAGCGCCTGCGCGCCAAGCCGGGTTGCCATGAGCAACGCCCAGGGCGCGGGCAAGGAAGTCGGGTCATTGGTCACTGCCTTAGCGATGAACGCCGCGAGGCGCACTTCTTCAAACATATCCAGATCATTGTTCGAGGCGGGCCCATCCGTTCCGATGCCAACGTTGAGTCCAGCTTCGAGCATTTTCACCACAGGCGCGAAGCCCGAAGCAAGTTTGAGATTCGAGGAGGGGTTGTGAGCGATCCCGGCCCGTGCGTGCGTCAGAGTGCGTATCTCACCAGTATCGATATGGACACAATGTGCTGCGATGACTTTCGCCTCGAACAAGCCTTGTTTCTTCACATAGGGAACGACAGGGATGCCATGTTCATTACGCATGTTTTCCACTTCAAAAGCTGTTTCCGCGAT
>WNFX01007816.1_pt1 | contig 10761 bp, 11 predicted proteins | sample 5400111 | NCBI WGS metagenome assembly WNFX01 (sample SAMN13153363, study PRJNA577476) | soil metagenome | isolation source: 40 cm soil or saprolite under grassland replicate 1 | place: USA:California | collected 2016-06-15
CCAGTGCGCGTCGTCCACCGCGAGCACCAGCGGCCCCCCGAGGTTAGCGACCAGCCAGTACAGGCCGTGCATAGTCGCGTAGCGGACGTCGTCCTCGACCGGGCCGGCTTCGGCCCAGTCGAACACCCGGGCGGCCAGGGCGGCCGCCCCGTCCATCACCCCGTCCTCGCCGCGGACCGGGTCGAGCAGCTGGCGGACGATGCCGTAGGGAAAGCCCTGCTCCAGCGCGAGCCCGCGGGCGGTCAGGACCCGCGGGCCCTCCGGGGCCGGGCCCCGGCAGGCCGCCCGGAGCAGCGTGGTCTTGCCGATCCCGGCCGGGCCCTCCACCAGCGCCAGGCTGCCGTGCCCAGCCTCGGCCGCCGCGACGGCGGCGGCCAGCGCCGCCAGCTCCGCGTCGCGTTCGAGTATGACCTGCTGCTCCATCTGAGGCCAGCGTAAGCCCTGGCATTTCCTGCGGGTAGGGCCGCCAAAACCTCAGGGGGCCGGCCCGGATGCCCCGGCGTCCGGGATGGGGCAGCGTAGAGGTGGGCGCGGTGGCACGCGCCCGGCCCGTTCGGGACCTATGAGGAGAGAACCACCATGACCACCGTGACCGTGTCGCACTGGCCCGCCCGCGCCCTGACCCCCCTGCTGGCGACCACCGTGGGCGGGGTGCTGCGCGCCGCCGCCTGGCGGGCGCCGGACCGGGTGGCGCTGATCGACCCGGGCCGGCGGGAGTGGACCTACGGCGAGCTGCGGGACGAGGCCGAACGGGTCGCGCGCGGGCTGCTCACCCGGTTCGCGCCCGGCGAGCCGGTCGCGGTCTGGGCCGGGAACGGCCCGGACTGGGTGCTGCTCGAGTTCGCCGCCGGGCTGGCCGGGCTGACGCTGGTCCTGGCGCAGGTGCGCGACCGGCTGCCGCGGCTGCGGGAGGTGATCATGCTGGGTGAGTGGCCGGCCGGTGACGGCCCGCTGCCGGAGGTCGACCCGGCGAGCCCGGCGCAGATCCTGTACACCTCGGGCACCACCGGCCGGCCCAAGGCGGCGGTGCTGACCCACCGGGGGCTGACCAACAACGCCCGGCTGGGCGCCGAGGCCATCGGCCTGCGCGCCGGGGACGTCCTGGTCAACCCGATGCCGTACTTCCACGTGGCCGGGTGCGGGCTGATCACCCTCGGCCTGGTCCAGACGCTGGGCACCCAGGTGGTCCTGGCCCGCTTCGACCCGGGGCGGGTGCTGGAACTCACCGAGCGGTACCGCGGCACCGTCATCGGGGGCGTGCCGACGATGCTGACCGCGCTGCTCGCGGCGGCCGCCCGGGCGCCGCGGGACCTGTCCAGCCTGCGGGTCGCGCTGGCCGGCGGCGCGACCGTGCCGCCCGAACTGGTCCGGCAGGTCGAGGCCGAGTTCGGGGTCCCGTTCACGCTCACGTTCGGGCAGACGGAATCGAGCTGCTCGATCACGATGACGCGGCCATCCGACACGGCCGATGACCGGGCCGAGACCCTGGGGCGGCCGCTGCCGCAGACCGAGGTCAAGATCACCGACATGGCCACCGGGGCGACCGTGCCGTGCGGGACCGTGGGCGAGATCTGCACCCGCGGCTACCTGGTGATGGACGGCTACCTGGGCGACCCGGAGGCGACCTCCGCGGCCGTCGATGCCGACGGCTGGCTGCACACCGGCGACCTGGGGTCGATGGACGAGCGCGGCTACTGCCGGATCGCGGGCCGGCTCAAGGAGATGATCATCCGGGGCGGGGAGAACATCTACCCGCGGGAGATCGAGGCCGTGCTGGCCAGCCACCCGGGTGTGGCCGAGGCCGTGGTGGTGGGGGTGCCGGACCGGTTCTGGGGCGAGGTGGTGGGCGCGGTGATCCGGCCCGCCTTCGACGTGGCCGAGGCCGAGCTGGCCGAGCATTGCCGGGAGCGGCTGGCCGCCTACAAGACCCCGGTCCGCTGGCTGTTCACCGACGGCTTCCCGCTCACCTCGACCGGCAAGATCCGCAAGGACGTGCTGGGCGTTCAGCTGGCCGAGACTGGGCTGGCCGTGTCAGCTCCCCGCTAGCTGGCGCATACTGCTCCCTGCTAGCTGGCGCATGCTGCGCAGGGCCACGGCCATGATCGTGTTCGTCGGGTTGTGCGCCCCCGAGGTGACGAACACCGACCCGTCGGCCGCGTACACGTTGTCCAGGCCGTGAACCCGGCCGTACGCGTCGGTCACGCTGACGGCCGGGTCGGTCCCCATCATCATGCCGCCCATGACGTGGTTGCCGGTGGGCAGGCCGCCGCTGTTGACGGTGGCGGGCACGGCCAGCGCCACGCCCGCGCCGGCCTTGGTCATCATCGCCTTCAGCCGCGGGATCCAGAACTGCTGGGCCACCTGCTCGTGCTGGCCCGCGCTCCAGGTGATGCGGGCCACCGGCAGCCCGAAGACGTCCCTGACCGTCGGGTCGAGGGTCACCGTGTGGCTCAGGTAGGGCAGGTCGTGGCCGATGAGCGAGCAGCCCGCCAGCCGATCGCGCAGGATCGAGGCGCGCATGAGCTGCTTGAACTCGGTGCCGAAGGGCCTGGACGCGCGGACGAAGCCGAGCAGCGTCTGGTAGGACTGCGCCTCGGCGATCGGGTCCTGGCTGCCGCCCAGCTCCATCAGGCCGCCGCGGATATAGGGCAGGCCGTGTTGTTTCGCGAATGCCCGGGCTCCCGGGTAGTCCGGGTCGGCGGCGTCCTCCGCGCACTGGGTCACCGACCGGCCGCGGTGGGCGTGCATCCGCTCGTCGAGGAAGATCGCGCTGCCGTCGATGAACGCGTGCAGCATCAGCCGGCGGCCGAGCTTGCCGCTGCGGTCGGGGAACTCCGAGAGCAGGGCGAGGCGGACGGTCTCGATGGCGGACGCGGCCATGACGACGACGTCCGCTCGCTCGGTGCCCGCCATTGTCCCCCGGTCGGTCATCGTGATCCAGCTGACGCTGGTCGCCTTGGTTCCGGTGAGGTTGACCCTGGTCACCATCGTCTCGGGTTTCAGCTCGACCCGGCCGGTGCGCAGCGCCTCGCGCAGCGGGACGAGCGCGGACGGGCGGGCCACCACCGGGCAGCCGAAGCTGCTGCAGAACCCGCAGTTGTTGCAGGCGTGCTGGCCGTTGTAGCCGCTGACCGAGTTGGCCGCCATCGGGAACGGGAACGGGTGCAGGCCGACGGCCGCGGCGCCGTGGGCGATGGCGGTGGAGGAGCGCATCTGCGGCCCGGGCGGCATCGGGTACTGGGTGGTGCGTGGTGCGTGCTTATGTACCAGGTCGGGGAACGCGGTCGTGTCGCCCTGGACGCCGATGAGCCGCTCGACCTCGTCGTAGTACGGGGCGAGGTCGTGATAGCTGAACGGCCAGTCGGCCACGTCGGCGCCTTCGACCGGGCCCAGGGCCGAGCGCTGCTGGAAGTCGAGGTCCCAGAACCTGGGCACCTTGGCGTCCCAGTGCACGGTGCCGCCGCCGACGACCTGGGGTAGCTCGTCGACGCTGCCGGTGTGCTGGACGGGGGCGGAAGGGTTCGGCCGCCAGGTGCGCGGGAAGACCTCCGGGTCGGGCTCGGCGAAGTAGCGCTGCAGCATGGCCAGGCTGTCGTTGGCGAACACGGTGCCGAACGGGCCTGGGCCGGCCAGGTTGGTGAAGTGATTGGGGCCCTTCTCGAAGATCGTTACTTGCCAGCCCGCCTTGGCCAGCTCCATCGCTGCGAACGACCCGCCGGCGCCGCTGCCGATCACTATGGCCTTGGTCATGGGCTTAAAGCGCGCCGAGGAGCTTGAGGACGTCGGCGACGACGCCGGTGTTGTCGTGACCGACCGGGTCGTGGCCGTCGGACCGCTCCACCTCCTCGGCGGAGTAGCCGCACGGCTGGACGTCGCCGGGGAACCCGATCTCCTTCCAGCCGGCCAGGCCGCGGTTGCCGCCGTACTCGGGGCTGGCGTACAGGCCCTCGATGGTGTGCTCGAACAGCAGGCTGGTGAACTCGCTGACCGACTGGTCGACCAGGATCTTGTCCTGCTGGGCCGGGGGCTTTTTCGTGAAGTCGCCGCCGGCCAGCTTGTCGAGCCGGCTGATTCCCTTCGCGTACTGATCCTGCCAGGCGATGATGCGCTTGCGCCAGGCGATCCTGGCCACCAGGCCGCCGGCGAAGATGTTCTGGTCGTCCAGGGCGCCGAGCATCGTGTCGATGTAGCCGGTCACGCCCGCCTCGCGGGCGCCCGGGTGCCCCGCCTCGGCCGGGTCGTCCCTGGGTCCGGGGGCGATCCGCGCGGTCGCGGCCTCGACCACGGCGGCCTGATGCTCGGTGAAGAAGTCAAGGGCGGCGATGATCGCGCGGCGGCGCGGGCCTGAAGCGGACACGGTTCTCTCCTTATCATGGGCTTATGGTGAGCACGACCGAGTTCGACGAGCTGATCGAGATGCTCCGGGACTTCATCCGGCGCGAGGTAATGCCCGCCGAGGCTGGCATCGACGAGTCCGACGAGATACCGGGCCGGCTGATCGCGCAGGCCAAGGAGATGGGGCTGTACGGGTACGCGCTGCCCGCCGAGTTCGGCGGTCTGGGCCTGTCGGTGCGGCAGCAGGTGCTGGTGACCATGGAGCTCGGCTACACCAGCCCGGCGTTCCGGTCGCTGTTCGGCACGAACAACGGCATCGCCGGCCAGGTCCTGGTCCTGGCCGGGACCGAGGAGCAGCGCAAGCAGTGGCTGCCGCGGCTGGCCTCCGGCGAGGTGGTCGCGTCGTTCGCGCTCACCGAGCCGGACGCCGGGTCGGACCCGAGCCGCCTGGTCACCTCCGCTGTGCCGGATCCTGGGCCGGACGGCGACTGGGTCATCGACGGCCTCAAGCGGTACATCACCAACGCCCCGGCGGCGGACATCTTCATGGTGTTCGCCCGCACCGACCTGGCGGCGCCGCCGGGCAAGGGCATCGGCGTGTTCATCGTCCCGGCCCGGCTGGACGGGGTTTCGGTGGCGGCCAGGGACCACAAGATGGGCCAGGCCGGGGCGTGGACCGCCGACGTCTCGTTCTCCGGCGTGCGGGTCCCCCGCGACGCGCTGGTCGGCGAGGCGGCCGCGGCCGGCTACTCCACCGCGATGCGCAGCCTGGCGCACGGGCGGCTGATCATCGCGGCCCTGTGCGCGGGCGTGGCGGCGCGGCTGATCGACGAGAGCGTGACCTACGCCAGGGAACGCTCCCAAGGCGGCCACCCGATCGCCGACTACCAGCTGGTCCAGGCCATGCTGGCGGACTCGCAGACCGAGTACATGGCGGCCCGGGCGCTGGTGCTCGACGCCGCGGCCCGGTACGACGCAGGCACCGACCAGCGGCTCGCCCCGTCCGCGGCCAAGTACTTCGCCAGCGAGGCGGTCGGCAGGATCGCCGACCGGGCGGTGCAGATCCATGGAGGTTCGGGGTACATGCGCGGGATCCCGGTGGAGCGACTGTACCGTGACGTGCGCCTGTTCCGGATCTACGAGGGCACCAGCCAGATCCAGCAGCTCGTCATCGCCCGGGAGATGCTCCGGTAAGTTGTTCCCGCCGACTAGGGACCAACGTCCCTTTTCTTGCTGGCTCGGGGCCGGTGAGATGGACGGGTGTTCGTTGGCGATGAGGTGCGCCTGGACGTCGGCTTCGCCGTGGCGCGAGAGAGGCTGCTGCGGCTCAGCGAGGGCGATGCCCTGCTGGCCACCTCGGCAGAGGCCTACGGCCCGGGCCTAACCCGGGTCGGCGTGGCAGGCGTTTCCAAGCTGGTCCGGGTGCAGGCCCGCGTGTTGTCCTGGACGAACATATCGGCCGGGCTGGCGCTGCGCTGGGAGGCCATCGGGCCGGGCGGGGGGCTGTTCCCGGTGCTGGACGCCGACCTCACCCTTGCCCCGGCGGGCGCCGGCGCGAGGCTGACGCTGGCCGGCGCCTACCGGCCGCCGCTCGGGCCGCTGGGCCAGGCCCTCGACCGGGCCATCCTGCACCGGGTCGCCGTCGCCACCATCCGCAACTTCCTCGTCGAGGTGGCGGCTCAACTCGACGACCACCCCGTCCCTAACGGAGCCGGATCGCCGGAGCCGAAGGCGTAGTTCCTGATCTCGAAAATCGCGTCGTCCAACTGGTCCAGCGCCTCCCCCAGGCGCGCCCTGAGCACGTCAGCGGGCAGCCCGGAGGCCGCCTGCAGATTCAGCCCGACCTGGAAGAGCCGGCCCACCACCCGGTCGAGCAGATCCCTGGCGGCCTGGGGCTGTTCGGCCACGACGCCGCGGGCCAGGTCAGCGAGATCGTCCCGGCGCCGGGACTGGGTGGCGTCCCGGATCACCGCGAGGACGAACGTCTCCGAGGCGGTCGGCACCGGGCTCAGGCTGATCTCCACCGGCACCGTGGCCCCGTCCTTGCGCAGGGCGGCGAGCCGAGACCGTTCGGCCATCGGCCTGGCCTCGGGCGCCTCGGCATATCCGGTCCGGAAGGCCTGGTGCGGGACCCGCAGCTCGAGCGGGACCAGTGCCTCCACCGGCAGGCCGGTCAGCTCCTCGCGCCGGTAGCCGAGCATCTCCGCGCACCGCCGGTTGACCAGAGCGACCGTTCCGTCATGAGCCACCAGCAACAGGCCATCCCCGAGGGCGTCGAGGAGGCGCCACAGCACGGCCGGAGTGATCCTGGCCGCGGTTCCGGCGGCCGCGCTGGCCTCGGCCGTCACGTTGACCGCGGTAGCTAGGGTCACCGCGTTGACCGCTGTGGCCGCCGTGTCCGCCGTGGCCGCCTCCAGTGACGGGTAGATGGGCACCAGCCGGTCCACCTCTTCGATGGCGAGCACGCGACGCACGGCCGGCGCGGTGACCACAAGCTGGACCCGCGTCCCGCTGATCGCCGCCCGCTGACAGGCCCGCGCCACCGCCGCCACGGCCGAGTGATCACACGACTGGGTGCCGGCCAGGTCGCCGACCAGGACCTCGGCGCCACGGTTGATCACGGCCAGCAGCCGGTCGCTGAGCTGGCTCGCATTCGAGACGCCGATATGAGCGGGGAACGTGACTATCGCCTGCCGGCCCGCCCATCTCACCGGGAACAGGTCATCGGGCATGGCATCTTCCCTCATCGGCGGTGTGGTGCAGCCAGATTGTACGGCGTACTGGGTCCGGTCACGACCCGGTCATCCCGCCAGGAGGACGCCGAGGAAGAGGGCGGCCAGGGCGCTGAGGCCGGTGAGGGCACCCAGGATCGCGCGGCCCCGCGGCGTCCGGGAGCGGATGTGCAGGGCGGCGGTGACGCCGGAGATCAGCACGACCACGAGCTTGACGATCAGCGTGGTGCGGTAGCTGCCGTCGTGGCTGACCTGCGTGGGGGTGGCGGCGATGTTCCAGATTCCGGTGGCGACGAGTACCGCGAAGGCGGCCCAGGCGACCTGGTTGAAGCGGCGGGCAGCCTCGGTGACGACGCCCGCCCGGCGCAGGACCGGGACGAGCGCGGCCAGCACCAGCTGGCCGCCGACCCAGATGGTGGCGGCCAGGACGTGCAGGAAGAGGCGGATGGTGTCCCAGCTGACGGCGAGCATCCCGCTATCTTCCCGCTGCCGTTCGCTGTGCGGCGGCTCGGGGTCCGGGAGATATTACGGCTCTGGAAACGGTCCCGCGACGGCGTCGCCTGGTGGTGACAGGTCGTAAAATCAACGCATTGCGATGATTAGAATACTTAATGTGCGGGCGGGCTGATGGCATTAGACCGGCCTGACGACGACTTCGACGACTTCGACCGGCCCGGGCAGCAGGTGCCGGGCGGCGATGTTCCCGCGAGGCGGCCGGAGCCGCCCGAGTCGCGTAGTCGCGGGGAGTATTACGAGGTGCTCCGGGCCGCTTCTGAGGGTGAGACGGCTGATGATGGCCGTGAGGCGGCCGACGGGGATCGTTCGGGGTGGGATTCGGTTGATGCCGAGGACCGGCCGAAGGCCGAGGACATTCACGCCACCCCGGAACGGACCACCCACATACTCGATGGCGAGCCGGGCGGTGGTGGCGGTCACCGGCACGGCACGGGCATTCCCGGCAAGACCGAGTTCCCGGCAAGCTGGGACGATGAACGAGTCATCGCCAACATCCTCGATGTCGCACGCAGTCCCGACAAGCCGCCTACTCGTCAGGATTGGAATGACAGCTGGCTGTGCACTGGCACCCGTGATGCCGTAAAGGTCTGGGCCGTGGTCGAACGAAGTGGGGACATCTTGACTGGCTGGCCTGAAGAGGGTGGCCCAGGTGTGGTACGCAATCCCAAGAAGGGCAAGTCATGACCGAAGACGAGATCATCGATAAGGCTGAGGCGCTACCGGAACGCTTCGCTGACCGCTTGACCGAGAGCGCTCTGTGGAGTGTCAGGCAGATGCGCGGAGGCGGCGAATACGGGTTGCTGACCATAGAAATCGCCGCGTCGCTCGCCAAGCACAATACGCCGGTTACGCCCGAAGAAAGGGATGAGCTGCGGGAGTTGCTGGAGGCGATGCGCATGCCGACTGATCCCATCGAGCAGCTCAACGTTCAGGCCTAGCTGCTGTGGGACGGTTCGGCGGCTGTGCGTTATCGTCGGCTTCCGGCGGGCATGGCAGGAGGACACAGTGTCCCGGGAGGAACGTTGGACATCACCGAGCTGATCCTTGATGACCATCGTGAGCAGCGGCGGCTGTTCGCGATCCTGGAGCAGATCGACCGGACGGATACCGGGGTGCTGTCCGCGATCTGGGACCGGCTGGCTTCGTTCCTCGAGCTGCACGCGGCGGCCGAGGAGGCGATCTTCTATCCGGCCCTACTGCAGGTGGGGCTGGCCGCACACCGGGCGGCCGGGGTGGAGGGAGAAACGCTCGACGCTATCCACGACCACAACGAGATCAGGGACGCGGTCACTGACGTAGCACGCCATCAGGTGGGTACCGACGAGTGGTTCGGCGCGGTGGCAGCAGCGAACCTGGCCAACAGCGACCACATGGCCGAGGAAGAGCGCGAGGGACTGACGGACTTCCGCCGGCTGGCGGGGTTGCAGCGCCGCCATCGGCTCGCGGTCGCGTTCGCCGCCTACGAAGCGCGGAACTTCGCCGGGGTCCCCGTCGTGGACAAGGACCCGGCCACGTACGTGCGCGAGGCGGAGGAAGAAGAGGGGCTAGAGCCCGGGAGCGGATCCCTCAGCATCGGCAGCCTCAAGCGGGGCTGACCGGCCCGGGGGTGATCACCCCGGGCGGACCGGGGGTCCGTGGCTGTGCAGGACCTTAGTCTTGTCCTTGTTCCACGCGGTCGTCGTGCCGTCGGGGTTCAGGACCAGGGTCCAGCCCCAGCGGTGGATCACCACCTGATGGTGGAACCAGCACAGAAGCACGCAGTCCTTGACCGATGTCGGGCCGCCGTTGGCCTTGTGCCGGGTGTGGTGCACCTGGCACGCCTCGGCGGGCTGGTCGCACCGGCCGGCCCACTGGCAGTGCCGGTCCCGCAGGGTGACCGCGTTGCGGATCCCCGCGGGAATGCTCTCGCTGTACCCGATGTCCAGCGGCAGGCTCGGCCCGGCCAGCCGCGCGCCGAGCTGGCGGCGGCGCAGGAAGCTGGCCAGCCCGCCCGGGCCTGAGAGAAGGTCCACGGCCTTGCCGATGACGGCCCGCTCGATCGCGGCCCAGGCCGCGGTGGTATCCGGGCGGCCCTGGCCGCCCTGGCGGAGGCGGTCGAGCTCGACGCACAGCCGGACCAGGTCCTCCAGCGCGTCCGGGTTGACGTCGCCGGTCACGATCGGGGCCATCGCGGCGTCGCACGCGATCGCCTCGGCGGCGTCGCCGTCCAGCCAGGCGCCGCTGTCCCCGCCGCCCTCGGACGCGGCCGCGCGGTGCCCGGCCCACCGCGCCCGCACCTGCGCCGTCCACTCCTCCTGCAGCGCCGAGCTGCCGTCGAGCCGGAGCAGGTCAGCCAGCGAGATGTGCGCCCACACCTTGACCGGCTGCCCGGCCCGCTCGGGCAGGATGCCAGCGGCGATCAGCCGGCTCATCGCCTCCTGGAGCGCGTCGTGGCACCGCTGCTGCCGGGACCGGTCATCGTCGGCGCCGGCCGGGGCGGACAGCGCATCCAGCACCGCGGCGACCGCCTCGGCGCACTCGGGCGTCAGGTCCCCGGTCATCACGCCGGCACCGGCGAACGTGGTGATCAGCCGCACCGCCCGGTCGTCGAATACCTCGCCGGTGTCCTCGTCAGCAGACTCAGACCGGGCCTGCTCGTAGATCTCGCCGAACAGCCCGGCCAGGTCCGGCAGGCACATCCCGGCCAGGGCCGCGGCGACGAGCTTGTCGTCCGCGGCGTCCCGGGCGTCCTCCGGGAGCCGGCTGGTCCACTGGCACAAGATCCTGGCCACGGACTCGGGCAGGTCCCCGGTAGCCAGCGCCGCCAGGACCCGCGGGTGCTCTTCGGCCCGCCGCACCCACGCGGTGTAGGCCACCGCCGCGCCCTTGCTCACCCCGGTCTTGTGGATCAGCCAGGCCCGCGGGCTGTAATCGGCGTCCGCGGAGTACCCCCGCCCGGAGGCGAACGCGCCCAGGACCGAGGTCCGCGCCGCGGTCCCGGCCGAGGTGGCCCGCTCCAGCACCCGCAGGCACCGGGCCTGCTCCGCCGCCGTCATCGCGGTGGCATCAGCCGCCGCCAGGTACCCCAGCGCGGCCGTCAGCATCTCCAGCGCCTCATCAGCGCTGGCGGGCGGCATCACACTGCTCATCGCGGCGCGTCACCTCCTCCCGATGCTCGCGGACCGGCGGACGGACTCCT
>WNFX01006871.1_pt1 | contig 10759 bp, 6 predicted proteins | sample 5400111 | NCBI WGS metagenome assembly WNFX01 (sample SAMN13153363, study PRJNA577476) | soil metagenome | isolation source: 40 cm soil or saprolite under grassland replicate 1 | place: USA:California | collected 2016-06-15
CTCGGCCGAGTAGCCCGACAGGCATAGCACCTTCAGCTCCGGATGATCGACCGCCAACCGCCGCGCGAGCTCGAGCCCGGTCATTTTCGGCATCACCACGTCCGTGACCAGCAGATCCACCGAGGATCCCATCTGCTGGCAGACCTCGAGTGCCTCGATGCCGTTGCGCGCCTCCAGGACCGAGTAGCCGCCGGACGTTAGCGTCGTCTTCAAGAGGCGGCGAACGAGGTCTTCGTCTTCTACGACGAGGATCGTCTCGGACCCTCCCGTCGATTTCGCGCGTGACGGCCGCACCGCACCAGCGGCGGGCACTTCGTCCACGCGCGGCAGATAGATGTCGAATGTGGACCCCTTCCCGGGCTCGCTGCGCACGATTACCTGGCCGCCGCTCTGCCGGACAATGCCGTAGACGACGGCAAGGCCCAGGCCCGTGCCGTCGCCCGGCGCCTTGGTCGTGAAAAACGGCTCGAAGATCCTGGCGATGGTCGCCTTGTCCATTCCGACGCCGGTATCGTTCACTGAAATGACCGCATAACGACCCGGCGGCAGATCCGGATGGCGCGCGTACTCTTCGCCCACGTCCACCGCGTGCGTGTTGATGGTGAGCACGCCACCATTCGGCATCGCGTCGCGCGCGTTGACCGCAAGGTTGAGAAGCACCTGTTCGAGCTGGTTCGGGTCGGCCTTCACGGCGCCCACGGAGTCGTTACGTTCGATCTTGAGTTCGATCTGTTCACCGATCAGGCGGCGCAGCAGCGCGTCCACGTCGCCGACGACGGCATTCGGATCGAGGATGGCGGGCGAGAGCAGCTGTTTACGGCTGAACGCGAGCAGCTGGCGCGTCAGCGTTGCGGCGCGCACGCCCGCCTTCTCGATCTCCTTGACCGCCGACGCGACTTCGTGCCCCTCACCGAGCAGCTCGAGCGCGATTTCGCTGTAGCCCATGATGGCGGTGAGCAAGTTGTTGAAATCGTGGGCGACACCGCCGGCGAGCTGGCCGACCGCTTCCATTTTCTGCGCGTGCCGGAGCTGGTGCTCGAGGTGCGCGCGCGCCGAGACGTCGTGCGCGAGCACGATTGACGCCTGACGGCCGGCGATCGTGACGAGCATCGAGCTGATCTCGACGGTGATGAGCGTGCCGTCTTTCTTGCGATGCGTCCACGTCGACGGACCCACGGCGCCGTTCTCGCGAACCATGCGCTCGACCCCGGAGAGCAGGCTCGGCACCTCCTCTGGCGGGCGGATGTCGGTGATCTGCATCTCGAGGAATTCCTGACGCGTGTAGCCGTAGTGGTCGCACGCGGCGCGGTTCACTTCCATGAAGCGGAGCGTGCCCACGTCGTACACCCAGCACGGGTTCGGCGCATGCTCGAAGGGCATGCGGTAGCGTTCTTCGGAATCGCGCAGCTGCTGCTCGGCGTGGTCGCGCTCCAGCTGGCGGGTCTGCAGCGCGGCGGCCATCGAATTGAACGCGTCGCCGAGCTCGCCAAGCTCCCGGGGACCACCGGCGAGCTGCGCCCGGCTCGCGAGATCCCCTCTGGCCAGACGGCCGGTGACACCGATCAGCTCCTGGACTGGCCGAAGCACGAAGAACTCGCCACTCGCCATCGCGGTGATGATGGCGACGATCGCGATCGTTGCGAGGAGCCACAACGAGCCGTAGAGCATCCGGTTCACCTGAGCGAAGGCTGCCGAACGCTCGATACCCATGCCGACATACAGACCGGTCGGCACGTCGCCTTCAACCGGCGCGCCGACGTAAAACCGCCGGACGCCGTCGACGCCGGTCTCCTCGATCATATCGACCGGATTGATGTCCGTCGCCTGCCGCAGGGCGGAGCTCGGCACCTGTTGACCGACCCAGCGCGCGGCGTCCGGATGCCTCGCGAGAATGGTCCGATTGCGGTCGAACACGGCGAGCGTGGCGCCCGCCGGCATCTCGAGGCGATCGACGAGCGCGCTCATCGTCCCCAGTTCGATAGCGGCGACCAGGACCCGTTTGACGTTGCCGTCGCGATCGAGCAGCGGGTGCGCGATGTTGATGTTCGGTTCACCAGTGAGACGGCTAATCTGGTACTCGCCAATCGCCGTCGTCTTGGTTTCGAGCACGAGTCTGAACCACGGGCGATCGCCGCCCGACGGTGAAGCGAGCGGCGCATCGAGACTCGAGCAGAGCAGCGTGCCTTTGGCATCGGCGAGCATCAGGCGACTGAAGTCGCGATGCTCGTTCAAGACGTCGGAGAGCAGCCTGTGGCACGCGTTCAGATCGTCGGCCCACAAGGCCGGAACGTGCGCGAGCGTCAGCAGCAGTCGCCGCGCGCCGTTCAGCAGGCTGGCCTGCTGGCGGGCAGCGAGGCGCGTAATTCGGAGGTTGTTTTCGAGGGTCCGGAAGCGAGCGGCATCTCGCTCGGATGACTGCGTGTACAGGATGGCCGCGAGCGCGGGCACGAGCCCGATCAGCGACATCAGCACGAGGCGCGTACGGAGCTTCGACATCGGAACGATATGGGAGGGAGAGCATCATCCATTCCAGCCGACACAGTTGCGTAAAGTGTTGAAATGCTGGACTTTCAGTCTTGTGGAGTGTTGGCCGTCGGTGATGGCCGCCGGTCGGTGTGCCTAATCCGCACAGGGGCGCACACGTCGAATCACCTCCGTCCCTGCCGGCGGGGACGGAGCTGGCGTCCTTACTTGACGCTGACCGCGACGTGCGCGTTGGTCCAGCAACACTGGAATCCGCCGCCGCCTTCGCCGGTCGAGTCGTTGCCTTGCACGCGCAGGATGTATTCGCCAGGGGCGTTGAAGGTGGCGGTGGTGCTCGCTTTGCCACCTTCGTCGATCGCGATCTTCGGTTTGGGGTTTTCGAACTTCACCGCGCCAGGACCTCGAAACATCGTCCACGTCAATGCGATCGGTGGGGGTGGCGTGAACTCCGGCGGCGCACCCGCTCCGCCCGGTGCGCCGGCGGCGCCGCGCCCGCGTCCGGCTCCGCGGCCCTGCGCGCCCGCGGCGGCATCGCCCGCTGCCGCGTCGCCCGCGGCCGCAGCTGCCCCTCGTCCCGCGGCACCGCGACCGCGGCCACGGCCTTCGGGTATGTTGACCTTCGGCCCCTCATCAGTCGCCCACACGGTGAGCGTCAGCGGCGTGTCGACAGTGGCTGTGTACTTCTCTGCGATGCCGATCGGCGCGCCGGTGAACAGCGGACCGTCAGCGCGGAACTTCAACTTCGGTGGCGTGTTCTTGTTGGCGGCATCTTCGTAGGGTTCGACGACGTAATCAGCCTGCGTGTGCAGTGTGATCGCGTTCGTGAGGCCGTTGGCGACGATCGTCCAGGTGAGCTTCTTCGCACCGAAGTCCTTCGGAAGCTTGATCGAAAACACGCCCCACTGACGGCCGGTGGAGAAGTGTGTCGGTTGTCCTTGATCCGGACCGCCCGGCTCCACGCGATTGTTCGGCCCGACTGGAATGTCGAGCTCCTGCTTCGTATTGCGGTTGAAGTATCCGACGAGGAGGTTCTGGCTGCCGTCCTTGGCGTAGTACCACCCTTCGAAGGCGGGCGTGACGCTCGAGCCCTTTTCCCGGATCGTCGGCGTGAGAGGCAGCGGGCTCGGGCTCTGTCCGACGCCCTGCTGTCCGGCGCCGGCGAGCGTGCTCCCGGACCATCCGATGGCCACCGCTGCAATTCCTGCCAATACGCGTCCCCGCATCTGTTGCTCCCAGGGGTCAGACCCGGGTCTGACCCCGATGACGAACAGGGGTCAGACCCGGGTCTGACCCGTTAACGAAAAAGGGCGCCGCCCAATCGGACGGCGCCCTGGTAAGACACGTGCCGGTGGGCGATTACTGCTGACGGTCCGCGGGAGCCGTCGTGTTGACGGCCTTCGACGCACGCTTGGTCTGCTCGGTCTTGAACTCGTCGTCGTTGTAGTACGTGATGTTGATCCACGCGTGGCCCATCTCGTCCACGGTGCGGTCGCCCCAGCCCACCCACTGATCCGGATCGGGGTTCGATTTGTTCGCCTTCGTGTTGTCGTACCACGCGAGGAAGTGGAGGATGGTGCCCTTCGGCAGCAGCGGGGCCACATCGTCGTCGTAGATGTACATGTTGTGCCAGTTGAAGTTGAAGTCGGTCACCTGGCTGAGCATCTCCCGCTTGCCGTCCGGGAAGATGGCTTCCATCGACATGCCCTTGCCGCGCAGGTGCATGTGCGCCTGGAAGTTCTCGATGCGCGCGTTCTGCCGGAGCGTGACGAAGCTCTCGGTGGTCGTGACCTGGTTCGGCGCGATGTCGAGCGAGCGGGCGCCGGGGACGTTGCCCGAGAAGGTGTTGAAGAGCGCGAGCACCTCGCGATGCTTCGGCTCCTGGCCCTTCGGGTAGAACCAGACGGCGAGCTCGGTGTGGGCGGCGACTTCCTCGCCCACCGCGTGATAGTGCATCTCCCACACGATCTTCGAATTCGGGAGCATGAGGCGGCCCGAGTCCGGACGCATCTCGTCGCCGTTCTTGCCGACCGCCCATTCCATGAAGAGGCCGTCGCCTGAGACGTTCGGGTCGTTAGTGAACAGCTCGGGTTTCATGTCTTCAGGCTGCTGAAGACGGGCCAGCGCATGATGCGTGATCTTGCGCGCGTTCTTGCCCACCGGGCGGATTTCAATCGCGCGGACCCAGCGCGGCTCGGTCAGGCCGGTCGGCACGGTCGGCCGCCACCAGGCATCCTGCGCGATGGGAGGCATCGTGTACTCGGGCGACTTCACGACGAGGTCGGGCTGGCCGTACTTGTTGGCCATGTTCCAGCCGGTGTCGTCCCTCCACACCTTCGGCGGCGGCATGTCCTTCGGATCGCCCTTCGGCGAACCCGCGGCCACCCAGGCGAGGATGGTCTCGATCTGGTCGTCGTTGAGTGAGCGATCGTTCGCGAATTTCTGAATGCCAATCGTCTTGTCGATGTGCCACGGCGGCATCTGACGCGCGCCAACGCGCGAGGCAATCGACTTGGCCCACGGGCGGGCGTCCTCGTAGCTGATCAGCGACATCGGCGCCATGTTGTCCGGCCGATGACACGACTCGCATTTGGCCTGGAAGATCGGCGCGATATCCTTGGTGAAGGTCGGGGCCTTCGGCGCATCGGCCGCTTGCACCACACTGGCTAGGCTCAGTACCACGCCCATCACGCTCGTGGAGATAACTGTGCCCGGAGTCACTTTCATCGCCGGCTCCTTTTATGACGTCACGAGATCGGTAAAGACCGCGATAATTTACCAGAATTGGTTGAACCAGTTGCAATTGGTTGTCCCTCGCCACTGCTGTCCTGTATTTCGGACGCCTGAGGAGGTGTCGTGCGTCTGTCGCTCGATTGGTGGGCCGTGCTTGCTGCCGCCGTTGCCGTCATTCTGATCAAAACCGGTCTGGTGTCGGGCATTCCATGGTGACCCCATGAAAGAGCTGATACCCGGCACGCTGCTGCTGGCGGTGATTGGCCTTGCGGGCAAGTTCACCGAACAATCGATCACCTCGTTCGGGCGGGCGCATCAGATGACCCTGCCGAACATCGAATACGTTCTGTGGGCCATCATCTTCGGTCTCATCGTGTCGAACACCGTCGGCGTGCCTGAGGTGTTCCGGCGCGGTGTCGAGACGTATGAATTCTGGCTGAAGGTTGGGATCGTGCTGCTCGGCGTGCGATTCCTGCTCGGCGACGTCGTCAAGCTCGGCGGCGTGAGCCTCGTCTGCGTGGCGCTCGAATTGGCGGTCGCGATCGCGATCATGACCGCGCTTGGCCGCGCGTTCCGGCTCACGCCGAAGCTGATCAGCCTGCTCGCGATCGGATCGTCAATCTGCGGCGTCTCGGCGATCATCGCCGCCAAAGGGGCGATCGACGCCGACGATGAGGATGCGTCGTATGCGATTGCGGCGATCCTTGCGCTCGGCGCAGTCAGTTTGTTCGTGTTCCCCGCGATCGGACGCGCCTTCGGTATGACCGACAACGCATACGGCCTTTGGGTTGGGCTTGCGGTCGACAACACTGCTGAAGCCACAGCCGCCGGCGCGCTGTACTCTGACGCGGCCGGAAAGTTTTCCGTGCTCGCGAAAACGACCCGGAATGCCACGATCGGGTTCGTAGTCCTTGGCTACGCGCTGTACTGGGCGCGACAGCGGCAAGGCGGCGACGTCGGCAACAAGGGTGCGTTTCTCTGGAACAAGTTCCCGAAGTTCGTGCTCGGGTTCATCCTCATCTCCGCGCTGGCGACGGCCGGGGTCTTCACGAAGACACAAGTCACGGACCTTGCGAACCTGTCGCGTTGGGCGTTTCTCCTGACGTTTGCGGGCGTCGGGCTGCGCACCAACGTGCGCGAGCTCTCGAAACAGGGCTGGCGCCCGTTGATCGTCGGGGTGGTGGGGGAGTGCGCGATCGCGGCGGTGACGCTCGTGATGGTGATCGCGGCGTCGAGCTACCTGCCGGCCGCCACGCAGCCGTAATCAGCGACGATGAATCGTCACGCCGCCGTTGGTCGTCATCGCGCGGATCCTGACCCCGCCGCTGCCGAGCGTCGTGTGGAGCTCGCGGTTCAAGCGGCCCTGCACGGTGACTGGGAAGTCGGTGCTGATGCGGCCGTTAACGGTGCCCGTTTCGAGCTCCGCCGAGTAACGCTCCGGCACGGTGAGCTTGATGCCGCCGTTGTGCGTCGAGACGTCGAGTCCCATGCCGTCCCATCGATCGCCGTTGAGGTCGATGGTCAACCCGCCGTTGGTCGTCTCGCCTTTGATTTCGCCGCCCACGTTCCTGAGGGTGACGCCGCCGTTCTGCGCGCGGAACTCGGCAATGCCCTGGAAGTCGTCGATGGAGATGCCGCCGTTGTTCGTGTGCAGCGCGAGTTGGGCACGACGCGGCACGTGAATTTCGAACTGAACCGACCAGCTTTCGCTTCGGTCGGTCTCCGGTCCGGTCGCGCGGATGCGCCCCGCGGTCTCGATGCGGACGCCGGCGACGATCCGGCGCGCATCCGCGTCCGTTTCGGCGTACCCGCGCACTACGGAGCGCACCAGGGCATCGCCGCGGTCCCAGCCGATCACCTTGATGCCGCCGTTGGCGCCAGCGTCGACGTCCAGCAGCCCAGACGCGCCGATGGTTTCTTCGCGGACCTCACAGAAGGACGCACGCGCCCTGTCCCCCCATCCGGAGTCACAGCCATCACGGGCGGCGTCCCGGGAGCGCGATTGGGCGCTTGCCACGGGAAGATTCGCCGTGACCACAAGAGTCGTGAGGGCGGCAAGGCAACAGGAGCGCAGCATCGGAACCTCCAGACCCTTTGACGGAGGGGAGGCCGCTCCCGTTTACTGGCCGCTGGCTTATCTGGCGGGCGGCTCGACCAGCGGGATGCGGGCGACCAGGCCCGCGGCGACTTCCATCTGGGCGGTCGTGATCACTTTCTCGGTGCCGCGCACCACGCGCGGGATGCAGCCGCGCATCAACTGCGCCGCGCGAAGACCGCTGACGACGGCGAACTCGAACGGGTTGGAGCCGGCAGGTCGTCGAATCACTGGGACCTTTCGTGCTTTAGGGAGGGCTGGAGCCTGGACGTGGCTGCAGGCTCGGCAAAAGCGGAGCCCCGATTATACCGCGTCGCGAGGCCGATGTGGCGGAGGAGATCTCAACCGTCACGAACGAGCCCCTTTCGGGGCCGGCCAGGAGACCCAGCCCGTGAAACGATCGATCACGACCCGGACCTTGGTCGCCCATCGTCACCGCCACACCGTTGAGAGATCTGGCCAACTCGCCGTTCTTGTGCCAGCATTCACCGGCACCGATGACGGACGTCCTGCGGTTACGCGTCACGCTCGATGGTCAGCCGATCGCCTTTCCGCTGCTCAGCGGGTGGAGCGTGAGTCTGCCGGAAGACGTCGACGTCTTCCCTCGAGACACGGGTCTTATGGCGGCGCTGCCGCGAACACAAGACCAGATGCATTTTCGCGACACCATGAGGCGTGAAGGCTGGGGAGACGTCAGCCTGGATCCCACGCTCGATCAAGGCGACTTCATCTGCGAGGCGGCGAACGACCGATGGCTTCCGGCCGGAGTGTACTCGCTCAGTTTGTCGATCGCCGGTCTGCGCGCGGCGAACGTCGTCAGGGTGCAAACATTTGACGGGCCGGGCGAGGTTCGCGCATCGGTGGACTTCACGAGCGATCGGCGCCGTGTCGTCCTCACCGCCCAGCCGCCGACATGGGATCCGCTCATCCGGCGCCTGCTGCAGTCCCCGTTGTCGATGATCGACGGGCGTCCGGCCGCCGACTGGATCGTGGACGACACCGTGTCGGCGCAGCGCCGTGCCTGCGCGCTCAATCTCTTTGCCAAGCTTCGGACGAGCCCGTCCGTCGAAACGCCCGTGATTTCGAAGATCGACGCCATTCTCGGAGTCCAGATCGAACGGATGTACGTCCGGATCGCGGATGATCTTGCGACGTCGGCGATGGTCACCAACGACGATTTCTTCAAGCGCGAGCTGACGGCGCCGACGGCGCCGATCCACAAGCAGCTGCTGACGTGGATCAAAACACGGCAGCGTCCGCCGGAGCCGGCGACGATTGAGTTTCCCCTGACGAGTGTTCGCCAGGCGGTGACGAAGAACAGTCTGCAGATCGTGTTTGCGCTGCCGACGGCGGTCGATCCGCCGCCGGCCACCGCACCGGGCTGCTACGCGGATCTCGACATCGATCTTGGCGGTTCGCTCACCGATGTGGTCGGATTCTTCACGCACATGGGCGAGTTGTCGGGAAGCGGCATCACCGATCATCTGGATCTCCATGAGCGTCTCGCGGACGATCGCGAGTCGATGGCCAGAAACTTTCTCAACTACCGCGTAGTCAACTCCTAGCTCGCAACGACGCTGTGCCCCTCGAGAGGGTGGTTCTGTGCAGCGTCGTGCCCTGCCCAATTTTGTTATCGCAGTCTTGTTACTTCGAGTCGTGGGATAGGTCACCTGACGGCCCGCTCCGGCGCGCGTCTTCACCGAGAACGTGGCCGTAAGTCCCTCGAAACCAAGGATCTGGCATGCACTGGCGAATCCGGCACAGCCGTTGCGGAGCTCAGCTGTAGCACGCATGTGCAGGCCGTGCGCAGGAGCAGACACGATGAGACCCAGATCCCCGGCGGTTCCCGTGGGAATGTTCGTCGCGGCTCTTTCGGCGTTCGTCGTGTTGCTGTCGAGCGACGCCCCTTCGATGGCAGGCCGCCCGGCAACACAGATATCCAGCGCGATCCAGTCGCAGGTCCGGCCGAACGGCTGGGTGCGCGTGCTCGTCGAACTGAAACTTCCGTCGCGTGCGGTGCCCGAAGCCTCGTTGCGCAGCCTCACCGCAGTTCTCGCACAGCGCCAGATTATCGGCGCTCACCGCGCGCGGCTGCTCGCAAAGCTCCCGCGTGGGACATACAGGGTGTTGCGCGAGTACCTGACGATTCCGTACGTCGCGATTGACGCGACGACGTCGAGTATCGCGATTCTTGCTGACAGCGTCAGCGACGTCGAAGCGGTGCTGCCGGATGCGCTGACGCGGCCCGATCTCGCTGACAGCGCTCCGCTCGTTCAAGCGGATCAGGCGTGGTCGGTCGGGTACGATGGCGCCGGAGTCGCCGTTGGCATCGTCGACACCGGCGTCGACGCGACGCATCCGTTCCTGGCCGGAAAAGTCGCCGTCGAAGCGTGCTATTCGAGCACCGCCGCCGGGTTGAGTGAAAGCGTCTGCCCGAATCGCCTCGAAGAACAGCACGGCAGCGGCGCGGCGGCGCCGTGCCCCTTCGACGACTGCTTCCACGGGACTCACGTCGCGGGCGTGGCTGTCGGGGACGGCCGCGGGGCCGGCCAGTCGTACTCGGGCGTCGCTCGGGGCGCCAATGTGCTCGCCGTTCAGGCGTTCTCGAGGGTCACGGATTCGACCGTCTGCGCCGGCGGCGGGTCGTGCGTCGCGGCGTTCTCCTCGGACATTCTTGCCGCCCTGGAACACCTGTACATCCTTTCGTGGGAGCACAGGATCGCCGCAATCAATCTGAGCCTTGGCTCGAACGTGCTGTCCGCCGCGTGCGACGACGAACCCTACAAAGCGATCGTCGACAATCTGAGAGCGGTCGGCATCGCCACAGTTGTCGCGTCAGGAAACGCCGGCGCGACGTCGACGATGGCATCGCCAGCATGCGTCTCGTCCGCGGTCAGCGTTGGGTCGACTACCAAGGCGGACCGGCTCTCGGCCTTCTCCAACGTCGCGCCGTCGCTGTCGCTGCTTGCGCCGGGCGAGTCGATCGTGTCGTCGCTGCCCTTGGGCGAGTACGGCGCGCTGAGTGGCACGTCGATGGCCGCTGCTCACGTCACCGGCGCGTTTGCGGTCGTGCGTCAGGCATTGCCCGCCGCTGACGTCACGACGATTCTCGACGCGTTCCGTCGGACGGGCGTGCCGATTGCCGACACGCGGCCTTCTGGTGTCACGACCGTGCCTCGCCTCCGTCTGTTCGAGGCGCTGGCGCGGCTCGCGCACGTTTCGAATCCCGTTCCAACCAGCACGTCGCTCACGCCGTCCGGCGCACGTGCAGGCGACCCGGCGTTTTCGCTGACCATCGACGGCAGCGGCTTCGACGCGTTCTCGGTCGCCCTATGGAACGGGTCGCCGCGGCCGACGACCGTGGTCAGCGCCGGCCGGCTGATCGCCTCGATTGCGGCGGCAGATGTCGCCACTGTCGGGACGGCGCTCGTGAGCGTGTCGACGCCGGCC